>WNFL01074771.1_pt1 | contig 25526 bp, 24 predicted proteins | sample 5400361 | NCBI WGS metagenome assembly WNFL01 (sample SAMN13153351, study PRJNA577476) | soil metagenome | isolation source: 40 cm soil on Douglas fir-dominated hillslope | place: USA:California | collected 2013-09-17
GCGATGCCGTTGGACACGTCCTTGTAGACGCGGCTGCGGGTGGGATCGCCCTCGAAGCGCTCGCGGAACGATTCGCGGAAGTGCGCGCGTCCCTCCTCGTCGAGCGGAAACTCGCGCGCGGGAAGCATGCGCACTTCCGACACCGGGTAGATGGAGCGCTGCGTGTCGACGTCGAAGGTGCGGATGGTCTCGATCTCGTCGCCCAGGAGGTCGAGGCGATACGGCACCGCGCTCCCCGTGGGAAAGAGGTCGATGAGGCCGCCGCGCACGCAGAATTCGCCGGGACTCATCACCTGCTGCACGTGCGCGTAGCCCGCGAGCACGAGCTGCGCGCGCAACGCCTCGAGGTCGAGGCGCGTCTTGGCCTTGAGCTGGAAGGTGCGGCCCGCGAGGTACGCGCGCGGAGGAAGGCGCTGCAGCGCGGTGGTGACCGGCACGATGCCCGCGTCGAAGTCGCCGTTGGCGAACTGCCAGAGCGTGGAGAGCCGCTCCGAGACGAGATCCGGGTGCGGCGAGAACTGGTCGTAGGGAAGGATCTCCCAGTCCGGCAGCCGGTGCACCTTGAGCTTCGGGTCGAACCACGCGATCTCCTCGCGCAGGCGCTCGGCATCCTGCGCCGACGCGCTGAGGATGAGAAGGGGGCGTTTGGGGACCGTCTCGCGCGCGAGCCAAAGCGCGTCCGACGACCCGCTCGCCTGGAGCGTGGTCCTCGTCATCGGGTGCGGGGGATGCCTATGCGACCGCGACCGGGATCTTGCCGATCTTCGCCCGCCATTGCGCGGGCCCGGTCTTGTGCACCGCGCTGCCGGTGGAATCCACCGCGACCGTGACCGGCATGTCCTTCACGTCGAACTCGCGGATCGCCTCCATGCCGAGGTCTTCGAACGCGAGCACGCGCGAGCCGCGGATCGCTTTGGAGACGAGGTACGCCGCGCCGCCCACCGCGATGCAATACACCGCGCCGTGCTTCCGGATCGATTCGATCGCGACCGGCCCGCGCTCGCTTTTTCCCACCATGCCGATGAGACCCGTCTGCGCGAGCACCGGTTCGACGAACTTGTCCATGCGCGAGCTGGTGGTGGGTCCCGCGGGTCCGACGACTTCCTCGCGCACCGGATCGACCGGACCCGTGTAATAGATGAAGCGCCCGGTGAGGTCGACGGGAAGCTTCTCGCCTTTCGACAGCATGTCGACCATGCGCTTGTGCGCGGCGTCGCGCCCGGTGAGGAGCTTTCCGGTCAGGAGAAGCCGGTCGCCCGCCTTCCAGGTGGCGATCTCGGCCTTGGTGAGCGTGTCGAGGTTCACGCGCTTGCTGGAGGCGAGGTCGAGCGTGAGCTTCGGCCAGTCGTCGAGGGACGGGGGATCGAGCCTCGCGGGACCGCTGCCGTCGAGGGTGAAGTGCGCGTGGCGTGTCGCGGCGCAATTGGGCAGCAACGCCACCGGCTTGGACGCGGCGTGCGTCGCATATTCCGAGACCTTCACGTCGAGCACGGTCGATAGGCCCCCGAGGCCCTGCGCGCCGATGCCGAGCGCGTTCACCTTCTCGAAGAGCTCGAGGCGCAGCTCTTCGGCGCGCGTCTTCGCGCCGCGCGCCTTGAGCTCGTGGATGTTGAGCGGCTCCATCATCGCCCACTTCGCCATCAGCATCGCCTTCTCCGGCGAGCCGCCGATGCCGAGCGAGAGAAGGCCCGGCGGGCACCAGTCGGCGCCCATGGTGGGCACGACGGCGAGCACCCAGTCGACGATCGAGTCCGACGGCAGCAGCATCGCGAACTTGCTCTTGTTCTCCGATCCGCCGCCCTTCGCCGCGACGATCACTTCCACCTTGTCGCCGGGGACGAGCTCCACGTGCGTGACCGCGGGCGTGTTGTCGCCGGTGCTCTTCCTCTTGCCGTCGGGGTCGGCGAGCATCGAGGCGCGCAGCGGGTTGTCCTTGTCGGTGTAGGCGCGGCGCACACCCTCGTTCACCAGCTCCTCGAGGGACATCTTCGTGTCCCAGCGCACCTCCATGCCGACCTTGATGAAGGCGATGCAGATGCCGGTATCCTGGCAGATCGGGCGGTGGCCCTCGGCGGCCATGCGCGAGTTGATGAGGATCTGCGCCATCGCGTCCTTGGCGGCGGGCGACTCCTCGCGCTGGTACGCCGCCCAGAGGCTCGCGATGTAGTCGGCCGGATGGTAGAAGCTGATGAACTGGAAGGCGTCGGCGACCGACTGGATGAAGTCTTCCTGCCTGATGACGGTCATGGGGTTCACTTCCGGGAAATTGGGAAAAAGCTTCAGGCCGCGGAACGCGCGGTGGCGATCTGCGGGGTGATCTCTCGACGCAGAATTTTACCATTGCGCGTGCGCGGGAAATCCTTCGCGAGGTAGACGATCTTCGGCGCCTTGTACGCGGCGAGCTTCTCGCGCCCGAAGGCGAGGAGCTCGTCGGGGTTCGCCGCCGTCCCCGGCTGCGCGATCACGTAGGCCACGACCAGGCGCTTGTCGCCGCCCGCATCCTCGGCGATGCACGCACAGTCGGCGACCGCGGGGTGGCTCTTCAGCACGCGCTCGACCTCGTAGGGCGAGACGCGGTAGCCGAAGCTCTTGATGATGTCGTCCTTGCGCCCGAGGAACCACAGGTAGCCGTCGGCGTCGCAGCGCGCGTAGTCGCCGGTGAAGAACCAGCCGTCGTGCTTCAGCTTCGCGGTCTCCTCCTCGAGGTTCCAGTAGCGCAGGAAAAGGCCCGGGTCCGCCTCGGGGATGCAGATCATCCCTTCCTCCCCGGGCGGCGCTTCGGCGAGGCTCTCCGGATCGAGGAGCTTCACGCCGTGCCCCGGTTGCGGGAAGCCCGCGCTGCCGGCGCGGATCGGGCGCAAGCGGCTTTGCGAAAGGTAGTAGCTGAACTCGCTCATGCCGACGGCTTCGTAGATGTCGAGCCCGAAGCGCTCCTTCCATTGCGCGAACACCTCGTCGGACAGGTGCTCGCCCGCGCTCATGCAATGGCGCAGCGTCGGCACGTCGGCCCGCGTGAACGCGGTCTTCTGCAGGATCTGCCGATAGATGGTCGGCACGCCGATGAAGATCGTGGCGCCATGCTTGGTGATGAGGCGCGGCCAGGTCGACGCGTCGTTGCGGCCCTCGTGGGCGATCACGGTCTTGCCGCGATAGAGCGGGTCCATGAGCGCCGAGCCGAGCACGTAGGTCCAGTTGAACTTGCCCGAATGCACGATGCGCTCGACGGTGTTCGCATCGAAGTCGAACCAATACATCGATGCGGGCGAGCGTCCGATGAGCGAGCGATGGCCGTGCAGCACGCCCTTGGGATAGCCCGTGGTGCCGGAGGTGTAGACCAGATACGCCGGATCATCGGCGCGCGTGCGCGCCGCCGGCGCCGTGCCGGTGACCGCGGCGAGCGTGCGCTCGAGGTCCGCTCCGCCGACGATCACATGGCGCAGGCCGCCCGCGCCCTCGAGCCGCGCGCGCATCGACTGCCAGGCGGGGGCGTCGATCACGATCGCCGTCGCCCCCGAATCCTCGACCAGATAGCGCACCTCGTCCGCCGTGAGCAGAGTCGAGGTCGGCACCGCGATGGCGCCCAGCCTCATCGCGCCGAGGAACGCGGTCGGGTAGTCGATGGAATTCGGCAGCCGCACCAGCACGCGCTCGCCGGCCCTCACGCCGAGATCCGCGAGGTGTTGCGCGAACCGTCCGGCGCGCTGCGCGAGATCCTTGTAAGTGATCGAGCTCGTGCCGAGAATGTCGTCCTCGACGATCATCGCGACCCGGTCTTCGACGCTCGTGCCGAGATGCGCATCGGTGCACGCCACGCCGATGTTGAAGAACTCGGGGATTTCCCATTTCCACTCGGGAAACGGCGCGAACTTCGTCAAGCGGCCCTCTCGTGCCTCGCGCCTCGTGCCTCGCGCCTCACAGAATGACGCCATAAGGCCAGTTCTCGCGCACCACTTGCGCGGGAAGCTTCCTCAGCACCTCGATCGCGAACGCGGTGTCCTCGGCCGAGAGCGCATGCAGCGCGTGCGCCTTCAAGAGCGTCTGCAGCGCCTTGCCGAACATCGGCGGATCGAGCATCTCGCCCGCGAACTTGATCGCCCCGCCGAGCAGCGCATCGGCCTCGATCGCCGCCTGCAGGATCGCGATGCGGGTCTTGATCTCGGAGGGCGACGGCGTGAAGGCGACCTTGCACGGATGGATGTGCGAGGGATGGATCACCTGCTTGCCCGACAGCCCCAGCGAGGCCTCCTCGAGCGCGTGCTTGTAGACCACGCGCGATTCCTCGTCGCCGTGCAGGTCGAGCCAGCGGCGCACGTCGTCGGGCTCGATGAAATCCTCGGGCATGGCGGACTGGCCGATCAACGTCTCCACCGCGCCGATCACGCCCTTGCCGGCGATGCGCGCCTCGAAGAGGATGTCGTGCAGGTAGAACTTGAGCTCCTCCATCCAGTTGCGCGGCGTGATGTGGATGCCCATCGCCTTGGAGAAGTCGTGGATGCCGAACACCACGTGCTTCACCGTCGCGTACTGCATGAGGTCCGGGCAGATCTTGAGCGACTTGGGGTGCTCGATGATGGGCTGGATGGTGATGCGGTGGTTCAAGCCCACCAGCACGGCCGACAGGTCGCGGATCTCCGGCGCGCCGTAGGCCTCGCCCGCCTTGGCGAGCATCACCACGTCGAAGAACGAGGCGAGGTCGCGCACCAGCTGCAGGTCGCGCTCGTACTCCTCGGTGCGAAACGGGTTGATGCGCACCGCGATCTGCACTTCCTTCTTGCGCGGCAGGTTGGGCAGCTCCCGGCGCAGCAGCTCGCGGCTCATCTCCTTCTGGCGGCAGCCGTCCTCGAGGTCGAAGAGCAGCGTGTGCGCGGTCGTGTTCCAGCCGTGCTTGCGGAAACGCTGCGCCGCCTGATCCAGGTCCTCGTAGATGCCCAGCGAAGGCGCGTACTTGACCGGTGGATAGTAGATCTGGATGCCGGGCCAGTAGTCGCCGAGGATGTCGACCGAGCCTGCGCTCGGGGCGAGCGCCGCGGGCGTGGGAGGTGGGGCGAGGGCGCTCATGGTGGGTCGATTCTAAGGGTTTACCCCGATGGCGGGGGCCGCAAGGGCTATGCTATAAATCGGCGACCCCTGAGGAGGAAACACGCCATGTCCACCATCGAGTCGGCGCAACAGTCTTCGCGCGTCTATCCGCCGCCGCCCGCGCTCGCGAAGAACGCCGCGATTTCCGGGATGGCCGCATATCAGGCGCTGTGCGCCGAGGCGGAAAAGGACTTCGAGGGATTCTGGGCGCGACATGCGCGTAACGAGCTCCTCTGGTCGAAAGCGTTCACCAAGGTGCTCGACGAATCGAACTCGCCCTTCTTCAAGTGGTTCCACGACGGAGAGCTGAACGCGTCGTACAACTGCCTCGACCGGCACCTGAAGACGCAGCCCGACAAGATCGCCATCATCTTCGAGGCCGACGACGGCAAGGTCACGAAGGTCACCTACAGGCAGCTCTATCACCGCGTCTGCCAGTTCGCCAACGCGTTGAAGGCCCACGGCGTCCAGAAGGGCGAGCGCGTATTGATCTACATGCCGATGTCGATCGAGGCGGTGATCGCCATGCAGGCGTGCGCACGCATCGGCGCCACGCATTCGGTGGTGTTCGGCGGCTTTTCGGCGAAGAGCGTGCAGGAGCGCATCGTCGACGCGGGCGCGGTCGCCATCATCACCGCCGACGGCCAGTATCGCGGCGGCAAGGAAGTGGCGTTGAAGCCCGCCATCGACGAGGCGCTCGGCATGGAGGGCACGGGGGGCGTGCGCACGGTGATCGTCTACAAGCGCACCAGCTCGCCCACGCAGATGAAGGAAGGGCGCGACCAGTGGATGGATGACGTGGTGCGCGGCCAGCCGACCGACTGCGAGCCCACGCCGGTGAACGCCGAGCATCCGCTCTTCATCCTCTACACCTCGGGATCCACCGGCAAGCCCAAGGGCGTGCAGCACTCCACCGGCGGCTACCTGCTGCATGCGATCCTCACCATGAAGTGGGTGTTCGACATCAAGCCCGACGACATCTTCTGGTGCACCGCGGACGTGGGCTGGGTCACCGGCCACACGTACATCGCGTACGGGCCGCTCGCGGTCGGCGCCACCGAGGTGATCTTCGAGGGCGTGCCCACCTATCCCGACGCGGGCCGCTTCTGGAAGATGATCCAGGACCACAAGGTGACGATCTTCTACACGGCGCCCACCGCCATCCGCTCGCTCATCAAGGCGGGCGGGGATCTGCCGAAGAAATACGACATGAAGGCGCTGCGCATCCTCGGCAGCGTCGGCGAGCCCATCAACCCCGAGGCGTGGCGCTGGTACTACGACACCGTCGGCGGCGGGCGTTGCCCGATCGTGGACACCTGGTGGCAGACGGAAACCGGCGGCCACATGGTGACGCCGCTGCCGGGCGTGCATTCGCTGAAGCCCGGCTCGTGCCAGGCGCCGCTCCCCGGAATCATGGTCGACATCGTGGACGAGACCGGGCATCCGGTCGGCAACGGCAAGGGCGGCATCCTCGTCATCAAGCGCCCCTGGCCCTCCATGATCCGCAATATCTGGGGCGACCCGGAGCGCTTCAGGAAGAGCTACTACCCCGAGGACTTCCACGGCAAGTACTACCTCGCCGGCGACGGCGCCACGAGGGACGAGGAAGGCAACATCACGATCATGGGGCGCATCGACGACGTGCTGAACGTCTCGGGGCACCGCCTCGGCACCAACGAGATCGAGTCGGCGCTGGTGCTGAACTCCCGGCTGGTGGCGGAAGCCGCCGTGGTCGGGCGTCCCGACGACCTCACCGGCGAGGCCGTGGTGGCCTTCGTCGTCATGAAGGGGGCGCGGCCCACGGGTGAAGACGCGAAGAAGATGGCCAAGGAGCTGCGCGACTGGGTGGCCAAGGAGATCGGCCCGATCGCCAAGCCCAAGGACATCCGCTTCGGCGACAACCTGCCGAAGACGCGCTCCGGGAAGATCATGCGGCGGCTCCTGCGCTCGATCGCCAAGGGCGAGGAAATCACGCAGGACACCTCGACCCTCGAGAACCCGCAGATTCTGGATCAGCTAAAGCAAAACCTCTAAGCTGTCGGGATAGCCCCGGGACAAGGGGCGCCCACCCTCGGAGGATGCGATGGCCAAGTCGAGCCGCAAGGGGCAGCGGCTGATCGGGCTCTTCCTGCTCGGCTGCCTGTTGTTCAGCTACCCGCTGCTCGCGGTCTTCAACGTGCGCGCGACCCTCCTCGGCATCCCGCTCCTCTACGCGTACCTGTTCGCCGCCTGGGCGCTGCTCATCGTCGCGGTCGCGGCGATCATGGAGCGGCCCGACTAGGGCCGGCGCCGCGATGCTGCAGAGCTGGGTCGTCGTCCTGGGCTCGTTCGGCTACATCGGGCTGCTGTTCGCGATCGCCTATTACGCCGACCGGCGCGCGCGCGCGGGCCGCTCGGTGATCTCGAGCCCGGTGATCTACAGCCTGTCGCTCGCGGTGTACGCGACCGCGTGGACCTTCTACGGCAGCGTCGGGCGCGCCGCGCACGACGGCGTGGGGTTCCTGCCGATCTACATCGGCCCCACGCTGATGATCGTGCTGTGGTGGTTCGTGCTGCGCAAGGTGATCCGCATCGCCAAGCTCGCGCGCATCACTTCCCTCGCCGACTTCGTCGCCTCTCGCTACGGCAAGAGCGCCCTCCTCGGCGGCCTGGTGACGGTGATAGCGGTGATCGGCATCCTGCCGTACATCTCGCTGCAGCTGAAGGCGGTGTCGTCCAGCTTCCAGATCATCTTCCAGTATCCCGAGATCGTGATGCCGGACAAGTCCGGCAGCAACCCGATCCTGCAGGTCACCGCGTTCTACGTGGCGGTGTTCATGGCGCTCTTCACCATCGCCTTCGGCACGCGCCACGTCGACGTCGGCGAGCGCCACGAAGGCATGGTGGCGGCGATCGCCTTCGAGTCGATCGTGAAGCTGGTGGCATTCCTCGCGGTGGGCGCCTACGTGACCTTCGGGCTGTTCAACGGCTTCGGCGACATCTTCAAGCGCGCCGCGAGCCGGCCCGAGCTCGCGAGCCTCATGACCCCGTTCGCGGCCGACGGCGCTCTCGCCAACTGGGCGTGGATGACCGTGCTCTCGATGCTCGCGATCGTTTTCCTGCCGCGCCAATTTCAAGTAGCCGTGATCGAGAACGTCGACGAGAAGCACCTCAAGACCGCGATGTGGCTCTTCCCCCTCTACATGCTCGCGATCAACATCTTCGTGCTGCCGATCGCCTTCGGCGGCCTCCTCGTCTTCCCGCAGGGCGTCGATCCCGACAGCTTCGTGCTCACGTTGCCGATGTCACGGCACATGGAAGGGCTCACGCTGCTGGTCTTCGTGGGCGGCATCTCCGCGGCCACCGGCATGGTGATCGTCGAGACCATCGCGCTGTCGACCATGGTGTGCAACGACCTGGTGATGCCGATCGTGCTGCGCTGGAAGCGCCTCAACATCGCCTCGCGCGGCGACTTCACCAGCCTCCTCCTCGACATCCGCCGCGGCGCCATCGTGATGATCCTGCTCATGGGCTACCTTTACTTCGTCGTCGCGGGCGAGGCCTACGCTTTGGTGTCGATCGGCCTCATCTCGTTCGCCGCGGTGGCGCAGCTCGCGCCCGCCTTCCTCGGCGGGCTCTACTGGAAGGGCGCCACGCGCAACGGCGCGCTCGCCGGTTTGAGCGCGGGTTTCATCGTCTGGTTCTATACGCTGCTGCTGCCGGCGTTCGCGAAGTCCGGCTGGTTCGGCATTCAAGTGGTCGAGCACGGGCTTTTCGGCGGCGACGTTCTCGTGCCCACGCGGCTCTTCGGCCTCGCCGGACTCGACCCGATCACCCACGCGATGATCTGGAGCATGGTCGCCAACATCGGCGCGTTCGTGGCGGTCTCCCTCACCGGCCGCCAGAACGCCGCCGAGGCGAGCCAGGCGACGCTCTTCGTCGACGTCTTCACCCAGACCGGCGAGCGTGCCCTCCTGTGGCGCACCACGACTTCGGCTTCCGCGCTGCAAGCCCTGCTGGGGCGCTTCCTCGGCCCCACGCGCGCCGCCGAGCTCTTTCTCGCCTACGCCAACGCGCGCGGCCTGAAATCGGTGGAAGAGCTGGACGCCGACGCCGAGCTCCTCAACTTCGCGGAGCTGCAGCTGGCCGGCACCATCGGCGCCGCCTCGGCGCACGCCATGGTCGCCACCATCGCGCAGGAGGAGCCCCTGGGCATGGACGAAGTGATGACGATCATCGACGAGGCCTCGCACGTGATCGCCTACAGCCACATGCTGGAGGCGAAGCAGCAGGAGCTCGAGGCCGCCACCGCGAGCCTCACGGCCGCCAACGACAGCCTGAAGGAGCTCGACCGGTTGAAGGACGACTTCATCTCGACCGTCACGCACGAGCTGCGCACCCCGCTCACCTCGATCCGCGCGTTCTCGGAAATCCTGCACGACAATCCCGACATCGACGCCGCCGAGCGCCATCGTTTTCTGGGCCTGATCATCAAGGAATCCGAGCGCCTCACGCGCCTCATCAACCAGGTGCTCGACTTGGCCAAGCTCGAATCGGGCCTCGCCGAGTGGCAGACGGCCGACATCGACCTGGGCGAGATCATCAACGACGCCGTGGGATCCACCAGCCAGATCTTCAAGGGCCACGGCGTGAAGGTCGAGGCCGAGCTGCCGCGCTCGGTGCCGGCGGTGGCCGCCGACCGCGACCGCGTGATGCAGGTGATGCTGAACCTGCTATCCAACGCGGTGAAGTTCAGCCCTGCCGGCACGGGGCGCGTGGTGGTGCGCATCGTGGTCGAAGGCACGAGCGTGCGCGTGGACGTCGAGGACAACGGCGTGGGCATCGGCCGCGAGCACCAGGCGGCCATCTTCGAGAAATTCCGCCAGGTGGGCGACACGCTCACCCAGAAGCCGGCCGGCACCGGGCTGGGGCTCGCCATCTGCCGCCAGATCGTGGCGCGCCTGGGCGGCAGGCTCTGGGTCGAGAGCGAGATGGGGCGCGGATCGGTCTTCTCGTTCACGCTGCCGCTCGCCTTGCAGCCGGCGACGCGCCCGATGGCGGCGGCATGACCAAGCGCGTGCTCATCGCGGAAGACGAGGAAAGCATCGTCGCGTCCCTCGAATTCCTCATGCGCCAATGCGGATTCGCCACGCGCGTCGCGCGCGACGGCGACGAGGCGATCGCGTGCCTCGGTGAATTCCGGCCGGACCTGGTCCTCCTCGACATCATGCTTCCGGGCAGGAGCGGCTTCGAGGTATGCCGCTTCATCCGCGCTGAGAAGTCCCTCGCCGGATCGCGCGTGCTGATGCTCACCGCCAAGGGCGGCTCCGGCGAGGAGGCCCGCGGCCTCGCGGCCGGCGCCGACGATTACCTCACCAAGCCCTTCGCCACGCGCGAGCTGGTGGCGCGGGCGCGCGCGCTCCTCGGGGTGAAGGCGCCGTGAACGCACATGCTGCGACGGTGTTCGTGGTGGACGACGACGCCTCGACGCGCGAGCTCATGGCCTTCCTCATGCAAAGGAACGGCCTCGCGGTCGAAGTGTTCCCCGACGCACCGAGTTTCCTCGCCGCCTATCGCGCCGAGCGCCCGGGTTGCCTGGTACTCGATCTCAACATGCCGGGGATGAGCGGGCTCGACCTGCAGCAGTCCCTGAAGGAGCAGGGCGTGCTCCTGCCGGTGATCTTCCTGTCCGGGCGCGCCGACGTCTCCAACGCGGTGCGCGCCGTGCGCGAGGGCGCCATCGACTTCATCGAGAAGCCCTTCGATTACAAGGTCGTGGTCGAGCGCGTGCGCGACTGCCTCGAGCGCGACCGCGCGGCGCGCGCCGGATTCGACAGGAAGCGCGTGGTGAGCGAACGCCTCGGGCAGCTCACGCAGCGCGAGCGCGAGGTGCTCGACCTGGTGGTGGCGGGAAGGATGAATCGCGAGATCGCCGAGGCGCTCGACATCAGCATCAAGACCGTGGAAGCCCATCGCGCCCGCCTCATGGAGAAGCTCGAGGTGGGCTCGGTCGCCGAGCTCGTGCAGGCGGTGGTCTCGGCGGCTTAGGGTTTACCCCAATTGCCGGGCGCGCGGCGGGCGGCTAGCATCGGCCCGTCCTCGGGAAAGCCCCCGCAAGAATGGGTGACGCGCCTCCCGGGCAAAAAGAGACGTTCCCGATACGCGATCTGGAGGAGGATTCATGGCAGCGACGACCATCAACGGCGTCAACCACCAGGAAGAGAAGAAGGTCATCTTCGCTTCCTCGCTGGGCACCGTGTTCGAGTGGTACGACTTCTACCTGTATGCCACGCTGGCGCCGTTTTTCGCGGCGCTGTTCTTCCCCAAGGGAAACGCCACCGCGGCGCTGCTCTCGGCGTTCGCGGCCTACGCGGCCGGCTTCCTGGTGCGGCCCTTCGGCGCCATCATCTTCGGGCGCATCGGCGACCTGGTCGGGCGCAAGTACACGTTCCTGATGACGATCCTGTTCATGGGCGGCTCCACGTTCCTGGTGGGCCTGCTGCCCAAGTTCGAGACGATCGGATGGTTCGCACCGATCCTGCTGGTGACGCTGCGCCTGGTGCAGGGGCTCGCCCTCGGCGGCGAGTACGGCGGCGCCGCGACCTACGTGGCGGAACATGCGCCGCAGAACAAGCGCGGCTACGACACCTCGTGGATCCAGACCACGGCGACTCTCGGATTCTTCCTGTCGCTCGCGGTGATCGGCGTCTGCCGCTTCAGCGGCGTCATGGACGCGGCGACCTTCGCCGACTGGGGTTGGAGGATTCCCTTCCTGGTGTCGGTGATCCTGCTGGTCTTCTCCGTCTATATCCGCCTCAAGCTGAACGAGTCGCCGGTGTTCCAGCGCATGAAGGCCGAGGGCCGCGGCTCGAAGAGCCCGCTCACCGACAGCTTCCTGCGCTATCCGAACAACAAGTACGTGCTGCTCGCGCTCCTCGGGGCGACGGCCGGCCAGGGCGTGGTCTGGTACACGGGCCAGTTCTACGCGCTCTTCTTCCTCACCATCACCCTCAAGGTCGACGGGCAGACCGCGTACACGCTGATCGCGATCGCGCTTCTCCTCGGGACGCCCTTCTTCATCGTGTTCGGGGCGCTCTCGGACAGGATCGGGCGGCTGAAGATCATCCTGGCCGGCTGCCTCATCGCGGCGCTGACATACTTTCCGCTGTTCCAGGCGCTCACGCACTACGTGAACCCGGCGCTGGAGTCGTTCGCGAAGAACAACGTGGTGTCGGTGCAGGCGAAGGAATGCAACTTCCACATCTTCGTCGGCCCCTGGTCGAACTTCACCGACTGCGACCGCGCCAAGGACTTCCTCACCAAGTCGGGCCTGTCGTTCACGTCGACCGATCTGCCGGCCGATGCGAAGGACAACGTGATCATGAAGATCGGCCCGACCGAGGTGAAGGGATGGAACGAGGCCAGCGTGAAGAAGGCGCTCGCCGACCTCAAGTACCCGACGGCCGCCGACAAGAGCGCCATCAACTGGCCGATGACGATCCTCATCCTCTTCATCATGATGGTCTACGTGACGATGGTGTACGGGCCGATCGCGGCGTTCCTGGTGGAGCTCTTCCCGACGAAGATCCGCTACACGTCGATGTCGCTGCCGTACCACATCGGCAACGGGTGGTTCGGGGGCATGTTGCCGCTGCTGGCGACCGCCATGGTGGCCGCATCGGGCGACATCTACTATGGCCTGTGGTATCCGATCATCGTGGCATTGATGACGGTTGTGGTCGGGGCGCTCTTCCTGAGGGACAACAAGGAAGCCGACATCAACCACTAGCCCCGCGCTGAAACCCGAAACCCCGCCGGGCTCGCCCGGCGGGGTTTTTCTTTTACAATCGGACATGGCAGCCGGCGACGTCTATCGCAAGACCGACAAGGGCGCCGCGGAGATCACCCACCGCAAGATGAAGGTGAGCCCACGGTTGCGCACCATGCTGATCCTCATCGACGGCACGCGCCCCGAATTCATGGTGAAGCAGGAGGGCGCCAAGGTCGGCGCGCCGGCCGATTTCCTCGAGCAGCTTGTCGCGCTCGGGCTCATCGAGAAGTCGCAGCGTGCCGGCCCGGCATCCGCGCCGCCGCCCGCGGGCGACGAGTTCACTCGCTTTCGGGCGGCCAAGGATTTCATGAACACGACGATCGTCGACGCCTTGGGCATCAAGTCGTTCTTCTTCACCATGAAGCTCGAGCGCGCCGGCAACGTGGCGGACCTGCGCGAGCTCGCGCCCGCCTACCGCCAGGCGCTCGAGAAGGCGGCCGGGCCCGCGGAAGCGGAAGTGCTCGCGCAGCGCCTCGCCGAAATGCTGCGCTAGATGCTGCTGCGCTATTTCACGCGCGAGATCCTCGCCTCGAGCCTGCTCGTCCTCGCCGCCCTCATCGCCCTCTTCGGGTTCTTCGACCTCATCCGCGAGCTGGACGACCTCGGCCGCGGCACCTATCGCATCAACGCGATGCTCGCCTACGTCGCGCTCACGCTGCCCTCGCATGCCTATGTGCTCCTGCCCGCGGCGGGGCTCATCGGCACGCTCTTCGCCCTGGCGCGCATGTCGGAGCACTCCGAGATCACGGTGATGCGGGCTTCGGGCCTGTCGCTGCGCCAGCTCGCGATGCATGTGGGCGCGGCCGGGCTCGTGATCGCGCTCGTCACCGTCGTTTTCGGGGAGTTGATCACGCCCTTCACGGAGGAAGCGGCCAAGGGATTGCGGCTGAAGGCCACGCGCTCGATCGTCGCGCGCGAGTTCCGCTCCGGCTTCTGGGTGAAGGACGACCGCAGCTTCGTGAACATCCAGGACGTGACCGCGGACACGCAGCTCCTCAACCTGCGCATCTACGAGTTCGACACGGCGTTTCGCCTCACCGCCATCAGCCGCGCGGAGAAGGGCACCTACGCGGGGCCGAACAAGTGGGAGCTCGCCAACGTCGAGCTCACGCGCTTCGAGGGCGACCGCGCGGTGCTGCAGAAGACTCCGAGCGCCACATGGAGCTCGGTGCTCACACCCGACATCCTCTCGGTGCTGAAGATCGTTCCCGAGCGCATGTCGGCGTTGAATCTGCGCGCCTACATCGAGCACCTGCGCGAGAACCGGCAAAAGGCGACGCGCTACGAGATCGCCTTCTGGAGCAAGATCTTCAACCCCGCCGCCGTGATCGTGATGATGATCCTCGCCATTCCGTTCGCGCTGCAGTCGGCGCGCGCGGGCGGTGTCGGCGCGAAAATCGTGATGGGCATCCTCATCGGACTGTCGTTCCACTTCGCCGGGCGTCTCTTCGCCCACATGGGCCTGCTGAACGACTGGCCCGCGCTCGTCTCGGCGGGTGCGCCGATGCTCATCGCGGCGCTCGTTGCCGCCGCGCTCCTCGTGCGCGCCGAGCGCCGCTAAGCCGGGGACGTAAGGATTCGAGGCGAGCGCAACCTCGGAACGGGCCAAGCGCGGCAAGTCATGACGGGGATGTCACCGAGCACTGTCTGAGGCTCCCCGGGCGAATGTGCGGGAAGTAGACGCTGAGCCCGAGTGGCCAGCCGTTCCAGGGTTGCGCTTTCCTCGAACCCTTACTTGCCCCGCTCAGAGCCGTTCACCAGCGCGGTGCCGGCAAGGCGGTCGTGGAGGAACTGGCGATCGCGATCGAAGAGCGCCCACGCGAAGCCCAGGCCCAGGGCGGCGAGCCCGAGGAGGGCGATGAGGTAGCGATGGATGGCGCGCGCGATGCCGGGCGGCCCGCCGTGGGACGCGACCACTTTGATGTTCCAGGTTTTCATCGGCAGCGTTTGCCCGCCGTGGGTCCAGAACCACACGAAGTACGCGCCGCAAACCGCCACGATCCAGGCCTGCAGCGCGTGGCGGCGCCAGCCGTGGGTCGAATCGCCGAAGAACGCGATGAAGGGCCAGGTGGCTATGAACACCAGCGCCGCCAGCAGCAGCAGATCGTAGACGGCGCTCGCCAGGCGCCGCCCGATGGACGGCGCGCTCGCCGCGCTCACCGCGCTTCGCCGGGACGCTGGCTGCGTGCGCGCGATTCTTCGGCGGGGCGCGGCGCTGGCGGGCCCATGGCGCCGCGCGATTCGCGTTCGCGCAGCCAGCGCTCGCGCAGCTCGTGCTGGCGCTCCGGCGGGAGCTTGCGCAGACCCTGGAACGTCTCGCGCGCGGCGCGGCGCTGCTCCGGGGTCATCGCCGCCCAGTCGCGAATGCGATCCTCGAAGCGCTCTTTCTGGATCGGCTGCAGCGACGGATAGCGGCGCGCCGAGGACAGGAGGCGCTCCTGCTGGAAGCCCGGCAGGCGCTCCCAGTCGGGGGCGACGGGCGCGAGGATGCGGCGTTCGTCCGGCGACAGGCGCGACCACGGCGTTTGCGGCCGGCTCGGATCGTAGGCGTGCGCCGGCGCCGCCAACCCGAGGGCGAGCGCGAACGCGGTGAAGATCAGCGCTGCTTGCCGAGCCACGCTCGGAAGTCCTGGTCGATGAAGGCGTCGGGCGGCAGCTCCTGGGTGAGGAGCTGCGCGTCGAGCTCGCCGACGTCGGATTCCTGCAGCGACTTCACCCCGAGGGTGGCGATCAGGGCGAGGATCGGCAGCCAGAGGAGCGAGCGCTGCACGAAGGTGTAGTGGATGGTCTGAGCGGTGCCGGCCGGGACCGTGACCAGCCCCAGGACGCGCACGGGTTCGCGCCAGGCATCCAGGGCGCGCAGCCGCGCCGACTTCAGCCGGGTAGCCTGTATTTCGCCGATCGCGTTCGCCGAACGATCGAGCCAAGGCTTCAGTTTCGAAGCAAATTCCTTTTCATTCATAGCGTTATCCCTTTTGCTCTCAGGACTTTCGCCAAAGCATGAGTGGCCCGGGAGCAGTGCGTCTTGACACTGCCTTCCGAGCACCCCATCGCTTTCGCTGTTTCATTCACGTCGAGTTCTTCCCAGTAACGCAGCATGAAAGCCTCGCGTTGACGCGGCGGAAGGGCCTGCACCGCTTGCTCGATGGCCGCCATCACCTGCCCCTGCTCGAGGCGATCGGCGGGCGACGCGGGGATGTTGGAGAGGTCGGCGACCTCGAGAGTTTCCAGCGGGTCGCCGTCCTCGTCCTCGCCGCCGAGGCCCAGGTTCGACAGGAGCGTGGTCCACGTCGAGCGCACCTTCTGGCGGCGAAAATGGTCGCGGATCGAATTCTGCAGGATGCGCGAGAAGAGGAGCGGCAGTTCCTCCGGCGGCTTGGTCGCGTATTTTTCGGCGAGCTTCATCATCGAATCCTGGACGATATCGAGCGCGGCCTCGTCGTCGTGCACCGAGAACACGCATTGCTTGAAGGCGCGCCGCTCCACCGAGGCAAGGAAATCGGACAGCTCCTTCTGGGTGGCCAGTTTTTTTCTCCGTTGCGAGGCGAAGCGAGGGCTCGCGCGAATGGTAGCAAACCCGCTTCGCGGCGCCCGCCCCGAGCGCTCTATCGCAGTGCAACATTTCGGCTTGACCGGGCCCCGTCGAGCCGTTATTGTCTCAGGTCGACCTTCAGGAAAACTCTCGATTTACAAGGCTTTAGCTATGGAACTCAAGCTCCCCCCGATGGCGGAAACCGGCACCACCCTGACCGGCGCGGAAATCGTCATCCGCTGCCTGCAGGAAGAGGGCGTCGAGTTCGTATTCGGCTATCCGGGCGGCGCCGTCCTCTGGATCTACGACGCGATCTTCAAGCAGAAGGACGTGAAGCACATCCTGGTGCGCCACGAGCAAGGTGCGCTGCATGCCGCCGACGGTTATGCGCGCGCCACCGGCAAGCCCGGCGTCGCCCTCGTGACGAGCGGTCCCGGCGTCACCAACGCGGTCACCGGCATCGCCACCGCGTACATGGATTCCATTCCCATGGTGGTGCTCACCGGCCAGGTGCCGACCGCCGCCATCGGCGAGGACGCGTTCCAGGAATGCGACACGGTCGGCATCACGCGCCCGTGCGTGAAGCACAATTTCCTCGTGAAGGACGTGACGCAGCTCGCGGTCACGATCAAGAAGGCGTTCCACATCGCCACGACGGGGCGTCCCGGCCCGGTGCTGGTGGACATTCCCAAGGACGTGTCGAACCAGACCGCGCATTACCACTACCCCGACAAGATCAGCCTGCGCTCGTACAGCCCGGTCACCAAGGGCCACGCGGGGCAGATCAAGAAGGCGCTGCATCTGCTCATGGACGCCAAGCGCCCGATGATCTACGTGGGCGGCGGCGCGATCCTGGGCGAAGCCTCCGCGGAGGTCACGCAGCTCGTGCGCACGCTCGGCTTCCCGGTGACCAACACGCTGATGGGGTTGGGCTCCTATCCGGCCAACGACAGGCAGTTCGTCGGCATGCTCGGCATGCACGGCACGGTCGAGGCCAACATGGCGATGCAGGGCAGCGACGTGCTGCTGGCGGTCGGCGCGCGCTTCGACGATCGCGTGATCGGCAGCCCCACACACTTCGCCGCGGGAAACCCGGCGCGCAAGATCATCCACATCGACGTGGACCCGTCGTCCATCTCCAAGCGCGTCAAGGTCGACGTGCCGATCGTGGGCGGGGTGAAGGAAGTCTTGACCGAGCTCCTCGCGCAGATCAAGGCGACGACCGCGCGCCCCGACCCGGTCGCCCTGGCCGCCTGGTGGGGCGAGATCGCCGCGTGGCGCGGCAAGGATTGCCTCCGGTACGACCGCGCCTCGCCGATCATCAAGCCGCAGATGGTGATCGAGAAGCTCTACGAGGTCACCAGGGGCGACGCGTACATCACCTCGGACGTCGGCCAGCACCAGATGTGGGCCGCGCAGTTCTACCGCTTCGACAAGCCGCGCCGCTGGATCAACTCCGGCGGCCTGGGCACGATGGGGGTGGGGCTTCCGTACGCGATGGGCGTGAAGCTCGCGTTTCCCGAGGCCGAGGTCGCCTGCGTGACCGGGGAGGCGTCGATCCAGATGTGCATCCAGGAGCTTTCGACCTGCAAGCAGTATCACCTGCCGGTCAAGATCGTGAACCTCAACAATCGCTACATGGGCATGGTCCGGCAGTGGCAGGAGTTCTTCCACGGCAATCGCTACGCGGAGTCGTACATGGACGCGCTGCCGGACTTCGTGAAGCTCGCCGAGGCCTATGGCCACGTCGGCATGAAGATCGAGAAGCCGTCGGACATCGAGGGCGCGCTGAAGGAGGCCTTCGCGATGAAGGACCGCCTCGTCTTCCTCGACTTCATCACCGACCAGACCGAGAACGTCTTCCCGATGGTGCCCGGCGGCAAGGGCATCTCGGAGATGATCCTCATCAAAATTGGGCCCCCGCCTGCGCGGGGGTGACGATAAAGAATCCATGCGCCATATCCTCTCCATCCTCGTCGAAAACGAAGCCGGCGCGCTGTCCCGCGTCGCCGGGCTGTTCTCCGCCCGCGGCTACAACATCGAGACGCTCACCGTCGCGCCTACCGAGGACGCCACGATGTCGCGCATGACCATCGTCACCACCGGCTCCGACGAGATCGTCGAGCAGATCACGAAGCAATTGAACAAGCTGGTCGACGTGGTGAAGGTGGTCGACCTGTCCGAGGGCAAGCACATCGAGCGCGAGCTGATGCTCGTGAAGGTCCGCGCCGCCGGCAAGGACCGCGAGGAAATCAAGCGCACCGCGGACATCTTTCGCGGGCGCATCATCGACGTCACCGACAAGTCCTACACGATCGAGCTCACCGGCACCACCGAGAAGCTCGACGCCTTCCTGGAAGCGCTCGACCGGACCGCCATCCTGGAAACCGTCCGCACCGGCGTATCCGGCATCGGGCGTGGCGAGTGGGTGTTGAAGGTCTGACCCAACCGCAACGGGGGGCCCCGACTTGTTGGGGTGCCTTCCAAGAAAGACAGAGGAAACGATCATGAAGGTGTACTACGACAAGGACGCGGACCTCTCGCTCATCAAGGGCAAGAAGGTCACCATCATCGGCTACGGCTCGCAGGGCCACGCGCACGCGCAGAACCTGACGGATTCGGGAGTGAAGGTCACCGTGGGACTGCGTCCCGGCGGGGCCTCGTGGGACAAGGTGAAGAAGGCCAAGATCGCGGTGAAGGAAGTGGGCGAGGCGGTGAAGGGCGCGGATTTCGTGATGGTGCTGCTGCCCGACGAGAACCACGCGCAGGTCTACAAGGAGTCGATCGAGGCCCACATCAAGAAGGGCGCGACGCTCGCCTTCGCGCACGGCTTCAACATCCACTTCAAGCAGATCGTGCCGCGCGCCGACCTCGACGTGGTGATGATCGCGCCCAAGGGACCGGGCCACCTGGTGCGCCAGACCTACACGCAGGGCGGCGGCGTTCCGGCGTTGATCGCCATCCACCAGAACGCTTCCGGCAAGGCCAAGGACCTCGCGCTCTCCTACGCCGCGGCCATCGGCGGAACCCGCGGCGGGGTGATCGAGACCAACTTCCGCGAGGAGACGGAGACCGACCTCTTCGGCGAGCAGACCGTGCTGTGCGGGGGCATCGTGGAGCTCATCAAGGCGGGATACGAGACGCTCGTGGACGCCGGATACGCCCCCGAGATGGCCTATTTCGAGTGCCTGCACGAGACCAAGCTCATCGTCGACCTCATCTACGAGGGCGGCATCGCCAACATGAACTACTCGATCTCGAACAACGCCGAGTACGGCGAGTACGTGACCGGGCCCAAGGTGATCGGCGACGAGGCGAGGAAGGCGATGAAGGAGTGCCTCGCGCGCATCCAGTCGGGCGAGTACGCGCGCGACTTCATCCTCGAGAACCGCGCCGGGGCACCCACGCTCAACGCGCGCCGCCGGCTCCTCGCGGAGCACGACATCGAGAAGGTGGGCGCGAAGCTGCGCGCCATGATGCCGTGGATCAAGAAGAACAAGCTGGTGGACACGTCGAGAAACTAGGCGCGAGGCACGAGGCGCGAGAGAGGGCGAGATGAAAAATTACCCGCATCCGATCATCGCGAGAGAGGGCTGGCCCTATCTCGGCGCCTCGCTCGTGATTGCGCTCGGCGTCACCTGGTGGTGCGCGTGGTGGTCGCTCCCGTTCTGGATCCTCTACTTCTTCATCCTGCAGTTCTTCCGCGATCCCGCGCGCGAGATCCCGCAGGGCGCAGGGCTCGCGCTCTGCCCGGCCGACGGCAAGGTGATCGTGGTCGGCAACGCGCTCGACCCGTACCGCAACGTGGAAGCGGTCAAGATCAGCATCTTCATGAACGTCTTCAACGTGCATTCGCAGCGCTCGCCGGTCGACGCCGTGGTGAAGGACGTGAAATACGCGAAGGGCCTGTTCGTGAACGCCGCATTCGACAAGGCGTCCTCGGACAACGAGAGGAACGCGCTCATCCTGCGCATGGACGACGGCACGGAAATCTCGTGCGTGCAGGTCGCCGGGCTCATCGCGCGGCGCATCCTGTGCTACGTGAAGGCGGGCGATCGCCTCGCGCGCGGCCAGCGCTACGGCTTCATCCGCTTCGGCTCGCGCGTCGACATCTACCTGCCGCCGGGCTCGCGCCCGAAGGTCGCGATCGGCGACAGCGTGAAGGCGAGCTCCACGGTGATCGCGGAACTTCCGCGTCCCTAGGACGGCCCGTGGCCATCCGCGTGGATCGCAGGGCCAAGGCGCTGGGGCCGGTGAGGAAGCGCGGCATCTACCTGCTGCCCAACATCTTCACGACGTTGAACCTGTTCGCGGGCTTCTACGCCATCGTGCAGGGGATGAACCACGAGTTCGAGAAGTCGGCGGTGGCGATCTTCGTGGCGATGATCCTCGACAGCATCGACGGGCGCGTGGCGCGCCTCACGCGCACCCAGTCGGCCTTCGGCGCCGAGTACGACAGCCTTGCCGACATGGTCTCGTTCGGCGCCGCCCCCGCGCTCGTCATGTACGAATGGGCGCTGCGCGACACGGGGCGCATCGGCTGGATCGCGGCGTTCGTCTACTGCGTGGGCGCGGCGCTGCGCCTCGCGCGCTTCAACACGCAGCTCTCGGTGGCCGACAAGCGCTGGTTCCAGGGGTTGCCCAGCCCGGCGGCCGCGGCCGTGGTGGCCGGCATGATCTGGGTCTTCAACGACTATCACGTGGAGGGCGGCGAGGTGCGCTGGCTCGCCGCGGCGGTCACCGTCTACGCCGGCATCACCATGGTGTCGAACGTGAAGTTCTACAGCGGCAAGGACATCAACCTGCGGCGCGCGGTGCCCTTCTCGGTGGTGCTGGTGCTGGTCCTGGCGCTACTCCTCATCTCCATCGAGCCCTCGCACGTGCTGTGGGGGGTGATGCTCGCCTACGGCGTCTCCGGCTACGTGATGTGGCTCGTGAACCGCTGGCGCACCGAGGCGAGCCAGAAGCAATACCAGGACGTCCGCGATGCGATCGAGGAAGGCAACCTCACGGCGCTCGCGCGCATGCTGGCGGCGACGCCGGTGGACTCCGTGGTGTCGTCGTCGAAACGCACGCTCCTCATGTTCGCCGTCGAGGAGGGCAATCTCCCGGCGCTCGAGCTCCTGGTTGCGCGCGGCGCCGCGCTCGACCTGCGCGACGAGAACGGCGCGAGTGCCCTCATCCTCGCGGTGGAGATGGGATTCCAGGAAGCGGTGGAGCTGCTGCTCACGGCGGGCGCCAATCCCAACGTGCACGATCTGTCGGGCATGACCCCGCTCGACATCGCCGAGGAGCATGGCGCCCACGACATCGCCGCCGTCCTGCTGCGCGCCGGCGCCAAGTCGAGCAAGGAGCTCGCTCCTCAACAGCCCTAGTCGCCGAGCACTGTCTGAGGGCTCCCGATCGCGAGATCGGAAGTAGGAGCTGAGCCCGAGTTGCGCAGGCGCCGTTCGCTTTCAATTCGCGAGGGCAGTGCGAGCGAAGCCGAGCGGCGAACGCTCCCAGGCGGCCTTGGCCTCGACCGTCTCCACACCGGGATGACAAACATGGGTGTTTGCCAAGCCCCGGAAATCTCGGCTATAGTCGACCCATGCATCCGAACGGCGACACCTCGATCCTTCGCCTTCCCCTGGCCGGCGCGCTCGCGCTCGGCCTGCTGCTGCGCCCCGCGCGCTAAAAACTCCAACCCACATTTCGTGCAGCATCCGGGCGCTTCGGCAACGCGGGGCGGGTCAGTCCATCCGTAAATTGGAGAACACCATGAAGGATCAGTTGATCATTTTCGACACCACGATGCGCGACGGCGAGCAGAGCCCGGGCGCCGCCATGACCAAGGAAGAGAAGGTGCGCATCGGCAAGCAGCTCGAGCGCCTGAAGGTCGACGTGATCGAGGCGGGCTTCGCCGCGTCGAGCCCGGGCGACTTCGAGGCGATCCGCGCGGTGGCGGCGGCGGTGAAGGATTCCACCGTGTGCTCGCTCGCCCGCGCCAACGACAATGACGTGCGGCGCGCCGGCGAGGCGATCAAGGGTGCGCGGCGCGGCCGGGTGCACGTCTTCATCGCGACCAGCCCGATCCACATGCAGCACAAGCTGCGCATGCAGCCCGACGCGGTGCTCGAGGCGGCGGTGCGCACCGTGAAGCTCGCGCGCGAGTACACGGACGACGTGGAGTTCTCGGCCGAGGACGCGGTGCGCTCCGACGTGGACTTCCTGTGCCGCATCTTCGAGGCGACCATCGCCGCGGGCGCGAGGACCATCAACGTCCCCGACACCGTGGGCTACAGCGTGCCTGAGCTCTGGGCGCGGCTCTTCACCGAGCTCATGAGCCGCGTGCCCAACGCCGGCAAGGCGGTGTGGTCGACGCATTGCCACGACGACCTCGGCATGGCGGTGGCCAACTCGCTCGCCGCGGTGATGGCGGGCGCGCGGCAGGTCGAGTGCACCATCAACGGCCTGGGGGAGCGCGCCGGCAACGCGTCGCTCGAGGAGATCGTGATGGCGGTGAAGACGCGCGCCGACGTCTTCCCGTGCACCACGGGCATCGACGCGACGCAGATCGTCGCGGCGAGCAAGCTCGTCTCCACCATCACCGGCTACCCGGTGCAGCCCAACAAGGCGGTGGTCGGCGCGAACGCGTTCGCTCACGAGTCGGGCATCCACCAGGACGGAGTGCTGAAGCACCGCGAGACCTACGAGATCATGAAGCCAAGCGACGTGGGCTGGGGCGCCAACCGCCTCACGCTCGGCAAGCTCTCCGGCAGGAGCGCCTTCAAGGCGCGGCTGCAGGAACTCGGCATCGCGCTCGCCTCGGAAGAGCAGCTGAACGCCGCCTTCGCGCGCTTCAAGGAGCTCGCCGACAAGAAGCGCGAGATCTTCGACGAGGACATCCAGGCGCTCATCTCCGACGAGGCGCTGACGCCCGAGGCCGAGCACTACAAGCTGGTCTCCATCTCGGCGCACTCGGAGACGGGCGAGCAGCCGTTCGCGCGGGTGGTCATGGCCGAGGAGGGCCGCGAGATGCGCGCCGAGGCGCGCGGCGGCGGCATCGTCGACGCCACTTTCAAGGCGATCGAGAGCATGGTGCAGAGCGCCACGGAGCTGCTGCTCTATTCGGTGAATAACGTGACCGAAGGCACCGATTCGCAGGGCGAAGTGACCGTGCGGCTCTCGAAGAACGGGCGCATCGTGAACGGCATGGGCTCGGACACGGACATCGTGGTCGCTTCCGCGAAGGCCTACATCAGCGCGCTCAACAAGATGGCGGCGAAGGTCGAGCGGATGAATCCGCAATACGGCGAGCAGGAGCACGCGCTTTGAGGGGGTTCTTTCGCGCGCCGAGCCACGAGGCGACGATCGCGAGGCTGATGACGACATAGGCGAAGCGTGCGCAGCGACCACGCGCCCACCGCATGCTAGCCTTGTCCCGTCCGAGCGGCATTTGGAGAGACCTGTCCGTGAGCAGTTCCCAACGCCGTCGCAGGGCGAATCGATGATCGCGATGCCGCGTCTGGGCATGGGCACCTGGCACATGGGCGAGCGGCCCGCGAATCGCGCGCGCGAGCTCGCGGCGCTCGGCCTGGGCCTCGACCTCGACATGCACCTCATCGACACCGCCGAGATGTACGGCGAGGGCGGCGCCGAGAGCGTGGTCGGCGAAGCGATACGCGATCGGCGCGACGGCATCTTCGTCGTGAGCAAGTTCTATCCGCACCACGCGTCGCGCCAGAAGCTGCGCGCCGCGTGCGACGGCTCGCTTCGCCAGCTCGGCATCGAGCGCATGGACCTCTATCTCCTGCATTGGCGCGGGCCCATCGCCCTCGACGAGACCGTCGCCACGCTCGAGGAATTGGTCGCGGCCGGAAAGATCGCGCGCTGGGGTGTTTCGAATTTCGACGTGGCCGACATGGAAGACCTGGTCGCGGTCCCCGGGGGCGAGCGTGTCGCCGTGAACCAGGTCCTCTACAACCTAGGACGCCGCGGCGCGGAATTCGATTTGCTGCCGTGGTGCGCGCGCCGCGGCGTGCGCGTCATGGCGTACTCGCCGCTGGATGAAGGCCGGCTGGTGCGCCATCCCGCCCTGAATGCGGTGGCATTGCGTCTCGGGGCGACACCCGCGCAGGTGGCGATCGCCTGGCTCCTTCGCGAGCCGGCGCTGGTCGCAATTCCGAAAGCATCGACGCCCGAGCATGTGCGCGCGAACGGGGCGGCGCGTGACATCGCGCTGGATGACGCCGCGCTGGAGATGCTCGAGCGTGCGTTTCCCCCGCCGCGGCGCAAACGGCCACTCGAAATGATCTGAAGTCGGCGCGGGGCGACAGGGCTTGCGCCTTCGAAACATGGAGTTGCGCGTTCGCTTCGCAAAGCTGTAGCTCTCGAACGACGAATGCACACCGCGGGCGTCCTGGCCCGCAGTGAAGATGCGGCCCGTCTCCAGAGGGAGAGACGCGTTTTTCGCGGCCTCTGGCACGAATCGTGAGTGGGATCTTCCCGATGTTTCAACCCTGGGGAAAGGTCCAACAATGAAATACGCAGACAGTCTCTTCGCTCGCCGTGATCCGCCGCATCCTTCGCGCGAGGGTCCCTCGCCGTCCACACCCAGCTACCCGCCGCATCCATCTGCCGCCGCGGCACCTGCTCCCACCGCCGTGCGTGCCGCGCCGCCCGTGACGGCGCCCGTGACGGCGCCAGAGCCGCCGGTCGCGCGCACCGAGGAGGGCTCCAAGCTCATCGTCGGACCCAACATCAAGCTGAAGGGCGTCGAGATCGACGATTGCGACACGCTGGTGGTCGAGGGCCGCGTCGAGGCGACCATGGTGAGCCGCGCCATCCAGATCGCCGAGAGCGGGGCCTTCATGGGGAAGGTGGACGTCGACGTGGCCGAAATCCGCGGCGAGTTCAAGGGCGAGATGACGGCGCGGAAGAAGCTCGTGATCCACGCGAGCGGACGCGTGTCCGGCAAGATCCGCTACGGCAAGATGCTGGTGCAGGAAGGCGGGGAGATGAGCGGCGACATCGGCGCGCTCGCGGCCAACGAATAGCTCCTTTAGGCGCGCCGCTCTCGCGCCATCTGCGCGAGGCGGCCCTTGAGGACCTTTCCGTTGGGCG
>WNFL01089092.1_pt1 | contig 25498 bp, 24 predicted proteins | sample 5400361 | NCBI WGS metagenome assembly WNFL01 (sample SAMN13153351, study PRJNA577476) | soil metagenome | isolation source: 40 cm soil on Douglas fir-dominated hillslope | place: USA:California | collected 2013-09-17
CGCGCCGCGCCGTAGCCGAGGTCGCGCGTGTACTCCGCGTCGAACGGGATCGGGTGCGCGCAGCGGAGCTCGTAGCCGATGTCCTTGGCGACCAGCTTGACGGCGATGCCACGGCGCGCGAAGCGCGCCTTCAGCTCGCGCTTCAGCAGGTCGCCGAGCGGCATCTCCGACAGGCGCACGTGACCGTGGTCGTCGCGCTCCGCGTCCTCGATGCCCTCGAGGTCGGCCGGGTCGAGGAGCTCGGCGATCCCCTCCGCGAGCACGACCGTGCCGTTCTCGTCGCCGCCCGCGCGGCGCTTGATGATCGAGCCCTCGATCACGTCGGCGAGCCGCGCGAGCCGGAGCTTCTCGTTCGCGAACTCCTCCGGGATCAGGGTCAGCGTCGCGCCGGCGGCCTTGCCGATGCCGAGCGCCAGGTGACCCGCCTTGCGGCCCATGGCCACGAGCAGGTACCAGCGGCTCGTGGCGCGCGCGTCCTCCATGATCGTCTCGACGAGCGACACACCGACGTGTCGGGCGGTCTCGTAGCCGAAGGTCACGATTCCGCCGGGCAGCGGCAGATCGTTGTCGATCGTCTTGGGCACGTGCACGACCGAGAGCGCGCCGCCCGCCTGTGCCGCGACGCGGCTCGCGGAGAACGCCGTGTCGTCGCCGCCGATCGTGATCAGGAAGCGCACGTCGAGCGCGCGCAGGGCGCGCACCACGTTCTCGAGCTTCGCGGGATCCTTGGTCGGGTTGGTGCGCGAGGTGCGCAGGATCGTCCCGCCGCGGAAGTGGAGCCGAGAGACGTCGCGGATCTCGAGCGGCTGAACGTGCTTCGTGTCGCCACGCGACAGCCACTCGAAGCCGTCGAGGATGCCGATCACGCGCGCGCCGCGGTTGCGCGCTTCGATCGTCGCCGCCGAGATCACCCCGTTGATTCCCGGCGCCGGCCCGCCGCCGACGAGCAGCGCGACCACCGGTCCAGAAGCATCGGCCATGATCCCGTTATGCCGCAGCGCGTTAGGGCGCACAAGGATTTGAGGCGAAGTACCATGAGACCGGATGAATGAGATCGAGCGCAAGCGGGCGGCGAACCTGTGGGAGCCGTTCGCGCGCAAGTTCCCCCCGGTCGCGAAGTCGTGTGAGTTCGCGGTGACCCCGGAGGTCGGCTTCGACGACATCGGCGGCCTCGAGGACGCGAAGGACGAGCTGCTCACGTACGCGTGCGCGGCGACCGAGCCCGAGATCTACGGCCGCTGGGGTACGTTCGCGCCGTCGGGGCTCCTGCTGATCGGACCGGAGGCGTCGGGGAAGTCACTGCTCGCGGCCGCCCTCGCCGGCCGGACCGAAACCCCGTTCCTCAAGATTCGCGTAGCGCGGCTCGCCCTCCAGCTGATGCACGCGGGTGGCAAGGCCGGAGAGGTGTTGAGCGGCTGGCACGACACGCTCGGCGAGATCAAGCGAGTCACCGCCTACTTCGACGAGCTCGACTTCGCGCACGACCCGTCGCTGGGCCTGCCGCGCATGGATCTGCCCACGACCCAGCTCTCCGACTTCCTGCTCGAGCTGATCGACGCGACCATGGAGGTCGCCGGCTCACTCACGGTCGGCGGCACGAGCCGCCCCGATACGCTCTCGCCGATCTACTTCCAGCCCGGGCGCTTCGAGCGGATCGTTTCCGTGACTCCGATCGTGCCGGGCGACGTGATCGCGGCGCTCGACATCCACGCAGCCGCGGCGGAGAAGCGCGCCGGCCGCAAGCTGTTCGCGAAGATCGACTGGCAGCGTGCGATCGAGCAGAACCGCGAGGCGCCGATCGGGAGCTGGGTGCAGCTCATGCACGCGGTGCTGCGCCGGAAGGCGCGCTGTGACGCCGCCGCCGAGGCGCCCGCCGAGGTCACGACGGAGGACGTGCTCGGCGAGGTCGATCGATTCAAGCGCGCGACCCTGCGGCTGCCCACGTCGAGCGGCCGCTATCTCTGACCGGCCCCGCGCGCTTCGAGGCGCGTCTCAGGCTGCGCCGTTTGCCGCGGCCGAGTACACCACGAGACGCGTGTAGAGCGTCTTCAAGCTGATGCCGAGTATCTCTGCGGCGCGCTTCTTGTCGCCGGCGAGCTGGTCGAGCGTCGCGAGGATGAGCCGGCGCTCGACCTCGGAGATCGACGCGCCGACTTCGACGCGCAGCACCGCGCTCGAGCCGGGTGATTGCGGGGTCGCGATCGTGTCGAGCGGCGGGAGGTCGTCGGGACCGATCGCCCGATCCGACAGAATCGCCGCGCGCTCGACCGCGTTGCGCAGCTCGCGCACGTTGCCCGGCCAGTTGAGCTCGAGCAGCCGCTGGTGCGCGGCTTCGGAAAAGCGCTTGTCACTCGACTCGCGCCGATTCACCTCGGAGAGGAAGTGCTCCGAGAGCAGGATCACGTCCATGCCGCGTTCTCGCAGCGGCGGCAGGTCGATCGGGAAGACGTTTAGCCGGTAGAGCAGGTCCTCGCGCAAGGTGCCTTCCCCGACGGCCGCCTTCGCGTCGCGGTTCGACGCCGCGATCACGCGCACGTCGACGGGGATCACCTCGGTCGATCCGACACGGTTCAGTGTACGAGTCTCGAGCACGCGCAGGAGCTTGACTTGCAGCTCGATCGGCATCTCGGTGATCTCGTCGAGAAACACGGTGCCGCCGTTCGCGCGCTCGAACAGCCCCACGTGCCGCCGCTCGGCGCCCGTGAAGCTGCCGCGCTCGTGGCCGAAGAGCTCGCTCTCGATCAGCGTGGGAGTCACCGCGCCGCAGTTGATCGCGACCATCGGCTGCTCGCGCCGGCGCGAGAGACCGTGCACGGTGTGCGCGACCAGCTCCTTGCCGGTCCCGCTCTGGCCGGTGACGAAGACGCTCGCTTCGGTGGGCGAGACGCGCGCGACCAGGTCGTAGACTTCCTGCATCGGCTTCGAGCGCCCGATCATCGGGCCGAAGCGGCCCAGCTCGCGCAGATCCTCGCGCAGGGACGCGACCTCGCGGCGCAGCGCGGTCTGGCGGCGCACGTGGGCGAGCACCGTCGCGAGGCGGCGCCGGTCGACGGGCTTCGTGAGGTAGTCGAGCGCGCCCTTCTGCAGGGCTTCGACCGCCGTGTCGACGCTCGCCTGGCCGGTGATCACGACGAAGGCGCAGCTCTGACCGATCGCCTCGTCGCGCGCGAGCTCGAGGCCCTCGCCGTCGGGAAGCGCTAGATCGACGAGCACCACGTCGCTCGAGCTGCGCGCCAGGAGCTCGCGCGCCCCGGCGAGTGACTCCGCTTGTCGCACGACGAACCCCTCGTGCTCGACGAGCTTCGCCAGGCTCTCGCGGAATTCTCCGTCGTCGTCGATGAGCAGCGCGGTCTGGGCGTCCATCAGCAACTCTCCTGTTCGCTTTCGGCCAAGCGATTGAGCTGAGTCCAGTAGCGGGCGGCGTCGGCGATCGCCGCGCCCGGACGCATCGCATCGGGCTCCTTCACCAGATAACTGTTTGCTCCGAGCTCGTACGAGCGCCGGATGTCGTCCGGCGAATTGGAGGAGGAGACGACCACGATCGGGATGCCGCGTGTCTCGGGCAGCCGGCGCAGCGCGCGCAACAGATCGAAGCCGTCGATGCGCGGCATGTGCAGGTCGAGGAAGATCACGTGCGGGCGCAGCGGCGCGTTGCCGAGGGCACCGCCCGCATGGAGCGCCTCCAGCGCCTCGAAGCCGTCGTTCGCGATGCGCACGTCGACGGGCACCTTCGCGCGCTCGAACGCGCGCAAGACGACGTAGATCTCGTCCCGATCGTCGTCGACCCACAGCAAGAGCGGATTCACTCCAGCGCCCCGGCGCCTGCGGGCAGCTCGAGGTAGACCCGCGCGCCGGCTTCCGGCTCGGATTCGGCCCAGGCGCGACCGCCGTGTCGCTCGGCGATGCGGCGCACCAGAGCGAGGCCGACGCCGGCCCCGGGGTATACACCGCGGGGGTTCAGCCGCGAGAACACGGTGAACAGCTTCCGCGCGAAGCGCGGATCGAAACCAACGCCGTTGTCGCGCACGCAGAGCACGATGGAATCGGCGTCGCCGGCCCAGCCGGAGATGGCGACATGGGCTTTCTCGCGCCCCGCGGAGAACTTGATCGCGTTCGCGAACAGCTCTTCGAGGGCGATGCTCAGCAGCGCCGCGTCGGCCGCCAGCTCCGGCAGGTCGCCGACCGCGAGCTCCGCCGGGCTGCCGCCCGGGCGCACCCCGTCGAACGCGGCACGCGCGAGCGACGCCAGGTCGAGTCGCTCGGCGCGCAACTCCGCCCGCTCGATGCTCGCCATGCGGGCCAGCGCGTCGAGCAGCGTGACGGCGGCATCCGCATTGCGCCGCAAGCGCGCGATGATCTCGTGCGCGTCCGCGTCGAGCTGAGAGGCGTAGTCGAGCTCCAGGATCGAGGCATAGTTCAGGACGGCGCCCAGCGGGGAGCGAAGCTCGTGCGATAGCGCCCCGTAGAGAGCCTCGAGCTCGGCGCTCACCGTGCCGGCCGGCGAACCCAGATCTTTGTCATCTCGCTGCACTTCACTCTCGATTCTACAAAGCTCCGCAGGTGCTGGCTCGGGGATCTTAGGAGCGCGCGAGCCAGAGGAAAAGTGTGATTCCTGCCACGCGAGCCATTTCCCGAGCAGCATCCGTGCCACGCGTGCGTAGTTGCGCGGGCGCGAGCTTCCGAGTGCATGCGCTGCGCGGCGCCATCGACGCCGCGCAGCGCCTCCCCAAGAGCGCGTCAGTCGGCGAGGGCGCTAGCACGCGAGTCGCTCGCCGAGCGCGGCACCGCGGGGAGTTCCCTCGGTCCAGTCATTGAGGCATCCCTTCCCGTACGGATTGAGGCGTCCCTTCCCGTACGGCGACCGAGCGGCCGCGCAACCGGTTGCGCAGCCAGGAGATCGCGACCCCGGTGGCGCCGAGCTGGAGTGCGGCGACCAAGACAAGGGCGCCGGCGTCGCCGAGACCAGCGCGCGTTCTCCAAGCCAAAGCCGCGAGCGCCGTGCACCAGAGCGCGGCCGCGACGACGCCGGCGCTGGTCGCGAGCGCGATCTCCAGGAGCTCGATCCGACGCCGATCGCGCAGCGCGCGCTGGACGTCGAGGCGAATCACTCGCGGCGCCCTCTGAGACGCCGGGGTCTTGATCAGGCGGAGCACCGGGCGGCGCGGCGGCGCCGCGGCAAGTGACTCTGCCACCAGACCTTCGGGGTCGACGATCATTCCAGGTGCGTAGGGCCCGGTACCTTCGTACATGGGTTCTCCTCGGCGTTCGCGAGGGGGTTCAGCAAGCGGCGTGCCTGCGCGGCGCGCGAACACCACCCGGAAGAGCCCTACGAGACACAGGCGGTGCCCGCGGATTCTACAAATCGGCGGCGATCGCGCTCTCGGGCGGGGCGGTCACTCTTCCTGTTCGTCGGGCTCGTCGGACGACTCACCATAGGAGGGATCTTCCTCCGCGGCTTTCGGCGCCTTCGTGGTCGGGACCGGGGTCGACTTCTTGAACTCTTCCTCGGCGCGCCGCTCGACCTTCTTGGCGACGTCGGGGTCGAACTCCTCCGTCGGGTCGCTGACGCCCAGTGCGTCGCGCGCGGCCTGGCGCGCCGCGGCGCGGCGATCGCGCCGGTTGTTTCTCTTCTCGAACTGCTCGCACTTCGGCGGGCCGCCTTCGGGGTCGGTCGCGCAGTTCCACTCGAAGCCCGGGTCGGGCGGCGGAAGCTGATTGCCGCGGTATTTGTTCGCCGCCGGCTCGTCGTGCTTCGCGCGGGGAGTCACTTGTGGGTTCGCCTCGACGCCCACGCCGCCGCCGTTCATGCCGGGCGCGTCGCCTTCATACGGGCGCGTGGCCGGCTCGGGTGCTCTGCGCGGGCTTTCGGGAGCGACCGGCGAGGGCGCGGCCGGTACGGCATCGTCGTCGGTGGGGGTGATCGTCACCCCGCTGCGTCGGCCGATCGCGTCGCGCATCGCCTTCTCGCGCTGCTTCGCGGGCACCTCGCTGGGGTCGGAAGCCGCGTGTACGACGCCGTGGTCGTCGGTCCAGACATAGGTCTGCGCGGCGGCAAGCCGCGCGCAGGCAGTGACCAGGAAGAACCCGAGACTCACACCGGTCGCGAATTGCGTAGCCCGCATGGCACACGTATCGGTGTCACCGGCGGGCCTCTTTACGAAAGCCCCGCCGGTTCAGGAAGGGTTCGCGGCTGCGCAGATCAGCGAGATTCCCGGCGGCGCAGCCCAGGCGCGTAGTCCGCGCCAACTGCTGGTAGAGTCGAAGCGTGACGGACTTCGCCCTGCCCGAAGAGGTCGAGCAGCTGCGCCAGGAGGCGGCTCGGTTTGCGGCGCAAGCGCTGGCGCCGGCGGCGCGCGCGAGCGAGCGGGCAGGGCGGTGGTCGGGCGCGGTGCTGGACGTGCTGCAGAAGTTCGCGCTGCGCGAGGTCGACGTGCCGGTGGAGCTCGGCGGTCTCGGGGCGGGGTGTCTCGCGAAGGTCGTGTTGCTCGAGACACTCGCCGCGGGCGACGCGGGCGGGCTGGCGGCGGCGGATCAGCCGGGGATCGCCGCCGGTGCGCTGGCGGCCTGTCCGGATCTGGGTCTCGCGCGCAAGATTGCGGGCGCGTGTCTCGCAGGCGAGGCGCAGGCCGCGCTGGTGGTCGTCGATCCAGCGGGGCCGGCTTCGGCCGGGGTCGCCTGGGCGCCGAGCTGGGCGCCGCTGCGCTGGGCGTTCCTCTGCGAGGGCGACGCGCTGCGCTTGGTCGAAGTCGCGGGCCCGGTCGAGCCCACGCGCGCGCTCGCCTTCCAGGCGTCGGGTGGAGTGTCGGCGCCGCTGGCGAATTCTCGCCTGCTGGGCGAGTGGGGGCTCGCGACACCGGGCGGTGTCAGCGTGCGCGGGCGGGCGCGGCTCTGGTGCGCAGCGGTCGCGCTCGGCGTCGCGCAAGCCGCGTTCGATGCGACGATCGCCTACGCCAGCGAGCGCATCGTCTTCGGAAAGCCCGTGGCGCATCACCAGGGGAACGCGTTCGAGCTCGCGGTCGCGGCGACGAGCCTGCACGGCGCGCGGCTCGCGGTGCGCGATGCCGCCACGTCGTTCGACCGGGGCGCCCCGGACGCGGGCTTCTGGGGGAGTCAGGCTTGGCTCGGCGCCGTCGACGCCGCGATCGCGGTGACTGACCTGGGCATCCAGCTCCTCGGTGGCCACGGCTTCCTGGTCGATCACCTGGCCGAGAAGCGCTTCCGCGAGGCGCGCATGCTGGCGCTGCTCGCTGGCGGGCGCGACCTGGCCGAGGCGGACGTCGCGGCGCTCGTGCTCGACGTCCCCGACGCGCTCGCATAGAAGGAGAATCCAATGGCCGAGAAGCCGCGCCGCATGAGTGAGCTCGAGATGAAGCTCGCGAAATGGATCATGGGGCCGTTCTCGCGTTGGAACGCGCGCCGTTATCTCGCGACGGACGGCCGCAGCATGGGCACGATGCGCGGGCGCGAGGTGTGTATCGTCACGATGACGGGCGCCAAGAGCGGCAAGCGACGCGACGTGCCGCTCATGTACGTCCCGTACGGCGAGGGCGTCCTGCTCGTGGCTTCGCTCGGCGGCGCGCCGAAGCACCCGACCTGGTATTACAACCTGGTGAGTCACCCCGACATCGACGTGCGCGTGAAGGACAGGACGCTTCGGCTCCGCGCGCGCCTCGCGAGCCCCGCGGAGAAGACCCGAGTCTGGCCGACCTGCATCGAGTACTACCCGGACTACGCGAATTACCAAGCGCGCACGGACCGCGACATCCCCGTCTTCATCTGCGAGCGGCGCACGTGATCGAGCTCGACCCGCGCACGCGCGAGATGCTCGCCGAAGTGCGTGAGCTCGGGCGCACGTACATGCGGCCGATGGGGCTCGAGAGCGATCGCACGGGCGATCCGCCGCCCGCCGAGCACCCTTTCTATCTGCTCTGCTCGCGCAAGGGTGGGCTGGTGAGTCGGGTCGTCGGCGAGAATGAGCGCGCGGCCGAGGACGACGGAGCCGCTCTCACCTGGAAGCCGCTGCGCGCGCTGCTCAGCGCCGAAGAGAGCGCGTACTGGGACCGCGGTGTCGCCCTGTCACTTCCGGGCCCCGGCCTCGGCGGCGCGGCGCTGCGCAGCATGGCGACCCCGGAGCAGCGCGAGCGCTTTCTCGCGCCATTCGCCGATCACTCGCGTGCGCACTGGGGCGCGATGGCGCTCACCGAGCCAGGCGCGGGCAGCGACGTCGCGCGCATCCAGACCCGCGCGCGCAAGGACGGCGCCGACTGGCTGCTCTCGGGCGCGAAGATGTTCTGCTCGAACGGCGCGCGCGCCGACTGGGTCGTCGTCTGGGCGACGGTCGATCCCGCGAGGGGCCGCGAGGGGCACCGCGCGTTCGTCGTCGAGCGCGGCACGCCCGGCTTCGAGCTCTTGAAGATCGAGCACAAGATGGGCTCCCGCGGCTACGAGACGGCGAGCTTCGCGCTCGACGGCGTGCGCGTACCGGGCGCGAACCTGCTCGGCGGTGAGTCCGGCTACGAGGCGCGCAAGGGCTTCCGTGGCGCGATGGCGACGTTCAACCTCACGCGCCCGCTGCACGCCGCGCAGGGCGTGGGCATGGGGCGCGCTGCGCACGACATTGCCCTCGCGTTCGTGCGCGCGGAGTACCCGAGTCACGGGCACCGCCGGCGGCGCGCGCTCGAGCGGCTGGCGGAGATTCGGCGCGGCCTGCACACCGCGCGACTCATCTGCATGCACGCGGTCTGGCTGGCGCGCCAGAACCGGGAGAACTCGCTCGAGGCCTCGTACGCGAAGTTGTTCGCGCCGCCGGTCGTGTTTCGCGCGATTGCGGCGGCGCTCGACATCGTGGGCGAAGCCGGCGTGCGCAACGACGCGCAGCTCGAGAAGCTGTACCGCGACGTGAAGATCCTGGACATCGGCGAAGGCACGCAGCAGGTGCAGCGGCTGGTGATCGCGCGCCAGCTCTTCGGCTTGCCGCGGGAGGCGTAGCATGACTCGACTGCCGCTCGACGACATCCGCGTCATCGACCTGACGGTCGCGCGCGCGGGGCCGACCTGCGTGCGGCAGCTCGCCGACTGGGGCGCGGACGTGATTCGCATCGAGCCGCCCGTGCGCGAGACCGAGTCGGGCTCGGCGCTCGGCGTCGCCGGCGAGCGCCGCCACGGCTCGGACTTCCAGAACCTGCACCGCAACAAGCGCGCGCTCTCACTGGACTTGAAGACCGAGGAGGGGCGGGAGCTGCTGTTCGAGCTCATCGATCGCGCGGACGTGCTGGTCGAGAACATGCGCCCGTCGGTGAAACACCGGCTCGGCTTCGACTGGGAGACGGTCCACCACCGCAACCCGCGGCTGGTGTACGGATCGATCTCGGGATTCGGCCAGGAAGGGCCCTACGCGGAGCGCGGCGGCGTCGACCAGATCGCCCAGGGCATGGGCGGATTGATGAGCGTGACCGGCCTGCCGGGCACCGAGCCGACGCGCGTCGGCATTCCGGTCAGTGACTTGTCCGCGGGATTGTATCTCGCGGTCGGCATCCTGGTCGCGCTGCACGACCGCGCGCGCAGCGGCGAGGGCCGCTGGGTGCAGACCTCGCTGCTCGAGGCGATGATCGCGATGATGGACCTGCAGGCCGCGCGCTGGACCATCGACGGGGTGGTCCCCGGGCAGGAAGGCAATCATCACCCGCAGTTCTTGCCGATGGGCTGCTTCCGCACCGCGGACGGCTACGTGAACATCGCCGGGCCGAGCGGCCGGCTGCTGCGGAACTTCTGCAAGGGGATCGGCCTGCCCGATCTGCCGTCGGATCCGCGCTTCGACTCACCCGGGAGGCGCTTCCAGAACCGCGCGGCGCTGAACGAAGTCGTGGCGGCGCGCCTGCGCACACGCTCGACACAGGAGTGGATCACGGAGCTCAACGAAGTCGGCGTACCGTGCGGGCCGGTCTATCGCATGGACGAGGTATTTGCCGACCCGCAAGTCGTACACCTCGCGATGACCGCGCCCGTCGAGCACCCGGTGCTCGGCCAGCTCGACGTGGTCAGAAACGCGGTCACCATGACGGGGGCCACCGCGAGCGTGCGCGCGCCCACCCCCGAGTCGGGGCAACACAGCGACGAAGTCCTGCGCGAGCTCGGCCTCGCCGCGCACGAGATCGAAGATCTGCGCCAGAGGGGGATCGTATGAGTCGCCACGACACCGGGACCGAGAAGCTCCTCGTCGACGTCGCGGACGGCGTCGCGCGGATCACGTTCAACCATCCAGCGAAGCGGAACGCGCTGTCTCTCGAGATGAGCACCGCCCTGCCGAAGGTCCTGCAGTCACTCCAGGAAGACGCCGAAGTGCGCGTCGTGGTGCTGACTGGCGCGGGGACGGAGGCGTTCATTTCCGGGGCGGACATCTCGGAGTTCGGCGAGCGCCGCACCTCACCGGAGGCGCGCGCGGAGTACGATCGCGCCGCGGCCGATTCGGGGCGCGCCTGGCTCGCGCTCGAGAAGCCGATTCTCGCGCTGATTCGCGGCTACTGCATCGGTGGCGGCTTGCTCACCGCGCTCGCGGCCGACATCCGCATCGCGTCCGACGATGCGCAGTTCGGTGTACCCGCCGCGCGCCTCGGGCTGGGCTACGGCTACGGCGGCGTCGAGGCGCTCGCGAACGTCGTCGGCGGTGCCTGGGCAGCGGAGATCCTCTTCAGCGCGCGGCGCCTCGGCGCGGCCGAGGCCGCTTCGATCGGCCTGGTGAATCGCGTCGTCCCGGCGGAGCGCCTCGAAGCCGAGGTCGGCGAGCTGGCCCGCGCGATTCGCGACAACGCGCCACTCACCATCGCCGCCTGCAAGGCTGCGCTCCGCGAGTGGCGCCGCGACCCGGCGAAGCGCGAGCTCGCGGGGGTCGCCAAGCGCGTCGAAGCATGCTTCCGTTCCGGCGACTACCGCGAAGGTCAGCGCGCTTTCGCCGAGAAGCGCCGCCCGAAGTTCAGCGGGCACTGAGGCCCGCGAAGGGGGAGGATCGTGACTCGAACCGCCGTTCTGCTGCTGGCCGTCGCTCTCGCAGCGCCGTCGCTCGCGCCCGCCGCCGACGCCACGGCGCCGCCGGACTTCGTCGGCAAGTGCCAGGAGGCCGCGAGCAAGAAAGCCGGAGTCGACGCTTCGACCGTGAAGGTGCGCGGCAAGTACAAGGGCCAGGACGGCCGCTTCATGCTCGACTTCAAGCTGGCCGACGGCCGGGTCGGCGTCTGTCGGTCGAAGGCCGACGCGAGCGTCGACGAGGTGAAGCTCGCGGACCCGAAGCAATGACTAGGCCGCGGGCCGCGCGAGCGCGAGCGCCTGCTGTACGAACTCGTCGGGCCGATCCGGCGTGACGACGTACGTGCGCCCCCCGGCGCAGAGCACGACCGCGCTGTCGGGATCGGTCGCGAGCACGCGGCACCAGCCGTACGGCTCGACCCGCCGCCAGCCGTTCAGCGCGAAGAAGCCGTTGTTGCCGAAACCCCGCAGGGTGAACACGCCGAGCGCCTTCGGGTCGCGCGCCGCGCTCGTCAGGCCCGCGAGCGAGTGAGTCGTCGACCAGAGCGGCCGCGCCACATGAAGCGCGCCGCCCTCGAGCCCGTAGCCGCGGATCGAAGAGAGCGCGGCTCCCGCGAAGAGCGCGAGCAGGGACGCGCCGGCGACGAGGAAGATCGGCGCGATCTGCGCCGGCACCTGCGTCGCGAGCGTGAGCATCAGCGCCGCCTCGCCCAGCACGACCACTGTGCCCAGCAGCGAAGTCGCCTTCACCCGCGGCCCGAGTCGCGCCCTGAACTCGCTCGGCATCGCGCTGAGCTTAGCTCAGCGCCGCTCGAGCCCGCGGCGTCGCGCGGCGGAGTCGCGAGCCGCCCAGCGATCGCGGTCACTGACTCGGTGACGAAGCGGCGTGGAACAATGAATGCGAGCGCCATCACATCGAGCGCGACCGCGGCGGCGTTCGGGCTGCGCGACTTGTAATCGAGCCGTGTGAATTCTCCAATTCCGCGTCCGCCAGCGGCTGCCGCGCGCGCTGCATGCGCGCCGATGTTGGCCCGCGCAATGCAGTACCTGGGGGCATCGCAGCAACCCCCGAAGGGCGTGACCTGGGACTCAGCGACGACAGCCCACCCCGATCCCACCCCCCTCTCGTCGCCCCAAAACCCCAGGTCACGCCCGCTTCCCCGTGCAGGGCGCGGCGACGTAGAATCGCGGCATGCCGAGTTGCTCGCGTCTCTCAGTGACCGCCCTGCGTCTCGCGCTCGCCCTGGGCGCGGCGACCGGTTGCAGGACCGCGCCGCTCGTCGATCCACCGCCGACCGCGGCCGGGCCGACCTCGGAGCAGAGCCGGGTCGCGATCATCCGGGCGCTCGCGACCTATCACTACACGGTCGACGAGGAGTCACCCGGGCGGATCCGCGCAAGGATGGCGAAGAACGCTTGGACGATGGTGATCGAGGTGTTCTACGGCAAGGACATCTCGATCCACTACGCCGACAGCGCCAACCTCGACTACGAGGTGACGAACGACGTCGCGTACATCCACAGGAACTACAACGGCCGCGTGGCGGACCTGCGCGTAGAGATCGAGCGCCAGCTCGTGGTCGTGGCGCTCGAGAATCGCGGGTTGCCCAAGGTGGGTGGCGCGCAGGCGCTGCCCCAGGCGAGCCCGCCCCCTTCGTCGTCGCCAGCGCCCCCGTCTCACTGACTGATGCGTACCTGGTTCGTGTTACTCGTTGCGCTGCTCGCGGCGTGCAAGACCGTGCCGCTCCGGGACCCGGATCCCGTGAAGGGCGCCCCGGGGCCTGATCTGACCCTGCTCGCGATCCACCGCGCGATGGCGCTCGAGGGCTTCGTCGAGGATGAGGTGTCTCCGGGCCTGCTCCGCGCGCACCTGATCCGAGGCGATTGGAGCATGACCGTCGACATCGAGTACGCGGAGAGAGTCCGGGTCGTCTACGCCGGCAGCAAGAACCTCAGCTACCGGGTGCGGCACGGGCAGAAGTACATCCACCGGGGCTACAACGCGCGCGCCCGGAGACTCGTGGAGGCGATTCAGCGGGAAGCGCTGCTGATCTCTGCCGAGGTCGACCCCGATGCCTACCTCGGGCTGGAGCCCATCGGCGCGCCTCCGCCGGCGCCGCCCCCGACCGACCCCGCGCGCTGAAGTACGATCTCCGCATTCGCATCAACCGCTACTTCACAGATCACGGCATCTGCTCGCGGCGCGAGGCCGACAAGCTCGTCGCCGCCGAGCGCGTGCGCATCAACGGTCGCGTGGCGGTGCACGGCGACTCCGTCGCAGAAGGCGATCGGATCGAGCTCGACGGAAAGGCGCTGCACGTGCGCGAGAAGAAGGCCGTCGTGCTCGCGTACCACAAGCCGGCGGGCATCGAGTGCACGTCCGATCCGCGCGTGCCCGAGAACATCATCGCGGCGGTGAGCTACCCGGAGCGCGTGTTCCACGTCGGGCGGCTCGACAAATTCTCCGAGGGCTTGATCCTGCTGACGAACCGCGGCGAGCTCGTGAACGCGATCCTGCGCGCGGGTCACGGCCACGAGAAGGAGTATGTCGTCGAGATCGACCGCCCCATCTCGGATCGCGCGCTGGCGCGCATGCGTTCGGGGATCGAGCTCGACGGCCGCAAGACGCTGCCCGCCGTGGCCGAGCGCCTGGCGACGCGGGTGTTCCGTCTGGTGCTCACCGAAGGTCGCAACCGGCAGATCCGGCGCATGTGCGAAGCGCTCGAGGTCGGCGTGAAGCGGCTCGTGCGCGTGCGCGTGATGAACATCGAGCTCGGGACCTTGCGACCGGGCCGCTGGCGCAAGCTGCGCCCCGAAGAGCTGCGCGAGCTGGAGGGCCGTCTGGGGGCAGGCCCGAGGCCGGTGACCCGCTGAGAAGTGGTGGAAGCGCGTTACACACGATTGCGTCGGGTCTCGGAGCGCGCGCGGCGCTGGGCAGTCAGTTGAACCGCGGCGTCGCGACATACGGCTGCTAGACGCCTGCGTGCTCTCGATCGCCGGGCATGGAGGCTGCAGCATGCCCGGGCCACGGAGGCCCGAATGCCCGAAACGAAGCCAGCGCTCTCCCTAGGCCGCTTGTTCTCCGCCGACCTCGGGGTGGATCTCGGCACCGCCAACGCCCGCGTCATCAGCCGGCGCACCGGGGAGGTGTTCAGCACGCCCGCGGTCGTCGCCCGTCACCGCCGCACCGGCGAGATCTGGGCCGTCGGCGGGAACGCGGTGGACGCGATCGCGCGCCTGCCCGAGACGATCGAGGAAGTTCGCCCGCTGCGGGACGGCGCGATCGCGGACTACGAGGGCGCGATGGTCCTGCTGCGCGCGCTCATCCTGCACGCGCGCAATCACCTGGCGCTGCGCCGCCCCCGGGTGGTGCTCTCGGTTCCCTGTGAGCTGACGCAGGTGGAGCGACGCGCACTGGTGTCGGCCGCGCGTGGCGCGGGCGCCCGCGAGGTGTATCTGCTGGCGGCGCCGATGGCCGCGGCGCTCGGCGCCGGCGTGACCACCGCGGCGCGCGGCGGCAAGCTCGTGGTCGACATCGGCGCGGGCACCACCGAGGTCGCGATCGTGACACTTTCCGGTGTCGTCCACGCGCGCACCATGCGCGTGGGCGGCGCGAAGCTCGACGCAGCGGTGCGGGGTTGGATGAAGAAGAAGCTCGACGTCGAGGTCGGCATCGCGCAGGCGCGCGCGCTGAAGGAGCAGCTCGGCTGCGCGCTGCCGCGCCAGGATCACCGCGACGTGTGCATCGACGCGCGCGATCGCGTGACCGGCGCGCTGCGAGTCGTCCGCGTGCGAGCGGAGGAGCTGCGCGAGGCGCTCGCGCCCGCTGTCGCCGCGCTGGTCGACGCGATTCGCATCGTGATCGAAGACGCGCCGCCCGAGTTCTCGGCGGACATCGCGCAGAACGGCATCCTGCTCGCCGGCGGCGGCGCACGCCTCGACGGTCTCGCCGAGCTCCTGATGCGCGAGCTGCGCCTGCCCGTCACGCTCGCCCAGGACCCGATGACGGCCGGAGTCGCCGGCTGCGGCAGCTGTCTCGAGCGCCTCGACCTGCTCCGCGACCTGCGCCTCGAAGCGCGTGCCACTTCCTCGCTGACTTCGTTCGCCTAGTGGCTCACTGCGCGCGCCCTTCCGATGATCGCGTGGGTACCCTACCCACGCTCCGCCGCTTGCGGGCACGGCTCGGCCTGATTGACTTCGTTCGCCTTCGGCTCACTGCGCGCGGCTGCCGCCGCTTGCGGGCTCGGCTCGAGGCGGCTCTCGCCTCGCCATCGCGTTGTTGGTCAGCGGGGTCGAGAAGAATCGGAGTGACCAAGCTCGGTCACTCACTCACTCACTCAAGCCCCGCGGGAGCCCGGCGGGGGCCGGAGCCGGCTGAGGGGGGTCCCGTACTCGGGGGGACCCCCGAAGCGGCGACGGACGCCGCTCGGGCGGCGCCACGGGATCCGAAAAGATGCAGCCCGAGCGCTCGCCGGATGCCGACGAACCTTGGGCGTACTCGCCGGGTGAGGAGGCGCCGGCGAGGCGCGGGCGGCGAGTCTGATTGATCTACGCTCGGCTCGGGGGGCGCTCGTTCGGGCGCCTCAGCTTTCGTCGCCCGACAGCGCGTCGTAGACTGCTCAGCCGATGGGTGCCAGGACGGGCGAGCAGTTCCTCGAGAGTCTTCGCGACGGGCGCGAGCTTTGGCTGGACGGTGAACGCGTCGGCGATCCCACCGTGCACCCGGCGCTCGCCGGCGCGGCGCATCTGCTCGCCGAGATCTTCGACTTGCAGCACGCGCACGCCGCCGCGTGTCTCGCACCCGATCCCGAGACCGGCGAGCCGATCAACGTCAGTCACTTGATCCCGGGCTCGCGCGCGGACCTCGAACGGCGCCGCGTGTGTCTCGAGCGCATCGCGGAGCTGACGGTCGGCGTGATGGGTCGCACGCCCGACTACATGAACGTCACGTTCGCGGGCTTCGCGGGCCGCAGCGACGAGTGGGGCGCGTTCGGCAACGAAGCGGGCGCCGAGAATCTCGTGCGCTTCCAGAAACAGATGCGCCGCGGCGACCTCGCGCTCACGCACACGATCATCCACCCGACGGTCGACAAGAGCCTGCCGGACGTCGCGGGCGGCGGCGGCGACGTGGCCCTGCACAAGATCGAGTCGACCGCGCGCGGCATCGTGGTGCGCGGCGCGCGCGTCCTCGCGACGCTCGCGCCGTTCTCGAACGAGATCGCGGTGTATCCGGGCCATCCCATCCCGCCTATCGATGGCGGACGCTACGCGCTCGCGTTCTCGATTCCGTGCGCGACTCCCGGGCTCCGCTTCCTGTGTCGCGACAGCACGACCCGCGGCACGAACCGCTTCGACCACCCGTTTTCGAGCCGCTTCGACGAGCAGGACGCGTTCGTGATCTTCGACGACGTCGAGGTGCCGCGCGAGCGCATCTTCATCGACGGCAACGTCGACGTGTACAACGCGGTGCTCGCCACGGGCTGGTATCCGAACGTGATGCAGCAGACGATGATCCGCGCGCAGACCAAGCTCGAGTTCGCGTACGGGCTCGGCTGCCGCATGGCGGAGCTGATCGGCGACAAGTCACCCGCCACCTCGGAGCTGCTCGGCGAGATCTTCGGCTATGCGGAGCTGACGCGCGCCGCGCTGCGCACCGCCGAGGCCGAAGCGTTCGAGTGGGGCAACGGCGTGTGGTTCCCGAACGGCGGCCCGCTCGCGCAGCTGCGCCACTTCCTGCCCGTGTGGATGCCGCGCGTGAACGAGATCCTGCGCCTCGTGGGCTCGCACAACTTGCTGGCCACGCCGACCGAGGCGCAGGTTCGCGACCCGGAGCTCGGCCCGCTGCTCGCGAAGTATCTGCAGGGCGCGGGTGGAGCGTCGGCGGAGACTCGGATCCGCGTCTTCCGCCTGGCGTGGGACTTCGCGGCGAGCGCGCTCGGCAGCCGAGGCGAACAGTACGAGCGCTTCTATCTCGCCTCGGCAGCGCGCAATCGCCTGCTTGCGCACTTGTTCGCGCCCAAGGAGCGCAGCCGCAAGCTCGTCGATCGCTTCCTCGAGGAGAAGAGCGAGTGACTCGCGCGAACGTCGCGGGCGTGGACGTCTCGACCGAGCACTGGATCGGCGGGAAACGCGTGCCATCGCGGCGCCGCTTCGCGGACGACTCGCCGATCGACGGCGCGAAGCTCGCGCAGGTGGCGGCCGGCGGCGCGAGCGAGGTCGACGCCGCCGTGGACGCCGCCCGCGCGGCATTTCCGGCTTGGGCCGCGCTCGGGCCGCGGGGACGCCTGCCGATCTTGAAGCGCCTCGCCGAGTCGATCCGCGCGCGAGCCGAGTCACTCGCGGCCGTCGAGACGGCAGACAACGGCTCGCTGCTCGCCGGCAACCTCCGGCGCGTGGTGCCGCGCGCCGCGCAGAACGTCGAGTTCTTCGCCGAGCGCGCCCTCGAGCTCGAGCACGAATCGATCGAGTCGGAGGAAGTGGTGAATCACGTGCGCTACGAGCCGGCCGGTGTCGCGGCGATCATCACCCCCTGGAACGCGCCGCTCATGCTGACGACGTGGAAGCTGGGCCCGGCGCTCGCGGCCGGAAACACCGCCGTCGTGAAGCCGCCCGAGTGGGCGCCGCTCACCTGCTCCCTGCTCGCGGATCTCGCGCACGAGGCCGGCGTACCCGCGGGTGTGCTGAACGTGGTGCAGGGCATCGGCGAGGAAGCCGGCGCAGCGCTGGTGAGAAACGCAGCCGTGGACCGGATCAGCTTCACCGGCTCCACCGACACGGGCCGCCTGATCGGGGCCGCCGCCGGGCGCAACCTCGTGCCGACCAGCGTCGAGCTCGGCGGAAAGTCGCCGTTCATCGTCTGCGCCGACGCAGACCTCGACGCCGCGGCCGCGCAGCTCGCCGGCATGTACTTGAACGCGGGGCAGGTGTGTCTCGCCGGGACACGCGTTCTGGTCGAGCGCCCCGTTGCCGACGCGCTGCTCGAAAAGCTGCGCGCCTCGGCCGCGCGCATGACGGTCGGCGACCCGCGCAAGCCCGAGACGCGGGTCGGGCCGCTGATCACGCCGGAACACTTCGGGCGCGTGTCCGGCTTCGTCGCGCGCGCGCGCGCGGAGGGCGCGGTGCCCGTGTACGGGGGGCAGAAGAGCACAGTGGGCGAGCTCTACTTCGAGCCGACCCTGCTCGCGAAGGTCGAGCCCGGGCAGGAGATCGCGCAGCGCGAGGTGTTCGGCCCCGTGCTCACCTGGCACCCCTGGAGCGGGGACGACGAGTGTCTCGCGCTCGCGAACGCCACGCGCTACGGCCTGGCCGCGATGATCTACGCGCGCGACGCGGCGCGCGCCTGGCGCCTCGCGCGCGGCGTCGTCGCCGGAACCGTCTGGGTGAACTGCTACTTCGTGCGCGACCTGGCGGCTCCGTTCGGCGGAGCGCGCGAGTCGGGCATCGGGCGCGAGGGCGGCAACTGGAGCTTCGACTTCTTCTGCGACGTGAAGAACGTCGCGATCAAGCGCGAGTCACTCGCGCCTGGAGGCGTTCATGGGTGAAATCGTCGCCGCCTCGCTGTTCGGCCACCAGCCCGCGATCATGGCGCCGGAGCCCGTCCGCAAGCTGATGGGCCGCGGCCGGGACACGACGCTCGTCACGAGCATTCCCGCGTACCGCGCGCGCCTCGACGCTGCCGGGGTCGACACGTTCGTCGTGTTCGACACGCACTGGCTCACGACCATCGAGCACGTCGTCGCGGGCGCGGAGCACTTCGACGGCATCTTCACCTCGGAAGAGCTGCCGACCCTGATCTGCGACTACCGCTACGACTACGCGGGCGCGCCGCTGCTCGCGGCGAAGCTCGCGGAGCTCGCCGGCGCCGACGGCGTGCGACTCACGAACGCGACCTCGAAGCACCTGCCGGTGCACTACGCGACCCTGAACCTGTTGCACTGGCTGCGGCGCGACGAGCGCGTGCTCTCGGTAGGCGTGTGTCAGACGGGCGAGCTGCACAACTGGCTCGGGGTCGGCGAGCTGCTCGCGCGCGCGGTTTGCGACACCGATCACCGCGTGGCGCTGTTCGCCTCCGGGGGCATGAGTCACCGCTTCTGGCCGATGGACGTGATCCTGAAGAAGGGCGCGTGGGACCCCGTGAACGTGCACTCCGACGCCGCCCGACTGTTCGACCAGCGCATCCTCGAGCTGTGGAGCGCGGGTGATCACCGCGCCGTGATCGAGCTCTACCCCGAGTACGGCGCGCTCGCACCCGAGGGCTTCTTCGCGCACTACCTGATGATGGTGGGCGCGCTCGGCGGCTTGGCTTGCCACGCGAAGGGGATCGCTCTCTCCGAATACGAGAACGCGGTCGGCACCGGGCAGGCACACGTCTGGTTCGAGCTTTGAGCGTCCTCGACGGACCGCGGGACGAGCGGCGCCGAATCATCGCGGGGGGCGTGCCGACCTGGGTGCGCGTCGCGGGCGACCGACTCGCGCTGCCGGACGGACGCACGATCGCCGAGGCCGACGCCACGTATCTCGCGCCCTGCGAGCCGACCAAGATCCTGTGCATCCACCTGAACTACGAGTCGCGGCGCGTCGAGTTCCGCGCGCCCGCGCTCGTGACCCCGACCTACTTCCAGAAGCCGATCAGCGCGCTGAACGCGCATCGGGGTCTCCTGCTGCGGCCCGCGGGCTGTCAGTACTTGAACTACGAAGGGGAGATCGCGGCGATCGTCGGCCGGCCGATGAAGAACGTGACTCCCGACGAGGTCTGGGACTGTCTCGCGGGTTTCGCGCCCGCGAACGACGTCGGCTGCCAGGACTTCCGCGACACCGACTCCGGCTCGATGCTGCGCGTGAAGGGCATGGACGGCTTCTGCCCGATCGGCCCGGGCATCGTGCGCGGCGTCGACGTCCGCGCCTCCACCGTGCGCACGCGCTTGAACGGCACCGTCGTCCAGGAGGGGGCGGTCTCCGAGATGGTGTTCGGCATCGACTACCAGCTCGCCGACCTGGCGCGACACATCACCTTGTTGCCCGGCGACGTGGTGCTCACGGGGACGCCCGCGAACTCGCGTCCGATGAAGCCCGGCGACGTGGTCGAGGTCGAGATCACCGGCCTGGGCCGGCTCGCGAACACGGTCGCCGAGTATCCCGCGCCGCGAACCACGGTGGGGCACCAAGCGACCGACAGCGACGGCGTGAAGCGCGTCGCGCTAGGCGGCGATTACGTGTCGTCGCGCTCGGGGTCGCGCTCCGAGTAACGGTGCAGCTTGCCCTGCCAGTCACTCACCAGGCGCGTGCCCCCCGCGTCCGCCTCGCCGAGATGGCTCGGGCCGATCGGCACCTTGCCTGCGCCGCCGGGGATGTCGAGCACGTAGGTCGGCTGACACAGCCCCGAGACCCGGCCGCGCAGCCCGCCCACGAGCGCCTGCCCCGCCGCGATCGAGGTGCGGAAGCGCGCGGTGCCCGGCGCGAGATCCAGGTGGTGCAGGTAGTACGGCTTCACGCGCAGCGCGACGAGCGCGCGGAACAGCTCTTCGAGCGCGGCCGGGTCGTCGTTCACGCCGGCGAGCAGCACCGTCTGCGCCAGCACCGGTATGCCCGCGCGCGCGATCCGCGCGATCGCCCCGCGCGCGGCGCCGTCGAGCTCGCGGACATGGTTCACGTGCAGCACGAGCCAGACCGCCTTGTGCGAGTCGAGCGCCGCGACCAGCCCCGGGGTGACTCGCTCCGGGTCCACCGCGGGCACGCGCGTGTGCACGCGGATCACCTGCACGTGCGGGATCTCGCCCAGCCGGCGCACGATCGCCGCGATGCGGCGCGGCGAGAGCACGAGCGGATCGCCGCCCGAGAGAATCACTTCCCAGATGCGCGCGTCGCCCGCCACGTAGTCCAGCGCGCGCGCCAGCTCGGCGGGCGCGAGCGCGTCGCCGCCGGGCCCCACGCGCTCGCGGCGGAAGCAGAAGCGGCAGTACACCGCGCACGCGTGAGTCGGCTTCAGCAGCACGCGATCCGGATAGCGGTGCACGATGCCCTTCACCGCGCGGAACGCGAGGTCGCCGATCGGATCGCCGAGCTCGTCCGGACCGACGAGCAGCTCGTCCTCGTGCGGCAGAAACTGGCGCGCGAGCGGGTCGCGCGCGTCGGCGGGGTCGATGCGCGCCGCCAGGCCGGGCGTGAGTGCCACCGCCCAGCGCGACGCAACCTGGTGTAGGGCGTCGGCGCGCTCGGCCGGCACCAGCCCCGCGCTCACCAGCTCCGCCATCTCGAGCGTCCGCTTCATTCCTGATCCACCGGCGCGAAGAGCACGTCGTCGATGCGCTCGGCGCCGGTCGCGCACATCACGAGTCGGTCGAAGCCGAGCGCCATCCCCGCGCTCTCGGGCATCCCGTGCCGGAGCGCGGCCATGAAGTCCTCGTCGATGGGATAGCGCTCCCCGTACAGGCGCGCCCTCTCCGCCTGGTCGCGCTCGAAGCGGCGCCGCTGCTCGACGGGATCGGTGAGCTCGCTCCAGCCATTCCCGAGCTCGAGCCCGCAGGCGAAGAGCTCGACGCGCTCGGCGACGGAGGCGTCGCCCGGCTTGGCGCGCGCGAGTGCCGCGAGCTCGATTGGCCAATCGACGAGCAGAGTCGCGCGGCCGATGCCGAGCTTCGGTTCGACCTCGGCGAGGAAGCGGCGGAAGAAGCGGTCCTCGAAGCCCTCGCTCGGGCCGCGCCGCAGGTCCGCGAGCTCGACCCCCGCGTGTTTCACGAAGGCGTCGGCCACGGTGAGTCGCTCCGCCGGCGCGCGCGGGTCGCACTCCACGCCCCGCCAGCGAAACAGCGGGACCCCCGCCGCGTCGGCCGCGATGCGCAACAGACACTCGCAGTCGCGCCACAGCGCCTCGTAGGTCGCGCCGGTTCGATACCACTCGAGCAGCGTGAACTCCGGGTGGTGGGTCGACGAGCGTTCCGCGTTTCGGAACGCGGGCGCGAGCTCGAAGATCCGCGGCAGTCCCGCGACCAGCAGCTTTTTCAAGGTGAACTCGGGCGACGTGCGCAGGTAGAGGGCGCGCTCGGCGCCTGCGTGCGGATCGCGCAGCCGGGTCTCGAACGCGAACAGATGCGGCTCGAGCCCGGGAGAGACTTGCAGCGCGGGTGTCTCGACCTCGAGAAAGTCCTCACTCGCGAAGAACGCCCGCAGCCCGGTGGCGATGCGCGCCCGCGCTTCGAGCGCCGCCCGCCGGAGCGCGAAGCGGTCCGGCTGCCACCAGGGCTCGCGGCTCACCGCGGCAGACTCATGGGGAGCGACTCATGCGCAGCGCAGCTTCCCGAGCTTGGCGCCGTGTTGCAACCATGCGTCGCGGGGCGCAAAACGCGAGAACGCTCCAACTCCGCGAGATCACTGGGGGTTCGTTAACCTGCGCGGCTGGCCAGCGGCTTTTCTGCGCTGGCGCCGCGCTAACGGGCGTCGAGCTTCGCGAGGTACGGGCCGAGATCGGGCGCGAAGGCGGGGTGCGCGCACAGGCGCGCGAAGTGCTCGAGCGCGCGCGGCCGCGAGGCGCGCAGCCCGTCGTCCCAGAGCGGCTCGAGGGCCGCCTCCTCGAGCACCTTGCGGTGAACGCGCTCGGCCGAGAACAGCGCGAGCTCCGCGGCGAAGCAGATGTCCGCCAGTGAGAGTGAGTCGCCCGCGATGAAGGAGCGCGTGGAAGACAGCGCTTGCTCGATCCCACCCAGATACGCGTCGCGCGCGGCGCGCGCCCGCTCGTGCGTCGGCGCCTTGATCTTGCCCGCGGCGAGCTTCAACAGGTAGAGCTGCACGTCGCGCGCGAACACGAGACTCGCGTCGAGGAACGAGTCGATACGCGAGGCGGAATAGGGGTCGCCGCCGTAGAGCTCGAGCTTCTCCGCGCCGAGCCGCGCCACAGCGCGCAAGATGCTGTTCGACTCGAAGATGCCGAGCTTCCCGTCGGGGCTGAAGGCCGCGGGCACGGTGCCGAACGGGTGGGCGGAGAGGAACGCGTCGGTCTTGTGCAACGTGCCGCCGAAGCCGGTGTGCGCGGAGCGCGCGGTGGCGCTCTGTGACTCGCCGGGCGCGAGCGGGCGGGCGTCGAAGTCCCAGAGCCAGACGCCGAGCTCGCGCGCGTTCGCGCCGCGCACATCCAGCGACACGCCGCAGAGCCGCGCTGCGATCGTCGCCTTCGCGAGGCGCGGATTCGGCAGATACGAAAACACGCGCAGCACGGGCGCGCCCGCCGCCGCGTGACTCACACCGCCTCCGCGCGCTCCACGCGCGCCGGGGTGTGCTTGTGCCACGGCGTGCCGGCGAGCCAGTCGCGATCCTCGCCCGAGGTCAGGTCGTTCGGCGCGACGCCGGTCTTGGTCCGCGCGCCCTCCGCGCCGGGGAAGTCGACGCCGAGCCCGTTGGGCAGCGAGACGTGACCCGGCTGCATGCGATCGGAGAGCTCGACCGGCACCTCGGCGCTGCCGCGCTTCGTGGAGATGCGCGCGAGCCCGCCGTCGCCGAGGCCGAGGCGCTTCGCGTCGTCGGGGTTCATGCGCAGCGCGCCGGCGCGGTCCTTCCGGCGCCACTCCGGGTTGCGGAAGATCGTGTTCGCGGTGAAGGAACGCCGTTCGCCCGCGGACAGAATGAACGGGAACTCCGCGCTCGCGCCCGGCGCGGGCTCCGCGGCGAGTGAGTCGAGCTCGGGAAAGAGCTCGGGGATCGCGAGCTGGATGCGCTTGTTCGGCGTGTGCACGCGCGCGAAGCTCTCCTCCCAGTCGTCGACCGAGAAGACCACCGCGCTCTTGCTCTCGAGCAGCGCATCGAAGAGCTCGTCCGCGGCGTCGGGTGCCTCGCCCTTGAAGCCCGCCCGATGGAGTGACTCGATCTGCCGCGGCGCGGCGAGCTGACACAGCGCCCACACTGCGGCGCCCTCCGCGAGGCCCGCGGGGAGCAGATCGCCGATCGCCCGGTAGAGCAGGGCTGGCGCCACGCCCAGCAGCCGCGGGTTCGCGGCGATCAGCTCGAAGAACTTGCTGCGGAACGCGAGACGCCCGTCCTCCCAGGCCGCGCGCAGCGCCGCGACCGCGTCCTGGGGCAGCGCGCCGAGCGCCTCGCACAGCCGCGCGTGCAGCTCGGCCTCCGAGAACAGACCGGGCAGCGGCGCCATCAGCGCCTTGCGCAGGTGGAAGTAGTTGTGCGGGAACTCGAAGTTGAAGAACGTCGCCTCGGCCTTCTCGAACTGACTCGCGACCGGCAGCACGTAGTGCGCGAGCCGCGCGGTCTCGGAGAACGCGACGTCGATCACGACCACGAGCTCGAGCTTCGCCAACGCCTCGCGCATGCGCGTGCTGTCCGCGAGTGAGTGCGCGGGGTTCCCGCTCTCGACCAGGAGCGCGCGGAAGCGCTTCGGGTGGTCGGTGAGGATCTCCTCGGGGATCACGTTGCACGGCGTGAGCCCGCCGATGATGCGCGCCCCGGTCACCGGCGTCTTGCGGCCGTCGTCGCCGCCGCCCGCGAGCGCCACGAACGTGCTCGGTCGGTAGCCGGCGCCCTTCTTGCCGAAATTTCCCGTCAGCAGAACGAGCAGCTTGTGCAGGTACGAGACCAGCGTGGAGTGCAGGTTCATCTGCACGCCGAGGTCCTCGAAGGTCGCGACGCTCTCGGCGCTGGCGATGCGCCGCGCGGTCGCGCGGATCAGCTCCTCCGGCACGCCGGACTTCTCGGCGTAGGACGCGACGTCGAGTGTTTCGAAGTGCGGCAGCACCTCGTCCAGCCCGTCGGCGTGCGCGGCGAGCCAGTCGCGCTTCTCGAGCCCCTCCTGGACGATCACGCCGACCATTGCGGCGAGCAGGAACGCGTCGGCGCCTGGCTTCACCTGCAGATGCACGTCGGCCATCTCGGCGGTCTCGGTGCGGCGCGGGTCGATCACGATCAGGGTGCGCTTCGGATCGTTCGAGATCTCCTTCAGGGTGACTCGCGCGCGCGGGATGCTGTGCGAGAACCAGGGGTTCTTGCCGATGAAGAGCGCCACCTCGCAGTGGTCGAAGTCGCCGCGCGAGTAGCCGCCGACCATCTTCGTCGCGACCCAGAACTCGCCCGTCTTCTCCTGCGAGAGCGCGCTCGCCTGGTAGCGCATGCCCAGGGCCGCCTTCGTGGCGCGGCCATACGCCCCGGGCAAGTGATTCCCCTGTCCGCCGCCGCCGTAGTAGAAGATCGACTCACCGCCGTGCGCGTCGCGCAGCGCGGCGAATCGCGCGGCGACTTCGCGGATGGCGGTGTCCCAGTCGATCTCCTCGAAGCTCCCGTCCGCGCGCCGGCGCAGCGGCTTCGTCAGGCGATGCGGGCCGTTCTGATAGAAGTCGAGGCGCGAGGGCTTCTCGCACGCGTAGCCCTTCGAGATCGGGTGCGCGTCGTCGCCGCGCACGCGCGCGATCCGGCGGCCGTCCTCGCCGCCGAGCTGCACCTCGATGCCGCAGTTGCACTCGCACAGGATGCAGGCCGTCGATGTCCA
>WNFL01001505.1_pt1 | contig 25497 bp, 19 predicted proteins | sample 5400361 | NCBI WGS metagenome assembly WNFL01 (sample SAMN13153351, study PRJNA577476) | soil metagenome | isolation source: 40 cm soil on Douglas fir-dominated hillslope | place: USA:California | collected 2013-09-17
GACGCCGGCAACCAGATCGGGCAGAACAAGGTCGCGATCAACTTCGTCTGGACCCTGATCTGCGGCTTCCTCGTCATGTTCATGCAGGCGGGCTTCGCCATGGTCGAGTCGGGGCTCACCCGGGTGAAGAATGCCAACCACACGTACATGATGAACTTCTTCGTGTACGGCTGCGGGCTGCTCGCATTCTGGGTGATCGGTTTCGCAATCCAGATGGGCGGCGCCGCGGGCAACGGGAACCTGGGTGGCCTGTATCCTCTCGCGGCCGAGCACAGCATCTCCCTGTTTGGAAAGACCTGGGGCGTCTTCGGAAAGACCGGATATTTCCTCGCCGGAACCTCCTACGACGTCGGGGTGATGGTGATCTTCCTGTTCCAGATGGTGTTCATGGACACGGCCCTCACCATCGTGACCGGGGCCTGCGCGGAACGGTGGAAGTTCATCACCTTCTCCGTCACCTCCGTCATCATGGGCGCGCTCACCTATCCGCTCTTCGCCAACTGGGCCTGGGGCGGCGGATGGCTTTCGCAACTGGGGACCAACCTGGGGCTCAGCCATGGGTACGCCGATTTCGCCGGTTCGGGCGTTGTGCACTCGGTCGGCGGTCTCACTGCGCTGGCCGTGTGCCTGATCGTGGGTCCGCGCATCGGCAAGTTCAATCGCGACGGCTCGGCCAACCCGATCATCGGACACGACATCTCGGCGGTCCTGATCGGTTGCTTCATCCTCGCGTTCGGATGGTTCGGATTCAACCCTGGCAGCACGTTGGGCGCATCCTCCAACGGCAACCTGCGGATCGGCACCATCGCCGTGGCCACCATGCTGGCCGGCTGCACGGGGACGTTCGGTTCCATCCTCTACATGTGGGTCACCAAGGGGAAGCCCGACGCATCCATGTCCGGGAATGGCCTGTTGGCAGGCCTGGTGGCCATCACCGCGCCCAGCGGATTCGTCAGCGCGCCGAGCGCGGCCATCATCGGCCTCGTCGCGGGCGTGCTGGTTTGCGTCAGCGTGTCTTTCATCGAGAACGTGCTCAAGGTGGATGACCCCGTAGGGGCCATCTCCGTCCACGGCGCCAATGGACTGTGGGGCGTGCTGTCGGTGGGCCTGTTCGCGGACGGCACCAGCAACTATGGCGGAAGCTGGAATGGGGTGCCCGGCTCCGTCACTGGCCTGTTCTACGGAGATGCAGGCCAACTCGCCGCACAGCTGGTCGGGATCTCCACCTTGCTCGGCGTCGTCTTCACGCTGAGCTTCGCCATCAACATGGTGCTCGAGTACTTCATCGGACACCGCGTTTCGGCGGAGACGGAGCTGAACGGCCTCGACATTCCGGAGATGGGGCAGCTCGGCTATCCCGAGTTCGTCTTCCGGCAGGAACCGGGATTCGCCAAGGCGGCATGATGACCCCCGCTGACACCGGCGCGCTGGCGCCGTCCGTTGCTCCGTCTTCGCTCGTTCCCATCCCCGAAAAGGCACGCGGGCTGCTGCTCAGGATGTTTGCAGATCCCTACGTGCTCGAGCAGGCCGAGCGCTCCGAGCTGGTCGGACGATTGCGCGAGTGCGTGGGGGAGCACCCGGAGATTTCGGAGCTCCGGGTGCTCCTCGGGATGGCCCTCTGCGTGAACCTGGAGGTGCAGCAAGCGATGGAGGAGCTTCGCGAAGGCGTGAGGCTGGCCCCGGACAGCTTCATCGCCCAGCTCAAGATGGGTGAGCTGTGGATGCGGCTGCGCGTTTGCAGGAAGGCCGAAAAGCACACGCGGCAGGCAGCTTTGCTCGCGCAAAATCTGGCGCAGTCGGAGCTGGCGCGCCGACAAGCGGCGGCGATCCGGACGATGCTGCGGCAGGGAGTCGAGCGCGGGGGCTATCGGAGCCCATTTGCGTTGCTGGGCCGCCTGCGCCGGCTCTGGCAGCGCCCGCAGGACGAAGCCGTCGTCGCGGTGGACGGCTAGGCGGCCATGCAACCGGCACTTCAACTGGCGCTGCTGGTCGCGATCGTGCTGCCGGCGGTGAAGATCGCCGCCTCGCTCTGCGGCCGCTTGGGGATTCCACCCATCCTGGGCGAGTTGCTGGTCGGCGTCGCGCTTGGCCCGGGCGTTCTGGACTTGCTCCACCTCCAGATCTTCGGCGGCGGCCAGGCGACGGGCGCGCTGATGCTTCTCGCCCAGCTCGGCGGCTTTCTCCTCATGTTCATCGCCGGCCTGGAGACCGACATCGAGCGCATGCGCAAGGCCAGCGGGGTCGCCTTCCTGGTGGCCCTCGCGGGGGTGATCGTGCCGTTCGTGCTGGGAGCGGGCGTCGGCCATCTGCTTGGCCTTTCGTGGACGACCGCGTGCTTTCTCGGCGGCGCCTTGACGGCGACGAGCGTTTCGATCTCCGCCCGGACCCTGATGGACGCCGGGAAGATGTCCTCCCAGGAGGGCTCGGTCATCCTCGGCGCGGCAGTCATCGACGACGTGATGGGACTGTTCGTGCTCGCCGCGCTGGCCGCCTCGAGCGCCACCGGCCAGGGCGAGCCCTTCGGCGTCTCGGCCATGGCGAGCAGCTGGTTCCAGAAGCGAACGTCCCTCGGAGCGGACCATCCGATGCTGGTCCAGATGGTTGCGATCGGCCTCTGCGTGACCGCGTTCTTCGTCGTCGGATACGGCGCCGCGAGACGCTGGCTGGATCCGATGATGCGCCAGCTACGCAAACTGGATGCTGGCGAGGCAGTCCCTGGCTGCGTGCTCGGTCTGGTGTTGCTCTACGCCATCTCCGCCGAGTGGCTGGGAAGCGTCGCCGGAATCACCGGCGCCTATCTGCTCGGCTACGTCTTCGCGGGGTCGAAGTACAAGGCGGACGTGGAGCGCAGCTTTCAGGCGATCGGCCACGCACTTCTCATTCCGCTCTTCTTCGTCTCGATCGGCCTGATCAGCGACTACCGTGCTCTCGCCGGACGATGGACCCTGCTCCTCCTCATCCTGCTCGTGGCCGTGGTCGGCAAGCTCGTCGGTTGCGGGCTCGCTGCACGCGTGTCGGGCATGGACGGGGTCCGCAGCCTGCGCGTGGGATGCGGGATGATCTCGCGCGGCGAGGTTGGACTGATCGTCACCGCGATGGGCGCGAGCACCGGCATCTTCGGGCGCCCGGAGGTGGCGCTCATGGTGGCGGTGGTGCTCCTGACCACCCTGTTGACGCCCGTGGCCCTGCGCGGCGCATTCCATCTGAAGTCGCCGCAGGACGTCGAAGAGGGGCTGGCTCCCCCTCCCACCAAGGAGCGCGCCCGGCGGCTCGAGGTGGACACGCCCGGGATGCTCTGACCGTTCCTTCAGCGCAAGGCCGCGTCGACCAGCGCCGCCGCGGCCGAGATGTTCTTTTCGAGGCTTTCCGGGAGGCCATATCGCCTGGCGATGAAAGCGCTGTCCTGGTAGCTGGCCCAGACGCGACCATCCGGTGCGCGCCAGACGACCACGCGGAGCGGCAGGTCGAGACCCACCAGGGGTCGCGCAACCATCAACGGCGTTCCCGCCCGCGGATTGCCGAAGATGAGCACCTGCTCGTCCTGCATGTCGAGGCCGACCTCCCGCGCGCCGGAACGGTGATCGATGCGGGCGAAAACGGTGAGACCTTTGCCGCGCACGACTTCATCGAGGCGGCGAATCGTTTCGTCGACGGAGTACGGGCTTGGCGTGGAAATCACCCCGTCGGCTGACGGGACCCCCGGCTGAGTGCCCATGATCGCTCCTGAAGCGACAGCCAACAAACCCAGATGAAGTGTCGATCTCATTGCTGGAACTGCACCGGCGCACCGGGGCTTGCAGGCGTGCCGGAAGCGATGACGAGGTACCGCCGCGGTGTCGGGCCGGTGGCCTGGACGATCTGGCGGATCGGCCCGACGGCGTTCACGATCGCGGCCCCAGCCGGATTGGTCATGAACCCGGCGAGCGGCTCCAGGCCGGCCGCGCCCTTCGGGTCGGAAGAGAGCGCGAGCACGTAGGGCTTCTTTGCCTCGAGGCCGGTGACGGCCGCCTGCAGCACCTGGGTCAGGCCCTGCTCGAACAGCGAGACGCGAGTCGCCGGAGCGCCACCGGCTGGTCCGAGCACGAGCTGCGCCACCTGGCCGGCCACGCCCAGTGGCTGCAGATTGTCGGTCCCCGCTCCCTCGGGCACCGCGTTCGGAACGTAGACCACCGCTTGGGCCGCCTGCCCGATCGGGATGGTGGCGATCACCTTGTTCTGCAGGGTATCGATCGCCGCCATCGAGTCGCCGTTCTCGATCCCGACGTAGACGCGGCTCCCGTCGCCAGACGGCCAGATGCCATGCGGAAGCTCGCCGACCGGGATCTGCGCCACGCGCTCGAAGGTGTCGGTGCGGAACGCCAGGACCTGGTTGAGCCCGCCCACCGTGACGTAGGCGAAACGGCCGTTTGCGTTCCGCACGATGTTGACGTGGTTCGTGATCGGACCGGTCTCGAGGACCTTGAGCAGCTTGAACGGCGGCTTCGCCTCGAACGCCATCACCTTCCCGACGTCTTTCAGGGTGAGCCAGAACTGATCTCCCTCCGGCGTCGCCGCGATGTTCGGGCAGAATGGCGACTCCTGCTTCACCCTGGCGAGGACCTGGTGGTTCGCCACCGAGACGATGGCCGTCTCGGGGGTGAAGCTCGAGCAGACGAAGCCATACTTGCCGTCGGGCGAGAAGATGGTCATGCCCGGGCCATTCGCGAGCTTGATGCGCCTCTTCTCGGCGAAGGTCTTCCCGTCGAGCACCGCGACGTAGTCCTCGCCGCGCACGGTCACCCAGACCTCGGTTCCATCCGGAGTGAAGAAAGCCTCGTGAGGCGAGCGGCCCACGTACGTGACGTGCTTGACTGCGTTGGTGGCGGTGTCGACGAAGGTCACCGAGTTGGAGGCGATGGAGACCACCAAGAGCGTGCGGTGGTCGGGCGAGAACCCGAGGCCGTGCACGAGCACCTGCCCGCGGTAGAGCGGGGAGAGGTTGGCCGGCTGTGGCTCGCCGAGCCGGATCACGCCGAGCAGCTTGTTGGCCGCCGGGTCGATCACCGAAACGGTGTTCGAAAACTGTTCGGCGGCGTAGACGCGATCGCGGGCGCTCACCGGGATGTCGGGATCGGTCGCGCGACCTGGCGCCTGACCCGCGGGCGAAGGCGCCGCCGCGAGGGCGGCGAGGAGGACGACTGTCGACGGCGTGCGGGCCATGTCAGTGCTCCCCGTGGATGTGGGGGCTGGGGGATGTCTGCGTGGGCGCGGGAGTGCCGGGCGAGAGAGAGTCGCCCAGAGCCAGGTGCATGACTTGTATTTCCTGCTGCTGCGAGACGATGATCTCCTGCGCCAGCCGCTGCAGGCGCTTGTTCTTGCCGTAGCGAAGCTCGACGAGCGCCATGTCGATGGCGCCCTGGTGGTGTGGGATCATCATGCGCGCGAAGTCGCGGTCTGCGTCGCCGGTGAAGGGCACATTCATGGCCGCGTGCATGCGCGCGGTCGCCTCGTTCATCATCGCGCGAAAGCCGTCCGCAGCGTCGGGGTTCCGATCGCTGCTGCGCGCGGCAGGGGCAACGGCGCCTCCGACGAGCAGCGCCAGCACCACCAGAGCAGGAAGGTCGCCGAGATCCAGTCGACGGGTCTTCATATCGAGGCCCCTTTTCACCATAGCTCGACTGACTGGTAAATGCTCAGGTCCTCTTCGGCACGAGCATACGGGCGACCGGCGTCTCGGAGAAGTCGACCAGGCCATCGAAGTCGGTGGACACGCTGAGCGACGAGGCGGTGGCCGGCCGCAAGCACGGCCTGGGCGACATGGCGGCCGAGAGAGCTTCCGGTGATGAGCCAGACCTTCGACATGAAACCTCCCTGGCACCGAGCGTCATTCCGCGAGCACCCGGTGGACGAGCTGCACGCAGATGGACCCCTCGCCGACGGCAGACGCGACCCGTTTGACGCTGTTGGATCGGACGTCGCCCACCGCGAAGATGCCCGGCTTGTTGGTCTCGAGCAGGTGCGGGGAGCGCGCGAGCGGCCAGGTCGCGAGATCGTCCGTCGTCAAGTCCTGGCCGGCGCGGACGAAGCCCTTGTCGTCCAGCGCGACGCAACCGCGCAGCCAGTCGGTATTCGGAATTGCCCCGGTCATGAGGAAGAGGTGGCGGATTGGAAGCGTCTCCGCGCGGTTCGTTCGGGAGTCGCGGACCTGCACGCGGTCCAGCATCCGGTCTCCCTCGAGCCCGGTCACCTCGGTGAACGTGTGCAACGTGATGTTGGGCGTCTCTTCGATCCTGCGGATCAGGTAGCGCGACATGCTCTTTGCTAGATCCTGCGCCCGCACGAGCACGCGGACGTGCTTCGCGGTCGCGGCGAGAAAGACGGCTGCCTGCCCGGCCGAGTTCCCGCCCCCGACGACGATCACCTGCTCGCCCTGGCAGAGCTGCGCCTCGATGTACGTGGCCCCGTAGTACACGCCCAGCCCTTCGAAGCGCGGGAGCTCGGCGAGCGGCATCTTCCGATACTTCGCTCCCGTGGCGATGGCGATGGTCCGAGCCCGCACCACTCCGCCGCCGGAGAGATCGATCTCATAAGTGGGGCAATCGCACCGGAGCGCCTCTGCCGACCGCGCGATGAAGACCTCGGCGCCAAACTTCTCCGCCTGGATGAAGGCGCGTCCGGCGAGCGCCTGTCCGGAGATACCCGTCGGGAAGCCGAGATAGTTCTCGATCTTGGAGCTGGAACCGGCCTGCCCGCCTGGCGCGGTAGACTCCAGCACCAGGACATCGAGTCCCTCGGACGCACCGTACACGGCCGCCGCGAGCCCCGCGGGTCCGGCGCCGACCACCACCAGGTCCCGGACTGCCGCCCCGTCGATTGCGGCGTTGAGCCCGAGGCACTCGGCGACCTCCTGGTTGCTCGGGTTGCGCAGCACGCGTTGGTAACGGCAGATGAGGAAGGGAACGTCGTCGACGGTCAGGGCGAATCGGTCGAGAAGCGCCTGCACCGCCGGATCCTTGTCGACGTCCAGGTAGACGTGCGGCTGCCCGTTGCGGGTGAGGAACTCCCGGATGCGAAGCGTGCCGGCCGAGTGCGACGATCCAATCAGCACCGTGTCGCTCTGCGCCGCGGCGATGAGCGCCACGCGCCGGAGGATGAAGGCCCGGAGAAGGATCTCGCTCAGCTCCGAGTCGGACTGGACGAGCTGACGCAGGGCCTTGGGCGAGAGCGCGAGCAGCTCGCCGTCCTCGCGCATCCGGCCTCGCACCAGGCTGCCGCGCCCCGATAGCATGTTGGTTTCGCCGGTGAACTGGCCTGCCTCGATGACGGTGAGAGGACGCTCCGTCCCGTCGGCCGGCTGGACGATCTCGAGCTCGCCGGAGATCACGACGTAGAAGGGCGGATTGTCACCTGGCTCGATGAGCACTCGCCCGCGCGGAATGCGCTGCCGCTCGCCGAGCCGCGCGATCCGCTCGATCTGCGCCGCCGTGAGCCGCGGAAACATCTGCTCGCGACGTTGCATGTACAGGTCCGCCATGGCTGTTCTCCTTGCGGCTCGCTAGCTGCCCCCTCGTAGCGAACACAACACCATGGTTCCGATTCCGCTGTCGCGGATTGGACTCGGCAGATCGGCTTCCTGACGCGCGACCATCGGCCGCTGCCCTCGCGAATCAATCCAGCCCACCGCAGGATCGAGAACCGGTCCTGGTGTCAGCGGTGTCGGACAAAACGTCCGCGCTCTTGACAGCGTAAGATGCCGTGGATGAGAGGCGTGGCCAGGCGGCTCATCGCTCGATGCGACTACGGTGCACGTGCCAGTCCCCGGGGTTTGGCACGAGAAATGAAGTGGCCCCTTCGCATGAGGACGCGACAAGTCTGTCCAGCGTATCGATCCCAGGACTTCCCAGCGGGTGAAGGGATGCAGCGATGAGCACGAGTGAAGAGGCCGCTCGTCCGATGCGAACGGAACCCGACAACATCTCGAAGCTGCAGAAGAGATATGGGAGCGGCCCGATTCCGCTGCTGGGAAAGGCCGATGCGCTCTACGAGCGGCACCTCGTCTTCGACAACGTCGTCGGTCTGGAGGACGTCAGCCCGCGCGAGCGATTCGAGGCCGTCGCCCGTTCGATGCGAGACGTCCTCTCGCAGCGGTGGATCAAGACCGAGACCACGTACGCGCGCGAGAACCCCAAGCGCGTCTACTACCTGTCGATGGAGTTCCTCATCGGCCGGTCGCTCGCCAACAACGTCACCAATCTCTTGCTGGATCCGATCGTCAGGCAGGCCGCCAAGGAGGATCACCTCGACTGGCTCGGGCTGCTCGAAGAGGAACCCGACGCCGGCCTCGGGAACGGAGGACTCGGCCTCCGCTACGAGTACGGCATCTTTCACCAGGCCATCCAGGATGGTTGGCAACGCGAACAGCCGGACAACTGGCTCTCCCGCCCCGACCCCTGGGAGGTCTTGCGTCCCTACGAGAAGGTCGAAGTCAAGCTGAACTGCTCGTTCGAGTTGCGCGGCGGCGCCTTGCAGGCGGTCCTCGGCCGGGCGTCGACCCTGATCGGCGTTCCGTACGATCGCCCCGTGGTGGGCTACGGAGGAACGACGATCAATACGCTTCGGCTCTGGGCAGCGGCGGCGCCGGATTACTTCGATTTCCAAAGGTTCAGCAGCGGCGACTTCGTCGGGGCGTTGGCCGAGACGCTGGAGGCCGAGTCGCTCACCCGAGTCCTCTATCCGGACGACTCCACCAGCCAGGGGCAAGGGCTGCGATTCGTGCAGGAGTACTTTCTCGTCGCCTGCTCGCTCGCCGATCTCGTCCGGCGCTTCAGGCGCAGCAACGCCGATTGGGCCGCCCTTCCCGAGCAGATCGCCATCCAGCTCAACGATACGCACCCGACCATGGCGGTGCTCGAGCTGATGCGAATCCTGCTCGACGAGGCGCACCTGGGATGGGAGCAGGCTTGGGACCTCACGCAGAGGAGCCTCGGCTACACGAATCACACGCTGCTGCCCGAGGCGCTGGAGAAGTGGCCGCTCGAGTGGTTCGAGGCGGTGATGCCGCGTCACGTGGAGATCATCCACGAGATCAACCGGCGCTTGCTGGATTCGGTGCGGAGCCGGTTCCCCGGCGACGAGGGGCGCGTCCAGCGGACGAGCCTCATCGAGGAAGGCCCGACCAAGCACGTGCGCATGGCCAACCTGGCCATCGTCGGATCGCACAGCACCAACGGCGTCGCCGCGATCCACTCCGAGCTTCTGCGGACGACGACGGTCAAGGACCTGGCCGAGATGTTTCCCGAACGTTTCAGCAACAAGACCAACGGCGTCACTCCCCGCCGCTGGTTGCTCCTGGCGAACCCGGCCCTGGCCGAGGTGATCACGCAGGCCATCGGCGACGGTTGGATCACCGATCTCGGCAAGCTGGGCAAGCTGAAGCCGCTTGCCGACGACAGGGGCGTTCGCGACGGCTTCCGGAAGGCCAAGCGGGACGCCAAGTCCAGGTTCGCCACCTGGCTCGAGGCGACCTCCGGCCAGAAGGTGGACCCGGACACGATCTTCGACTGCCACATCAAGCGCATCCACGAATACAAGCGGCAGTTGCTCAACGCGCTGCGCATCGTGGTGCTCTACAACCGCCTGCGGCAGAACCCGAACACGGAGATGGCGCCGCGGACCTTCTTCTTCGCCGGCAAGGCGGCGCCGGCGTACCGTCTCGCCAAGCTCGTCATCAAGCTCCTCGAGAACCTGGCTGGCACCATCGACGGCGACCCGGCCGTGCGGGACCGCATGCAGGTCGTCTTCCTCCCGGAGTACAGCGTGTCGCTCGCCGAGCGGCTCATCCCCGCCAGCGACGTGTCCAACCAGATCTCCACCGCCGGGTATGAAGCCAGCGGCACGAGCAACATGAAGTTCATGATGAACGGCGCGCTGACCATCGGCACCCGCGACGGCGCGACCATCGAAATGGCGCAGGAAGCAGGCGAGGAGAATTTCTTCCTCTTCGGCCTGACGGCACAGCAGGTGGCCGGCAGCCGCGCCTGGTACGACCCGCACTGGCACTATCAGAACGAGCCGGAGACCCGGGCGGCAATGGATCTGATCTTCTCCGACTACTTCAGCCGGAACGAACCGGGCGTTTTCGCGCCGTTGCGCGACGTGCTTCTCACCCACGGCGATCACTACATGCACCTGGCGGATCTGAGATCCTATCTCGACGCGGACGAGGCGTTGCTCGATCTGTATGCCCGGCCCGACGCGTGGGTCCGCAAGGCCATCTTGAACGTGGCCGGCTCCGGGAAGTTCTCCAGCGACCGGACCATCGCCGAGTACGCGGCCGACATCTGGAACGTGAAGCCGTGCCCGATCGACTAGGGAGAGGTTCCTCTGCGGCGCGCGAGGGAGAGCAACTCATGCCGATCAGCCCACTCGCAGGAAAGCCCGCCGATCCGGCGACGCTCGTCAACGTCCCCAGGTTGGTGGCCGCGTACTACACCGGACGCCCCGATCCCTCGATGCCCGGGCAGCGCGTCGTCTTCGGGACTTCCGGACACCGGGGTTCTTCGCTCGACGACGCCTTCAACGAGACGCACATCCTGGCGATCACCCAGGCGATCTGCCTCTACCGCACGGAGCAGGGCATCGATGGTCCGCTGTTCATCGGCATGGATACGCACGCCCTGTCGGAGCCGGCGTTCGCCACGGCCCTGGAGGTGCTGGCGGCGAACGAGGTCGAGGTGATGGTCGATGCGGACGGCGGATACACGCCGACCCCGGTCATCTCGCATGCCGTGCTCACCTACAACCGCGGCCACCGAGCGGGACTCGCCGACGGTATCGTCATCACGCCATCGCACAACCCACCGCGGTTCGGCGGCTTCAAGTACGATCCTCCCCACGGCGGACCGGCGGACGCGCACGTCACCAACTGGATCGAACGGCGGGCCAACGCCCTGATCGCCGACGATCTGCGCGGAGTGGAGAGGATCCCCTTCGAACGTGCGCGCAAAGCCTCCACCACGCATCGCCACCGCTTTCTGGATTCCTACGTGGGCGATCTCCCGACGGTAGTGGACCTCGCGGCTGTCCGGGAAAGCAAGGTCCGCATCGGAGTGGATCCGCTCGGCGGCGCCAGCCTGGCGTACTGGGACGCCATCGGCGCCACCTACGGCCTCGATCTCGAGGTCGTGAATCGCGCGGTCGATCCGACTTTCCGGTTCATGACCGCCGACTGGGACGGCGAGATCCGCATGGACCCGTCATCTCCCTACGCGATGGCAAGGATGGTCGGGCTCCGCGAGCGATTCGACGTGGCCTTCGCGAGCGACACGGATGCCGATCGGCACGGGATCGTGAGCCACAGCCTCGGACTGCTCGAGCCGAATCACTACTTGTCCGTCGCGATCGGATACCTGTTCGCGAACCGGCCCGCGTGGCCGGCGTCGGTCGCCGTCGGCAAGACCGTCGTCAGCAGCAGCATGATCGATCGCGTGGCGGCGCGCTCGAAGCGGCCGCTGGTCGAAGTTCCAGTGGGCTTCAAATGGTTCGTGGAAGGTCTCGTCGACGGCTCGATCGGCTTTTGCGGCGAGGAGAGCTCGGGGGCCACCTTTCTCCGGCGCGACGGCACCGTCTGGACGACCGACAAGGACGGTCTGGTGCCGAATCTATTGGCGGCGGAGATCGCCGCCCGCACGGGAAAGGACCCGGGCGAGCATTACCGCGCGCTGACGGCGGAATTCGGCATGTCGTACTACACACGCATCGACGCGCCGGCCACCCTCGAAGAGAGGGCGCGGCTGCGGGAGTTGTCGCCCGACGCCGTCCGCGAATCGAGCCTGGCCGGCGAGCCGATCCTTGCCAAGCTGACGCTTGCTCCCGGCAACAAGGCCCCGATCGGCGGGCTCAAGGTCGTGGCCAGGAGCGGCTGGTTCGCGGCGCGCCCTTCGGGCACCGAGAACATCTACAAGATCTATGCGGAGAGCTTCGAGGGTCGATCGCATCTGGACGCGATCGTCCGCGAGGCCGGGGACATCGTAAATCGAGCGCTGGGCCCCTCGGACCCACGCCGGGGGTAGCGCGACGAGCCACAGGAGGCAGGATGAAAGCGACGCAGATGCTTCACGACCTGGGCCAGAGTCTCTGGCTCGACAACATCACACGTGACCTGCTGAACAGCGGGGCGCTCGAGCGCCACGTCAGCGAGCTGTCGGTCACCGGGCTCACCTCCAATCCGACCATCTTCGACCACGCGATCAAGAACAGCACGGCTTACGACGCCGCCATCCGCGAGAAGCTGAAGAAGGGCAAGTCAAGCGAGGCGCTCTTCTTCGAGCTGGCGCTCGAGGACCTCACCCGGGCCGCAGCGCTGTTCCGGCCGATCTACGAGCGGACGGAGGGCGTGGATGGCTGGGTGTCCTTGGAGGTCTCGCCGTTGCTCGCCTACGACGCAGCGAGCACGCTGGCCGCGGCCAAGGATCTGCACCGGCGGGCGGGATCGCCCAACCTGTTCATCAAGATTCCGGGAACCAGGGAAGGACTGACTGCCATCGAGGAGGCGATCTTCGCCGGCATTCCGATCAACGTCACGCTGCTGTTTTCCCGCGAGCAGTATCTGGCAGCCGCCGAGGCGTTCTTGCGCGGCATCGAGCGGCGGATCGAGGCGGGGCTCAAGCCTGACGTCGGCTCGGTCGCCTCGGTGTTCATCAGTCGCTGGGATTCCGCGGTCATGGGCAAGGTGCCCGACTCGCTGCGCGATCGACTCGGCATCGCCATCGCCGAGCGGACGTACAAGGCGTATCGGAGCTTGCTCGCCTCACCCCGGTGGCAGCGCGTCTTCAACGAAGGCGCGCGTCCCCAGCGGCTCCTGTGGGCCAGCACGGGAACCAAGGATCCGAAGGCGTCGGACGTCCTCTACGTCAAGGCGCTCGCCGCGCCTTTCACGGTGAACACGATGCCGGAGGGCACCTTGAAATCCTTCGCCGAGCACGGCGAGCTGGGCGACATCCTGTCCGCAGACGGCGGCGACTCCGAAGAAGTGCTCGCGAGGTTCGCCAAGGCGGGAATCGACGCCGGCGCCCTGGCGGCCCAGCTTCAGGGCGAAGGGGCGGAGTCGTTCGTCAAATCCTGGAACGACCTGCTTGCCGTGATCGCTTCCAAGAGCGCAGCGCTGGAGACGGCAATGGCCGTTTGAGGGCCGGGTCCGACGGAGCCCCTTCGATTGAAAGGAGCACGAGCATGGCAACACCGATGCGAAGGGGTGCGACGAACCAGGGCCCCGCACCGCTGACCGAACGCAAGGCCTGGAAGGCGCTCGGGAGCCATTACGACACGGTCCGTGGATTACATTTGCGGAATCTGTTCGCGAACGATCCGGCGCGCGGCGAGCGGATGGCGGCCGAGGCCGTGGGCCTCTTCCTCGACTACTCGAAGAATCGCATCACCGACGAAACGCTGAACCTTCTCGTCGGACTGGCCGAGGAATCGGGCCTGCGGCAGCGCATCGACGCCATGTTCCGGGGGGAGAAGATCAACACCACCGAGAAGCGGGCGGTCCTCCACGTGGCCCTGCGCGCGCCCCGAGGGACCTCCATCGTCCTCGACGGCGAGAACGTCGTGCCCCAGGTCCAGTCCGTGCTCGACAAGATGGCTGCGTTCGCGAAACGCGTCCGGAGCGGGCAGTGGAAGGGGCACAGCGGGAAGCGCGTCCGCAACGTCATCAACATCGGCATCGGCGGCTCGGACCTCGGACCGGTGATGGCCTACGAGGCGCTCAAGCATTACAGCGACCGCGCCCTGACCTTCCGGTTCGTCTCCAACATCGACGGCACCGACTTCGCGGAAGCCGTCGCCGATCTCGACCCCTCGGAGACGCTGTTCATCCTCTCCTCCAAGACTTTCACGACGCTGGAGACCATGACCAACGCCCGCACGGCTCGCGCCTGGTCGCTGACCAGATTCGGGGGTGACGAGAAGTCGGTCGCCAAGCACTTCGTGGCCGTGTCGACGAACGCGGCCGAGGTGGCGAAGTTCGGCATCGATACCGCGAACATGTTCGGGTTCTGGGATTGGGTTGGCGGGCGCTACTCGATGGACTCGGCGATCGGCCTTTCGACGATGCTGGCCGTCGGGCCGGATCACTTCCGGGCGCTGTTGGACGGCTTCCACGAGATGGACGAGCACTTCCGCACCGCTCCGTTCGAGCGCAACCTGCCCGTCCTGATGGGCCTTCTGGCCCTCTGGCACAACGACTTCTTCGGTGCGCAGACGGTCGCCGTGCTGCCCTATGATCAGTACCTGAAGCGATTTCCGGCCTACCTGCAGCAATTGACGATGGAGAGCAACGGCAAGCACGTCACGCTCGACGGGACCCCCGTCAGCTATGCGACCGGCCCCGTGTACTGGGGAGAGCCGGGAACCAACGGGCAACATTCCTTCTACCAACTGATCCACCAGGGGACCAGGCTCGTTCCCTGCGACTTCATCGCGTTTGGCCAGTCGCTCAACCAGCTCGGCCGGCACCACGACATGCTGCTCGCGAACGTGTTCGCCCAGGGCGAGGCGCTGGCGTTCGGGAAGACGCCCGAGCAGGTGAAGGCCGAGGGCACGCCGGACGGGCTCGTTCCCCACCGCGTCTTCGAAGGCAACCGCCCGTCGAACACCATCCTCGCCGAGCGGCTCACGCCGGAGGTCCTCGGCGAGCTGATCGCCCTCTACGAGCACAGCGTCTTCACCCAGGGCACCATCTGGCAGATCAACTCGTTCGATCAGTGGGGAGTGGAGCTCGGAAAAGTGCTCGCCCAGCGCATCGTCCCGGAGCTCGAGAGTGGGACGGAGCCCCCGCTGGGCCATGACAGCTCGACGAACAGCTTGATTCGCCGCTACCGGACGCTGAAGGCATCATGAGGAGTCGACGATGCAACTTGGACTGATCGGTCTCGGAAGGATGGGGGCGAACATGGCGCGGCGGCTCCTCAAAGGGGGCCACCGGACCGTGGTCTTCAACAGATCGCCGGAGCCGGTGAAGGAGCTGGTCCGGGAGAACGCGGTCGGAAGCTCCTCGCTGCCGGATCTGGTGGAGAAGCTCGAGAAGCCTCGGGCGATCTGGCTGATGGTCCCGGCGGCCGCCGTGGACGACACCATCGCCGACCTCCTCCCCCATCTCGAGGCGGACGACATCCTCATCGACGGCGGCAATTCTTATTACGTCGACGACATCCGGCGCGCGAAGGATCTCGCGGCGAAGGGCATCCGCTACCTGGATGTCGGGACGAGCGGCGGCGTGTGGGGACTGGAGCGCGGCTACTGCATGATGATCGGGGGTGACAAAGACGCCGTCGAGCACCTGGATCCGATCTTCGCAACCCTCGCGCCAGGCGCGGGCGAAGTGCCGCGCACGCCCGGACGCGAGGCGGGACGCGGCACCGCCGAACAGGGTTACCTGCATTGCGGAGCGAGCGGCGCCGGCCACTTCGTCAAGATGGTCCACAACGGCATCGAGTACGGCCTGATGGCTGCCTATGCCGAGGGGCTGGGCGTCTTGCGCGACGCGAACGTCGGCAAGGAGCAGCACGCGACCGACGCGGAGACGACGCCGCTGCGCGACCCCGAGCATTACCAATATGATTTCAACTTGGGCGACATCGCGGAGGTGTGGCGGCGCGGCAGCGTGATCGCGTCGTGGCTCTTGGACCTGACGGCGGCCAGCCTGGTGAAGGATCCCACCCTGTCCCAGTTCTCCGGGCGGGTGTCGGACTCGGGCGAAGGCCGCTGGACGATCAAGGCCGCCATCGACGAGGCGGTGCCGGTGCCCGTCCTTTCCGCCGCCCTGTACGAGCGCTTCGCCTCTCGCGGGGAGGCCGATTACCAGGACAGGTTGCTCTCGGCGATGCGCTTCGGCTTCGGGGGGCATCTCGAAAAGGCGGCCGGGAAGTAACGGTACGAGAGGCAGGAGGCGCGCGATGAGCGATCCCCATTCCGACGCCTTGGTCTTCTTCGGCGCCACCGGCGATCTGGCCTACAAGAAGATCTTCCCGGCGCTGCAGGCGATGCTGAAGCGCGGCCACCTCGACGTCCCGGTCATCGGGGTGGCCAAGGCCGGCTGGAGCCTCGAGCAATTCCGCGCACGGGCCTACGACAGCCTGAAGAACCATGGCGGAGTCGATGCGGCGGCGTTCGACAAGCTGAGCGGCCTGTTGCGTTACGTGGACGGCGACTACGCGGACCCCGCCACCTTCCAGGCCATCCGCAAACAGCTCGAGGGGACGCAGCGGCCGGCGCACTACCTGGCCATCCCGCCCGCCCTCTTCGGGACGGCGGTGGAGCAACTGACCAGGTCCGGCTGCGCGCAGGGCGCCCGGGTCATCGTCGAGAAGCCCTTCGGCAGCGATCTTGCGTCGGCGCAGGAGCTCAACCGGATCCTGCACGGGGCGTTTCCCGAGTCGGGAATCTTCCGCATCGATCACTATCTGGGCAAGCGTCCGGTGAACAACGTCGTCGTCTTCCGCTTCGCCAACGCGTTCATGGAGCCGTTCTGGAATCGGAACTACATCGAGAGCGTGCAGATCACCATGGCGGAAGACTTCGGGGTGCAAGGGCGCGGCGCCTTCTACGATCAGACGGGCACCATCCGCGACGTGATCCAGAATCACCTCTTCCAGCTCCTCTGCAACCTCGCCATGGAGCCCCCGGTCCGCATCGACAGCGAGACCATTCGCGACGAGAAGGTGAAGGTGCTCAAGGCGATTCGACCGATCGAGGCGGATCACCTCGTCCGGGGACAATTCCGCGGCTACCGGCAGGAAAAGGGAGTCGCGCCCGATTCGCAGGTGGAGACGTTTGCCGCGCTCCGGCTGGAGATCGATTCCTGGCGGTGGAAAGGAGTGCCGTTCTACATCCGCGCGGGAAAGAACCTTCCGGTCACCTGCACGGAGGTCCTCGGCCGGTTCCGAAAGCCTCCGGCGGTCGTCGAGGAAAGCGCCCTTTCCCGGAACCATCTGCGGTTCCGCATCAGCCCCGAGATGACGATCGCGGTCGGAACCACGGTGCTGGCTCCGGGCGAGGCCCTGAAAGGGCAGACTGTGGAGATGGTCGCCAGCCGCCATCCCCGTCCGGACGAGATGGAGGCGTACGAGCGCGTGCTGCGCGACGCGATGGCGGGAGACGCCACCCTGTTCGCCCGCCAGGATTACGTCGAGGAGGCGTGGCGAATCGTCGATCCGGTGCTGAGGGCGGGCACTCCCCTTTACGAGTACGAGAAAGGCGCCTGGGGTCCGAGCGACGTCGACCGGAGGGTTTCGCCCGCGGGAGGCTGGCACGACCCGACGACCGCGGACGAGGAGGATTTCCGCGTCGCCGCCCAGGCCGTCTGACCGGGACGCAGACCTTGGGCGGATCGCCATGCGCTTGGGTCTCGAGAAGGACACGGGGCAGAGCTCTCCACAGGGAGCAACCGTCCTTCCTGACGGCGTCAACTTCAGCGTGTTCTCCCGCGGCGCGTCCTCCGTGGAGCTGCTGCTCTTCGAGCGGGAGGACGATCCCCGGCCCGCGCGCGTGATCCGGATCGACCCCGCGGCGAACCGCACGTACCACTACTGGCACGTCTTCGTACCGGGCGTGCAGCCGGGTCAGATCTACGGCTATCGCGCGCGCGGACCCTGGGTCCCCGCAGAGGGGATGCGCTTCGATCCCACCAAGGTGCTCCTGGATCCGTATGGACGGTGTGTCGTCGTTCCGAAGGGCTACAGCCGCGATGCGGCGCGCCGGAACGAGGACGACGCCGCGACGGCGATGAAGAGCGTGGTCGTCGATCCGCGCACGTACGATTGGCAGGGCGATGCCCCGCTGCGCTGCCCGTCCTCCCAGACCACCATCTACGAGATGCACGTGAGAGGCTTCACGCGCCATCCCAGCTCAGGCGTCGCGGAAGAAAGGCGCGGCACGTATGCCGGTTTGATCGAGAAGATTCCGTACCTCCAGCAGCTCGGCATCACCGCCGTCGAGCTGCTGCCGGTCTTCCAGTTCGACGTCCAGGATGCTCCACCCGGGCGGGTCAACTACTGGGGATATGCGCCGATCTCGTTCTTTGCGCCGCACCAGGGTTACAGCTCCCGCCGGGATCCGCTCGGCCCGGTCGACGAGTTTCGCGACATGGTGAAGTCGTTGCACCGCGCGGGCATCGAAGTGATTCTCGACGTCGTCTTCAACCATACCGCCGAGGACGATCACCGCGGGCCGACGCTCAGCTTCCGCGGGATCGACAATCCGACCTACTACATGCTCGACAAGGATCGCGCGCGGTACGCGAACTACAGCGGCACGGGGAACACGCTCAACGCCAACCATCCCGTGGTCCGTCGCATGATCGTGGACAGCCTCCGGTACTGGGTGGAGACGATGCACGTCGACGGGTTCCGCTTCGACCTCGCCTCGATCCTGGCCCGCGACGAGTCGGGCCAGGTGATGGCCAATCCGCCGGTCCTGTGGGACATCGAGTCCGATCCGGCGCTGGCGGGGACCAAGCTCATCGCCGAGGCGTGGGATGCCTCCGGCCTGTACCAGGTCGGCTCTTTCGTCGGGGACAGCTGGAAGGAATGGAACGGACGGTTTCGCGACGACGTCCGCAGCTTCCTCCGCGGCGAGGAAGGCCTGGTCGAGCGCTTCGCCGACCGTTTGATCGGAAGCCCGTCGCTCTACGGCCACAAGCAGCGCGAGCCGGAGCAAAGCGTCAACTTCGTGACCAGCCATGACGGGTTCACCATGAACGACCTCGTCTCGTATGAGGAGAAGCACAACGAGGCCAACGGCGAGGACAACCGCGATGGCGCCGACGACAACCGGAGCTGGAACTGCGGCGTCGAAGGGCCGACGGACGATCCCGCGATCGACCGGCTGCGCACGCGGCAGGTAAAGAACTTCTTTACGGTGACGATGCTGTCGGCAGGCATGCCGATGATGCTCATGGGCGACGAGGTGCGGCGGACCCAGGGCGGCAACAACAACGCCTATTGTCAGGACAACGAGACGAGCTGGTTCGACTGGACGCTGCTCACGAAGCGGGCCGACGTGCACCGATTCGTGGCCAGGCTCATTGCCTACCGGGTGTCGCGAGAGGCGGAGCCCGAGGGGCAGCGGGTGGCCCTGAACCAGCTGCTCCGTCAGGCGCACGTCACCTGGCACGGCGTCAAACTCCACCAACCGGACTGGCGGAGCTCTTCGCACAGCGTGGCTTTCACCGCGCGGCTCGCGGCCGAGCGAGCATTCGTCCACGTCATCGTCAACGCGTATTGGGAGCCGCTCGAGTTCGAGCTTCCCCCCGTAGGCAGCGGGACTCGCGATGCATGGTGCCGATGGATCGACACGTCCCTCGATCCTCCCGACGACATCGCCGACCTGGAGCGCGCTCCCTTCGCATCCGGCCGTTCGTATCGGACGCAGCCGCGCTCCGTGGTCGTGCTCTTCGCAAACCTCGATCCGGTGTCGAAGGAATTGCCACCTCGTTGACATCTCGCGACGTGGTTCGACCGCCCGCGCCTCAATCCGGGGCCTTCGAGCCTTGGCACGACACGTGAAGGCGAAAAAGCGCATGAACACGATCAGCACGAAGGATGGCACGCAGATCTACTTCAAGGACTGGGGCCAGGGTCAGCCGGTCGTCTTCAGCCATGGGTGGCCGCTCAGCGCCGATGCCTGGGACGATCAGATGTTCTTCCTGGCATCGCGTGGATACCGGTGCATCGCTCACGATCGCCGCGGCCATGGCCGGTCGAGCCAGCCGTGGAGCGGCAATGACATGGACACGTACGCCGACGATCTAGCAGCCCTCACCGAGGCGCTCGATCTGCGCAGGGCCGTCCACGTCGGTCATTCCACCGGCGGAGGCGAAGTCGCGCGGTACATCGGCCGCCACGGGACGAAACGCGTTGCGAAGGCGGTGCTGATCAGCGCCGTGCCGCCGCTCATGCTGAAGACGCCCGCGAACCCGGGTGGGTTGCCCATGGAAGCGTTCGACGAAATCCGAGCCGGCGTCCTCGCCGATCGATCGCAATTCTTCAGGGATCTGTCGATGCCCTTCTACGGCTACAACCGGCCAGGCGCGAAGGTCTCCCAAGGAATCCGCGACAGCTTCTGGCTGCAGGGAGTGCAGGCCGGCTTCAGCGCCGCCTACGACTGCATCAAGGCGTTTTCGGAGACGGACTTCACGGAAGACCTGAAGAAGTTCGATCTGCCGACGCTGATCATGCATGGCGACGACGATCAGATCGTGCCCATCGGCGCCGCGGCGCTGCGGTCATCGAAGCTGGTCAAGGGCTCGACCCTGAAAGTCTATCCGGGCTTTCCGCACGGCATGTGCCAGGTCAACCACGACCAGATCAACGCCGATCTGTACGCGTTCATCAAGGGATAGCCCCTCGGTCATGACCTGGCGTCGAGCCGCCGAGCGGCTGCCCGTGTCGATGACACCGGCGGCCGCTTCGACACCCACCGGGGAGATCGTCCCTCACCTCCCCGGTGATCTTCCCTTGGCACGCCTGCTGCACCCTCGCAGGCGCGATGGCCATGCTCAACCGGCACAACCTGTCGCTGCGTTGTCTGGGAGCTCTCACGTTGGTGCTCGCGCTGCCGATCCGGCAGGCGACAGCGCTGCAACGGTTGGAGGTGTTTGCCGCCGGAGCCCGCGAGAAGAACCCATCTTCCCTCGAAGCGAGCGCGAATCTTCGCGAGCGGGGCGCGGAAGCGGATTTCGCGCTCGGCCGGGTACTGCCGGGCGTCTCCTTCACCGGCGAGTACGACCGCAATCAGTACACCAGCTCGGTCGATCTCAGCGCCTTCGGCGGTCCTAGCCAGACGATCCTGCTCCTTCCCAAGAACGCGTGGACCGGCACCGGCACCCTGACCGTGCCGCTCGTCAATCTCGCCAACTTCCAGCGCATCGCAGCGGCCAGGAGCACATCCGAGGGCGCCGCCTTCCAATTCGACGCGACCCGACTGCAGGTGGAGGCCAACGTCGCGCAGTCCTACTACCAGCTCGTCGCCAACGTGGCCCTGGTCGCAGCAGCGAACGATTCGCTCCAGGTGTCGCGCGAGGCCTTGCGACTGGCCCAGGAACGCTTGCGCGCGGGTACCGCGGCCGTCCTGGAGGTCGACCGGGCGCGAGCCGACGTAGAGCAGCGCGTCCAGCAGCTCGCTTCCGCGGAATTGCAGGTCGCGCTGGCCAGCCGTGCGCTGCGCTCTGCTTCGGGTGTGACTCCCGACTTGTCCGGTTCCGTCGAGCTGAATCCGGATCTCAGCCCGGAACCGCCGCTCGCGGAGTTCGAGAAGGAGCTTCCGACCGTCCCCGCGGTGGCTGCGGCCGCGCGCAGCAGGCGCGCCGCCGAACAGCTCGCGACCGCACAGCGCCTCACCCTGTTCCCGTCGATGACGGCATTCGCGGCCGAGATCGGTTCCAACAACCCGGGGTTCACCGGACACACCTGGGTCTACCAGGCCGGAGTGAGACTGACCTGGTCGCTCGACCTGACTACGCTAGCCAACATCCGCGCGCAGGACGCGAGCGCCGACGCGGAGCGCGCCCGCGAGCTGCGCACCTGGCTGTCTTCGGGCGACTCCATCCACCAGCAGTGGAACACGGTAGCCGCCGGGATCGCCAGGAGCATCTCGGCGCGGGCGGGACAACAGGCGGCTGCAGAGGCAGCCCAGCAAGCGAGGACGCGCTACGCAGTGGGGAACATCACCCAGCTCGATCTGCTGCAGGCGCAACGGGATGCCTTCACCGCGGACGTGAACCGGATCCAGGCCGATGCTGATCTGATCAACGCGCGGGTGCAGCTCCGCCTCGCGACCGGCCGGAGCCTCGTCGAATCAAGCAAGGACAAGGCTGCGGAGCCATAGGTGTGTCCACCGCGGCCGATGCCCGGTTACGCCGCCGAGCGGGACTCGATGGCGAGCTTCTTCATGCGGGCGATCAGCGTCGTTCGCTTGAGGCCGAGCCTTGCGGCGGCGCCGTCGGGTCCGCCTACGCGTCCACCCGCTTCGGTCAGCGCGCGGAGGATCTCGTCGCGTTGGTCCTGTCGCATGGCGTCGCGGGCGGCCGCCGGTGGCAGGGTCTCGACCCGGGCGTCCGAGGTGCGAACAGGCGACTCGCCTGTACTCAGGTCGACAGTGTCGATCTCGAGGACCGGCCCGTCCGAGAGGATGACCGCGCGCTCCAGGACGTTCTGGAGCTCCCGGATGTTCCCGGGCCACGGGTACCGGCACAGCTCGCTCATGGTCGAACAAGGGATGCTGCGGATCGACTTGTTCATGCTCTTGGAAAAGACCTCGGCGAAGTGCCGGACCAGGAGCGGAATGTCCTCCGGACGGTCTCGAAGGGCGGGGACGTGGATGGGGAACACGTTCAAGCGGTAGAAGAGATCCGGACGGAACGTGCCCCGCTCGACCATGGTCTTCAGATCGCGGTTCGAAGCCGCGATCACCCGGGTATCGGTGTGCAGGGTGCGCGAGCTGCCCAGGCGCTCGAACTCCTTTTCCTGGAGCACGCGGAGGAGCTTGGGCTGCAGCTCCAGCGGGATCTCGCCTACTTCGTCCAGGAAGATGGTTCCACCGTGCGCCAGCTCGAACCGGCCGATCCGTTGAACCGAAGCGCTGGTGAACGCGCCTTTCTCGTGCCCGAAGAGCTCGCTCTCCAGAAGACCCGCCGGAAGGGCCGCGCAGTTGAGCTTGACGAACGGGCCCGAGCGACGCCGGCCGAGATCGTGGATGGCCCGGGCCAGGAGCTCCTTGCCGGTGCCCGTCTCGCCGTGGAGGATGACGGTGCTGTCGGTCCGGCTGACCGTCTCGACCTGCTTGAGCGCGCGCAAGAGCGCCGGGCTCGTGCCGATGATCCGGCCGAAGTTGAGCTCGTGATGGACGCCAGCGCCGGGGGCGAGCTCTTGGGCGGCATGCCCGGCCTTGAGAACGGCGATCTCGGCGACGGCCTTGGCATACTCGACGGCGACGGCGATCTGCTTGCCCACCTGCCCGAGGAACTGGAGGGCGTCGCTGCAGAACCTGCGCTCGTCGCGACGTGCGAGCAGGAGGACGCCGACCACGCGATCCCGCGCGGCGAGCGGCAAGACGCACGCGCTGCGGAGGGACTCGAAGAACGACTCCCCCGCTTCCTGCTCGCGCACGTCGGAGAGGTCGCCGACCCACGGCGTGCGAGAACGGAAGACGGCGCCGAGAGGACCCCGTCCGATCGGCTGGACGATCTCGTCGCCGTCCAATCCCTTGCCGCCGGGATGACTCTGGGCACAGAGCCGCAGGTGAGTGCCCTCGTCGTCGGAGAGGAACACCGCGACGGCGTCACAGCGGACGCCGGCGCGCAAGCTGCCCGCGATCGCCCGGATCATCGCTTGCAGAGGCAGGTTCGAGGCGACCGCCTCGTTGAGCCCCAGGAGCAGCCGCAATTGCTCCTTTTCGCGCCGCAGCTCGAGCTCCGTGGGCCGGAAGCGATCCCGGGCGTGGATTCCCTCGATGGTCGCGTCGACTTCCAGGAAAGGCACCCCGGCCTGATCTCCCGACGCATCGGACACCTGCCGACCTGCCGCGCGCATTGGGTTCGTCATGTCGACGGATTGGAGCACGCAGCACGATCCAAGTCTCTAGTCCCCATACCAACGTATAGGGCTGCCCACCCGACGGTCGGCGCTCGAAGGCCGTGGAAAGCTTCACTCGCGGTGTACCGGGCCCGTCAGGGGAACGTCTCTACGTGCCTCTACGTGCCCGCCGCACCGGCCGCAGTCCGGGCCGCGAAAGCATCGAGAGTGCGCGCTGGTTTCAGCTCGCCCTCCGCGCACGCACGGCGCAGAGTCCCGAGACGGCGCCGCCCACCGCGACCGGCAACGCGACCGAATGCCGGAGCAGCAACGCTCCGGCCGCCGCGCCTGCGAACATCAGCCCGACCGACAACGCGCGCCTCTTCCATCGAGGATTTCCGCCGGCCGCGAGCGACGCATCCGCCGCGATCGCCGTGATGGTGCTCGTCAGCACCGTGCTGGTGAGATCGTGTTCCGCGAGCTTGCGCACGACGGCATTGCGCATGCCCATCGCGAGACCGGTCAGGGCGATGAGCCCGTACAAGCGCGCCGGATTGGCCAGGAGGCCGTCGCCCGCCCCGGCCCCTAGCGCTGCCGCGGTGAGCAACAGCACGGCTTCGATCGCGAAACCGGCGCTCGCCCAACGATGGCGAGGACCCGTGCTCATCCGCGTCTCCAGCAAGCCGCCGATCGTGGCCCCGGCGACGAAAGCGGCGAGGGCCGCTCCGGAACGGGGGATCGAGAGCCCGGGCACGCCCGCCATGGCGAATCCGAGCAAGACGACGTTGCCGGTCATGTTGGCGGTGAACACGTGGCCCAGCGCAAGGTAGCTGACCGCGTCGACGATTCCCGTCACCACCGTGAGGGCCAGAAGCAGCTCGGGCAGGAGGCGATCGGAAGGCGGTGCGTTCATCGTCTGCTCACCGCCTGTCGGCTCGCGGGCGGACCGTGCCGGCCTCAGGGGTCGAAGCATGCGCAACTCCACCAAGCGGAAGCCGCGCGTCCGCGCGGACGACGTGCTCTGGATTCTCCTGCGGGGCCGCCCACCGCCGTCGGGGAGCCGGCGGTTTGCGGCACCTCCGGAGGCGCCAGCGCCGCGAAGCGGCCGGAAGCGTGGACCACCTTGCCGCCCAGGATGGTGAGGTCGGCTTCGAGCTCCTTGATCTGGTCGTCGGGTACCGAGAAGTAGTCCCTGCCCAGGACGGCGAGGTCGGCGAGCTGCCCGAGCGACATCATCCCCTTCTTGCCTTCGTCCCCGGAGAACCAGGCGCTCCCGGCGGTCCACAGGCGGAGGGCCTCCATGCGCCCGAGGCGATTCGATTCCGGCCGGAGCGCGGTTCCGCCGATGGTCTTGCCCGTCACCAGCCAGGAGAGGCAGACGAAAGGATTGTACGTCGCGACCCGCGTCCCGTCGGTGCCCGCGCCGACCGGGACGCCCATCTGCAGCATGCGCGAGATGGGCGGCGCGCCGCCCGCCGCCTCCCGGCCGTACCGGCGAGCGAACCATTCGCCCTGGAAGGCGAGGCGGTGCTGGATGGCGATCCCTCCTCCCAGCGCGTGGACCCGCTCGATGCTCCTCGGGGAGATGGTCTCCGCGTGATCGATGACGAAGCGCAGACCGTCGAACGGCACCTCGCGATCCACCGACTCGAAGACGTCGAGAGCACGCGAGATGGTCTGATCGAAGGTGGCGTGTATCCGGAACGGCCAGCGGTTCCGGACCAGGTGCCCGACCACGGCGGTCAGCTGGGGCTCCATCGCCCGGCCCATCTCGGGTCTCGGCTCGAGGAAGTTCTCGAAATCCGCGGCCGAGAAGACCAGCATCTCGCCCGCGCCGTTGTGGCGGTAGAAGTCGTCTCCCTGCCTGGGCGCCGCCATGCCGGACCAGCGGCGGAAGTCCGCCAGCTCCTCTCCAGGCCTTTGGGGGAAGAGGCTGTAGGCGATGCGCGTG
>WNFL01022352.1_pt1 | contig 25467 bp, 28 predicted proteins | sample 5400361 | NCBI WGS metagenome assembly WNFL01 (sample SAMN13153351, study PRJNA577476) | soil metagenome | isolation source: 40 cm soil on Douglas fir-dominated hillslope | place: USA:California | collected 2013-09-17
CCGTCGTCGGCCAGTGCCCAGCGGTAGTAGTCGTATTGCTGGTCGACATGCCAGCGCAGGCTGTCCCTGCCGGACGGCGGCCTGAGCCATCCGAACGCGCCGCCGGGATCGGTGATGGCGTGCAGGTCGGCCAGGATCTTGACGCTGGCGCGCTCGAGCTGCGCCCGCTCCCGCGGCGATGCATCGAGCAGCCAGCCGCCGAAGACGTACGGCGGGTTGTCGAGCGGCACCCTGCCGTCCACCTGGTCCATCAGGAAGAACGCGGTCCCGAGCGGCGCGCCGTCTGGCTGGTTCCAGCGCAGCCGGGGCAGCGGTACCTCGCAGCGCTTGCTCACCTGCTCGATCAGCCGGTACTGGCCGGGCAGGTCGTAGCGCGGAAAGACGGGAACCGCGCTCATCTCTGGCGCCATCCGGGCGACGTACGCTCCGCGGCATGGCGTCCCCTCGCTGGACCAGGCCGCCTCGAACAGCAGCGACGTGCTCGACAGCCCGCCGCTTGCTGGCATCCGCGCGCCGGTCAGCTCCGGCGGCTCAGAGGCGCCCACCCGCTCAGCCAGCCAGCCGCGTAGCGCCGTTGCTAGCGAGTCGGCGTCCCGCATGCTGACGGTCATCTTGACCCGCTCGCCCGGCGCCCGCTCGACCGCTGCCTGCTCGACCGCCGGGTCCTCAGCCGGTGCAGCCATGCCATCCTCCTCGCAGCGGAGGCTTCAGCGAACTGAAACGTGTTCTAGCGGAAACTAGCGAGCCGCGGCGCTTCGGTCAATGCTTAGCTGCCAGGCTCGGGCTAGGTTGGGCGCCATGTACTTGACGCCGACCGAGGAGGACCGGCTGGCGGTGTTTACCGCGGCCCAGCTGGCCCGACGATCGCTGGCCGATGGGGCCAGGCTGAACGCGCCCGAGGCAACGGCGCTCATCTGCGACGAGATGCACCGGGCGGCTCGCCGCGGCGCGTCGGCCGACGGCGTGCTCGCCGCTGGGCGGGGCGCGGTGCGAAGCGAAGAACTGATGGCCGGCGTCGACGCACTGCTGCCGGAGATCCGGCTCGAGGTCCTGCTGGATGACGGCATGCGGCTGATCGTGCTCCGCGACCCGTGGGGCGGGCCGTGACTGGCTTCGCCGGCGAGGTCCGTAGCCGCGCGGAGGTCGGTAGCCCTGGCGAAGTCCGCAGCCCCGGTCGGGACATCGCGCTCGCGGCCGGCCTGGCGCGGCGCCGGATCACGGTGACCAGCCGGTCGCTCAGGCCGATCAGGGTCTCTTCGCACTACCCGTTCTGGCGGGTCAATCCGCGGCTCGAGTTCGACCGCGCGGCCGCCGTCGGCTACCGCCTCGACATTCCGGCCGGAGCGTCAGTCCGCTGGGGGCCCGGTGAGACCACGGAAGTTGACCTGGTGGCACTGGGCGGCTCGGCCGGGGAGGCGACATGAGCCCGGCTGCGATGCGACAGGACGACTACAGCGCCAGGTTCGGGCCGACGACGGGCGACCGGGTCAGGCTGGCAGACACGGACCTGTGGCTGCGGGTCGAAGACGACCATGTCGGCTACGGCGACGAGCCGGTGTGGGGCTATGCCCGCAATATCCGCTCGAGGATGACTCAGCAAGACCGCGCGACCGCTGACAGCGAGCTTGACGTCCTCATCGCGGGCGTGCTTGTCGTCGATCCGCTGCTCGGTGTGATCAAGACGAGCATCGGAGTCAAGGAGGGCCGGATCGTCGGCATCGGCCGGGCAGGCAATCCGGACGTCACCAGCGGTGTCGACCTGACCATCGGTCCGAACACGCTGCCGCTGATGGGTTACGGCCTGATCGCTACCGCGGGCGGGGTCGACTCGCATGTGCACCTCATCACGCCCAGGCTGATCCCCGTCGCGCTGTCAGCCGGGGTGACCACGCTGATTACGGCCGGCTTCGAAGAGCCGCCAGCCGCGATGACGGCGACCCTGCGCGCGTTCGAGCAGCTGCCCGTCAACATCGGCCTGCAGGCCAGCGCGAGGACCGAGGCAGCCGCGGCGGTGCAGCGCGTGATCGATGCCGGCGCGGTCGGACTGAAGGTCCACGAGGACTGGGGAGCCTATCCGGAGATCATTGACGCCGTGCTCGGCGTGGCCGACGACAACGACGTGGCCGTTGCGCTGCACACCGACGGGCTGAACGAGTCCTGTGAGCTTGAGGACACTGTGGCGGCGATCGCGGGCCGCGCCGTGCACGCCTACCATGTCGAGGGAGCGGGCGGCGGACACATTCCCGACCTGATCAGCCTCGTCCGCGAGCCCGCGATCATCTGCTCGTCAACCACGCCGACTATCCCGTACGGTACGGGTACGGTCGCCGAGCATCCGGAGATGATCCTCGCGGTGCATGGCGGCTCCGGCGCCGATCCCGCCGATTTCGAGCTCGCAGCTGAGCGGGTCAGGCCGGCCACGCTTGCTGCCGAGGGGCCGCTACACGAGCTCGGCGCGATCAGCATCATCAATAGCGACTCGCAGGGCATGGGCAGGATCGGCGAGACTATCAGGCGGGCCTGGCAGCTCGCAGACGCGATGAAGTCCTGGCGGAGCGGCACGGACTGGCCCCCGGCGCCGGACGTGCGCCGGGCCGTGCCGCGTCCGGCAGCGTCGCTGGCCGACGACGGCCTCGGCCGAGACGACAACGACCGGGTGCTGCGGTACCTGGCTAAGTACACCATCGACGCGGCGATCACCCACGGTGTGTCCGGCGAAGTCGGCTCGCTGGCGCCTGGGCGGCTGGCGGACATCGTCCTGTGGCGCCCTGGCTACTTCGGCGTCAGGCCGGAGCTGATTCTCAAGGCAGGCCATTTCGCATGGGGGCCGCTCGGGGAGGGAAACGCGACTGTGGAAGGGGCGGAGCCGCGCAGGTACGGCGCGCACTGGGGCGGCCTGGGCCGCGCGCCCGCCTCGTTGTCGGTGACGTTCGTATCGCAGGCTGCGATAGATGCGGGCATCGCTGCGCGGCTCGGCGGCGAGCGCCGGCTGGTCGCCGTGTCCGGCACGCGGTCGGTCCGCAAGGACAGCCTTATCGCCGGCCGCGGTTGCCCGCCCATAGCGGTCGACCCGGCCGATGGCACCGTGCGCCTCGACGGCAAGGTGGTGGCCGCTGATCCGGTCGCGGAGGTGCCGCTGTCCCGCCGGTACCTGCTCGCATGAGGCGCCGTGCCGGCGGGCAGGCAGCGACGCCACGGGCCGATGGATTCCGGATGCCTGCCGAGTGGGAACCGCATCAGTGCTGCTTCATGGCCTGGCCGACCAGGAAGAGCTTGTGGGGCGACATGTTCGCGCGGGCCAAGCTTGACTACGCGGAGGTGGCGCGGGCGATTGCCGGCTTCGAGCCGGTCGTGATGATATGCCGGCCGGGCGACGCGGCCGACGTCGTCGATCACTGCGGGTCATCGGTCCAGGTCACCGAGATCGAGATCGACGACTCGTGGACCAGGGACAGCGGCCCGGTCTTCGTGGTGAATGACCGGGGCCACCTCGCAGCGGTGGACTTCGGCTTCAATTCGTGGGGCGGTAAGTACCTGCCATACAGCCGCGACGCCGCCCTCGGGGCGGCGCTAGCCGACGTGCTCGGCGTGAAGCGGTACCAAGCGCCCTTCGTGCTCGAGGGCGGCGCGTTCTACACCGATGGCGAGGGGACGGTCCTGACGACCGAGGGACCGGTGCTCGACCCGGCCCGCAACCGGGCTGCGTCGCGCCCGCTGTTCGAACAGATCGCCCGCGAATACCTGGGGGCGGATCAGGTGCTCTGGCTGGTCGCATTTCCTGACCGGGACACCGACGGGCACGTCGACGGGATCGCGCAATTCGCCGGGCCCGCTCAGCTTCTGCTGCTTGTGCCTGCCGCGCCCGGTCACGCGAACTACGCCTTCGCTCGGGAGAACATCGCGAGGCTGGCCGCAGCGACCGACGCACGGGGCAGGCCAGTGGATGTCATCCCGTTCGAGGTCACGGCCTCGGCGAGGGTCGGCGGAGAAGCGTTCGACGTGCCGTACCTCAATTGCTATCTCGCCAACGGCGGCGTGGTCGCGCCGCTGGCCGGCTCGCCGTCCGATGAGGCGGCGCTGGCGCGGCTCAGGGAGGCATTCGGTGATCGTGAGGTGGTCGGGGTTCCCGGGGCCGCGCTGTCCTACGGGGGCGGCGGTCCGCACTGCATTACGCAGCAGATGCCGCTCGGGCGGGCGGTGCCGGGATCCACCGGCACCGCCCGCAACCGCTGCTAGTACCCGCCAGGGCCTTGCGTGGTCTGCTTCGGCTGCGGGTGAGAGCCGGGTCCGCACGCCGCCGCGCCGAGAGCCGTGGCCGCCACGGCTATGGCCGCGAGCAGCCCACGCCGGAACTTAGGCAGCTTCGAAGCTGACTTCGATCGGACTGATGCGTGCTCCACTGCAATTCCCTTTCAAGCGGGCGCCTGACCTTCCGGGCAGGCACGTATATTACGCCGTGCGCCGCTTAACCGCTGCCTGGCGTCCTAGGTCCGGGGCTGCAGCACCTTGGAGGTGCCGAGCACCTTTCCGCTGGCATCGAGCGCCTGGACCTTGAACACCTTGTAGCCCTGGCTCACGGAGATGGCCGTCTCGAAGCTGGTCTTGGCGGTGGTGGTGACCGCCGAGAGCTGACCGGGATCCTGCCCAGCCAGCACTCGCCAGGAGGCGACCTGCATCGCGCCGTTCCAGCTCGCGTAAACCGTCGCCTTGCCGCCGGACACCCGCACTGCTCCGCTCGGCGGCGTGTCGGGGGCGCCGACGAACGCGGTCGCGGGCATCTTGATAGCACGATAAGTCAGGTCGGGCCCTGGCAAGAGCGCGTCCATGACCATCTTGCCTGACGCGGCGTACTCGGCGAAGAACGGCAGGTTGCCGAAGCCGACGAATACGTTGCCGTCCGGCAGGATCTGCGCCGAGCCCATGTATGACGCGTTGGTGCCCTGGCGGCCGGCCTCGTCGTGGTGCAGGTACTGGCTGACCAGGGTTGCTGTGTGACTGGTCAGATCGAGCCTGAGCACCTCGCCCCTGGATGGCCCGGTCGGCGCCAGGTAGGTGCCGCCGCTCTCCAGGAAGCAGCAATGGTCGTCGAACAGGCTGAGGTCGCCGTTCGGCAGCAGCGTCACATCATGCTGGTACTTGAATTCGGCGTTGGCTCCGAAGGTGAAGTCGGAGTTGTTGCCGCCGAGCGTCCAGTCGATCTTGCCGGTCACCGTGTTGATCTTGTAAACGCCCCAGGTGTCCCGCATTGAGACGATGACAGAGTTGTTCCCGATCAGATCGATCGAGTTGACGTGGTACGCATCCCACGGGAAGCCGTTGCCCGGCGGCAGCGAATGGGTATCGGCCAGGCCGATGTGCTTGAAGGCGTCCCACGAGCGGATGAGCTTGCCGGTCTTAAAGTTGTACTCCTGCACAGCCGAGTCGACCAGCGTGCCGTTGTAGACGCCGCCCCATTTCGACAGGTTCATCGGCACGTTCTTGTTCGCCGTCACCCAGGCGTTATCGCCGTCGATCACCATCGTGTGCAGCGTAGGCACCCAGCCGTCCGCGCCGTGCAGCGTAGCGACGGTCTTGTAATGCTCGTTGACCACGATGTACTCGCCGCTCGACGTCTGGCCAGTGTTCGTAACCACGCCCTGCCACCAGGTGAGGACCGGCTGGCCGTGGTAGGTCTGCTCATCCAGGTCCGAGGCCACCACATTGGTCGGGACCGGCCTGAACCACACCGGCTGCAGATTGTTGTCGAGAATGAGCGGCCCGCTCTGGCCCGTCATCGGAGGCTTGGACAGGTCGTAGAAGTTGCCCGTGAGGATGTAACCGGGCGCCGGCGAGCCCGTCGTGCGGGACGCGGGCCGGATGATCGGCGGATGCAGGCGTGGCGCCGACACGTAGTGGTGAGTGTCCTTCAGTACGTAGGCGCCGATCGGCGGGCCGGGATGGGCGGCGAAGGTGAAGTCGACGATGCGCACGCGACCTGGCCGGGGCGGCGGCCGGGTCTTGGCCCGCGTCGGCGCCCGTCCTGGTCCGCTCGGCCTGCCCGGCTGGCTGATCAGCCGGCGCCTTCGGCATGAGGGTGAACGACAGCAGCGCCGCCAGCGCGGCAAGCCCGGCCGCGATCAGGTAGGCCAGCCTGAACCCGGACGTGAGCGCGTCAGGAACCGCCTCGTTACGGCCGATCAGGTGCGTGGTGTAGCCCGTCGCGAACGTGATGAGCAGTGCGATGCCCAGCCCGCCGCCCGCCTGCCTGGAGGTGTTGACCAGGCCCGATGCCAGTCCGGCCTGAGCCGGCTTGACGGACTGGGTCGCTGCGATCGTGGAAGCCACAACGGAGAGTCCGATCCCGGCCGCGGTCAATACTCCGGGCAGCACGATGTACCCGATGGAACTGCCAGTCGGGCCGATCCTGGCGAACAACAGCAGGCCGCTCGCCAGCAGGACGAGGCCCGAGGTGAGCACTGCCCGCAGGCCGAAGAGCCCGACCAGCTTGCCTGCCTGCCGTGCGACCAGCATGATCGTCAGCGCCATCGGAAGGAAAGCCAGGCCGGCGTTGAGCGGCGACAGTCCCAGCACCTCCTGCAGATATAGCGAGCTCACGAACCACATCGGGAACAGTGCCGCGCTGAAGACGAACACGATCGTGTTGGCGTTAGCCAGCGGCTTGGTGATCGCCTTGAACGGCACAAGCGGAGCGCTGGCCCAGCGCGTCTCGATGACGCCGAACAGCACGAACATCGCGACGGCGATAATCAGCGGCACGTAGAACAGTGGCGAATCCCAGCCGTGGGTACCGGCCTCCACGATCCCGTACACCAGCACCATCTGGCCGATGGTGAGCGTGAGCGCCCCAGGCAGGTCGAAGCTGCGGGCAGTCCCATCCTTCCTGGCGCCTTCGGCGATCACGGCCCAGGCCACGCCGGCCGCGGCGACCCCGATCGGCGGGTTGATCAGCAGGACCCAGCGCCAGCCGAGTTCCTGGGTGATGATCCCGCCGAAGAACGCCCCAGCCGCGCCGCCCGCGCCGTTCATCGCTCCCCACAGGGCGATCGCGCGGTGCCGCGCCGGCCCCTGGGGGAACGCCATGGTGATTGCGGCCAGCGAGGAGGCGGCCATCAGTGCGCCGCTGAGTCCCTGCAGGGACCGGGCGGTGATCAGCATCGCCTGGCCGGTGGCGGCTCCTCCGGCCAGCGACGCGAATGCGAACAGGACCAGGGCCGCGGCCAGCATGCGCCGCGGCCCGAAACGGTCACTGGCTCGCCCGCCGAGCATGAGGAATCCGGCGAAGACGATCGCGTACGCATCGACGACCCATTGCAGGTTCACCGGAGTGAAGCCGAGGTCGGACTGGATCGAGGGCAGGGCGACGTTGACGATGGACAGGTCAAGGATCACCATGAACTGCGATACGCAGCAGACGGCAAGAAGCAAGCCCAGGCGCGTGCCTGGCCCGGATCCCGACGCCGGCTGCTTGTCCTCGGTCCTGTTCCGGAGGGTGCCGACGCGGAAATTCATTTCGCAGCGGCCTCCGCCTGCTTGGCCTGCCATGCGTTGAGTACGGCCAGTGATCCCTCGACGATTCGCCCGGCGAACATGGCCGAGTCATTGACGTGCGGCAGCGGAGCCTGCGGCACTGGCACCTCAAAGAAGGTGCACAGCGGCTCCCAGCCGTCGGCGGGGGACCACTCGAGCAGGCGGTCGGCGGGCACAGCGTCCCTGACCTCCTGATTGTGGCGCTCCATGGCCGCGGCGAGGATCGCCGGGTCGAAGACGCCGGTCATCTCGCCGATCAGCCCGCTCTTCTGCCACATCGCCTTCATCAGCTCGATGTAGTCGTTCCAGCCCGGGTCTACCTTGGAGCGAGCGCTTGACAGGTCACGCATCAGGACGTCGTCGTAGAAGACGCCCCAAATCGTGTTCTTCATGCTGGTCGCCCAGGTCTCGCCGCTGCGGACGCTGAGAAGAACTTTCGCGTCCGGGTAGTAGTCGACCAGCTCCCGCCAGAAGAAGGAGCCTGGCCAGTCGACGGAGGCTTGGTGGCCCGCGAAGATCTTGTCCCAGTCAGCGTTGCCGTCAAAGGCGGCCGCCCACTGCGGCGCCAGGCTGAGGTCCGACAGGACGTTGACCATGTGGTAGCACGGACCGAGCCCGAGCATTTCGAGCGCGATCTTCTGGGTAAGAGTCGCCGTGCGAGGCAAACCCGCACCGATTACCTTCATTTTTGCCCTCCACGTTTTGTCGCCGCTTTGAAACGGCGTTACCTAGGCGCACAATTTGAGAGCCGACAGTTTTACAAGCTCACCGCCGCGCCGCCGCCCGGCAGCGCAGTCAGATTGTCTGGCTCACGGGAAGATCATCACGGCTACCAAGGGTGATCCGCCGCCCTTCGATGATCTTCCGGGTGCCTGCGGCGGTAAATTATCACAAACCGGCGCGGGCAGGGTGCCGTTCTCGGTTGAGAAGTCCGAGTTTCGGAGATCATCGAGGACGGTGCGCCATGCGCGACAATCGTGCCTGCCTGCACTTCAGTGGCTGGACAGGGTCCGCGCACCGAACTGGCGCGGCGGACGGTCGACGGGCCTCGGACTGTGAGCCTGTCTCATGCGAAGGCCGCAGCGAGGGGAGCCAGCCGCAGCACGTCCTCTGGTCCGCTGAGATCGGGCAGGGAGACGAAGACCGTGCTAACGCCGCGCTGCGCGAGCAGCCGGTACCGGCCGATGTGGTCTGCGGCCGTGCCCGCGTGATGCTGGTGAGCGTACGCGGCGGCCGAGGTCCGGCCTCTGAGCCGCTCGATCAGGTCAGCGACATGATCGCGGTCTTCGCCAAGCACGGGGACGTCGAGCACGGTGATCAGCAGCTCGGCGGGGTCCCGGCCGGCCCGCTCGCAGTGCGAGCGCAGGACGGCCAGCTTGCTGTCAAGCGTGCTGAGGTCAGCCGGGAGGTTGCAGCCGTCGCCGAGCGTGGCGGCTATCCGCAGCGTCCGGCGTTCGCCTGAGCCGCCGACGATGATCGGAATGGCGGAGACCGGGCGCGGGTAGCAGGTCGTCTCTGGCAGCGAAATCCGGTCGCCCGCGTAGGCACGGGTACCTTGCCGCCAAAGCGCCCTGAGCGTCTCGATGGCGGATTCGAGCTGGTCGAGCCGCTGCTCGGCTGGCGGGAAAGGCAGCCCGAAGGCGGCATGCTCACGGTCCCACCAGCCCGCGCCCAGGCCGCAGAAGGCCCCGCCGCCGGTCAGCACGTCCAGGGTCGCCATTGCCTTGGCCAGCACACCGGGTGGCCGGAACGTCACGGGGCTGACCAGGGTGCCAAGGCGCAGGCCAGGGGCGAGACCAGCCAGCATGCCAAGCGTGACCCACGGCTCGGGTATGGGCTCCCAGGCGCGTCCTACCTGGGGGATCTGAATCAGGTGGTCCATCAGCGCGATGCCGCCGAGCCCTGCTTCCGCGGCGGCATTCGCCACGGCGGCGAGCCATGCTGCCGGATCATCGCCCCACGGGAAGCGGGAAATCTGCAGCACGATGGTGAGCTGGGCCGGCTGGCTGCACTGGTCTCCGGCGGCGGCGTGGCTGCCGGCCGTGTGCGATGGCTCAGGAGCCGCCTCGTCAGCGTGGCTGATCACCGCCCAGCCCTCGGCCGCGATCTCCGCCGCGACGTCGGGCATCCGGCGCAACTGGCTATCGAGCACGGCCGCAGGCACCGGCCTGGCGCGGCCGCGGTTCCTGCGGCGGCACTCGGCGGCATCGGTGCCGAACAGCACGGCCACGGCCGGCAGTCCCGCGCGGCGGGCCAGCTCGAGATGCGCGCGGCGGCGCTGGGCATCAAGGCCGAGCGTGTCGACGACCGTATTCAGGCGGCGGCGCAGCCGCGCTGCGAGGATCTGGTCAAGCAGGGCGAACGCATCGGCCGATGCGTCGAGATCGTGCTCGCCGCTGCCGACGATGCCGCGAAGCTGATCAGAGCAGACGACCTCGGCCTGCCTGTAGCGGGCCGCCGCCCAGGTTGACTTGCCGGAACCTGACGGTCCAACCAGCACGACAAGAGCGGGATCTGGCACTGTGACGTCCCGCATCGTCACAGCGTAATGCCGCCTTTGCAGCTAGCGGCGCACCCGCCATCCGGTGCCGATCCCGGCCAGGTGCAAGGCCAGGCAGGCCAGGCCGATGAGCATCAGGCTGAATGGCGTGACATGCATGAACTCCGATCGCCCGGGTAGTCGTGGTTATCCATTCACGACCGAAAGGCAGCGACCCGTCATGGGCTCGATATCGTCACAGGCAACTCGGGCATCGATGAGTGCCAGGCGTGCATCAGAAAGCCCGGTGGCGCGGGCGCTAGCCAGAATCGGTCTTGCCGCACGCGGTGCCATTTACATCCTGATTGGCTGGCTCGCGATCGAGGTGGCGCTCGGGCACAGCTCGCAGCAGCCGAATCAGCAGGGAGCGCTGCAGCTCCTGGCAGGCAAGTCCTACGGCCTGGTCACGCTCTGGCTGCTCGGCATCGGATTCGCCGGGTACTCGCTGTGGCGGCTCAGCGAGGCAGCGTTCGGCGTCACCGGCGATAAGCCCGGGCCCGGGCCGCGACTGAAGTCGCTGGTCCGGGCGATCGTCTACGCCTTCCTTGCCTACCTGACTTTCCAGGTGATCTCCGGGGCGGTCGGCAACCAGACGCGCAAGCAGCAGGACCTGACCGCGAGGCTGATGCACCACGCCGGCGGGCAGTGGCTCGTGGCCATAGTCGGCCTCGTCATCTTGATCGTCGGCCTGACGCTGGTCATCGAGGGTATCCGCCGCAAGTTCATGAAGTATTTGCGGACGGGCCAGATGAGCCCACGGACCCGCCGCATGGTGGAACGGCTCGGCATGATCGGCACCACAGCCAGGGGCGTGGTGTTCGCGATCGTCGGCGTGCTGATCGTCGAATCGGCTGTCACGTTCAAGCCCAAGAAATCGGGCGGCTTGGATAAGGCTCTGCTGACGTTGCGTCATCAGCCCTTCGGCGAGTTTCTCCTGCTGATCGTCGCGCTTGGCGTACTCATCTTTGGCGTGTACGGGCTCTGCGAGGCCCGCTGGCGCAAGGTCTGAGCACTCCAGGGCTATGCAGGGCCGGGCACAATTGAGTCGTGGAGTCGCTGACCCAGCTACGAGAGCGGCGAGAGTTCGAGTGCAGGCTGACGCCCGACCGGGCGCTCGAGTCCCCGCAGGAGGCCGAAGCCTTCCTGCGGGACCGCTGGCTGCTGACGCGCACGCCGGACAGCGCCCTGCCCAGCCTCTATGAGGCTTGCCACGAGGATCCGTACCAGCCTGGCAGCCCGGGTTTTGCGTCCTGGCCCGCCACGAAATGGCCCTGGTTTGGGGAACTCGCTGAGCGAGGTTACATCGTTACTGCGGTCCATCGCGGTAAGAATCTGATGGTCTCATCGGACGGTGCGCAGCTGCTAGATCCGATCTGCCGAGCCGAGATCACCCGGATGCGCGCCGCGGACCCCCGCTGGGCCAGGCTGCTTGACCATCTGGCAGCCGTGGGCCCCTCCCTGGTCGACGACCTGGTGGCCGAGCTGCGCCTGAAGCGGCAGGAGCTGAAGGCGCTGCGCTCGCCGCTCGAGCGGTGCGGAGCCGTCGTGTCCCGCTGGGTCGAAGTAACGTCGGCGCATGGGCACCTGGAAGGCCGGGAAATCATGCGCTGGGATCACGTCTATCGAGGGCCCGCATCGGCCGAAGGCGATCCGGCGACGGCGCTCGGCGATCTCGTGGTCGCCGGCGTGCGGGCAGCGGTGCTCGCGCCGGAACCTGAGCTGCGCCGCTGGTTCTCCTGGACCTGGTACTGGACCGACACGCTGCTCGATCAGCTCATCGGGGCCGGACGGCTGCGCCAGGCCGGCGACGGGCTGCTCACTGCGGAGCCTGCGGGCGGACAGGCCAGCACTGGCGCGCGATAGCGTTCCTGGCATGCCAGGGGACAGGCAGCGCTGGAATGCGCGCTACGGCGGTGGGTTCATCGCGTCCTTCCTGGCGCACCCGATTGCCGAGCTGGCGTTGTCGCTGCCATTGCCCGACGGGCCGGTGCTCGATCTGGCGAGCGGGCCGTCGGGAGCGGCGCTGCTGGCGGCGGCGACCGGGCGGCGGAGTGTGGCAGTGGATGTGTCAGATGTGGCGCTCGGGCTGCTCGCCCGTGAGGCAGCCCGACGGCGGGTGGCCGCGCCCGTTGCCGCCGTGCAGGCCGACCTGACCAGCTGGCGGCCGCGGCGCGAGAGCTGCGCGCTGGTGCTGTGCACGGGGTACTGGGACCTTGACCTGTTCCCTGGCGCGGCCGAGGCCGTGCTGCCTGGCGGGTTGCTCGGCTGGGAGGCCTTCACGACGGACGCGCTACTCGTGCGGCCCGGCATGCCGGTGCAGTGGTGCCTGGAGACTGGCGAGCCTGCCAGCCTGCTGCCCGCCGGGTACGACGTCCTCAGCTACGAAGACGTGCCGGACAGCGGCAGCGGCGCGAGGAGGCGGATGCTGGCTCGCCGCGGCCGAACCGCGTCGGCGGCTCGGGGCGCTGCCGGTCGCGTTCGCTAGCCGGGATGACGCAGACTGTATGACATGGTGCTGCTAGAGCGGGAGTCACACCTGGCGGCGCTGTACGACTACGCCGGGGAAGCCAGACGCGGCGACGGCCGGCTGGTCCTGGTCAGCGGAGAGGCGGGCATCGGGAAGTCGGCGCTCGTGGAGCAGCTTGCCGCGGACCTGCCCGACGCGCGCTGGTCCTGGGGTGCGTGCGATGGCATGTTCACCCCGCGCCCGCTCGGGCCGCTATTCGACCTGGCCACTCAGCTCGGCGGCGAGCTGGGCGACCTGTGCCGGGCCCGCGCTCCCCGGGACGAGCTCTTCACCGCGCTGCTGCGCCAGGTGAGCGAGCCCAGGCGGCTCAACGTGCTGGTGGTCGAGGACGTGCACTGGGCGGACGAGGCAACCATCGACCTGCTCAGGTTCCTCGGCCGGAGGATCAGGTTCGCCCCTGCCTTGCTGATCGTGACCTATCGCGACGAAGGCCTGAGCGCGAGCGACCCGCTCCGGCAGGCTCTCGGCGAGCTCGCCAACCAGCGCTCGACCAGGCGCATCGCGCTCGCGCCGCTGTCCGCCGATGGCGTGGCCCTGATGGCCAGCGGCAGCAAGTTCGCGGCAGCCGACCTGTTCAGGCTGACCGGCGGCAATCCGTTCTACGTCAGTGAGGTCGTGAACGCAGGTGCCGATGAGATCCCGCCATCGGCGCGCGACGCCGTGCTGGCGCGCACCGCCAGGCTGGGCGGCGCGGCCGCCGGCGTCCTCGACGTCGCCGCGCTGATCGGATCGCGAGTCGAGGTAACGGTGCTCGAGGCGGTCACCCCCTGCCAGGCACAGGACCTGGATGAGCTTGTCGGCTCCGGCCTGGTCGTCACCGGAGGCGGCTGGCTGAGGTTCCGGCACGAGATCGCGAGGCTAGCCGTCGCGCAAGCAGTCACCGCGCACCGGGCCGGCCCGATCCACGCCAGGATCCTCAATGCTTTGCTCGCGCTTGGATGTGATGACGACGCCAGCCTCGCCTATCACGCGGAGGAGGCGGGAGACCAGGCTGCCGTGCTGCGGTTCGCACCGCAGGCGGCCCGCCGGGCGGCTGAGCTCGCATCGCATCGCGAGGCCGCCGCCCAGTTCAAGCGAGCGCTCCGCTTCCAAGCGGACTCCGATCCGCGCGAGGCCGCTGCCTTGTACGACGGGCTTGCTCACGAATTGTCCTTGATCGACGGGTGGCATGACGCGGTCGAGGCAAGTGAGCGGGCGCTCGCCCTATGGCGCGAGGCGGGCGAGTCGCTGCGCGAGGGCGACGCGCTGCTCCTGCTGTCGCGAACGATGTGGCGGCTATGTCGTGGTGGCGAGGCGGTGCAGGCAGCCGAGGCGGCGCTGGCCGTGCTCGAGCCGCTCGGGCCAAGCCCGGAGCTGGCCAGGGCGTTCGCCAACCTCGCTGGCCAGCGGATGCGCGACGGCGACGGCGACGCCGCGATCGATCTGGCCGGGCAGGCGGCGGCGATCGCCGAACCGCTCGGCGTCACTGAGATCGTGAGCGATGCACTGAACACGCAGGCGTGCGCGCTTGCGGCGCAGGGGCGCGAAGCAGCTGACCTGCTGGAGCGGGCACTGGACATCGCCGTGTCCGGGCATTGTGAGGCGCAGGCCGGCCGGGCATTCACGAACCTGTACACCATGTACACCGGGCAGCGGCGGTTCGCCGATGCTGAAAGGTACTACCTGGACGGCGTCGCCTACTGCGACGAGCATGACATCGTCACCTACGCCACCTGCCTTCGGGGAGAGCGGGCCAGCGTCCTGGAGAAGACCGGCCGCTGGGAGGACGCGGCGCTGCTCGCGGCCGAGTTGCTCGAGCGCGTTGGGGCCTCCCCGATCAACCGGTTGAGCTCGCTGATCACCCTCGGGAAGATCCGCGCCAGGCGCGGTGAGCCTGGTGCATGGGAATGCCTCGACGAGGCGGCGGCTGCAGCCGACGGGTCGGCTGAGCCGTCCCTCATCGCGGAGGCGCGGCTGGCGAGGGCAGAGGCCTACTGGCTCAAGGCAGACGTGGAAGCGGCCAGGCGCGAGGCCGAGCTCGCCGATGAAGTAGCGGCCTCCCGCAACTCCTGGGAGCGGGGGGCGATCGGCGTCTGGCTGAGTCGCACCGGCTCGACGAGGCTGTCGAAGGGCGAGCTAGCCGCTGCGTATTTGTTGCAGATCAAAGGCGATTGGCAGGGGGCTGCCGAGCTGTGGACGGAGCTTGGCTGCCCGTTCGACGCCGCGATGGCGCTCAGTGACGCTGCCGATGAGAAGGCCCTGCGCGACGCGTTGCAGGCCTTCGATGACCTCGGCGCCGCCGCTGCCGCCCGCATCACGAGGCAGAAGATGCGCAGGCTTGGCATCAAGTCGGTACCGGCCGGCCCCCGGACTACTACCAGGGCGCATCCGCGCGGCCTGACCAGACGCGAGCGGGAGGTGCTCGACCTGATCTGCGCCGGGCGAACGAACGCGCAGATCGCCGAGCGGCTGTTCATCTCGGTGCGGACGGTCGACCATCACGTGTCCGCCGTGCTGGCCAAGCTTGAGGTGCAGACCCGCAATGCCGCCGCGTCGCAGGCGGCCAGGCTCGGGCTTACCGCAGCGGCGGAAAGTTAGGCAACGCCGCCGCCAATATGGGGAACCGCTGCCGATCCCCGGCTGTGAGCGACGTCTTACCGTCGCGGTATCAGCCCGATGCTGCGACACAGGAGGAACAATGCCGCTCTACATGGACGTGCACACGATCGACGGCGGGGTAACCGCCGATGACGTGGCCAAGGCGCACATAGCCGACCTGCAGACCCAGGGCAGGCACAACGTCAACTACCTGCGCTACTGGGTGGACGAGGGAAAGGGCAAGGTCTTCTGCCTCGTCGATGCGCCGTCAGCGGACGCCGCCGCGACCGTGCACCGCGAGGCGCATGGCCTGGTCGCTGACGACGTGTTCGAAGTTAAAGAAGGGTCCTAACCCTGACCCCCGGACCCTGCGGTGTCGGTATCGAGGCTCGTCTGGGCCTGGCCGTTCGCTCGCTGCGTGTCGGCGGCGCTGGTCGTGACAGGCGGCTTCTTCCTGTTCCTGAGGAAGGCCGCGACCGCGCCGCAAGCGGCAGTCAGCGTTGCGAGTCCGACCGGCGTCTTCCAGCGCCGGTAGCGTGGCTGAACGGGATCGATCCGCCTGGCCGCCGAGGACAGCATCGCCGACACCTTCGGTGCCACCGTGTCCTGCAGAACGTGCCCTGAGCGCTCGACCTGGGGCGCGGCCCAGGCGCGCGTCCTGAGGATCTGCCGCCGCGCCGCCTCGCCGGTGTTCCTGGCCAGCGGCTTGGCTCGCTCGGCGGCCGGCTTGAGCTGAGCCGCCGCCTGTCGCGCGCCATCCTTGATCGCGTCGTTCCTGCTCTTCGGGGACATCTGAACCTCCGCAAATCTTCAGCGTCATGTCACGCTGCGGTTGACCTTCCCCTGATGGGCGGCGGCAATCGGAATAGCCGTCGCCAAATGGGGCGAGCTGGCGAATTACCAGGTCACGAGGCGTCTGAGTGAGCGACGGGAGGACAAAATACTCGGTAAGGGTAAAGTTTTCACCTTGCCGGCGGCAGAATCTCCCCATGAGAAATCCCCGCTGGCGTGATGCGCGTCCGGCGCGACTGGCCATGCTGGCCGCGTGCGCGACGCTGTGCCTGACGCTCGCGGCGTGCTCAAGCGGCGCGAGCCACGGGTCGAGCGGCCACACCGGTTCGGGCACGGCACATTCATCCGCCCCGGCGTCGCCCGCCCAGCCGGCGACCGGCCCGGCAGCCGCGGCCGCCGTCAAGGCCATGTGGCAGACATTCTTCAGCGGCGCCGTCCCGATCCCGCGCCGCCTTGACCTGCTGCAGGACGGCCAGCAGTTCGCCTCATTCGTCCACTCCCAGGCCAAGACGTCGCTGGGATCCCTGGTCCTGGCCGCGTCGGGGAAGGTCAGCGCGGTCAGGCTGCAACCGCCCGATCACGCCAGCGTGACCTACTCGATCCTGCTTGGCGGCAAGACGGTGGCCAAGAACCTGTCAGGCACCGCCGTCTATATCACGGGGCGCTGGCAGGTCGCCGTGACCACGTTCTGCGCCCTGGTGCACGTTGCCTACGGGAAGAAGTCCAACCTGATACCCGCGCCCTGCGGGAGCTAGCCGATGATCAGCACCGTGGCCCCACGCGCGGCCTGGCGCCGCCGGCCGGTCGCGCTTGCCGCGCTGTGCACGCTGCTGTTCCTGACCTTCCTCGACAACACCGTGGTGAGCGTCGCGCTCGCCAGCATCAGGGCCGACCTGCAGGCTGGTGTGTCGGCCCTGCAGTGGGTGGTCGGTGCCTACGCGCTGACCTTCGCCGCGCTGATGCTGACATTCGGGATGGTCAGCGACGAGTTCGGCCGCAAGAAGGTGATGCTGGCCGGGGCGGCCGTGTACTGTGCGGGCGCCATGATGTCCGCGCTGGCAACCAGCCTCACCGTGCTGATCGCCGGGCGCGCTGTGATGGGGCTTGGCGCTGCCGCGAGCGAGCCCGGCACGCTCTCCATGATCCGGCAGCTGTACCGGGATGAGCGGAGCCGGAACCGCGCGCTCGGTGTCTGGGCGGCGGTCTCGGGCTTCTCGCTCGCGCTCGGCCCGGTTCTTGGCGGCACCCTGGTGGGGGCGTGGAGCTGGCGCGGGATCTTCTGGTTCGACGTCACCTTCGGCCTGGCCGCCCTTGCCGTCGCGGCGATGGTGCTGCCCGAGAGCGCTGACCCCAAGGCCGGCCGGGTCGACATCCCGGGTACGGTGCTCGGCGCGGCCGCGCTCGCTGCGCTGGTCTTCGCCGTCATCAACGGCGAGACCGCCGGCTTTGCCGCAGCCGGCGTCATCGCGCTGTACTGCGTCAGCGCGGTTGCGGCCGCGGCGTTCGTGATCTGGGAACGGCGCGCTCCATATCCGCTGCTCGACCTGCATTTGCTGCGCGTCGCCAGGTTTGCGACACCGAACGTCATCGCGGCGTGCTGCTACTTCGCGACCTTCGCGATCTTCTTCTTCACCGCCTTGTACCTCGGCGAGGTCGCCGGATACAGCGGATACCGGATCGCCGCCGTCTTCCTGCCGATGACGGTCGTGATGATCGCCGCGTCCCTGGTGGCCGGCCGCCTGACGACCGTGGTCGGGATCCGGGTATCGCTCGTGGCCGGATGCCTGCTGTTCGCGGCCGGCCTGCTGGTGACCAACCTGGCACTCGGACCGCACCCCAGCTATCTGGCGCTGGCCGCCGCGCTCGGGCTGGCGGGAGCAGGCCTGGGGGCCAGCGTCGTGCCGGTCACCTCCTCGGTGCTGGCCGCGGTACCGCCGGAGCGATCCGGCATGGCCGCTTCGGCTACCAACACGAGCAGGGAGGTCGGAGCGGTCGTCGGCGTCGTAGTGCTCGGCGCGCTCGTTAACGCCGAACTCAAGGCCGGGCTGATCAGCCGGATGACCCGCCTGAACCTGCCGGCCAGCCTGCAAACGCTGGTCATCGGCATCGTGCAAACCGGCGGCGGCTCGGTCGCGCTCGGCGGCCTCTCCGGCGGCGGCTCCGGCGGTTCAGGCGGGTCTGGCGGGTCAGGCGGCGCGGGCGGGCTGAGCGGCCTGGGCGGCGCCGGCGGGCTGATCGGGCAGCTCTTTCAGGCCGGGTACGCGGCCTTCGAGTCAGCCTTGCACGTTGCACTGTACCTCTCGGCCGGGCTCCTGGCTGGTGCGGCGCTGCTGGCCGCGATCACGCTCAGGCGTCGTCCTCAGGTGGCGGAGAGCACCTCGTCCAGGCGCTCATAGCCTTCCCTGACGCCGCTCTCCATCCCGCTCGCGACGAAGGCATCGCGCGCGGCGAACGAGTCAACCAGCGAGGTCGACGTCAGCCTCGTCCGGCCATCGCCGAGATCGGTGAAGACGATCCGCTCCAGCGCGACGCCGTCCGGATCGCCCTCGAACGTGAACGTCTGGACGATCACCTCGTTCGGGCGCACCTCGTGGAAGCTGCCGTGGAAGCCGAACTCGTCCTGCCCCCTGACGTGCAGGTAGCGGTATGACCCGCCCGTCCGGCAGTCGTAGTGGTCGATCCGCATCTGCAGGCTGCGCGGCCCGAGCCACGCAGCGACAAGGCCGGGGTCGGTGTGGGCACGGAATACCTTCTCCGGCGGCGCGTCGAAGTCCCTGGTGATCCTGACGAGAGGCACGTCGGGGTCGACGGCGATGTCGGTCTCGTGGGTCTTGGTGGTCATGACGGTGATCCTTTCTGGCTAGCTTGGTCCTCATCTGGCATGGCGGCCAGCACGTCGTCCAGGCGGCGGTAGCGGTCTTCGGCTTCGCGGCGGTAGCGCTCGATCCACTTCGTCATCAAGTCGAAAACCGCCGCCTCCAGGTGCACCGGACGGCGCTGGCCCTCCCTAGTGCGGCTCACCAGCCCGGCGTCCGCCAGCACCTTGAGGTGCTTGGAGACCGCCTGGACGGTCACGTCGTAGGGCCTGGCTAGCTCGTTGACGGTGGCGTCCCCTGCGGCGAGCCGCGCGACCATGTCGCGCCTGGTCGGGTCGGCCAGGGCGGCGAAGACCCGGGAGAGCGGATCAGCAGCCACGGCCTTCCTCCTTAGCCTCAACCATCTGGTTGAATACAACGCTAGCCGTGGCCGAGCAGCCTTGTCAACCTTTTGGTTGAAGAGCCAGGTAGCTGCCCGGACAGCGAGACCGGTCGTCCGGTCTAGGGGCCTGGTAGCGAGACCGGCGGCGATCGCGGCGCGTTCCGGTCATGGCTCATACCGGTTTGAGGTAGCTTGAAGCAATGCCGCTCGCACCCCGCAAACTCCCGCTCGCCATCTGGGCCAGGCTGCCCGAGCCACTGCGCCGGAGGGCCGGCTCAACAGGGGGCAGGCGGCTGATGAGGTTCGCGCCTGCGGCAGCTCTCGCGCTTGCCACCACCCAGATCACCTACTTCATCTGCTTCAGCGTGCTGGCCATGACCGGACGGGCATCGGGCGCCGCGGGCTGGCTCGCCGGGGCAGCGGTTAGCTACGGTGTGAGCCGCTGGGCCTGGGAGCGCAAAGGCAAGCCGCGCGTGCTGAAGGAGACGCTGCCGTTCCTGGCCATCTCGCTCGTTGTCGGCATCGTGCTCACTGAGGCGAGTCACTTCGGATACCGGGAAGCGGCGGCGCTCGGCCTGCACGGCGCCGCGCACGACGCGTTCGTGCAGGGCTTCTACCTGGCCGCCAACTGCTTCACATTCCTGACCAGGTTTGTGATCTTCCATTTCGTGCTGTTCGCCGACCGCGATGCCAAGGCCGAGTCCCAGCTACGGGCTGAGGACGTCTAGCGCCGCATCCGGCATGACGGCGCCGGTTGCGCGCGGGCATTATGGCGGCGACGTCCGGCCGCGACGCAGCCACTGGCCGCGCCCTGGCTTCGCCAGCACCTGGCCGTCCTCGAGCAGGACGTCGCCGTGGCTGATGGTAAAGCGCGGCCAGCCGCAGATCTCCCGCCCGTCGTAGGCCGAGTAGCCGGCCCTGGACCGCATGGAGCTTCCGTCGATCGTGCGCCGCAGCTGCGGGTCGAGGACGAGCAGGTCGGCGTCGCTCCCGACTGCGATCGTGCCTTTGCGCGGATAGAGCCCGAACAGGCGGGCCGGGCTGGTCGAGGTCAGCGAGACGAAGCGATGCAACGAAATGCGGCCGGTACTGACGCCCGCGGAGAAGAGCATCGGCAGCATCGTCTCGAGGTCGGCAACGCCCTGCCGGGCAGTCGTCACGTCCAGCGACTCATCGAGCTTGTCGGCCAGCCGCCAGGGTGCGTGGTCGCTGCCCAGCGTGTCCACCGACCCATCGGCCAGCCCAGCCCACAGCGCCTCGACGTCCTGGGTGTCCCGCAGCGGCGGAGAGCCGATGTACTTCGCGCCGTCAGGTCCGGCGAGTGCCTCGCTGGTCAGGTGCAGATACAGCGGCCTGGTCTCGACGAACACGGGCAGGCCGCGGGCGCGGCCCCGCCGGGCGGCGCGCAGCGCCGGCTCCGACGACAAGTGCACGATGTAGACCGGCGAGCCCGTTGCCTCGCAGATCGCCACGGCCCGCTCCACGGCGGCGCGTTCGGCCGGTACCGGGCGGCTGGCTGCCCAGTCGACGAGGCCGCCGCGCCCGGCCGCCAGCAGCCGCTCGCCAGCGAACCGGACCAGGGCACCGTCCTCGCAGTGGATCAATGTCAGCATGCCATGCTGGCCGGCGATCCTGACCGCCTCGATCATCGCGTCCGCGTGCGCCTCGAACTCGTCGGCCACCATGAAGAGCTTCAGGCTTGTGTGCCCGGCGTCCGCGAGCCGTGGTAGCTCGGCAAGCGCCTGCGGCGTCGGACTGTCAAGGACCGGGTGGAGCACGTAGTCCACGCTGGCCAGCGCCCGGGCCGCGGCCAGGTCGCGCCCGAGGGACTGGCTCAGCGAGTCACCGTCCGCCGGGAAGGTCATGTTCCCGATCGTGGTAATTCCGCCGGCGATAGCGGCAGCCGAGCCGCTGCTGAAGTCGTCGACCCACGCCGGAACGCCAGGTTCGGGCGGCTCGGGTGAGGACAAGTGCACGTGCATGTCGATGCCGCCGGGAAGGACCAGCGCTCCCGTGGCGTCCAGTTCCCTGCGCCCGCGCGGAGAGCCGCCTATCTGGCTGACCGTGCCGTCGCGCACCGCCAGGTCACAGACGGCCGAGCTGCCGGCCGTCACCACGGTCCCGCCGCGGATCACCAGGTCACAGTCGGAGTCTGGAACTTGTATCGCCTCCGTCCTGGCGTGGTCGCCCGGACTTCACATCGGCAGCATAGGCGGTTCAACCGTCCCCTGGTGTTGAGCGCTCGGCCCGGCTTGCTCAGAATGGCAACAGGGACCGCGTCTGCGAGAAAGGAGCGGCTGTGAGCGTGCAGCTTAATCACACGATCGTCGCCTGCCGCGATCAGCGGCAGTCGGCAGCCTTCCTGACCGAGATACTCGGCCTGCCCGCGGCGACGAGGTTCGGCCGGTTCCTGGTCGTCGGAACGGACAACGGCGTATCCCTCGACTTCGCCGATACCGACAGCGACATCACCGTCCAGCATTACGCGTTCCTGATCGGCGAGGATGACTTCGACGTGATCTTCGGCCGCATCGCCGCGCGGGGCATCCCGTACTGGGCCGATCCTGGCCGGACGCGGCACGGGGAGATCAACCACAATGACGGCGGCCGCGGCGTTTACTTCGCCGACCCCGATGGCCACGTGATGGAGATCATTACCCGTCCTTACGGCGGCTGAGACGCAGGCCTTCAAAGACTTACGCCATCAGGGCTGCAGCGGCGACGGGTGCCGGGGTTCGTAGAGTGCAAGCTCAGCGCCGTCGGGCAGGCGGATCGCCGCGAGGCGCCCCCAGCGCTCCTCGGACACATCCCGCGCCACATCGGCTCCCTTGGACCGAAGTGCGGCAAGCGTGGCGTAGATGTCATCGCACATCAGGTAGAGCTCGTGATGGCCGTTGCCGTCGGCCGGGTGCACGGCAAGCTCGGCCGGCGGCAACCCGAAGATGGGCCAGCCCCCGCCGGCGTCGACCGAGGTCATTCCTAGAACGTCCGCGAAGAACGTGCGAACCTTCTCGGCATCAGGCGAGAAGACGATAGCGTGCACGCCGGTGATCACGTGGCAATTGTAGTTCTTTCCCGCCAGGTCCGCTCGATCTGCCGGATCATCTCCGGGTAAACGATCAGGTGCCGGAACGGCCTGATCGCGGCTAGGTAGGCGATCCCGAGCAACCCATTGGGCTTGACCAGAACGGCCATCTGGCCGCGGTAACTGCCAGGCCCTTCCCGGACCCAGCCGATGTGCATGACCCCGTGCATGGTCCGGTTGGCGATCTCGGCGGCGAACTCGTTATCGAGCAGGTAGAGCGGGCTGAAGGGCAGCGCTCCAACGTCCGGGCCGGACGGGCGGTCGCGCAGATCCGCAGGCAGCCTGTCGCGGAGTGTTGGCACCCTGGAGCCGAGGCCAGTGTCCGCGTCGTCCCAGCCGAGCAGCTCACCGATCTTCAGCCGGATCACCCACAGCGCGCGGGTGACGCCCGAGGCCCGCCGCGACGCGCGGGGTGAGGCGAACTGACGCACCAGCCGGGGAAAGTCCTCGGCCTGGCCGCCCGGCGTCGGCAGCGCCCAGACGTCCTCCAGCCGGAAGTCGCGGGTGAGTTCGTGGATCCGCCAGGGCTGCGAAGTATGCGCCGTGTTCGGGAGCCTCATTCGCTGGCCTCCATTCCGCTCGCCGGATTATTCCATACGCTGCCGTATGGTAGTGACCATACGCTAGCGTATGGTCATGCGCAAGCCGCGTGAGCGTCGTCTCTCGCCCGATGACTGGGCGAGGGCGGCGCTTGGCGCGATCGCACGGGGCGGTGTTGGCGCTGTCGCCGTGGAAACCGTCGCCGCCGAGCTCGGTGCGACCAAAGGCAGCTTCTACTGGCACTTCAAGAACCGGGACGCCCTGATCCAGACAGCGCTTGACAGGTGGGAGCACGTGGGGACCGAAGCGGTGATCGGGGAACTGGAGCGAGAGCCTGACCCGGTCAGACGCCTGAAGAAGGTCCTAGCGGCGGCCTTCAAGCTAGGACCCGCGGACCGCGCTGAAATCGCCCTGCTTGCTAATCCCGATCATCCGGCCGCTGTGCGCGCGGTACGCCGGGTCGCCGAACGCCGGATCACCTATATTTCGCAGCAGCTTGAGGCGCTCGGATGGGACCGGGGGCAGGCGCTCGACCGTGCCGTGCTCATGTACTACGTCTACGTCGGCCATCTGCAGATGACCCACGTGGCGCCAGACGTGATCAGCCGCGAGGCCCGGCAGCGGCAGATAGAGCTGGTGTTCGATGCTCTTGTTGCCGGGGACAGGCCCCGAAGATGAGCCGCCTGGATGCGTGACTCTCGTCCGCCGTGGCTGGGACGATCAACCCTCTGCTGTCAGCAGATCGCCTTGGCGTGCCTCGGCCAGGCCGACGATAGTGGATCGTGATCCGGATTCCGCAGCCGGATCTGAGAGCGGGGAGACCATGCTGAGTGCCGTTGCCGAGACCACGACTAATGCCGGCTCGCTTGACGAGCAGCTGATCAGCCGCCTTCTGTACCACCGCATTATCGTGCTCGGGACTGAGGTCAATGACGCCGTAGCCAACCGCCTCTGCGCGCAGTTGCTGCTGCTATCGGCTGAGGACTCGCGCAGCGACATCTGCCTGTACATCAACTCGCCGGGCGGGTCGGTCAGCGCTGGCCTGGCCATCTACGACACGATGCGGCTGATCCCGAACGAGGTCAGCACGCTGGCGATGGGCTTGGCGGGCAGCATGGGGCAGTTCCTGCTGTGCGCGGGAACGGCAGGCAAACGGTTCAGCCTGCCGCACGCCCAGGTGCTGATGCATCAGGGGTCAGCGGGATTCGGGGGCACGGCTGCCGACGTCGAGATCTACGCCGAGCAGCTCGAAAAGACAGGAGCCATGATGATCAAGCTGATCGCCGAGCATACCGGCCAGCCGGTGCAGACCGTCGAGCGCGACAGCCTGCGTGACCGCTGGTTCAGCGCCGAGGAGGCTCGCGACTACGGGATCATCGACCACATCGTCGAACGGCTCGATGACGTCCGTCCCGCAGTCTCCGCCCGGATGGCAGGGCTGTGACGATGGGCCAGTACACGATCCCGACCGTCGTCGAGAAGACCCCGCTCGGCGAGCGGGCTTACGACATCTACTCCAGGCTGCTGTCCGAGCGGATCGTCTTCCTCGGCACCGAGATTGACGACGGTGTCGCCAACGTGGTCATGGCGCAGCTGCTGCACCTGGAGTCGGTCAGCCCTGACCTGGAGATCAGCCTGTATATCAACTCGCCAGGCGGCTCCTTCAGCGCGCTCACCGCGATCTACGACACCATGCAGTACATCCGTCCCGACGTTGCGACGACCTGCATGGGCCAGGCGTCCTCCGCTGCTGCTGTGCTTCTGGCGGCCGGCGCGCCTGGCAAGCGTGCGGTCTTGCCGCACGCCAAGGTGCTGCTGCACCAGCCGTCGAGTCAGGCTCAGGGCGCCCTGCCCGACCTGGCGATCCAGGCCAAGGACGTGGCGAGGGTACGGTCGGAGGTCGACGAGATACTTAGCCGGCACACCGGTCACCCCGTCGCCAAGATCAGGAACGACACCGACAGGAACAAGACATTCAGTGCCCGTGAAGCGGTCGACTACGGCCTGGCCGACGTGGTGATCGCCAGCCGGAAGGTCGCGCCCGTCGGGTTAGTCAGCGCCTGAAGATCACGCGGCAAGCAGGCAGACGGCATCGCCGGACCGGCCTGCCGGGGCGCGGCCGGACGGGTCGGCCTGGTCGGCCCGGTCCATGAGCGCGCGAGCGGCGCGGATGGCCTCGAGCCTGACGACCCGGGTGCGGCGGTTGCTGTCGTCGACCAGGTCGCGTCCGGTCGTGGCCACGAGGTCGGCAAGCTCGATGCGCAGCGCGTCGCAGATGGCCGCGAGTACCTCAGAAGACGCCTCCTTGCGCCCGCGCTCCACCTCGGACAGGTAGGGCATCGAGACCCGAGCCGACCGGGCGACGTCGGTCAGAGTCCTGCCCTGCTCGAGCCGTGTGCGGCGCAGCACGTCGCCGAGCATGGTCCTGAGCAGCGGCCGGGATCGATGCTGGCCCTCTAGCGGGCCGGTCACGACCGGTTCAACCATCGCCGTTCCTTCCTGGCCGCGACGAACGCCGTGTACCTGCGCCTGTGCTCCATCACGCTACTTACCAAGGCACCTGGCGCGGAAGCGCTTTCGCGGCAGGCGTAAGGGTCACGCTGGGCAGCAACCGCGGTGACCGATGATCACGCGGTTTGGGTCCCGCGTGATCATCCGGACTGCCCGCGCAGGTGGAGGCTT
>WNFL01343262.1_pt6 | contig 25467 bp, 23 predicted proteins | sample 5400361 | NCBI WGS metagenome assembly WNFL01 (sample SAMN13153351, study PRJNA577476) | soil metagenome | isolation source: 40 cm soil on Douglas fir-dominated hillslope | place: USA:California | collected 2013-09-17
CCTGAGAGGTCCTCGAGCATTCCCGCGCGGAACGCCGCATCGAGCGACGCCGTTTCCCGCACCCGCCTGAAGCACCAGTCGAGCCCGGCCAACGCCGCCGTGAGTGGGTTGGCGACTTCGTGCGCGATGACGCTGGGTTGGCGCACCAGCTCGGCCAGTGCGTCGGGTTCGGGGATTCTCGGCCGGACCACGCGCGGCGTCTGATCCACTAGGCCCAGGCAGAGACCGGCGAGCTCGAGCGTGATGCGCTCGGGGCTGCGACGTTCCACGCCGTCGGGGGGCGGGGCAGGGGGCTGATTCCGCACGGGAGCGATGCACCAGTGCCCGGCGTCGTCGAGCCGGCACCCCACCCAGCGGCTGCCTTGAATGATGGGGGCGCTCCACCGCTGCAGCGTACTGCTCAGGTCGAAATTGGTGTCGCCGAGCAACGGCGCCGGTACGCTCGCGAGGATCGGAAGGACCTGCGCGCGCGCCGAGACCTCCCACATGGCGACGACTCGCCCCTGCAACGCTACGCTCGCCTGGCGCAGGATCTCACGGCGGCGGGCCACGCCTGGATCGCCCGGGCTCTCCTGGTTGTTCATCGGGGCTATTCGAAGGGCGCCAGCGCGGTCTCGCTACGCGCGGGCGCGACGCTCTAAGAGCTCGAGCGCGCGCTGGAGCCGCCGCAGGGATGCTGCCAAATCCGCCCGCTGTTCGTCGTCCAGGCCGTCGGTCTCGTCCAGGTGGTGGAGCAACTGCAACGCGTTGCGAACGTGCTCGGCGGGAGTCTCCGTCGCCCGAGGGCGAATCGTAGCGTTGCGACGATCGAGCGTGCTGCGCCGCTCGGCGCCGCGCCGCAGGTCGACGACACGGCGGCGGTCAACGGGGACCTGCGCCAGCATGGTGCGACGCGGCACCGTGCGGCGGTCAACGCCGGCGCGGCGTTCGGCAAGGAGGCGACTGGTCATTGGCACGACCTAATTTGTCATCAACGGTGCGCGGGCGCTACTCGCAACGCGGTCGTATAAATGAAGTCGCCGAGGGGCGAGTCATCGTCGTTGGCGGCATTTCCCGCCGCGTTGAAGACGACCACCCCGTGCACGTCGGCTGGCGCCGTCCAACGCACCGTCCAGCGGCCGGCATCGCCGGAAAGTACGGTCCCCGCCAAGTTGTGCTCGATGTAGCTCACGTGTGACACTGTGTCCCAGGTCACCACGGTCCGCCCGTCGACGGGCGCGAGCGCGCCGGCCGGCGCGCCCGCCGCGGCACCGTCGGCGAAGCGCGCGGCGAGCTGAAACCCCGCTCGCAGCATCCCGGAGCGCCGCAGGACGATCTCCAACTGGTACGTCCGGCCGGCCTCGTAGCCTGCCGGCGCCCCCGTGATCGCGAGCTCGCCCCCCGGCTCGTTGAGGCTGGCGTCCGAATGGCAGGCCCGGCACGTCGGCTCGCCGAACCCTCCGGTGTGCCCGGGCGGCGGACCGGTCTTGAAGACCGGGACCGCCGCGAGCGACGCACCGGCCAAGACCAGCGCGCCGAGGCTCCAGACCGCGCTACGGGACGGGCGTCGCAGGGGGATTCGGCAACTGGGCGCGTCCGATCGTGTTGGCATCACTCCCGAACCAGACGGCGTGCGCTTGGGGGTCGAACACCATGTTGCGGATTGTGCCGCCACCACTGGGGACATCGGCGCCAGGCAAGAACCGATGCGTCCGCGTGTCGAACCCCACAAACCGGTTCGGTTGCGAGCCCGTCTCCACGACCCAAATGCGGTCCTGATCGTCCACGGTGACCGCGTAGGGCCTCGCGCCCTTGCCGCCCGGCAGGGGCCACTCGTCCACCTTCTTTGTGGCCGGGTCGAACCGACCGAGCATCCCGCCGGCATAGTCGCCGTACCAGACGGCACCGTCGGAGGTGATCGCCATGCGTCGCGGCCGCGTCTCGGCGCGGGGCAGCAGATACTCGGTGAGCGCGAACGTCTCCGGGTCGACTGTGGCGATCTTGTTGGTGCCGAACAGCACCACCCACGGCCGGCCCGCGCGGTCGAGCGCGATGCCGTAGGGCCGGGCCCGCGGCGTCGGCACGCGGATCAGGCGCATCGTGCGGCTGGCCACGGTCAGCTTGCCGATGAAGTTGCCGGCCTGCACGGTGAACCAAATGTCGCCGTGGCGATCCCACACCATCGTATGCGGATCGGCGGCGCTCGAATCGGACATCGGAATGCGCGTGATGCTGCCGTCTTTGGGATCCAGCCGCCCGATGTGCGACGAGGCGTTGCCCGAGTACCACACGATGCCGGCGCTGTCGAGAATCAGGTTATGGGGCCCGGTCCCGGGCGCGAGGTCGAACTTCTTGAACTCACCCGTCGTGGGGTCGAGCACAGCAACGTAGTGACCGGCCTGCCCGACAAACCAAACGCGCCCCGCTCGGTCGAGATATGGGTCGCGCGGGCGCGTGCCGGCCCACGGCACGTTCCACTCCTGGATCGTTGGGGCGGGGGTCTGCTGCGCCGCTGCCGAGGTGGCCAGCAGGGCGACTACGAGTAAGAGTTTGCCGGACACGGTTGTCTCCCGAAACGTAATCGCGTCAGTATAGCCGGGTCCCGGGCGGTGCGCCATCTTTGCGCATCTTGGTGCGCCCGTGACCAACCACACGAATCATCGGCCTGCCGTCGTCGCCGGCTTCCTCGGCTGGACGCTCGACGCCTTCGATTTCTTCGTCGTCGTCATGACCCTGACGGCGATCGCGAAGGAGTTCGGGCGCACCGATGCCGAGATCGCTGCCTCCATCACGGTGACGCTCCTCTTCCGCCCCGTCGGCGCGTTCATCTTCGGGTTGCTCGCCGACCGTTACGGCCGGCGGCTGCCGCTGATGCTCGACCTCATCTTCTACTCCGTGGTCGAGGTGCTCTCCGGTCTCGCACCGACCTACTGGTCGTTCCTCGTGCTGCGCGCGTTGTTCGGGATCGGGATGGGCGGGGAGTGGGGAGTCGGGGCGTCGCTCGTGATGGAGAAGGTGCCCCCCCGGTTGCGCGGCGTCTTCTCGGGGCTGTTGCAGCAAGGCTACGCCGCCGGGTCGCTGCTCGCCGCCCTGTGCTACTTCTTCGTGTTCCCGCATTGGGGCTGGCGCCCGATGTTCTTCATCGGCGGCCTCCCTGCGCTGCTCGCGCTGTACGTCCGCTTCCAGGTGAAGGAGTCCGAGGTGTGGGAGCGGACACGTCACCGCGATTGGTCCGGTCTCGGTCGCGCGATCGTCTCGCATTGGAAGCTGTTCTTCTACGTGTTTGGTTTGATGACGGCGATGAACTTGGTCTCACACGGCACTCAGGACCTGTACCCCACGTTCCTGCAGCGCGACTGGGGCTTTACCCCGGAGCGTCGCGCCATCCTGACCATGATCTCGAACGTCGGCGCTCTGGCGGGGGGCGTCCTGTTCGGCCTTTACTCGGACCGCCTCGGGCGCCGCCCAGCAATCGTGTACGCACTCGCTGGGGCTCTCGTCATGATTCCGGCATGGGCGTTCGCGCCGTCCGTCGCGATCCTCGTGCTGGGCGCGTTCGGGATGCAGGTCATGGTGCAAGGCGCCTGGGGCGTCATCCCCGCGCACATCACCGAGCTGTCCCCCGATTCGGTGCGCGGCTTCCTCCCGGGCTTCGCGTACCAATGCGGCGCCGCGGTCGCCGCCTCCCTGCCCTGGCTCCAGGCGTCGTTTGCGGCGCGGGTCACGTACACCGTTGCCATGCCGCTGACTGCGGGCACCGCGTTCGTCGTGTGCGCGATCGTCGCGTGGCTCGGTCCCGAGCGGCGCGGCATCACGTACGGCGCAACGTCGCCGCACGCCTAACCGAACAAACCCATATGACCCGGGGCGGGGCCCGGGGTAGTGCCCGGGCCCGCCGCCCGTATCTTCTCTCCGGGCCGTGCCGTCACTCGCACACTCGGAGGTCGTATGGTGCCCCGCCGTTCGTTTCTCAGCGCGCTCGCGTCCCTCTCCGGTTTGGCGTTGACGCGTTCCACGTTCGCCGTGCCGGCGTCCGACACCTGGGACCTTTCGTGGCTCGACCAGCTCAAGGGCAAACACAAGCAAGTGTTCGCGGTCGGCGTGCTGCGCGATCGCTTCCCGCTCCATGTCGTGGTGAACTATCTGGATGCCTTTCGCGAGGTGTTCGGATTGGCGTATCCGGACATCAACACGGTGGTCGGCATCGCGCGGCAGGGGTTCCCGATCAACATGCAGGACGCGCTGTGGACGAAGTATGAGCTCGGGCGGCGCTGGGAGGTCAAGGACCCCGCGACCGGCGAGTGGGCGCGCCGCAACATCTATTTCGACCAAATGGCGGCGCCGCCGGGCAAGATCGTCGGTGTGAAGCCGCTGCAGGCGCGCGGGTCGCTCTTCTGGCAGTGCAACAACGCGCTCAACACTATCGTGCGCGAGCTCGCGGCCGATACCGGCCAGGCCACCGAGCCGGTGCGTGCGGAGCTTCTCGCCGGACTCAATCCCGGCGTGCGGCTCGTGCCGGCCCACACGATGGCGCTGGGGCTCGCGCAGGAGCACGGCTGCACGTACGAGCAGCTCTGAGCCTCCCGCGCCCACCCTCCAGCGGTCTCTCGGCCTCGTCCGCGCCACGTCGATGGTCGTCGGCACGATCATCGGCGCGTCGATCTTCGTGCAGCCGTCGGTGGTCACGGGCGCGGTGCCGTCCGTCAGCGGCGTGTTCGCGGTCTGGATCGTCGCCGGCGTCCTGACGCTCGCCGGCGCGCTCATCACGGCGGAGCTGGCGGCCGCCGTGCCCGACTCCGGTGGCGTATACGCCTTCCTCCGGGAAGCGTACTCGCCCGCTGCGGGCTTCCTCTGGGCGTGGGCGATGTTCTGGAGCATGCACTCGGGGATCATCGCGGCGCTCGCCGTCGTCTTCGCCCGCTACGTCGCCTACTTCCTCCCGCTCAGTGATGCGGGTGTCCGCCTCGTCGCCATCGCGGCGATCCTCGGCCTGTCGACGGTGAACTACGTGGGCGTCGCGGTGGGGAGCGGCCTTCAGACCCTCGTCACCATCGCCAAAGTCGCGGCCATCGTGGCACTGCTCGCCGTGGGGTTTTGGCTCGGCGCGGATCTCCCGGCTCATTACGTCGGGGCCGGAGCCGCCGCCGGGGTCAGCGTGCGCGGGTTCGCCGCGGCCGTCGCCGCCGGCCTCTTCGCGTTCGGCGGGTGGCACATGGTGGCGTACACCGCCGAGGAGACGCGCGACCCCGAGCGCACACTGCCGCGCGCGCTGATTATCGGCACCCTCACGGTTACCGCGGCGTATCTGGCGCTCAACGCCCTCTACATGTACATCCTGCCGCTCGACCGCGTCGCGCACTCCACACGGATCGCCGCGGAGGCAGCCGACCTACTCACCGGCCGCGGCGGCGGCGCGTTGATGGCCGCGCTGGTAGTCGGTTCGACGTTCGGCGCGCTGTGCGGCATCGTGCTCGTCGGTCCGCGGGTCTACTACGCGCTCGCGCGTGACGGGCTCCTGTTCCGCTGGGTCGGGGCGGTGCACCCCCGATTCCAGACGCCGCACCGCGCGATCGTCCTGCAGGCCGCCTGGTCCGCGGTCCTCGTCGCCACCGGCACCTACCGCGCGCTGTTCACGCGCGTCGTCTACACCGAATGGGTCTTCTTCGCCGCCATGGCCCTGGGACTGGTGCTGCTGCGGCGGCGTCCGGCGTACGCACCTGCCTACCGCGTGGGCGGTGGGGCGGCGGTGCCGCTGCTCTTTGCCGGCGCCGCGGCCTTCGTCGCTCTCAGCCAGATCGCCGCCGAGCCGGCGAACAGCGTGGTCGGGCTGCTGATCGTGCTGGCCGGGCTTCCGGTCTACGCCCTCACAAGGAGCAGCGCACCGTGACGGTGATCGACTTCCACAATCACTTCTATCCTCCCGAGTACCTCGAGGCGCTCCGGACCGGTCCCACGACTATAAAGCTCTGGACCGACGACGCCGGCAACCCGGTGCTCGGGTATCCCGGCGACTACAACGTGGCGGTGCAGGGGCATCGTGACATCGCGTATCGGGAGGACGTGCTGCGGCGCGAAGGCGTGGACCTGCAGGTGCTGACGTTCACGACGCCGGGGACGCATGTCGAGACGCCGGCGCGCGCGGTCGCCCTCGCGCGGCTCGTCAACGATGCATTCGCGGCGGTGGTCCGTGCGCGGGGGACACGGTTCACCGCACTCGCCACCCTGCCGCTCAACGACCCGGCGGCCTCGGCCGCGGAGCTCGAACGGGCGGTCACGCAGCTGGGGTTCCGCGGCGCGATGCTGTTCGGCAACGTCAACGGCGTGGCACTGGCGGATGCCCGTTTCGGGCCGCTCTATCAAACGGCCGACCGCCTCGGCGCGGTGTTGTACATCCACCCGACCCACCCCCTCGGTGTCGAGGCGATGACGGAGTACTGGTTGATGCCCCTCGTCGGTTTCTTGTTCGACACGACGCTTGCGGCTGCGCAGCTCGTGTTCAGTGGCGTCGTAGAGCGCTTCCCGCGCATTCGCTGGGTGCTCGCCCACTTGGGCGGCGCGATTCCGTACCTCGCGGAACGGCTGGATCGCGGGTACGAAGCGTTCCCCGAGTGCCGCGCGCACATCCGCGCTGCGCCGAGTGAGTACCTGCGGGGGTTCTACTACGACACCGTGAACTTCGACCCGAAAGCGATCCAGCTCGCCGTGGATTTCGCCGGTGCGCGCCAGATCCTCGCCGGCAGCGACTATCCGCACCGCATCGGCAGCCTGCGCTCGATGCGCGACAGCCTGAGCCAGCTCGAAGTGTCTGCGGAAGACCGCGCGTTGATCCTCGGCGGGAACGCCACTCGCTTGCTGGGAGTGTAACCAGCACTATCGTAGCGGCCGCGCATCATAACCCGTGCTCACGCTTCGGGGGACACGGCCACCGCGTGACAGGCGTCACCCGGAGGGAGGCGTGTCGCGGCCTATGGTTACTCCCACCACCATGACCCCTTCTTTAGTGGTGCAGGCACGGGATCGGCTGTCGCGCGCGAGCGCAACGATGGTTGGGCTGGCGGCCGTCTACTACGTCGCTGCCAAGCTGGGCCTGCGGTTGGCGTTCGTGAACCCCAGCGCAACCGCCGTCTGGCCGCCGACCGGCATCGCCCTCGCCGCATACCTGATCTTCGGCGTGCGCGTGTGGCCGGCGATATTCGCGGGCGCCTTCCTCGCCAACCTCACCACCGCTGGCTCGGTCGCCACGTCGATCGGGATCGCAGCCGGCAACACGCTCGAAGGCCTGCTGGGGGCGTACCTGGTGCAACGCTTCGCCGGCGGCCGCCAGGCATTCGCGCGCCCCCGCAACGCGTTCCGCTTCGCGGTCCTCGCCGCCGGACTTGGCACGACCCTGAGCGCGACACTCGGCGTCACGAGCCTCGCGCTGGGCGGCTTCGCGTCGTGGGCCGACTTCGGAGGGATCTGGCTGACCTGGTGGTTGGGCGATGGGGCGGGCGCCCTCGTCGTGGCGCCCGCCCTGCTGCTGTGGCACGAGAGTCCGCGCGTGCAGTGGACCCGGCCGCAGGCGATCGAAGCGACGGCGCTCCTGGGGTGTCTCGTCCTCGTGGGGCTGGCGGTGTTCGGCGGCCTGTTCCCGTCCGGGACCAAGACGTATCCCCTCGAGTTCCTGTGTATTCCGATCCTCCTGTGGGCCGCGTTTCGGTTCGGCGCGCGGGAGACGGCGACAGCGATTCTGCTGCTCTCCGTGATTGCGATCCGCGGGACGCTGCAGGGGTTGGGGCCGTTCGCGCGCGACACCCAGAACGAGTCCTTGCTCCTGCTACAAGCGTTCATCGCGGTCATCGCGGTCACGACGCTGATCGTGGCGGCGGTGGTGGCGGAGCGACGCCGGATGGAGGGGCACCTGCGCGATCTGGCGGTGCGCGATCCCCTGACCGGGCTCGCCAACTACCGGCAGCTCATGATGGCGCTCGAGGCTGAGATCCGACGGTCGCAGCGCACGGACCGACCATTCGCGGTCCTGCTGCTCGACGTGGACGGTCTGAAGCGGATCAACGACCGCCACGGCCATCTTGTGGGAAGTCGCGCCCTGTGCCGCCTGGCCGAAGTCTTGCAGGTGTCCAGCCGCGTCGTGGACACCGCCGCCCGGTACGGGGGTGATGAATTCGCGCTGGTCCTCCCCGAGACCGACGACGTCGCCGCCGGGCAGGTCGCCGCGCGCGTGTCCGAGCGGCTGAAACAGGATGCGGAGACCCCGCGGATCAAGGCGAGCTTCGGGGTGGCGCTCTTCCCGCGCGACGGGACGACGGCAGAAGCGATTCTCAGCGGCGCGGACCGCGCGCTGTACGGGATGAAAGCGGCGAGCCGGTCTAGCGCCGGGCCCGCGCGGTGACCGAGCGGACGACGTCCGCCACCGTCACCTCGCCCAACTGATCCTCCAGCGCCCGCTCGGCGCGGCCCAGCACGGCGGACAGCGCCGGCTGAATGTGTTTCCCGACGGGGCACTTGGGATTCGGGGGCGAGCGGTGCAGGGCGAAGACATCCGGAGCCTCGACTGCCTGGTAGATGTCCAGCAAGCGAATCTTGTCGGCCGGCTGGGCCAGCATCGCCCCGCCGCCGGCGCCGAGCTGCGACCGGACCATGCCGGCATGGGCCAGCATGGAAATCAGTCGGCGGATGACGCCGGGGTTGGTGTTCACGCTGCCGGCGATGTACGCGGACGTCACCGGCCGCCCGCCCTCCGTTTCGAGGAGGGTGAGCACGTGCACCGCCACCACGAACCGGCTACTGGTCATATGTAACTACAAGAGTAACATATATTTGCGCCTTGTCAACCCTCTTGCCACCCGCTGCCGCAACACGCACCTTGATGTGCCCTCACCCAACGGGCGTTGCCCCGATGCGGCAATCTGTGCGCGTGACCGTTGCCGGGATGGTCTTGGTGGGCGCCCTCATCCCCGCCGGCTGCATGGTTCTTGATGCCCTTGGCCCGATCGGGTCCCGGGCAGCGACGTTCACGTACACCGGAGACACCGTCCTGACGGTGGGCAGCACGACCCCGGTTTTCGTGACCGTCCTGGCCCAGGGCGTGCCGCTTTCGGCGCAGCGGTTGCACATCGACATCTTCCCCGATTCGACCCGGGTAACCGTCAACTCCGCCGGGGACAGCCTGATTGGCTGCCGCGCCGGGCCGGCGGCGATGTTGATCCGGCTGCTGCACTCGAGCGCCGTCGGGACCGCGACGCCCGACACCTCTATCGGCCTCCGGGTGACCGGCGGCGGGTCCCCGGACGCCCGCTGTCCATGAAGTGCTTCAAGTGCGGCGCCACGGTGACCGAGGACCAACGGTTCTGCGGCCGCTGCGGCGTGCTCGTCTCGGATCCCGAGGCGGGAACCGTGATCGTCGAGTCGCCCGAGGGCGGTCTCCTCCAGCGCGTCCGCATGGTGCTGGGCGGCGATTTTGAGGTCACCGAAGAGCTGGCGCGCGGCGGCATGGGTGTGGTGTTCCGTGGGCGCGAGGTCGAGTTGGGGCGGTCCGTCGCCATCAAGGTGCTCGCCCCCGAGCTGGGCATCACGCCGCGCGCCGCGGAGCGGTTCAAGCGCGAAGCACGGATGGTGGCCGAGCTCGAGCATCCCAACATCGTTCCGGTGTATCGCGTCGGCCAGATCGCGGACATTTTGTTTATCGCGATGAAGTTCATCGAAGGGCGCTCGCTGGGACGGATCCTCGAGACGCATGGGGCTCTTCCCGTGCCTGTGGTGCTGCACGTGCTACGCTCCGTGATCCGCCCACTCGCGTACGCCCACGACCGGGGCATCGTGCATCGCGATGTGAAGGGCGACAACGTCCTCATCGATGGGGACGGGCGTGTGATGGTCTCGGATTTCGGCGTGGCGCTCCGCTCCGCCGACGTCACGCTCACGATCGACGGCACCGTCATCGGTACGCCGGCCTTCATGAGTCCCGAGCAGTGCCGCGGGAAACGGGCGGGCCCGCAGAGCGATCAATACTCCGTCGGTATCGTCGCCTTCCAGATGCTCGCGGGCCGGGTGCCCTTCGAATCCGAGACCCTGGCCGGCTTCATCCAGCACCATCTCTTCACGTCGCCCCCCGATCTCCGCGCGGCGCGGGACGACGTACCGGCCGAGCTGCTGCGGGCGGTCAATCGCGCTCTGGCCAAGGATCCCGACGCGCGGTTCGCGAGCACCCGCGCGATGCTGGACGCCATCGAGACAGTCCCGTTCTCGGAGGCGGACCGGCGTGAAAGCGAGGACGTGCTGCGCGATCTGGCCCGCGGCGCCGACATTCCGCAGGTCGCGACGCGCGACATCCGCTCGTTTCCCCACCTGCGCACCACGGCGCTGGAGCCGCGGTCGCGATCGCGGCGCACCGTCGGCCTCGTGGCGGCGGGGGTCGTCGCCATCATCGGGAGCACGGTCTTGGCCTTCGGCCGGCGCGGCGGCGTCCCTGCGGCGGCTCCGGCCGATACGACCCGTCGTGTTGCTGCCGCCGACACGATCGCTCCCGTCCCACCCTCGCGCCGGCCGCCGGCCCCGCGGGTCGCCATGGGCACGCTGCGCATCCTCACGACGCCGCCCGACGCGGTGATCCTGATCGACGGACAGCGCGCCGGCGTGGGCTCCGTGATCGATAGGGCGATCGCCGTGGGCCCGCGGCGGATCGAGGCCCGCGCTCCCGGCTATGCGTCCTACGATACCATCGTAGACGTCGCGGCCGGCGCTCTCGTCAACCTGCGCCGGGTCACGCTGCGCGCTCGCGCCGACAAGCCGTGAGGCGTCTCCGCCTCCTCGCCCTGGTTGCCTGCCTGGCGTTGCCGTCGTCGGTCGCCGCCCAAGATACGACCGCGGACGTGCTGCACCGCGCCCGGGGTTATTACGAAGGGCTCGACCTCGAGCGGGCGCTGCCCTTGCTGCGCCAGGTCGTCTCGCCGCAATGGCCCTCCGCGGTCACGACGGCGCAGCGGGTCGAAGCGTACACGTACCTCGCGGCAGCGCTCGTGCTCGTGGGACAGCGGGACTCGGCCGTCTCCTATTTCGCTGCCGCGCTCGGCAGCGACCCGTTCACCGATCTCGATCCGCAAGAGTTCACGCCGGCTCAGACGGCGGCGTTCGCGGCCGCGCGGCCCCGCGTCTTTGCGGTGGCCGCACGGCCCGTCCCGGCCAGCCGCAGCGACGTGCGCACGGAGCGGATTCACTTCACGGTTGCCACAACGCACAGCGCAAGCCTGCAGGTGCTGCTGCAACCGTTGGAGGCAGGCACCTCGTTGGCGGTGTTCCAGGGTGAGAACGAGGGAGCGCGAGAGGTCGCGTGGGACGGCCTCACACCTGATGGTCGCCTCGCAGCCCCGGGTCGCTACATGCTGCTCGTCGTCGGACGCAGTCACCTCCTGGCGCGCACGGACTCCGCGCGTGTCTTCTTCCTCCTGGCGCACGAGCCGGTCTCACTGGAGGACACGCTACCCGATCTTGGTCGCGGGGCGTTGCTCCCGCAACGCGCCGGTGGCGCCGGAGCGCCCCGCGAGCTCGTGAAGGGCGGGATCGTGGCCGCCGCCGCCCTCCTCGTGTCGGGAGCCCTGGTGAATCGCGAGCTGGGTGGCGGGGAGCGCGGCGGTGCCCGAGTGGTCGCCGGTGTGGCCGTGGTCGCGGGTGCAGCGGGATTCTTCGCGCTCAGCCGCCGTCACGACATCCCGGAGAATATCCAGGCGAATCTCGGGCGGCAGGCGGAGCACCGGGCCGCCAATCAAGCGATTCAGCAGCGCAATGCCGATCGGCTCGCTGAGGCAGTACTCATCGTTACGCCTGCCGCCGGAGTCGGTCCCTGAGGGCGGCGTGGCATGTCGCCGTCGCGGCCGTCGCGCCGCTGCTCGCGCTCGTGATCCCGCCGCGCGCCGCGGTCGCCCAGGCCGGGAGCGTCGCGTTCACCGGTGATATGGCGACTGCCGAGCATCGAGTCGACGATCACAGCGTAGCCGGGGGCGTCGAGATCTCGACGGGGACGCTCTTCGGTACAGGCCTCCGCATCGGTGTGGGGTCGCGAGGGATGATTGCGGCGGTGGGTCGGACGGGCGTGCTGCATCCCGGTGCCCGCGCGACGCTGCCGCGCGACGTCGCCGAGCTGGGGTTGGACGGCGCCTACCGGATGCGTGACTGGTTCGACGTCGTCGCGGGGGTCCACGTCCGCAGCTATACGACACCGCTCGCGCGCCAGCGCTGGACGGCGCCGTACCTGGGGGCCGCGGCGCGGGTGCCCTTCGCGGTCGACGGCTTGCGCGGGCTCTTGGATGTGGCCGTCCATCCATTCGCGAGCGTCAGCGGTCTCACCCGGCCCGAGCTCGCGATCACGAGCGGCGCCGGCATGGCGTATTCGCGCGGCCGGCTGGAGGTGCAGCTGCGCTATGCGCTCGAGCGCTACGAGTTCGCGCGGGGGACCGCGGCCGAACGGCTGGAGCAGGTTTCCGCGCTCACGCTCGGGGTACGGGTGCGCGCCAAAACGACAACGGCGCCGCCCGTAGGGGCAGCGCCGTGATCCTGCAGGTGCCGTGTGTGGTTAGAGCTTCACGACGTTCTGCGCCGCCGGACCCTTCTGGCCCTGGACGACTTCGAACTCGACCCGCTGGCCTTCGGCCAGCGACTTGAACCCTTCCGCCTGAATGGCGGTGTGATGCACGAAGCAGTCCTTTTCGCCGTTCTCCGGGGTGATGAACCCGAAGCCCTTGGCGTCGTTGAACCACTTCACGGTACCGGTGATGCGTGCCATACTGATGATACTCCTAGCTTAGTAGTGTTCCCGACGACGGGCGTTTTTGACCTTGCGGCGAGCAGCCGCCTTGTCCTTCCGACGCCGGCGAGTGGCCGGACTCTCGTAAAACCGCTTCTTCTTCATGTCCTGAAACAGCCCCGCTTTGGTAATCTGCCGGCGGAACTTCTTCAACACGAAGTCGAGACGGTCGTGCTCGGTCAGCGTGACTTCCATGAAGCCCCTTTTGCCGAGGAGTGCCGATCCAGAAACGACAAAGGACCCGAGGCGGCAGCCCAGGTCCTATGACAGTCTCTGGTGTTCAGCGCACGGCACCATGCCGTGGCCCTTTCGCTCGCCCCAAAAGTGGCACCGCGTACTCCAAATGTCAACCGTCGCAAGGATGCCACATTATGACCTCTGGCGCGCGGGTCGGAACCCCGCCTGGATCCGGGCGTACGCTGCGGTTCGCCGTGGAGTTGGCGCTCTAGTCCAACACGTCGCGCACGCGCTGCGCCAGCGCGCTCGGACTGAAGGGCTTCTGCATGAACGCCGTCCCGGGGTCGAGCACCCCGTGCCGCTCCACGGCGACGTCCGCGTAGCCCGAGACATACAGGACCTTCGTGTCGGGGCGCCGTTCGAGCAGCCGCCGCGCCAGCTCGCGGCCGCTCATGCCCGGCATCACGACGTCGGTGACCAGCAGGTGAATGGGGCCCGTGTGGCGCTCGGCGAGCTGCAGCGCCTCCGCGCCGCCGCCGGCCAGCAGCACCGTGTACCCCGCCTGTTCCAGCACCTTGCGGATCAGGACGCGGACGATTTGCTCGTCTTCGGCCACGAGGACCGTCTCGGTCCCGGCGGCGGGCAGCGCGACCGGCGGCGCCGCTCGCGACGGTTCGACTGGTGAGTCGACACGCGGCAAGTGGATTCGGAACGTGGTCCCCGTTCCCAGCGTGCTGCTCACGGCGACCTGCCCGCCGCTCTGGCGCACGATGCCGTACACGGTCGCGAGTCCGAGGCCGGTGCCCTTGCCGCGCGCCTTGGTCGTGAAGAACGGCTCGAACACGCGGGCTAACGTGGCCGCGTCCATGCCGCTCCCGGTATCCACCACCTCGATCAGCACGTAGCGTCCGTCGGGTAACTCGCCGGAGTCCGTCATCTCGACGTTCTCGGTGCGAATCGTGAGCCGTCCGCCGTCCGGCATCGCATCGCGTGCGTTGACGGCCAGGTTCACCAGGACCTGCTCGACCTGGCCGGGATCCACGCGAACGGCGCCCAGGCCGTCGGCGAGCTCCGCGGTGAGCGCGAGGTCTTCGCCGATGAGGCGCCGCAGCATCCGGCTGAGATTCTTGATCAGGTCGTTCAGATCGGTGACGGCCGGCCGCAGCACCTGGCGGGCGCTGAAGGCGAGCAGTTGACGGATGAGCTCCTGGGCGCGCTGGGCCGCGTCGCGAATGATTTCGACCTCCTCGCGTGCGCTCGCGCCCTGGGGCGTGTCGAGCAACAGCAGCTCCGCCGAGCCGAGGATGGCCGTCAGGATGTTGTTGAAGTCGTGCGCCACGCCCCCGGCGAGCCGGCCGATAGCCTCGAGCTTCTGGGCCTGGGCGAGGTCGTGTTGCAGCTGCACGCGTTCGCGACGCACCCCGGCGTCGGCCAGCGCACGCGCGACGGCGGGCGGCAGGCGCTGCAACCGGTCCTTCATGATGTAATCCGTGGCGCCGGCCCGCATGGCCGCCACCGCGGTATCCTCACCGACGCTGCCGGAGATGACGATGAACGGGAGGTCCTGGCCGGACGCTTGCAGCACCGCCAGCGCCGCCGGAGCGTCGAATCCCGGGAGGTAGTAGTCGCTCAGCACGACGTCCCACGGCTGGCGCGCCAGGGCCGCGCGGAGCGCCTCGGCGGTTTCCACGCGCTCATGCGTCGGCACGAATCCGCCGCGCCGCAGCTCGCGCAGGATCATCTCCGCGTCGGTCACGCGATCCTCGACGATGAGCGCGCGGAGCGGCGTCAGTGCGGGGGGCACGGAATCGGGCACGATCTACTATACGGACGGGCGCGCCCTTGCTTCAAGGCCGCGGCGCGGCAACTTATGTGCCCATGCGCCCCCTCCTGCCGATCGTTTCGTTGGTCGTCCTCTCGGCATGCCACGGCTGGTGGCGGTCCGGGTCCACTACGCCCGCGAGGCCACCGCGCGACACGGCGCCGGCGCACCGCCCGCCGACCCAACCCGTGGCCGTGCGCGACACGCAGCTCGAGAACCGGGTGGGGCGGCTCGAGCTGCGCCTGCTCGAGAAGGAGGCGCAGGTCGAGGAGCTCCAGGCTCGGCTCGACGACGCGCGGCGCGAGGTGGTGCGGGCGATGGCCAAGTTGCAGTCGCTCGCCACGCGAGCGGAGGCCGCCTCCGGAATGGCGGAAGCGGAGATCGCGCTGCAGGCGCTCCGCACCAGCGGCAATCCGCAAGGGGTGCCAGAGCTGGGGCAGGCCGCCCAGCTGCTCCAGCTGGCGACGGCGGAATTCGACAAGCAGAACTACGGCGGAGCGCTGTACCTCGCGAATCAAGCGAAGGACGCCGCCGCGGCGGGGCAGGGCCGGGTGGCGAGCGTGGAGCGCGGCGCCCTGCGGCAGGGCGAAGTGCCGTTCGCGCTGCCGCTGCGATTGCAAACAGGGGGACGCGCGAACGTGCGGGCCGGGCCGGGGAGCGGTTTCGACGTCGCCTTCACCCTCGATGCGGGCGCGCCGCTGACCGGCTACTCGTACGTGGATCAGTGGGTGCGCATCACCGACGACTCAGGCCGGGGGGGCTGGGTGCATCAGAGCCTCGTCGGCCGGCGGCAATAGCTACACCGAGCGAGACTGCCGGCGGCGACGCTCCGCCGCACCGGGGGCCAGGATGACGCGGTCGCGGCCTTCCCGTTTCGCCTGGTAGAGCGCCGCATCGGCGATGGCGATGAGCGTCTCGCCGATGTCACCGTGGGCCGGGAATTCGGCCACGCCGAAGCTCAACGTGACGGACCCGCCCGGGAGCTTCTCCGCCGCCAGCCGCTCGCGGACACGGTCGGCCACGTCGGCGGCGCCCGACCCCTCGGTCTCCGGCAGCAACACGAAGAATTCCTCGCCGCCATAGCGCGCCACGACGTCCACGTCGCGTGTGGCCTCACGCATGATGGTGGCCACCTGCTTGAGCACCGCATCGCCTGCGGGATGGCCGTTCGCGTCGTTGTAGCGCTTGAAGTGGTCCACATCGGCCATCAGCACGGCGAACGTGTGCTTGAGGCGGCGGGCGCGGCGCACCTCGTGGTCCAGCGCCTCCATCATCCGCCGCCGGTTGAAGAGTCCGGTGAGCGGATCGGTGGCCGAGAGACGCTCGAGCTCCTGGTGACTCTCACGCAGCCGCGCCACCATGTTGTTGAACACCTGCGTCAGATACCCGACCTCGCCGCCGGTGACGACGGGCAGATCCACCTCGAGATCGCCGCCGGCCACCTTGGCCGCGCCCTGCGTCAGCCGGTCGAGGGGCCGCACGATCAAGAGACCTAGGAAATAGCCGAGGGTGCCGACGGCCGCGAACAGCGACGCCACGATGAGGGTCGTGACGTTGCGCAGCCGCGCCACCTGCCGGAACGCCTGAAGCGTGGGGATCTCCGTGACCACGATCCAGTTGAGTCCGGGGACGCGCCGCACACTTCCGACCACGCGGTCACCGGTGACGCTCCCGAACTGGACGGCGTGCCCCTCGCGGGCGAGGAGCCAGCGGGTGTCGTCCGGCGTGTACCGGAGCGTCATCACAGTGGCGGAGGTGCCTCGCGAGCTGATGATGAGATGGCCGTCCCCGCTCATCGCGTACACCTGACCGGCGTCTCCGGGCGCGAACCGCTTGAGCGTGTCGGCGACCCCGTGGAGATTGATCTTGGCGGCGATCGCGCCCAGCAGCCGTCCGCTGGCGGGACGGATCGGCACGGCGATCACCATCTCGGGCCGCGCCGCCGTCGAATCCCAATAGGGCGTGCCCAGCACGAGGTTGTCGCCGCGCATCTGGCCCTGCCAATCGGGGGGAAGGACGAGGGCGCGGGGCTGCTTGTCGCTCGACGCGATGATGTGCCCGTGCGTGTCCAACACGAGCAGCTCATCGTAATCGACGAACTTGTCGCGTACGGAATTCAAGTAGTCGGTCAAGCGTTGGTAGGCCCGCCCCGATCGCACCGCTTCCCCGTTCACGCGCTGCAGGCGGTCGACGTTCTCGGTGACTTCGTACGAGCTCGAGAACACACGCAGGTCGTAGCGGCGCTCCTTGGTCCACAGGTCCAGCTCGCGGGAGGCTTGGGTACTGAGTCCCAGCAGCTCCTCGGAAGCCTTAGCCGTGAGCGCGCGCTTGTTCTCGACGTAAGAGATCCACGCGGTGGTCAGGGAAGGCAGCAGCGTCGCCAGGACCGCGAACATCAGGATCTTGCTCCTGATGGTATCGAGTCGTAGGGCGCTGAGACCTCGCGAAATCGTTTGTTCCCAGGAACTCAAGGGCGCTTCCCCTTTCGGGTACCAGCAAGATTCACGTCGCGGACGCTACCGCAAGGCGCGTCCAGCAGCCGTGCGGAGAATCACGCGGCGACCTGGCGGTCAATCACGGCCGGGCGCAAACTTGGCGCTCCGGAGCCACCTCTCACCTGCGAGATCCCGATGCGCCGCTCGAACGCCCTAGACCGCCGCTCGTTCCTGCAATACGCCGCCGGCGCTGCCGCCGCCACCGCGCTGCCCGCCCCCACGACCGTTCCCCGCGTGCCCGCCCCGGCGCCGCGCAGCCCCCAGGCATTCGAGCTCGAGGAGGCGACGATCGCCTCCCTGCAAGACGGACTGCGCGCCGGAAGATACTCGACGCGCTCCCTGTGCGAAGCCTACCTCGCGCGCATCGAGGCGCTCGACCGCTCGGGACCGACGCTCCGGTCCGTGCTCGAGACCAACCCCGACGCCCTGGCGATCGCCGACCGGCTCGACGCCGAGCGAAAAGCCGGACGAAGGGGGACGGCGCGCGGTCCGCTGCACGGCATTCCGGTGCTCATCAAGGACAACATCGCGACCGCGGACCGCATGATGACGACGGCGGGGTCACTCGCGCTCGTCGGTCGGACGCCGCCGCGCGATGCGGTCGTCGCCGAGCGGCTGCGCGCGGCGGGCGCCGTGATCCTCGGCAAGACCAACCTCACCGAGTGGGCCAATTTCCGGGCCAACCAGGCGTCGAGCGGCTGGAGTGGCCGCGGCGGACAGTGTAAGAATCCCTATGCGCTCGACCGCAACCCTTGCGGCTCGAGCTCGGGCACCGGCGCCGCCATCGCCGCGAACTTCGCCGCCGTGGGCATCGGCACCGAGACGGACGGATCGATCGTGTGCCCCTCCTCGGCGTGCTCGCTCGTCGGTGTCAAGCCGACCCTGGGGTTGATCGGCGGGGCGGGCATCATCCCGATCGCGCACAGTCAGGACACGGCCGGCCCGATGTGCCGGACGGTGACCGATGCGGCCGTCCTGCTCGGCGTGCTGGCGGGGAAGGACTATAGCGCGAGCCTCGATCCGAACGGACTCAAGGGCGCGCGCATCGGCGTCGCGCGCAAGAAATGCTTCGGGTACAGCCCCGAGGCCGATGCGCTCGTGGAGGTCGCGATCGATGTGCTGCGGCGCCAGGGTGCGACCATCGTCGATCCGGCCGACATTCCGCACCTGGGCGAGTACGACGACTCCGAGTTCGTCGTGCTGTTGCACGAGTTCAAGGCCGACCTGAACGCCTACCTGGCAGAATGGACGCCGCGCGGGCCGATGGGCAGCCTCGCCGACCTGATCGCCTTCAACGAGGCCAACAAGACCCGAGAGCTCGCGTACTTCGGGCAGGAGATCTTCATTCAGGCGCAGGAGAAGGGGCCACTGACCGACCAGGCATACCTCGACGCGCTCGAGAAGGACCGAAGGCTGTCGCGCACCGAGGGGCTCGACGTGGCGTTCGCGCAGAACACGCTCGATGCGATCATCGCGCCGACCGGGAGTCCGCCGTGGCCCACCGATCTCGTGAACGGCGATCACTTCCTCGGGGCCAGCTCGACCCCCGCCGCGGTCGCCGGGTACCCCAGCGTCACCGTCCCGGTGGGCTATTCGTTCGGCCTGCCGGTGGGGATGTCGTTCATCGGGCGCGCGTCGGGTGAGGCGACGCTCTTGAAGCTCGCCTACGCGTACGAGCAGGCGGCCCAGCCGCGCCGCCCGCCGCGTTTCCTGCCGACGGCCGACCTGTCCTAACGGAGCGGCGCGCCCGCGGCGATCCAGCGCGCGAGCAGAGCGCGCTCGTCGGAGGTCATGCCGGTCTTATTGCCGAGCGGCATCGTTTGTGTCTCGACGACGCGAACACGGATCCGCTCGGCGAGGCGCGCGATGCCTTCTGGCGTGTCGAAGGTGACGCCGGCGGGCGCCGCCCCGAAGGTGGGATCGCTCGGGAACCGCGAGTGGCAGGGCAAGCAGCGCCGGACGACGATCGCGCGGACCGCCACGAAGGGAGGGGCGACGTCCGCGGCAGGCACGGCAGCCGCCCCGCCTTTCGGACTCGAGAGGAACACCGCCCCTGCGAGCGCAGCGGCTGCCGGGAGCAGCGCCCAACGCGCCGCCGCCCCGCGGCCGATCATCGCATGGCGCACCGCGGCTCCGGCGACAAAAAGAAGGAAGAGCACGAGCCAGTTGAGCGGGCTCGCGTACGTGCGCGGGTAATGGTTACTCAGCATGATGAAGAGCAGCGGGAACGTCATGTAGCTGTTGTGGACCGAGCGTCGTTTGGCCCGCTCCCCAAGTGTGAAATCGGGTTGCCGGCCCGCCTTGGTCGCGTCGATCATCGCCTGCTGCGCCGGCAGAATCCGCATCCACACATTCGCCACCATCAGCGTGCCGAGCAGGGCGCCGACGTGCATGAACGCGGCCCGGCCGGAGAGCAGCCGGCAGGCGGCGATCGTGACGGCGGCGAGCAGGGCGAGCGAGATCGCGGTGGCGATCCACCCGTGGACCGGCGCTGCGAGCCGCGAGCGCCACAATACGTCGTACACCACCCACCCCACGACCAGGAGCGCGATACCGAGCGCGGTAGCGGTGCCGCGACTGATGTTCGACACCGCAGGATCGAGCAGGTACGCCTCGCTCAGGTAATAGACGAGCACGAGCAGCGCGATCCCGGTGATCCAGGTAAACAGGGCCTCCCACTTGAACCAGTGCAACACCGCAGGCATCTCACCGGGGCCGGGGCGGCGCTTTTCTGTCTGGTAGAAACCGCCGCTGTGCACCATCCACAGGTCGCCCTCCACGCCTGGACGGGCTGGTCTTGGAGCGCTGAGGGCGCGGTCCAACCAAATGAAGTAGAAGGAGCTGCCGATCCAGGCGATGCCGGCGACGAAATGCGTCCAACGCAGCAGCAGGTCGGCCCAGTCGCCGAAGAGGGCGCTCATAGGGCCTGAAACTTCACTGCCAAACCCTGACCGGCCAGCCCCGGTCTGACCACAGCAGGATCGCCAAACGGCGCGTAGTATTTCCTACGATGCGCGGACCCATCATCGCGGTATTGCTCGCCGTTCCCACGGCTGTCGCGGCTCAGACGGCCGATACGGTGACGGGCCGCGTGACCGACCAGGCCGGCCAACCCCTCCCCGTCGCGACGATCGAAATCACGGAAGTGGGGCGCCGCCTCACGACGGCGACCGACGGCGGGGTTTGCGCCGGTCGTGCGCGACGTGATGGTCTCGGGTGCGTTCACGCTCGATGTCGCGCTGACGCCCAACCCGTTCCAGCTCGAGCCCGTGACGGTCACGGCGACGCGGTCTCCCGTGGCGGCGGACGCCTCGCCGCTCCCGTTCGCGGCGCTCGCCGGCGATCAGCTGCGCGAGGTGCGAGGTGTGTCCCTGGCCCATGTGCTCGCGGATCTTCCTGGCGTCCGCGCGCTGACCACTGGCGCGCAGATCGGCAAGCCCGTGATCCGTGGGCTCACCGGTTCGCGCATTTTGGTGCTCGAAAACGGGAGTCGGCTCGAGGACTACTCGTGGAGCGACGAGGATGGTCCGTCGGTCGAGACGGGATTCGTGCGGCGGATCGAGGTGATCCGCGGGCCCGCGAGCGTGCTGTACGGATCGGACGCGGTGGGCGGGGTCGTCAACGTGATCTCTGAGCCCCTCCCCACTGCCGACCCGGGCGCGCCCGCATTCATGCGCACGGGATTCACGGTCTCCGCTGCCACGAACAACCTGGAGCTGGGCGGTGCGGCGCGCGCCGAGGGCGCGAAGGGCACGCTCGGCTGGCGCGTGGCCGGGGTCGGTCGTTATGCCGGTAACATTCACACCCCTGCCGGCGAGCTGGACAACACCGGCTTTGGCGCGGCGAACGCGGAGGGCGCCATCGGTTGGCATGGCGACCGCGGTGCCGTGTCGCTCCGGGTGGTCCACTACGGCGGCGAGTTCAAGCTTCTGGAGGCAAATGGGCCTCCCGACACGTCGGCCACCAAGAAAGAAGGGGGGCCCGCGCGCAAGGCCTCCGATGAGCGTCTGCAGATCACGGCCGACCGACGTGCGGGGTCTTGGCGACTCGAGGCCAAGGGCCAGTTTCAACGTCATTCACTGATCGAGGTCTCGGACGACACCGTGCCGGGTGGCGGCGGATCGTCTACGGAGACCGAGGCCTTCAACCTCCTCCTGCAGACGGGCTCGCTCGACCTGCTCGCACACCACACCTCTGGCTCGGTGCGCGGCACGCTCGGCGTGACGGGCGTGGCCCAGTGGAACGACGCGAGTGGCCGGATCCCGCTCGTGCCCGATGCACGGATTGGCTCCGTCGCCGCCTTTGCCTTCGAGCAGGTGATGCTCGGCAAGGTGAGCCTACTGGTCGGAAGCCGCGTGGATGCCCGCCGCTTGACGGCGGATGCCGATACCGCGCTCGCGCTCGGCAATCAGGAGCGTCGGAACACGGCCTGGTCCGCCGACGCGGGGCTCGTGTGGCACGTCCTCTCCGACGTCGCCGTCAGCGCAAACGCCGGCCGCGCGTGGCGCGCGCCGACGCTGTTCGAGTTATTCGCCCATGGTCCCCACATCGGCGAGGCGCGCTACGAGCAGGGGGATTCCACTCTCGTGCCGGAGGTAGGGCGGAGCGTCGACGTTGCCGTCCACTGGCTCGGCCGCCGCGTGCGTCTCGATGTCGCGGGATATCAGAACCGGCTGGCGCACTACATCTACATCACGCCTACGGCGCAGTTCATCGATTCGTTGCGCGTCTACCAGCACGTCCAGGCCGATGCCGAACTGGTTGGCGTGGAGGCGTCGGTCGAAGCCCAGCCGGTAGAGCCGCTGCTGGTACGGGTGCGGATGGACGGTGTGCGCGGTACCAACTTGGCCGCGCACGAGCCGCTGCCGCTGGTCCCGCCGGTGCGCGTCGCGGTCGGGCTCGGTTGGCGGGATGCGCTCGAGGTCGACGTCGAGTCCTTCGCGCGCCAGACGCGGCTCAATCCGCTCGACGTGCCAACCCCTGGGTATACGCTGGTGCACTTGAGCGGTGGCGGGGCTGTGCGCCTGTTCGGGCGCCCGATGCGGCTCGACATCGCGGTGCGCAACGCGCTCAACACCCACTATCGCGACTTCCTGAGCCGTTATAAGGAGTTCGCGCTCGACCCCGGCCGCAATCTCATCGTGCGCTTGTCGACGGGGGATGTAGACTAGCCGGCTGACTGATTCAGAATCTCCCAGATCCGGTCCGCCCACTCGCGGTGCTCGGGCTTCATCAGGACTGAGCGCAAGCACGTGAGCGTGGGCCGATCGCGCTCCATCCGGCCGAGATCGAAAAACTCGACCGGCAGCTCCGCGAGCGCGAGGTGGAGGTGGCGCCGCGCCGCCTCCTCGAACAGGCGGCGGGCCCGTGCCGAGGCTTCGCTCACCTGCGCGGCCCGAGGCGCCCACACGAGAATGTCCAGCTCGGGCGGCGCGGCCGTGATGAAGCGCCGGTCTCCCTTCAGCCGTTCGTACAGCGCCAGGGCCGCCTTGCGGCCAGCCGCCAAGCCGCGCGCGAACTCGCCGTCCGTCGCGAGTGGGAGCAGTCGCTGTGTAGCCCAGAGCGCGACCGCCGCGGCGCCGGGCCGGGAGCATTCCAGACTGATTTCGCCCAGATGTAATTGCGTCGAGCTGAAATACGTATAAGGAGAGTCGTGCTGATAAAACCGCCCCACGGTCGGGTCGTGGAACAGCACGCACCCGCACCCGTACGGCTGCAGTCCGTGCTTGTGCGGATCGATGACGATCGAATCGACCTCCCGCAAGCGCTCATACGTGCGTCGTGTCTCTGCTGAAAGGTTCGCCGCCAGCCCGAAGTAGCCGCCGTAGGCCGCATCGGCGTGGAGGCGGAACTCGAAGCGCTGGCGCAAGTCGAGGATCGCCGGCAGCGGGTCGACCGCCCCGGTTGCCGTCGTCCCGATGGTCGCCACCACGGTGCCGACGTCCCCGGCCTTGAGGCGTTGCTCGAGCGCGGCGAGGTCCACGCGGCCGCGCCAATCGCACGGGATCGTTTCGAACGGAAGGCCGAGCACTCCGCTGATGCGCTGATGCGTGTAGTGCGCCTGCGTCGATGCGACGATGACCTTGCCGGCGTGCAGGCGCCCGCCGACCCACAACGCCTCGAGGTTGGCGACGGTGCCGCCACTCGTGAGGTGCCCGAGGTGCTCTTCCCACCCGACCATCTGCGCGATCTCCGCGACCGCTTCCTTCTCCATCGCCGAGCTGGCGCGCCCGCCGTCGAGCGCGTGGTTGTTAGGGTTAATCCATTGGGCCAATGCGTACGCGAGGCGCGCCACAGGATGGGGCGGCTTCATCATCTGGCCGGCGTAGAGCGGATGGAAGTAGGGGTAGTTGTCGCGCAATCGGTCGGCGACTTCGGTGAGGACCGCCGCGATCGCCTTCTCGTCGTAGGCGACGTCCGCCGGCGGGAGGTTCGCGAAGCCGGCGCGCAGGCGCTCGAGAGCGGGGTCTAACGGGTGCACAGAGCCTTCCGCATTCGGGAGCGCCGTGATAAATCCGACTTGGTGTCTGCGGCAGCTCCGACGACCGGTTGCGGGGGCCGCGGGCACGTACCGGAAACCCGGGAGGGTGTCATGACGAGGAAACACGTCGCGTGGAGCGCCGCCGTCGCGCTGCTCGCGGGCTGCGCGGTCGACCAGCGCACGCCAACGGCATTCGAATTCACTGCGCCACTGTTCGCCGCCGGAGGGAATGCGGACTTCAATCTCGGCACCCATCTGTTTGGGGGCGGGGAAGTGTTTACACCCGCGACGCCGGACGCGCTGACGCCTGCCGATTCGCGGGGGCAAGGGCAGGCGGAGTTCCGCGTGAGCGCGGACGGCAACACCGTCGATTTCCGCCTGATCGCGTCGAACATCGACAACGTCATCATGGCGCACATCCACTGCGGCCGCCCAGGCGCGAACGGACCGATTCGCATGTGGCTGTCTCCCGTGATCGGACCCACCGGCGCCCCTGGACCCAACGGATCAGGACCGCACGATGGCGTGCTCGCGACCGGCACATTCTCGCCAGGCGGCGTCATCTGTCCCGCGAGCGCGGTCGGCCAGGACATGCCCCTGCTCGACGCCATGCGTGCCGGCCTCACCTACGTCAATGTGCACACGAACGACGGCGTCGCACCGACCAACACGGGACCGGGCGACTTCCCCGGCGGCGAGATCCGCGGGCAGCTCGATCATCCGAGCGTGAAGAACTGACACAAGACCCTTCGGGGCCGGGGACCGCGCTTAGGCCTCCGGCGCCTCGCGTCCCAGCGCTTGCAGGTACGTGCGATCCCACGCGGCCGGGATGCTCTCGCGCGGGGAATAGGGGCCTGGCACATACGCGCGCGAGCTCACGCCGAGCTGACTGCGCTCGCAGATGTGCCAGTCCTGCCGGTTGGTCGTATCCCAAAACTCCTCGGCGTCCTCAATGTTGTAGCCGGGTGCGGTGGGAGCGTCGGGGTGCACCATCCACTCGCACACGACCCGTGACTCGAGCGGTGCCTTCGGCCACACGGTATAGAAGACGGCGTAGTCGGGATGCAGGCTGAGCATCATCGTCGGGAAGAGCGCATAGTAGAACGCGCGGTGCTGGTCCTCGGCGGACAACTCGCCGAGCGGTAACGCACAGGTGCGGCCCGAGATCGTCGCACTCTGGTGCGGCGCTTTGATCTCCATGTAGCCGCCCAGGAACGGGCCTTCCACGAGATCGTTCGCGCCGCTCGTGTAGGGCAGCTTGGTCGAAAGCTCCGGATGAATCGTGGGGCAGTGCAGGCACTCGTTGTAATTCTGGAGAATCAGCTTCCAGTTCGCTCGCACGTCGTACTCGATCCTCCGCACGGTGCGCAGCGCCGGCAGGTTGTATCGCGCGAACCGCCCCGCGAGCGGACCGAAGACTGTCGCGAGCGGCTCGGCGGCGGGGTCGAGATTGAGGAAGAGAAACCCTTCCCACGCGGCCAGCGCGACGGTGTGCAACGGATAGGCTTTCTTGTCGAACCCTTCGACTTCATGCATGTGGGGCGCGCCGATCAGACGGCCATCAAGCGCATAGGTCCATGCGTGATACGGACACTGGATCGTCTCGGAGAGCTGGCCACGTTCGGCCTCGCACAGCCGCGTCCCGCGGTGGCGGCACACGTTATAGAACGCGCGCCGCTCGGCCGACTGGTCGCGCAGCACGATGATGCTCTCGCCC
>WNFL01344188.1_pt1 | contig 25465 bp, 21 predicted proteins | sample 5400361 | NCBI WGS metagenome assembly WNFL01 (sample SAMN13153351, study PRJNA577476) | soil metagenome | isolation source: 40 cm soil on Douglas fir-dominated hillslope | place: USA:California | collected 2013-09-17
CTATTATCCGAGCCGCCGCCACATTCCCGCAGGGCTGCGAGCCTTGATCGCGCTTGCGCGCGAGAGGGCGGAATTGCCCGTGAGAAAGTAGGTCATCGCGGGCCAACGGCACAAAGGTTCCATAGTCCAGTGCGTGTCGAACCGATACCGTCTGCGGATCGCGGGAGGAAGAGATCGATCGAGTGACGTTGCCCTTCTTGCCCCGGCTCGCCGCCTGCGCCGGCCTCCTGATTGCCACACATGCAGCAGGGCAGGACATCGAGCCGCGCACCTATTCGAACGCGCCGATCGGCGTCAATTTCCTGGTCGTCGGCTACGCCTACACCAGGGGCGCGCTGCAGTTCGATTCGGCGCTGGACCTCACCGACGCCCACATCAGGACCTCGAACGCCGTCGTCGCGTACGCGAGGGTGTTCGATATCGGGGGAAAGGCGGCCACGTTCGACGTGATCGTGCCCTACACGGGGCTCGCCGGAACCGCGGTCTACCAGGGCGACTTCGTCGAGAGGAATGTCAACGGGTTCGCCAACCCGGCATTCCGGCTTTGCTGGAATTTCTACGGGGCGCCGGCGCTGGCGCTGAACGAGTTCCGCGCCTGGCACCAGGACGTGGTCATCGGCGCCAGCCTTCGCGTATCGGCGCCGTGGAGCCAGTACGACGCGAGCCGGCTCGTCAACATCGGCACCAACCGTTGGTCCTTCAAGCCCGAGCTCGGCATCTCGAAGACCGCCGGGCCATGGACGCTCGAGGGCTCGTTCGCGGCGACGATGTTCACGGTCAACAACGACTTCTTCGGAGGCAACAAGCGCGAGCAGGCCCCCGTCTACTCCGCGCAGGCGCACGCGATCTACGGCTTCGCCGGCGGCAGCTGGGTCTCGGCCGACGCTACCTACTTCGCCGGAGGACGCACGACCTTCAACGGCATCCTGAAGGCCGACCTCCAGCAGAACTGGCGCGTCGGGGCAACGCTCGCGATGCCCGTGGACCGGCGCAACTCGATCAAGCTCTACGTGAGCAGCGGCTTGTCGGCCCGTACCGGCAACACCTTCGATCTCGCCGGCATCGGGTGGCAGCATCGCTGGGGCGGCGGCCTGTGACGTCGTGCATGGCCTGGCTCACCACGTCCACGCGGCGATCTCATACGCGCGAATCTAGGTCCATCGCGCGAATCCGCGCTATTGTCTGGCGCGAGTCTTCAGGACAGGGGGCAACCATGTCTACCGGAAGGGAAGACGTCTACGCGATCACCGATCGGGGGGCGAACGAGCTCAAGGGCGGCGCGACCACCCTCACTGCGCACGAGCTCGAGGTGCTCGTCCTCGTCGACATGCGTCGCAGGTCGAGGCGCTGCTGAAAAAGCTGGTCGTGGGTGGATTCATTCGCACCGCGGAGCCGCCGCGCAACGAGGGCTTCGACTACTTCTTCTCTTCAGCCCCGTCGGCGTCCGAACCTTCAAGCGAGGCGGTGCGACGGGCAGCGCAGGAGGCCGCGAGCGGCGCCGCCGCATTGCGCCAGAACGGCTACTACGTGAGCATCGCGCGCCGTGCGAAGGCGACCACGCAGGCAGCTCGCAGGCTCACGGTGCTGGTGGTCGAGGACGAGCCGCTCGTCGCGAAGTTCATGAAAGTGGTGGTCGAGACCGAGGGACATGTCGTGCGCATGGCAGCCAATCGCGAGGCGATCATCGCGCAGCTTCGCCAGGCGCCGCTGCCGGACATCGTCCTCCTCGACCTGATGCTGCCCGAATTCCGGTGGTGATCCTGACGGGACAGGCGACCCGCGAGAGTGTGGTGAACGGCCTCGCCTTCGGCGCCGACGGCTACTTCACGAAGCCGTTCGAGATCGATGTGCTGTTGCGGGGAATGAAAGCGGTATTGGGGCAGCTCGAACCGCAACGCGACGCCACGAAGCCGCCAACCGATCCCTCGAAGCCGGCATAGCAGGGACGTTCCCTACTTCGGCCCCATCACGAATTCCTTGGTCCGCATCCGAAGCGCTTCGCTCTGGTCGTACTCCAGGTTCTGCCACTGGCGCGTGCGGCTATCGTATTCGCAGAACACGTCCCGGAGCGTCTGATACCCGAACCACGCCGCCGCGCCGTCCGGCGAGGTCGCGTACACGAAGTTGGTGCCGGGCGCAGGCTTCGGGATCTTCTCGAGGTACTTGGGCTGAAGCTGGGCGAGCTTCTCGGGATAGCGCTTGTTGCTCACCTTGTACGCTTCGACCGCCGCGACGATCTCCTCGCCCCCCGGCCGGTTCTCATCGGTCAGCACGAAGATCATGACGAGCTTGTAGAGGACGACGAGCACGACCAAGCCGGCCCCGGCGACGATGGCCCATTTTCGCCAGGCCGTGCGAAGCTCGGTGACCAGGGCGCTCGCTAACGCGTTCGCGTTCATGACCGCGCATGGTAGCGGTTCTCGCTTATCGGGGCCACGCGTCTAGAATGAACGCGGTCTCCATCGGTGCCGTGAAATGCAGATCGCTCGCCGCTCCCGCCCTTCATGACTTCGGCACGAACCGTCGCGGCACGCGTTGTCGGCGCGCTCGCGGCGATCGTGCTGGCGGCTTATCTCGCCCTCGTCACGGTTGCGGCATTCCCGCACCAGCTCACCGCGGACTTCTACCAGTTCTGGGGAATCGCGGCGGCGCACAAGGCTTCCTCGATCGACGCGACGCCGTATTCGGATCCCGGCGCCTATGCGCGCGTGCTGAATGCGACGGCCGACGCATCGCCGAGCGAGAAGCTGCGTGCGGCGAACGAGTTGCGCCGCGAGCTCGATCCCACCGGAACGCCGCTCTTCTACGCCACGTTCGCGTTGCTCCCGAGTGACTATGACACCGCGCAGGCGCTTTTCGTCGTGCTGCTCCATACTTGCGCGCTCGCCGGATCGTTCGCGATCGCGCGACTGCGCGGATTCGGCACGATCGCCTCGGCATGCATCGCGGCCGGGATCGGCCTCGTCTTCACGCCTTTCATCGTGGACGTGAACGTCGGCAACGTGAACTCGCTGCAGCTCGCGTGCATCGCGGCATGGCTCGCCTTCGCCTCGCACCACAATCCCGACCGCCGTCGCCTCGAGATCATCGTCATCGGGCTCCTCGCGGTGTTCGTCGCATACAAGCCGAACACGCTGTTCATTGCGGCGGGTTTCGCGACCTGGTATTTCCTCGTCGCGCGGCGGAGCGACTTTCGTGTCGCGGCGAGGGTCGCGGCGGCATTTGCGTTGGCATCGTGGGTGGCCGGCGCGTGGTACTTCGGCGACGCATCCGCGTGGAGCGAGTGGACGCGCTACGCGCGACGCCTCGCCGGGGTCGACCCGAGCATCGTGTTCGAGTCGGGCAACCAGTCGCTCGCGATGTGGCTCGCGCGGCATGCGCGATCGCAGTCCCCGGGCATGTTCGGTCTTGCGATCGGCTTCGCGCTCACCGTCGCGGTCGTCGTCGCGGCGGCGGGCCCGAAACGAGAGCCGGCGCGGGCCCTCGCGGGGTTACGCGCCGCTTTCTCCGATCCCTTCTTCGCGGCGAGCTTCGCGATCCTCCTCACCTTCGCCGTCTCGCCGATCGTATGGATCCACTACCTCGTCTTCGCATTGGTGCCGATGCTTTGGCTCGTTCGCGGACATGGGCGCATCGCGACCATCGGCGCAGTCGTCGCTTTCCTCGCAATGTCGCGTCCCGCGATTGACTTCCTCGGATCGGCGGGCCTCGCACGGCTCATCGAGCCCGTCACTCTGCTGTCGTGGCTCGCGCTGGTTCCGGGACTGCTGTCGTTCGTCTCGAGATCGTCGACGGTCACGCAACCACATCTGCCGGAATAGGGGGCGTAAGGGCGTTTGCGTTTGGCCTATTTCCGGCGGATGGCGTGCCTACGGTGCCAGTTCGATGTCGAGCGAATCGATGGTGGCCTGGCCGATCGCGGTGCCGGTGGCGCCATCGACCTCGAGCTGGAGCTGGATGGTGAAGCTCGCGGAGTCGCCATGGCGATCGCGCAGGGTTCCCTGCGTGACGGTGACGTAATCGCGTGCGATGGGGCCGTCGAAGCCAGCGACGGTATTGCCCTGCTTGACCGAGATGATGTGCTGGTGCTGTTTGGTGGTCATTCCCGCCGGAAGCTGAACATAGCCGCGCGCGATCATCTTGACGCCGGTGGCGTCAGAGCCCGCGAGGCTGAAGGTGACACTGCAGGTCTTCACCTCTTCGCTCACGTCGATGTTCGGCCCCTGCGTGGCGACGAACGTGTCGAAGATCATCGTGGCCCGGGAGCCGTCGCTGGACATGCTGTGACCCACCGAGCCCCCGGAACAACCGCTGCCTTCGAACGTCACGCCGGTCATGCCATTCGCGAGGGCCACTGCCGGAACGAAGGCGAGCACGGCCAGCACGGGAATCGTCTTGTTCTTGATCATTGTTGATATCCCATTCGGAGAATTACGAGGTTCCGTTCTACCACGTTTCCGAAGGATCGAAATCGATCGACTCCCATCGCGCGTGCGTTGCTCGAACCGCGCAAGACGGTGCAGCTCCAGTTCCCGACACCGATGGTGTTCTCCCTGAGTGGCCAGGGATGCATCGCGGCAGAAGCGACGACCATCTTGTCCGGCGGCTCGGTCGTCATCGACGTCGTCGGATTCTCCGCTCCGTAACCCGCATCGCGAGCTCCGGCCGGGTTGCGCGAATCACGCAGCCCGGCCGGTTTGACCGAAACGATGATCTCGCCGGTCTAGCGCTCCTCCGGTCACTCGGACGAAAGGTCGAGCAGTTTCTCCAGGTGGGGCTCGAGTTGATCGAGGTGCTCGATCAGCGTCTGGGTGCTGTGCTTGAGCTCCAGATAGGCCTCGAGTTCGCCCGGCACGTGTGACGACGACGGATTGCGCAGGTCGTGCAGCGCCATCTTCAGCTCCGCCTTGCCCTGCGCCAGATCATGCAGGATGCCAGCGACGACGGTGGGATCGGGCGGGGCCTGGTCTTTTTGCACCGCTGGGACAAGCTCGTCGACCGCTATGATCGCCGAGCTAAGCGACGATTCGACCTCCACCGTGCGCATGACCCGCTGCGCCACGGTCCCGATGTTGGGGAATTGCGATGCATGACTGGCTGCTTCGCGCACCTTCTGCACGGCTGGAAGCAGCAAGCCGATCAGGACCGCGATGATGGCGATCACGACCAGTAACTCGATCAGCGTGAATCCGCGCGAGCGAACCTTGGTGCTGACATTCATGGCGCCCTCCGAATGAGAGGTTGAGAAGGAGTGCGCCGAAATGCGTGATTTTTTGCCAACGAGCTGCTTTGTGCGAGCGATGATGCGCCGCGAATCGTGACAGGGCAAGGTCAGGCGTACGGAACGACGGACGAGCGCAACCCTACCGCGTTACGGTGATTTCGCCGCCACGCAGTTCGAGCTTGAGGGTTGCGCCCTTTGCCGAGATCGTCGCGCGGCCATTTGAAAAGTCCAGGGGCGTCGGCGCCACGTTGCCTTCGGGAGAAAACCACAGGAGCGATCCGGTCCCTACGAGGTGCGTGCCGAACATGACCGCGTTCGTGAGGTTGCCGCTGCTCACGCGCTGATCGGAGCTGTCGTCGCGCAGGGCCGCCGGGAAAGCGCCGAACGAGAACTCGATCGGATCCTCGATCGCCGCGCTCAGGTCGAAGCGAAGGATCGCGATCGTGGGCTGGATGCAGACGATCGTCACGCGATAGGGAAAGGCGCGGTGCGGCGTGCCGCCCTCGACCGGCGGATACATCGGCCATTCCTTCCCGAGGCCGACCTTCTCCAGGTAGTCGGCGGCCCTATCTCCCGTATCCCACGGCGGCTCCCCCGAAGATGCGCTCGCGCCCCAGCGCGTCTCGATCGTCGGCCCGCGCGGATTCATGATGTCCGTCGGCTTGGTGACATCGCGCTTGAGCCAGCGCGCGCGCGCGCCGGCGCCCACCCACGGCATGTCCCGGGTGCCGGTGACGTCGGTCCAGACGAACGGGAACAGCATGCGATCACCTTGCTCCGCGTGGGCGCATGGAATCGCGAGTATCGCTGCGAGGAAGAGGAGTGCTCGCATCACGGCTTGTCGCTGGTGACGCCTTTCACATCGCGGTAGAGCACGCGCGTTTGCCCGCGAGCGAGCGCGGGCGCCAGCGCCAGCACCTCGGCATAGCGCGGGTGCGACTTCGGAAACTCGAGCGCGAGGCGGCCGCCATCCGCGGCATTGTTCCAATAGAAGGTGAAGCGGAAGACGAGCGCCGAATCGTCGCGCAGCTCGAGCGTTCCCAGGATCTGTTTCTTCGAGTCGACCGGAAGAAGCGCGGCGAACTTCGCGTCGAGCTGCGCTCGCCACGCCTCGCGCACCTTGTAGTCGATGTCGCCCAGGTGCATCACGATCACCTCGGCGATCCACCTGGACTGGCTCGCGATGTACTTGTCCAGCCACACGCCCTCATCCTCGGCGAAGGTCTTTACGCGTGCCTTGTCGGCCGCCGGCAGCGCGTCGAATCGGCGCCGCGCCTCCACCGCGAGCTTGTCCAGCGCCACCTGCGGCTGCGGATCGAGCGAGAACATCGCCTCGCCGGCCTTCGCGCGCGCATCGGCCAGGCGCCGGCCGAAATACGCCTGGCCCGCAGGCGACTCGGCAAACTCGCGTACGGTCGTGAGGAAATCCGCGCGATACGAGCCCGCCAGTTCGCGAACGTGAGTATTCAGGGCCGATTCGCGCCAATATTTCTGCACCCACGCGTTGCTCTCTTGCCCCACGAGCTCGGTGAGCGCCTTGCGCGTCGGCGCCCAGGCCGGGTGTTTCGCGTTCCACATCGCGGGCGGCCGCACGCCGTACATGAGATCGTCGAGATGTTGCGCCGCCTTCGGATCGGTCGCGAGCGTGGCGCGCGCGTTCGCCAGGATCAGGCGATCGAGCGCGGCGACCTCCATGATTCGGCGCACCGTGGCTTCGCGAGCCTCGTCGGCATGCGCGCAGACGGCGGCGAAGAGGACGAGCGCTGCGCAGAATGCCTGGAGGCGGGGCTTCATGGGTGCGAGACGATAACACTTCGTCGGAATAACGGAAGCCCTCTTGTCGGCGTCGTCCGATTGCGGCCCCCCGAGCGCAACCCGCGCGGAGGCCCCCTGTCCCAACCCCATGACTCGATAAGGAGGATCCAATGAATCACTTCGGGATCGCTTTCGGTACGATCGTGGTGGGTGTGATTGGCGGGGCGTTCGTGTACGACCACGCCATATCCGACAAGGCGCCTCGGGTGGCGTCATCGACTTCGAGCCCGGCCGCGTCATCGCCCCTGCCCGCGCCCATCGTGGTCGCAAGCTCCGGCGAGAACACCGCGCCCACGGCCCCGCCTGCAGAGGAACCTGCTGCCGCCAAAGCGAAGAGCTCATCGAAGAGTCTCGCGAGCAACACTCGATCGAAGCCGCCGACACGGGCATCGTCCTCGACGACTCGAACCGAAACGCCTGTGCCAGCTTCACAAGCACCCGCCATCGAGCCGCCGGCGCCCTCTCCAGCCATCGCCAGCGACAGTGGTGCACCCCCGGCCACAAATCCGCCGGCATCCCCTCCGGGTGACCAGCCGAGTCCTCCAACGAGGAATTCGGATCGGCCGAGCTCCGACCAATAAGCCTGCGCCTATCAGCGCCAGCTCGAGCACCAAGGATCGCGAAAGCGGTTGCCGCTAGAGACGGCCGTCAATGCCCTGAAGGCTTCCTTGGGGGATAATCCCGTGGAAGAACCATGTCCCGCATGCAGGAACAGGGAGAGGGATGACGCAAGCAACGGACGGATTGCCCGCGGCCCAGGCGCAGATCCGCGAGCTGAAGGCCACGATCGTCGCGCTTCGCGAGGAGCTCGAGCGTGAGCGCGCGACGCGTGAAGACGCGGTGCGCCGCGCGCAGGGACTGCGCGAGGACGAGCTGCGCCAGGTCCGCGACACCGCGGCCGCGCTGCGCGACACGCTCGAGGCGGAGCGCGAGGACATCGCGCGCCGCGTGAGGGAAGCGGTGGCGCTCACCGAAGACGAGATCGTGCAGCTGAAGAAGACGATCTCGGCACTGCGCGACCAGGCCGAGCGCTTCAACGCGGCGACCGATGACGCGGTCGCGTCGGTGCACAGCCATTATCGGGGCGACATGCAGCAGCTGCAGGCGACGATCCGGACACTGCGCGAGCAGCTCCAGGGCATGCCGGCGAGCGCGGGGGACTGAGGCCATGGCCGACGAAGGCAAGACACTGTCCGAAGAGCGCGCCGCGACACGAATGAGCATCGCGCGCGGCCGCGACAACGAGCACGGCGAAGCGCGCCAGCCGCTCGTGGAGCTTCTCCTCGAAGTCTCGCGCCGCATGGCGGCGTTCGATTCGCTGGACGAGGTGCTCCACGCGCTGGTCGAGATGACCACGAACGAGGTGGGAGCGGAGCGCGGCTCGCTCTTCCTGAACGATCCGGCAACCAACGAGCTCTTTTCGCGCGTCGCGCAGGGCAACATGCGCCGCGATATCCGGCTGCCGAACACCACCGGTATCGCGGGCTTCGTGTTCACGAACGGCGAACCGCTCAACATCCACGACCCGTACAACGATGAGCGCTTCAACCGCTCGATCGATGAGCAGACGGGCTTCGTCACCCGCAACATCCTCTGCGTGCCGATCCGGACGGTGAAGGGCGAAGTGATCGGCGTAGCCCAGGCACTGAACAAGCGCAAGGGGCGCTTCACGCATCGCGACCTCACGGTGCTCGAGGCGATGACCACGCAGGGCACGCTCGCGCTGCAAAGCGCGCAGTTCATCGAGCGCATGAAGGCGGTGCGCGCCCAGGAGATGGAGTTCGTCGAGGTCGTCTCGGAGGTCACGGCGGACATCAAGCTGGGGTCGCTGCTGAACCGCGTCATGGGCGAAGCGACGCGCATGCTGAACGCGGAGCGCTCCACGCTTTTCCTGAACGACGACAGGAGCGGCGAGCTGTGGTCGGAAGTCGGGCAGGGACTCGAATCGCAGCAGATCCGCTTCCCGAACCATCTCGGCATCGCCGGCGCCGTGTTCATGTCGGGGAAGTCGATCAACATTCCGCACGCCTACGCGGACCTGCGCTTCAACCCGTCGTTCGACCGCAAGACCGGCTTCTTCACGCGCTCCATCCTGTGCGTGCCGATCGTGAACAAGCACGGCAAGACGATCGGGGTCACGCAGGTGCTCAACAAGCGCGGCGGCCCATTCCGCCCGGAGGACGAGTCGCGCCTGCGCGCGTTCACGGCGCAGATCGCGATCTCCCTCGAGAACGCCAAGCTCTTCGCCGACGTGCAGAACATGAAGAACTACAACGAGGCGATGCTCGAATCGATGTCAAACGGCATCGTGACGCTCGATGAGCTCGGCAAGGTCGCCACGTGCAATGCCGCGGGCCTGAGGATCCTTCGCGCGACGCAGCAGCAGGTCCTCCACCGCCCGGCCTCGGAGATCTTCGGGGGCGACAACCAATGGGTTCTCGAAAAGCTGCGTTTCGTCGAGGAAACCGGCGAGACGTCGGTGACCGTCGAGGCGGAGATGAAGCTCGCCGGCGAGAGTGTGTCCACGAACCTCACGGTCCTTCCGCTGGTCTCGGCCGACCACAAGCGCCTGGGTTCGATGCTCGTCATCGAGGACATCTCCAACGAGAAGCGCCTCAAATCCACGATGTCGCGCTACATGGATCCCGGGATCGCCGACCAGCTGCTGGCGAGCGGCGGCGAGGCGCTCGGCGGCCAGAGCGCGCAGGCGACGATCCTCTTCGCGGACATCCGAAGCTTCACCACCATCACCGAACAGGTGGGTGCCCAGGGAACGGTCGCGTTCCTGAACGAATACTTCGAGCTGATGGTCGACTGCATCCAGCGCGAAGGCGGAATGCTCGACAAGTTCATCGGCGATGCGATGATGGCCGGGTTCGGGGTGCCGGTGCCGCACGAGGACGACGTGGATCGCGGGGTGCGCGCGGCCATCGCGATGATGAAGGCGCTGCGCACGTGGAATGCCCAGCGCGCGGCCGAGCTCAAGCCCGCAATCGACATCGGCATCGGCCTGAACACCGACATGGTGGTATCCGGCAACATCGGCTCAAAAAAGCGGATGGACTACACGATGATCGGCGACGGCGTGAACCTCGCCTCGCGCTGCGAGTCCGCGTGCAAGCAGTACGGCGCCCACATCCTCGCGAGCGAGTTCACCGTGAAAGCGCTGCGCGGCACCTATCGCATGCGCGACCTGGACCTCGTGGTCGTGAAGGGCAAGACCACGCCCGTGGCGATCTACGAGATCCTGGACTACCACACGGACGAGACCTATCCGCATCTTCCCGACGCGCTCGGGCACTTCCGAGACGGGCTGGCGCGCTACCGCAAACGCGATTGGGCCAAAGCGCGCGACCAATTCCGCCAGGTGGTCGCGATCAACGCCGCGGACAAGGCGGCCGCGCTCTATCTCGAGCGCTGCGACCTCCTGGAGGCGACCCCGCCGCCGGACGACTGGGTTGGCGCCTGGGTGATGACGACGAAATAGCCCGGCGTTATTTCGCCGCGCGCCGTCGCAGGGCCGCTTGCAGCGATCCCAGGTAGATGGCCAACGCGAGCAGCGCGATCGCCTTCAGGCCGACGACCATCGACATGTTTTCGAGCAGGCCGCCGACGACGGCGCCGCACAGATTCGAGCCGAGGGCGCCTGATGCGTCCTGCCGCCGCTTGAGCTCCGACGAGAAGATGATCCCCGCGAAGAAGATCGGGATCGCGAAGGCGAGCCCGCCCAGCACGCCGCGTCCCACGAGAGGCAACTCGATCAGCACGCGCGTGGGAAGCAGCCACAGTGCGATGAGCGATAGCGCCAGCAGGGTGTACCAGAGCTGCACCCTGTAGGTTGAAAGCCTCGCGGCGAGCTGGTTGGCCGCCAGCACCATCACGAGGACGCCGGCAAACACGCTCGTATTCACCACCCACGTCGAGCCGAAGAGCAGGCTCAGCTGGGTGACGGCGCGCGTCTCGAGCAGCAGGAAGGCGGCGCCCAGCAAGAACATCTGCGGATCGAACCGGCCGCGCGAGAAGAGGCTGCGGCCGAACACGCCCCGCAGCGCGACGGCGCCCGTGACCGCGATCAGCAGGAAGACGGTGACGTATGTCCACGGCACCGTGCCAGGACGCAAGTAGAGGAACGGCCAATCGTCGGTCGGGATGCGGATCGACGGCACGTCCGGCGCACCCTTCTGCGCCTCCGGAAACATCGTTCGCACCTGCGCGAGCGTGAGCGTCTTGCCGGCGAGGAACGTGACGCCGTAGTCGTAGCCGTGCTGCACCACGATCGGTTCGACGCCCGTGGCGTTGCGTACCAGGCCGAGCAGCCGCAGATACATCCATTCGCTCGCCACCGAGAAGGACACGCTCAGCACCCCGTCGTCCGCGACATGGGCCCAGGCGTCCTGCACGCCTTCGCGCGTGTATACGAAATTGTCGAGCCTCAGGGACGACATCGACGAGAACATCGCGTGCGAATCCAGCAGGCCGTAGCAGACGATGTCGAACCTGCGCGAATCCCCGGGGCGCCCGAAATACGCGCGCGCATCGTCGTTCACGCGCGTGACGCGCGGATCGGCGTAAGGGTGCTCCGGGTGCAGATCCGCGCCGATCGCGAGGATCGCCGGGTCGATGTCGATGCTGACAACTTCCCGGTAGCCCAGGCGCAGCGCCGCCGCCACGTCGTTGCCCGTGCCCGCGCCGACGACCAGCGCGCTCGCGTGCGCTCCCGTCCCGACGCGAAACGGCAGCTCGTAGACCAGGCGCGTGTAGTCGCGCAGCGGCGTCGAGCTGTCGTGCGGGCGCAGGTCCAGCATGCGCTGGTGATAGTCGCGGTTCGCCTGCAGCAGCCATTCGGTCGACCCCGGCGGCGGCGGGCCGGCGTCCATCTGCGCGTACGGGGCGAGGTCGATGCGGTTGTACGGCGAAAAGCGCGCCCCGTCGATGGAGATCGCGGCCGCGGCAATGGCGATCGTCGCAGCAACGATGGTGACCGCATCGCGATGGATCCAGATCAGCGGAACGACTCCGAGCGCAATCCAGACCGGCGGCGTCGCCCACAGCGCAGCGGCGAGCGCCATGGCGAGGACTCCCAGCAATGACCCGCCGAGATCGACGGCATAGGCCTTCAGCGGCGGCAGCTGGTCGAAGAGATATCCGACGCGAGTGCCGAGCAGCATGAAGATCGCCGCGACGCACCAGAAGCATGCCGTGACGACGAACGCGGAGCCGATGAACTGCACCCACGTGCCCGCCGGCCCGGCGCCCCATAGGGCGATGGCCGGATCCGGAAACGTGAGGTGCATGAGGCCCAGCGGCCCGGAGGCGGCAAGCACGATCGAAACGATCGCGAGGGCGGGAATTCCCCAGCGGGAAAGGCCCGGATGCCTTCGCCCGAGGCCAACGCCCAATCCCATCCCGAGGAAAGTGGCGACGAGGACGAGGTTCGAGAAGTAGGCCGCGATGCGGATCTGCGTGCCGAGCCAGCGGATGAGTGCAAGCTCCAGGACGAGGATCGCGAAAGTGGTAAGCGCCAGTTCGACGGCGGGGCCGCCGCGATCGGCGCCGCCGAGGGATCGTTCGGCCATTGACGGAATTCTACATGCCCGCTCGCGCATGCTGGCGCGATTTTCTGGGATGATTTCGGGATGAGCCGCGTCGAAGAGCTGTCCATCGAGGAGATCCGCAAGCGCTACCTCGATCCCCGGGAACCCGTTTCCGCCCAGATCCTCACGCGGCTGCAGAAGGACAGGCGCGAAGGCGTGAAGAAGCTGCACATCACGCTCAAGAAGCGCTTCGAGAAGCAGCGCGACGAGCGCCAGCGCATGGATGCCATGCGCCACTTCGAGAAGCTCCTCTGGAAATCCGGCATCAGGGACATCGCCGGCGTGGACGAGGCGGGCGTAGCGCCCCTCGCGGGCCCGGTGGTCGCCGCCTGCGTCATGTTCCCGCCCGATACCGAGATCGCCGGCGTCAACGACTCGAAGCAGCTCGACGCGCAGACGCGCGAGGAGCTCGCGGTCGAGATTCGCGCCAAGGCCTCCGGTGTGGCGGTCGGCATCGCGACCGTCGAGGAAATAGACACCATGAACATCTACCACGCGAGCCTGCTCGCCATGCGTCGCGCGGTGGAGGGGTTACCGCACAAGCCGCAGCATGTGCTCGTGGATGCGCGAACCATTCCCGACATCCCCATGCCGCAGAACGCCTTCAACAAGGGCGACGGGCTCAACTTCTCCATCGCCGCGGCGTCGATCATCGCCAAGACGGCGCGCGACGCGATGATGGACCAGCTCGACCGCGAATACCCGGGCTACGGATTCGCGTCGCACAAGGGCTATCCCACGCCCGAGCACAAGGCCGCGGTCGTGAAGCTTGGGGTGTGCACGATGCACCGCATGTCGTTCCCCGCGCTGCATGAGCTGCAGGGCGAGTTCTCGGCGCTCTTCTATTCGTTGCGCGACCAGCTTTACGCGGCGGCGGACCGTGCGGCGCTCGGTGCGTTCGAAGCAGGCTGCAAGGCGCAATGCGCCGGGATGGAAGAGCGCGAGTGGAAGAAGCTGAAGCTCCTCATCTCGCGCCGCTGGAAAATCGTCGCGTAGCGGCCGCTAGCGCGTTTTGCTGAGGGCTAGCGCAAGCGCGCGTCGCATCAGGCGCTCGCGCAGCCCGCGCGGTGCCGCCAATCCCATGCGCTCCAAAGCCGGCGCGTCGTCGGCGACTGGCTTCGCGCCGGCAAGGGCCATCGCCAGGTCGAGACGTCGACCTCGCGTCGAATTCCGCTTCAGCCATTGCAGGGCGGGCACGAGCCGCTGTTCGATGGCGTCGAAATCCGTGCCGAGCGGAAACATCGGCAGCAGGCCGCGCGTCGCGAGCGGCGCCAGGCGCCTGGACAACCGTGCCGTCGTATTCCCGCGTGCGTCCTCCGGAATGCGCCAGTCACGGGGCAGCTTCCCCGCCGCCTTGGCTTGCGTGGCGAGACCGTCCTGGAACTCCGAATCCGCGATGCCGATCAGGGCTGCAGCGATTTCGGCATCGCTTCGCCCGCGCAGGTCCGCGATGCCGTACTCGGTGATCACGATGTCGCGCAGGTGCCGCGGGATCGTGGCGTGCCCGTAGTTGAACAGGATGTTCGACTCGACAGAGGCGCCGACCTGGCGTGTCGACTTCAGCAGCAGGATGGATCGCGCGCGCTCCAGCTCGTGCGCCATCGCGACGAAGTTGTACTGGCCGCCGACGCCGCTCACAACACGTCCGTCCTCGAGGCCGTCGGAGATTGCCGCGCCGGAGAGGGTCATCATCATGCAGATGTTGATGAAGCGCGCGTCATGCCGCTGCCGCCGCGCCAGCTCCTCCTCGCCGAAGAGGTCGTTGATGCGCATGACCGAAGTCATGAGGATCATGTCCCGCTCTTCTTCCGAGAGATCGCGCAGCTGCTGGTAGAACTCGGAGGGGCCGAGAAAAAATCCGCCCTGCAGCACCGGGCCGCGCGCCTCATCGGCGCGGCGCCGCACGACGCCGGCGCGCAAGAGCGTCATGAGGCCCCAGGTGAACATCTCGCTGGAGGCGAACAAGCCACGCTGAAAGGGCTCCAGGCCGCCTTCGCGCTGGGTGAGCTCACGGTAACGATCGAGGCCGAGCGCCGCGGCTGCAGCGGAATACTGTGCGCCGGCGAGGTGCCGTTGCCGCAGCCAGTGCGCGACAGCGTCGCCGAGCGAGCCGATGCCCAGCTGCAGCGTGCCTCCGTCCTTCACCAGCGCGGAGGCGTGGAGGCCGATTGCGTGCTCCGTGGGATCGATGGGCGGATTGGGCACCCCGAAGAGCGGATGCTCGTGCGCGGGGGCGTCGAGCAGCACGTCGAAGAAGCTCTCCTCAACTTCTGCGTCCGCGGTCATGAAGGGCAGGTTGCGATTGACCATGCCGGCGACGACGCAGGGCGCATTGCGCTTGCGCAGCGATTTCACGACATCGATCGTGAGATCCGGGTTGCAGCTCAGGCTGTAACGCCCGCCGCGCTCGGCGACCATGACCAGCACGGCGTTCACGCCACGCGCCAGCATGTCGCGCGCCGCGTGCGTGTAATTGCTGCTCACGTAGTTCTGCTGCGCGGCGGGAATGCCGAGCATCGCACCGGGGCGGAAGTAGAACTCGAAGAGCTCGATGTTCCCCGGCATTTCACCGCGGCGCAGGTCTCTCAGGTAATCGAGCTCAGGCACGCCGGCGAAGACGCGACGCACGAAGGGCTCGAGGAAGCGTCGCTCGATCTCCCCTGACGCGCGTGGGATCTCGAGCGACAGGGCGGTCAGGATCGATAGCCGAAGCCGCGGATCCGCTTTCGCGCGCGCGTAGAGCGCGTTCAGCAGCGGGACGGGCTTGCCCAGGCCCAGCGGCGTGGCGCAGCCGATGCTATTGCCCGTGCGCGCGAGGATTTCGGCGACTGCCGCGTCGAGACCAGCGGTGCGAAATGCGGAGGCGCTTGTCATGGCGGGGTCTCGATCGCATCGCGGTAGATCGCGTCGAGGATCAGCTCCTCGTGCCGGTACAGGGCCGAATGCTCGCCCGGATACGTCGCGGGGTCGAACGCGGTGCCGCCGATCAAAAAGATCATTCCCGTGCGGCGTTCGCGATCGAAAAGCAGGGCGGAGGTCAGGCCGTAAGCGTCGCCGAGATGGCCGGCCGCGTCGAAGTCGTGCGTCATGACGACCTTGTCGCCCGCGAAGGGTCCGGTCTCGCCGAGGAAGACCTGCACGCCGAGCCCCCATGCGTTGTAGAGGCGCTGGCGCTTGCCATCGCTGTGATCGCCGTTGGGCGACGCGGGGTCGTATCTCCATTGGATCGTGAGCATTTCATCGACGGTGGTTGGCGCGAGGAGCCGCCGTCCCTCGTATTCGCCGCCGTTCATCATCATGAGCAGGACCTTGGCGAGGTCGGCCGCGGAGACGCGCAGGTTGCCCTGCGGCCCGAAGACCGTTCCATTTGTGCCAGGCACGTATTTTTCGTCGGCGCGCACCTCGGGCCTGCGCGTTGAGTAATCGTCGACCTGCGGATTCCATGGTCCCGCCGGATCCCACTTCTCGACGTTGTCGCGCTCGGTGCATTTGCAGTAGAGCGTGGCGATGTCGGCCAATTCTTCGCCCGTGAAATCCGCGGGATTGAATCCCCCACGCATGCCGAGCGGATCGAGCACGAGGCGCTTGATGAGGCGATCGAACCGCTCGCCGGTGACGCGCTCCATGATCGTCGCGATCACGCCCGAATTCAGGTTGCAGTAAGTGAAGTAGTTGCCGGGCGGATGGTCGCGCGCCCACATGAGGCCTTCGCCGTATTGCGCGCCGCCCGGGAGCAGGACGTCCTTGATGGCGACATTCGCGGGCCAGAAATAGAAGGCGCCATCACGCAGAGAAGATGTGTGCGTGAGAAGCATGCGTAGCGTGATCTTCGCGTCCGGGAAGTGCGGGTTGCGAAGCCGCCAACCGAGATAGGCGCTGACATCCTCGTCGAGCCCCAATTTGCCTTCCTCGACGAGCCGCATGACACCGATCGCGGTGACGAGCTTCGAGATCGAGGCGATTCGATACAACGTCCGTGCGTTCGCGGGCTTCGCATCGACGCCGGGCTTGCCGATGAACCGCGGGCCGAACTGGTGCTCGTAGACGATGTGTCCATCGCGAACCGCGAGCGCGGAAAGGCTCGCGACGCGATGCTGCGGGTCGTTGGCGATAACCGCGAGCGCATCGTCGAGTGCCGGCATCGATTCGGCGCGGGGAAAGGTGAGGGCATCGAGAATTGCCGCGGTCTGCGCGTCGGGCTGGCCGTCGAATCGCGCCGGCCGGTACTTCATCTGGAAGGCGGCGATCACGTTGCGCGTCTCGAGGTCCAGCGCTCCCGTGCGCGGAACGCCATAGCCGTGCTGCGCGAGCCGCGCCTGGAACCACGCAGCGTCGGGGAGCGCGCCCTCATAGCGAGGCGTCCTCGCCGCGACGACCTTCTCGTCGGGCCACTGGATCAGCCCCGCGTCCGCAAGCCGCTTCCAGGGAAACCGCGGACCCGGATCCACCTTGCGTTGCGGCGCGATGTCGCTGTGGCCGAGGATCCGGTCCGGGGCGATGGCGTGCTCCTTCGCGATGCGCTTCACGAGCTCGATCACCGCCTCGACCTGACGCTCGGGGTATTCCTGCCACGTGCCGGTCGCGGCCTCGTAGCCGCGATTCACGATCTCGATCCCGATCGAGCCGGAGTTGAGCCATGTGTAGCCCTTCCACGAGCTGTCGCCCGCGTGCCAGGCACGGCGGCTCTCGTCCACGAGGCGATAGACGACCACCGGATCGTCGCGCACCAGGTAATGGCTGCTCACCGCTCCCTGTGTGAGCGTCTTCAGCGAGGTGGGGAAGTCCTCGGAGGTGAAATGCAGGATGAGGAATTGGACGCGGCTGTCCTGGCTCGCCGCGCGGTAGGTGTCGTCGATAGCCGCCGGAGCCACACACCCAGCGAGAAATACCGCGAAAACGGTTGCCAAGATTGTGGATAACCCCTCGCACCGTCGTGCGTTGGTGTTCCTTATCCACACTGGAAGTTTCACTCTGAAAAGTCGTTGCCAACGCGAATTCGACGGGTAGACTTTATCGCATGCCGCTGAAGACCACCGCAGGAACGCACGGGGAAGTGATCAAGGGACGCGGCGCGCCCTCGAACATCGAGGGGCGCTTCGAGGAGTGGCATCGCGACGCTGCGGACGATGGTTGGTTCCAGGATCCTGGTGACGAGCCGCTTCGCCTCAAGACCACGATCCACATCGAGCAGGCGAAGAGCGTCATCTCGCGCAACAACTCTCCCGACATCGGCGTATCGCAGTCGATCAATCCATATCGTGGATGCAGCACAGGATGTTCCTATTGCTTTGCGAGACCAACACACGCCTACCTCGGACTTTCGCCGGGACTCGACTGGGAAACGCGATTGAGCGCCAAGGTCAACGCGGCGGAAAAGCTGCGCGACGAACTGGCGAAGCCCAGCTACAGGTGCGACGTGTTGACAATCGGCGTCAACACGGATGCCTATCAGACCATCGAGAAGAAATATCGCATCACGAGATCGATTCTCGAAGTGGCGAGCGAATGCCATCAACCCGTCGCGCTCATCACAAAATGCGCCTTGATCGAACGCGACATCGACATCCTTGCGCCGATGGCACGAAAGAATCTCGTTGTTGTGACGCTGTCCGTGACGACCCTCGACCATTCCATCTCGATGAAGATGGAGCCGCGTTCGAGCGCGCGACTCACCGAAGCCGGAATCCCGGTAGGCGTCAACGTCGCGCCCGTCATCCCATTCCTCACCGACAGCGAACTGGAGCCGATTCTCGAGGCCGCCGCCGCGCACGGTGCATTGAGCGCCGGATATGTTCTGGTAAGGCTGCCTTGGGAGGTACGACCCATCTTCAAGGAATGGCTGGAGAAGCATTTCCCTCTGAAGGCCGAGCACGTCATGTCGCGGATCAGAGACATGCGCGACGGCCGCGAGAACGACCCGAATTTCGGGACCCGGATGACGGGAGAGGGGACGCTCGCCGACCTCCTGCGCCAGCGCTTCAAGAAAGCCGTGAAGCGCTACGGGCTGGACAAGGAGATCCATGAGCTGGATTGCAGTCTCTTCGTCCCGCCCCAACGTCACGGGCAGGGAAGCCTCTTCTAGCCCTCGTTTCGGGCGGAAACGCGGGTGGCGCCGGAGGGGTCCAACCCCCTATAATTGAGTGTTTTTCCGGCCGAGGACACAATCCGAAAGTCGGAGTGCAGGTCCCCCGACCAAAAGTCTCGAGGAGCAGCCCGAATGTCCGCATTGCCCATCTCGCTGGAGGACAAGTACACCCTCGCCTCCGGCCGCGTCTACCTCACCGGCACGCAAGCCCTGGTCCGCCTCGCGATGTTGCAGCGCGACCGGGACCTCGCCGCGGGACTGAACACCGCCGGGTTCATCTCGGGCTATCGCGGGTCCCCGTTGGGCGGCTTCGACCAGGCGCTGTGGAAGGCGAAGGGGCACCTCAAGGACCATCACATCCACTTCACGCCGGGCGTGAACGAGGAGCTGGCCGCGACGGCCGTGTGGGGATCGCAGCAGGTCGGGCTCTTCGAAGGCTCCAAGTACGACGGCGTCTTCGCCATGTGGTATGGCAAGGGGCCGGGTGTCGATCGCAGCGGCGACGTCTTCAAGCACGCGAACGCCGCGGGCACGTCGAAGAACGGAGGCGTGTTGCTGCTGGCCGGCGACGACCATGCATGCAAGTCCTCGACGCTGCCGCACCAGAGCGAGCATGCGTTCGATGCGGCGATGATCCCGGTGCTGTATCCGACGGGCGTCCAGGAAATCATCGAGTTGGGGCTGCACGGCTTCGCGATGTCGCGCTACTCGGGCTGCTACGTCGCTTTCAAGCTGATCTCCGAGACCGTGGATTCATCGGCGACGATCCAGATCGCGACCGACAGCCCGAAGATCATCATTCCCGGGGACTTCGAGCTGCCCGCGAAAGGCGTGAGCATCCGCTGGCCCGACGCGCCGATGGAGCAGGAGCTGCGGCTGCAGCACGACAAGATCTACGCGGCGCTCGCGTATGCGCGCGTGAATCGCCTCAATCGCGTGACCGTCGATTCACACAATCCGCGCCTGGGCATCATCGCTTCCGGCAAGAGCTATCTCGACGTGCTGCAGGCGCTGGAGGACCTGGGCATCGACGAGAAGCACGCCGCCGCGATCGGCATTCGCCTGTGCAAGGTGGGCATGTCGTGGCCGCTCGAACCCACGGGCGTGCGCGCCTTCGCAAAGGGCCTGAAGGAAATCCTCGTCGTCGAGGAAAAACGCCAGCTCATCGAATACCAGTTGAAGGAACAGCTCTACAACTGGCCCGACAGCGAGCGTCCTCGCGTGATCGGAAAGTACGACGAGCACGGCGAATGGGAAGTGCACCGCAGCGAATGGCTGCTGCCCGCGGCGGGGGAGCTCACTCCGGCTATGGTCGCGCGTGTGATCGCGAGGCGGATCGCCAAGTTCCATACCTCGCCCGTCATCGAGGCGCGGCTCAAGTTCATCGAATCGAAGGAGGCGGAACTCGCGAGGCCGCGCGCGAAAATCGCACGCATCCCGTACTACTGCTCCGGTTGTCCGCACAACACCTCGACGAAGGTGCCCGAGGGTTCGAAAGCTCTTGCGGGAATCGGATGCCACTTCATGAGTATATGGATTCGTCCTGACGAGACGATGACCTTCACGCAGATGGGCGGCGAAGGCGTGCCATGGGTCGGCATCTCTCCGTTCACCGAGACGAAGCATGTGTTCGCGAATCTCGGCGACGGCACGTACTTCCACTCGGGCCTGCTCGCGATTCGTGCGGCGGTCGCCTCGGGCGTGAACATCACCTACAAGATCCTCTTCAACGACGCGGTCGCCATGACGGGCGGCCAGCCGGTGGATGGCCCGCTCTCGGTCCCGATGCTCACGCGCCAGGTCGCGGCCGAAGGCGTGAAGAAGGTCGTGGTCGTCACCGACGAGCCGGAGAAATACGACAACGCGCAGGGCATGGAGCCGGGCACGGCGGTATGGCATCGCGATGACCTCGACGAAGTGCAGCGTGACTTGCGGGACATCGAAGGCACGACGGTCCTCATCTACGACCAGACGTGCGCGGCCGAGAAACGCCGGCGCCGCAAGCGCGGCAAGTTCCCGGATCCCGCCAAGCGCGTCGTCATCAACGATCTCGTTTGTGAAGGCTGCGGCGATTGCAGCGTGAAGTCGAATTGCCTGTCGGTCGTGCCGCTGGAAACCGAGTTCGGACGCAAGCGCGCGATCGACCAGAGCTCGTGCAACAAGGATTACTCGTGCCTGAAGGGTTTCTGCCCGAGCTTCGTGACGATCGAGGGCGGGCAGCTGCGCAAGAAGAAGGCGGTGGTGCAGGAGGTGCTCGCGGCGCTGCCGATGCCGCAGGTGCCGGCGCTCGACAAGCCCTACGGAATCCTCGTGACCGGCGTGGGCGGGACCGGTGTGGTGACGATCGGCGCGCTGCTCGGAATGGCGGCGCACATCGAAGGCAAGGGTGCAGCGGTCCTCGACATGACCGGCCTCGCGCAGAAGGGCGGCTCAGTGTATTCGCACATCCGACTTGCGCCGACGCCCGAGGACATCCATGCGGTGCGCATCGCGGCGGGCGACGCACGCGTCGTGCTGGGCTGCGACATGATCGTCGCGGCGTCCGACGAGGCGATCGCCAAGATGCAGGTCGGACACACGCGCGCCGTGATCAACGCCGACGTGGCGACGACGGGCGGCTTTACGAAGGATCCGGACCTGCAGATGCCGACACGCGACATGGCCGACGCAATCCGCGATGCGTGCGGCGCGAGCTCCGTGGACCTGGTCGACGCCTCCAATCTCGCGACGGCGCTCATGGGCGATTCGATCGCCACGAACCTCTTCATGGTCGGCTTCGCCTGGCAGAAGGGGCTCATCCCCATCGGCCAGGCCGCGATCATGCAGGCGATCGAGCTGAACGGCGCCGCGGTCGAATCGAACAAGAAGGCGTTCGAGTGGGGACGCCGCGCCGCCGTGGATGTGGCGTCGGTCGAACGCGCCGCCACGCCGCCGGAAGCGAAGCCCGAGAGCCAGCGCATGTCGCAGTCGCTGGACGAGATGGTCTCGCGCCGCCGCAAGTTCCTCGTCGACTACCAGGACGAGGCGTACGCGAAGCGTTACGACAACTTCGTCGCGCGCGTGCGGGCGGCGGAGCAGGCCAGGGCACCGGGATCGACGCAGCTCGCCTCGATGGTCGCGCGCTATCTCTTCAAGCTGATGGCATACAAGGACGAGTACGAGGTCGCGCGCCTCTTCGCGCAGACCGATTTCGTGAAGAAGATCGAGGCCCAGTTCGAGGGCGACTACACCATCAACATGCACCTTGCGCCGCCGCTCTGGGCGAAATCGGATCCCGCAACGGGCGAGCTGCGCAAGCGCACCTACGGGCCGTGGATGCTCTCGGCGATGCGCGTGCTGGCGAAGATGAAGTTCCTGCGCGGCTCGGCGCTGGACGTGTTCGGCTATGCGAAGGAGCGCCGCACGGAGCGCCAGCTGATCGCCGACTACGAGAAGACCGTGGGCGAGCTATTGGAGAAGCTGGAAGCCAATCGCATCGAGCTCGCCGCCGAGATCGCCGCCATCCCCGAGTTCATCCGCGGCTACGGCCACGTGAAGGAGGCGCAATCCCTCCACCGCCACGGCGAAGCGGATCCCGATCAAGGCTGCCGCGTAAAGGGTCATCCCTGCGCAGGCAGGGATCCAGAGGCCCTAGCGGAGCGTCACGCGCTGCTTCGGTCCCTGGATTCCTGCCTACCCCTGATAGAGGCACTCAGGGGCAGGCTGCATAGGAATGACCTACTTGATGTTGTGGCCGGAGAATTGCAGCGAGAAGCTGCCGGGCTGGATGACCAGCGTGGCGGGCGCGCCGAAGGGAAGAGTGGCCTTGCGGGCGATGTGGCCGAAGGGCAGGCCCGTCAGCACGGGGATCGGGAGAAGTGTGCGAATCGTCTCGAGCATTTCGTCGAGCGAGTAGGGATAGCGATCCGGATTGTTGGGCTTGCAGTCGGTGAAGTCGCCCAGGAGCACGGCGCGTTGGCGGCCCAGGACACCCGCGTGATAGAGCTGCAGGAACATCCGCTCGATCGCATACGGATCCTCGGAGATGTCCTCGACGAACAGGATGCCCTCGTCGATCGAGGGGAAATACGGCGTGCCCACGAGGTGCGCGATGAGCGCGAGGTTGCCGCCCCACATCCGGCCCTCGATCCGCCGCTCGCCGTAATCGTGCGCGGATGCCACGTCGTCGATACGATGCGTCGCGTTCGAGATCGCCATCCAGAAGTGCTGCTGCGCGAAGCTGTTCGGCTCGCCGCGCCCGAAATCCACCGCGAGCATGGGGCCGTGGTACGTCACCAGGTTCGCGCACGCGTAAGCCGCCATGTTGAACGCGGTGAAGTCGCTGAAGCCGCAAAAGGCCTTGCCGCTCGCCGCCACGCGGCTCCAGTCGATGCGATGCAGGATGCGCGAGATCCCGTATCCGCCGCGCGCGTTCATGATGATGTCGATCGACGGATCGTCCAGGAGCCGGTGGAACCCCGCGAGCCGCTCGTCATCGGTGCCCGCGAAGTAACGCCACGCGCTCGTGGTCTCCTCCGCCACGACCACGTTGTGACCCAGGTCGCGCAAGTAGTTCGCGCCCGAGGCCACGGAGACTTCATCGACGCGACCCGACAGTGCGCAGACACCGATCGTCGCGGGCTCCGGCACGGCGCGAGGCAGCCGCGGCCCCTGGCCGCGCACCGGCGCGACCACGGCGCGCGCTTGCTCAGTCACGGCCATGCAGCTCCTCGAAGGCGATCAGGTTGCCGTCCGGATCGCGCACCACGAACCACTTCGTGCCCCACTTCGTGGGCTGCGGCGCTTCCACCACATGCGCGCCCTTCGGAATCGCCTTGAAGCGCTTCTCGATATCGTGGATGTCCAGGTGCACGTGCGGACGCGAGGCGCCATCGGCCGCCGAAGATTCCTGCCGCTCGGCGAGCACGAGCTTCACGCCGCCGCCGGAAAGGGCCACGCCGCGACCCTTCTGCGCGTCGCCCCATTCTTCCGTCACCGACCAGCCGAGCGTGTCGCGATAGAACCCGAGCGACGCGTCGAAATCCGCGGGACGGATGAAGAGGTGGTGGAAGCGATCGCTCGTCACGGATGGTTCGTCTCGTATTGCTGGGCGTCGACCACGGCGAGCGCCGTCATGTTGATGATGCGGCGCACGGTGGCGCTCGGCGTGAGGACGTGCACGGCGCGCGCGGCGCCCAGCAGGATCGGGCCCACGGTGATTCCCGAGCCGCCCACGACCTTCAGCAGGTTGAACGAGATGTTGGCCGCGTCCAGCGTCGGCATGACGAGCAGGTTCGCGTCGCCCTTCAGCTTCGTATTGGGGAACGCCCGCAGGCGAATCTCCTCGGACAGTGCCGCGTCGCCCTGCATCTCGCCCTCGATCTCCAGGTCCGGCATGCGCGAGCGGATCATCTGGTAGGCCGCGCGCATCTTCGCTGCCGAAGGCGCGTCGCTGTTGCCGAAGCTCGAGTGTGAAACGAGTGCCACCTTCGGCACGAGGCCGAAGCGGCAGATCTCCTCGGTCGCGAGCTGCGTCATCTCGACGAGCTGCTCGGCGGTGGGATCCACGTTCACATAGGTGTCGCAGATGAAGATCGTCCGCCGCGGCAGCATGAGGAGATTCATGGCGTAGTAGTTCTTCACGCCCTTGCGCTTGCCCACCACGTGGTCGAGGAACTCCAGGTGGCTCGCGTGCGCGCCGATCATGCCGCAGATGAGCGCGTCGGCCTCACCCTTGTGGACCATCATCGCGCCGATGAGCGTGGTGCGCCGGCGCATCTCCAGCTTCGCGATCTGGGTCGAGACGCCGCGCCGCTCGGCGAGCCGGTGGTACTCCATCCAATAGTCGCGGAAGCGCGGATCGTCCTCGGGATTCACCAGCTCGAAGTCCTTGCCCGGCTTGATGCGCAATCCCGCGCGATCGATGCGCCGCTTCACGACCGCCGGCCGGCCGATGAGGATCGGTTTCGCCAGCCCCTCGTCCACGACGACTTGCGTCGCGCGCAGGATGCGCTCGTCCTCGCCCTCGGTGAAGACGACGCGCTTGGGCATCTCCTTCGCCGCCGTGAACACCGGCTTCATGATGAGGCCGGAGTGGTAGACGAACTCGTTCAGCTTGTCGACGTACGCGCGGAAATCCTTGATGGGATCGGTGGCGACACCGCTCTCCATCGCCGCCTGGGCCACGGCGGGCGCGATCTTCACGATCAGGCGCGGGTCGAACGGGCGCGGAATGAGGTATTCGGGGCCGAAGCTCACCTGCTGCGAGCCGTACGCCTGCGCGACGATGTCCGACTGCTCCGCGTGCGCGAGCTCCGCGATGGCGTTCACGGCCGCGAGCTTCATCGGCTCGTTGATCGTCGTGGCGCCCACGTCCAGCGCGCCGCGGAAGATGAAGGGGAAACAAAGGACGTTGTTCACCTGGTTCGGATAGTCCGAGCGTCCCGTCGCCATCACGGCGTCGTCGCGCACGGCCTTCACCTGCTCGGGAAGGATCTCCGGCTCCGGGTTGGCGAGGGCGAGGATGAGGGGCCGGGCCGCCATCTTCTTCACCATGTCCTGCTTGAGGACCCCGCCCGCGGACAAGCCGAGGAAGATATCCGCGCCCTCGATGATCTCGGCCAGCTTGCGCGCATCGGTCTTGCGGGCGTAGCGCGCCTTGTTGTCGTCCATCTCCTCCTTGCGGCCCTCGTACACGACGCCCTTGATGTCCGAGGCCCAGATGTTCTCCTTCTTCATGCCGAGGGCCACCAGCATGTCCAGGCACGC
>WNFL01052244.1_pt5 | contig 25460 bp, 22 predicted proteins | sample 5400361 | NCBI WGS metagenome assembly WNFL01 (sample SAMN13153351, study PRJNA577476) | soil metagenome | isolation source: 40 cm soil on Douglas fir-dominated hillslope | place: USA:California | collected 2013-09-17
TCGCGGAGGCTCGTGTTGTTGAAGCGGATCGGCCCCAGAGGCGTGGTGAAGTTCAGCAGCGGCGGGGGCGTCGATGCGGCGCGGGCGCGTTCCCGCGCGATCTGGATGGCCGGCTTCGGACGCGCGGCTTCGACGCGCTCGCGAATCACCCGGTCGAGGTCGGCGACTTTCGCGGTGACGAGGCGATTGGTCGGGTCGTACTCCGACGCCTGTCTGTACTCGCCAAGCGCGGCTTCGAGCTGGTCCATCGACTCGTACTGGCGCGCGCGGTCGATGTGCAACCGCGACGCGGCGAGCATCGCCCGCTGCAGCGCGATCTTGAACTGAGCGTTCTCCGGCGCGGCCTGCACGGCCTTGCGATAGGACGCCACGGCCATATCGAGATCGCCGCGGCGCATCAGGTCTTCGCCTTTTCGGAATGCCGATCCGGCGGCGCACCCGACCGCGAGCACCCCGAGCACAGTCAGCAGTACCGCCAGCACCGGCCATCGGCTCTTTGCTACCCGCCCTTGCTCGTCTGCAATCCGCAATGGACACGTCCTCGTGGAAATCACCAAATCACCAGATCGCCAAATCACCAAATTCGTCATCTACGATCCCGTGAGCCGGATGGTCTGCCGTCCCCGGCCGTCGAGATACGACATCTCGATCGACTCCACGCCAATCCGAAGAATGCGGTACTGGCCGAGCACTGTGTCGCCTTCGTGGCCCGACAGCGGTGCTCCACGTCCGTCGCTCAGAAATGCCAGACGCTTTCCCGGTGTCTGGGCGTCGATATAGCCGATGAACTTCAGCGCAATCGGCGGCGGCGGCGGCGGTAACAAGGCAGCTGCCTGCTCCGCCGCCGTCGGCACCCTCGGCGGCGGCGGCGGTGGTGGCGGCGGCACTGGCTTCGGCTTGAACCGGAACAAGTCGCGTCCTGTATCCGGCCGCGGCCGCCCGGCCGTCAGCGCATCCAGGTGCACATCCGGCGCTTCTCCGTCCGGCGCGCCCGCTCGTCCCGATCGATCCGAGCGGCCGCCGGAGCTTTGCTGTGCCTGTTGATTAGACGCCGTCGACCCGGCGCTAGACGTGCCCGGCCACTCGACGACGTACACGGTATACGAGACTGCACCGAGCGCGATGACAACGCCCGCGAGGATCAATTCGCGCCGCCGTGTCGCGCGAGGACTAGTTTCCACTGCGCGCCTGCCGGTAGTACGTGGATACCTGGAGCGTGAGCATCAGCGGCTTGTTCGCTTCAGTCTGCGAAGTCAATGACACGTCGTCCACGATGATGAATTCAGGCGTCGTTTCGAGCTCGTACAGAAACTGTCGCACGCTCTGATAATCGCCCTCGAGCACCATCCGCGTTAGCACTCGTCCGAGCTGCGAATCTTTCTGGCGCTGCGTGTCGATCTCGGCGCGTCGCCCGGTGTATTTCATGTTGGACTTGCGCGCCAGCGCAGGCAACCGTGCGTACGTGATCCGCCGCGCTTCGTCCGAGTCGGATGGCAGCACCTTCTGATAGAAGGTCGCCAGTTCCTCGTCAGCGCGCGCCTTGCCGGCGACGAGCGCGGCCGCGGCCGCCATGTCACGCTCCGCGGCCAGACGGGCCGACGCCGCGGCCGTGGCACGGTCGGCAGCGTTGGCCGACTTGACGCCGAGCGGATACACCACGAGCGCATACACGGCGATGTTGATCACCAGCGCCGCCACGAGCGGAATCACCGCTCCGCGCTTTTCACTCAGGATGCGGCGGGCCAGGCTCATCGGCGTCCGCCCCCGGTTCCGCGGCCCGCCGCCTGCCCGCTCATCGGCAGATAGTCGACGTCGATGCTCGCCTGAATCTGGCCTTGCTCGTTGACGTGTTCTTCGAGCGCAGCGCCTACCTGCGAGAAGGCGCCCGTTCGCTCGAGGCGATCCATGAGCTGACTGATGTCCTCCACGCCGCGGGCGACGATCACGATCGTCAGCTGGAACCGGCCCTTCTCGATCTTCGGACGCACGGACGTGATGCGAACTTCGTCCGGCAACGTCGTCTCGAAGCGGTTGAAGAGCTCCGTCCAGGAAAAGGTCCGCCGGTCGATCAGCTCGTTCGCCTGTCGCGCCTCCTGCGAGGCGAACGCGATTTGTTTCGGATCGACGGTGGTCCGCACGCGGGCGGCCGATCGCCGGAGCTCCGCGGAGCGTGTCTCGTCGCGCGACGCTTGAAGGCCCAGCTCGGTGTCGCTGCGCGAGTACTGCAGGATTCGCGTGACGTTGAAGACGCTCGCCACCACGACCACGAGCAGGAACACGAGCAGCCAGGTCGAGACGATTCGTTCGTTGTAGAAGGGCCTCGTGGAGAGGTTCGTGCGAATCATGCGGCGTCCCGTCCGCGAAGCAGCAGGCCGACAAGCGGCGTCAGCGTGTCCAGGAGTGCCGGTCCAGCGGTGATTCGATCCGTCAGCGTCACGGCGTGCAGTGGGTCGACGTTCTCGACGGCTGTGCCCAGCCGGTCCTGCAGGCTGCGCCGCACTTGTTCCGCATCCTGCGCGTGGCGCGGGCCGGCACCCGCCGCGCCCGTGAGAAAGACACGAGCGAAGCCGCCGCCCGACAGCCGGTCCTCGTAATACATGGCCGCCTGGTGCACGAGATCCGGCAGCGTGCCTTCGTCTTCCTCGCTGGCGGCGACGCGGTTGCGGAAGAAGATCAGGTGCTTGCCTCGAAGAATCGCGATCGACGCGTAGTCCGGGGCGATGTTGACGAGCAGCCAGTCGGCGTCGGCGCCGGACGCCAGCAGTGGCGCCGCCGGAGCGAGCACGGCGTTGATGACGTTGAACGTCGCCAGATCGACGATGCCGGCGTGCGCGCCCGCGTCCACGCAAATCGACTCGTATTCCTCGATGATGGCGCGGCGCGCGAGCGAGACGACGAATTCCTGGCCGTCGGCCGCTTTCAGCCCGGGCACGAAGCTGACTTGAGCTTCCTCGACGGCAAACGGCGCGGTCTTGCGCACCTGCCAGCGGACGAGCTGCTCCAGATCGGCGGCGCGGCTCGGCGGCTGTTCAAAACGGACGAACGACACCTTCGCCACGAGGTCGGGGACGATGAGGCCGATGCGCTTCGGCCGGCCGGTCCGCTCGAGCACGCGGCCGATGACATCCACCACGGCCTGGCGATCATGCACGTTGGACGCCGTGAGCGACGGCACCAGCGCTCCGGCGGGCATCGGTTCGCTCGCGTGTGAGGCCACGAGGGCCGAGCCGGCGCGATACTCGATGCTCGCCGCCGACACCTGGTGCGCAGCCAGCTCGAGGGCGACAGTCGGCCCGGACGTTTCGCGGAGCGAGTCGAAGACGCTCATTCGACGAACGTCACTTTGTTGATTTCGCGCAGCGTCGTCGATCCTTCCATCACGCGCTCGACGGCCGATTCGCGGAGGAAGCGCATGCCCTCCTCCCGGGCGGCCTTCCTGATTTCCGAGGCCGGGCGCTTGTCGAGAATCATCTCGCGAATGCGATCCGAGAGGTCGAGCAGCTCGCAGATGGCCATGCGGCCCTTGTAGCCCGTGCCGCCGCACTCGATGCAGCCGAGCCCTTCGTAAAACGTCGCGGTTTCCGCAAGTGACGGATCGAGCCCGGACTCTTCGAGCAGCGCTCTGGTGACCTTCGCCGGCCGCTTGCAGTGGTGACAGATCGTCCGGACGAGCCGTTGCGCGAGCACGCAGTTGAGCGCCGACACGAACTGGTACGCCTCGACGCCGATGTTGAGGAACCGGCCCAGCACGTCCAGCACGTTGTTCGCGTGGACGGTGGTGAAGACGAGGTGTCCGGTCAGCGTCTCCGCGTCGCGGATCTCGCCGACCATGATCTTGTCCGGGTCGTGCCGGAGAATCGACCGCAGGCCGCGGGCAAACGTCAGCCCCTTCTTCTCGTTGATCGGAATCTGGGTGATGCCGCGGAGCTGGTACTCGACCGGGTCTTCAATCGTGATGATCTTGTCCTCGATCGACTTGATCTCCGAGAGCGCGGCGTAGAGCGTGGTCGTCTTGCCGCTGCCGGTCGGCCCCGTCACGAGCACCATCCCGTACGGTTCGGCGATGTACTTGCGGAACCGCTTGAGCTCGGCCTCCGGGAATCCCAGGATGTCGAGCCGCAGTTCCGTGAACTGCTCGCTGATCGACTCCTTGTCGAGAATACGGATGACCGCGTCCTCGCCGTGCACGCTCGGCATGATCGACACGCGGAAGTCGATCGTCTTGCCGGGCATCTTCAGCCTGAAGCGTCCGTCCTGCGGCACGCGCTTCTCGGCGATGTCGAGCTCGGCCATGACTTTGATGCGCGAGATGATCGAGCTGTGGAACTGCTTCGCCATCGGGCGCATCGCTTCCTGCAGCACGCCGTCGATGCGGTATTTCACGTGCACCGAGTCGTCCTGGGTTTCGATGTGGATGTCACTCGCGCGCCGCTGGATGGCCGTATAGATCGTCGAGTCGACGAGACGGATGACGGGACTGATGTCGCTCGTCAGCCGCTCGACGGTGAGGCTCTCGTCGCCGTTTTCCTCTTCCTTGAGCAGCTGCAGGTGGAAGCTCTCGGTCGCTTCTTCGAGGACGCGCTGGCTGCTCTCGCTCTTCTTGAGGATCGATTCGATGGCGGAGCGGGCCCCGACCATCACTTTGATCGGCGTCGACAGGAGCACGCCGAGCTCGTCGATCATCGGAAGGTCGGTCGGGTCCGACACGACGATCACGAGGTTCTTGCCTTCGCGGCGGTTCGGCACGAACCCGTAACGCAGCATGAGGTCGGCCGGAATCGAGCGGAACAGCTCCTGATCGATCCGGAAAGGGTCCATGTCCACGAATTCGAGCCTGTAGCGTTCCGCCAGGCGGCGCGCCTGCTCGAGTTCGAGGCGCTTCTCGGCGGCGCCCAGTTCGGTGGAAGCCGCAGGAATCGACGTGATCGGGTTGGTGCTCATGAGAGGACGGAGCTCAGCTGGAAGAGCGGCATGTACAGCGCCAGCAGGAGGCCGGCGATGACCACGCCCATGATGACGAGCAATGCCGGCTCGACGAGCGTGATGAACCGCTCCATGTTCGTCGAGATTTCTTCGTCGAAGAAGTCGGCAACTGTATTGAGCATCTCCTGAAGCGCGCCCGTCGACTCGCCCACCTCGGCCATCTTGACGGCCACCTCAGGAAACACGCGGCGCGCCTCGAGGGCGGCCGCGAACGACTCGCCTTCGTGCACTCGCAAGTTCACGATATCGAGCTGCGCGGCCATGTATTGATTGCCGATCGACTTGGACGCGATCTCGAGCGCCGTCGCCAGCGGGAGGCCCCCGCCGAGCAGCGTCGCCAGCGTCCGCGCCATCTGCGACGTGGCGAACTTGGCGGCAATCGGCCCGATGAGCGGCACGCGCAGGAGCAGGTGATCGAGCTGCGCTCGGTGGCCGGGCTGCCTGATCCACAGGATGCCCGCCGTGATCAGAGCGGCGGCCGTGATGAGAATAAGGACCAGCTGGCCGCGGACGAAGTCCGAGACGCCGACGATGATGCGGGTGACCAGTGGAAGCTGCGCGCCGAACGAGACGTAGAAGTCGGAGAAGGCCGGCACGACCTTGAGAATGATGATGGAAACCAGCACGAGCGCGAGCGTGATGAGAATCGCCGGGTAGACCAGCGCGGAAATGGTCTTTCGCCGGATCGTCGCGATGACCTTCGCGTATTCGACGTACCGCCGCAGCACGGTGTCGAGGCTGCCGCTGCGCTCCCCGGCCAGCAGCGACGCCGTGTACACGCGTGGGAACAAGTTGCCGTGCGAGGCAAACGCATCCGACATGGCGCTGCCGGATCGCACCTTCTCGTGGACATCTTCCAGTAGCGTGCGGAACAGGGGCGACTCCACGCGGCGCTTGAGAAGGTCGAGCGACTGCACGAGCGGCATGCCGGCTTTGAGCAGGGTGGCCAATTCCTGGTTGAAGACAAGAAACTCGCGCGCCGGAACGCGACGCTGATTCGGCAGTTGAAGCGAGACGCCGGCGATCGCGCCCTTCGCCTGCAGCGAAAGAACGTAGAGCCCCTTCTCTTCGAGCTCGTGACGCAGGCGGGCCTCGGTGTCCGCAGAATAGACCCCTTCGATGATCTGCCCGTTCGGCGACGCGAGCCGGCACCGGAACTCCACCGCTAGGTGCCCCCGCAATTGATTGTCACAAAGGACATTAACGCCTCGGGGATTATACCAAGACTCGTGCCGCCGCTCATGAACAGTTAGACCGCGGCCGGCCGGGAAAAGATGGGGGCTTGCGAACGGAAGTTCGCTGGACGAGCTACTGGCCGACGAGGTGCAAAATCCGCGCGACATAATCGCGCGTTTCTGCATACGGTGGAATCCCGCTGAAGCGATCGATGGCCGCCTCGCCGGCGTTGTACGCAGCAAGCGCCAGGCGCAGCGGGAAGCGATCGAGCAGCGTCTTCAAGTACCGGATCCCACCTTCGATGTTCTGGCGGGGATCGTACGGATCGGCGACGCTGAATCGCCGTGCCGTTTCGGGCATCAGCTGCATCAGGCCCATGGCGCCCTTCCGAGAGCGCGCCCGCTGCTGATAGCCCGACTCGACTCGAATCATGGCGCGCACGAGGTCGGCCGGCACGCCATGTTTCGCCGAGACGCTGTCGATGATGTCCCCGTACGGCACGACGATGGCGGGCGGGGCCTCGATCGACGCCTCCACCACCGCCGGCGCTGGCTCGGGATACGGCACTTCGTCGGGTTCGAAGCGAACGACGAATGAGGGACTGCAGACGATCTCGCCGCCAGCCCGCATCATCAGCACCAGGGAATCGCCCTCCGTCCGATGGCCGCGGATCGACCACGCGTTGCCGTTCTGAAGGAACGCGAGCTCGGCGCGAGCGGGCACAACCGCCGCCAAGAAACAGATGAGCGAAGCGCCGATCGTCCTAGTCAAAGACACGCAGCACGAGTGTAACAGAACGGGGTAGTCATCAGTCCCCCAGTCACCAGTCACCAGTCCCCCAGTCACCAGTCCACCAGTCACCAGTCGACCAGTCCCCCAGTCACCGGTCGACTGGCGGACTGGCGGACTGGAGACTGACGACTACGTTTATGTTATCGTTCGCGGCGTTGATGTCGCAGGAAGCACTCGGACTCATCGAAACCAAAGGCTTCATCGGATCGGTCGAGGCGGCCGACGCGATGGTGAAGGCTGCCAACGTCACGCTGATCGGCAAGGAGTACATCGGCGCGGGCTACGTCACCGTCATGGTGCGCGGCGATGTGGGCGCCGTAAAGGCCGCCACCGATGCCGGCGCCGCTGCCGCGCGCCGTGTTGGTGAACTGGTCTCGGTGCACGTGATTCCGCGCCCGCACACCGAAGTCGAACGGATCCTCCCGAAGAACGGTTGAATTGCGGCATCTGGTCATCTGGTTCTCTGGTCATTCAATTGATCAATCAAATGTCCAAGTAACCAGATGACGAGATACCCAAATTCACGCGAAGCTCATGGCGGAGCCTGATCGCGATCTCACCTCCGTGGCCGAAGCCCGCGCCCTTGCTCGGCGCGCGAAGAAAGCCTGGCTCGAGCTTGCCGAGTTCTCACAGGAAAAAATAGACGCGATCGTCGACGCCATGGCGGCGGCGGCCACGCCGCAGGCGGAGGCCTTCGCACGCCTCGCCGTCGAGGAAACGGGCTACGGCGTCGTCGCGGACAAGATCCAGAAAAACCTGTTCTCGTCCGAAAAGGTCTACAAGTTCATTCGCCCGATGAAGACCGTCGGCGTCATCGCGCGGCATGACGATACCAAGGTCATCGAGATCGCGGAGCCGTTCGGTGTGGTCGCCGCAGTGGTCCCGTCGACGAATCCGACTTCGACCGCCATCTATAAGATCCTGATCGCCGTCAAAGCGCGATGCTCGATCGTGCTCAGCCCTCACCCCGCGGCGGTTAAATGCATCACGCGCGTCGCCGAAGTGATGAACGAAGCGGCGATCAGGGCCGGCGCACCTGAGGGCACGATCAACTGGATGACGACGGTCACGCTTGAAGGCACACAGGAGCTGATGAAGCATCGCGACGTCGCGGTGATTCTTGCCACAGGCGGCATGGGGCTGGTGCGCTCTGCGTACAGCGCCGGCAAGCCGGCGTACGGCGTCGGTCCAGGAAACGCACCTGCTTATATCGAACGCTCAGCCGACTTGAAGAAGGCCGTGCGCGACATCATCAGAGGCAAGACGTTCGACAACGGCGTGCTGTGTTCCTCCGAGAACTCTGTCGTCGTCGACGAAGCCGTTGCTGAAGAGGTCAAGCGCGAGTTCGTGGCGCAGGGCGGCCACTTCATGAACAAGAGCGAGATGGACGCGGTCGCTCGCGTGCTGGTCAGCCCGCAGCGCCTGCCCAATCCGGCGCTCGTCGGGAAATCCGCGACGGTGATTGCGGAAAAGTGCGGCATCACCGTTCCGAGCGGGACTCGCGTGCTGCTCGCCCAACTTGAAGGCGTCGGCCGCGACTATCCCCTCTCGATCGAGAAACTCTGCCCGGTGCTCTCCTTCTATATCGTGAAGGACTGGCGCGAGGGCTGCGAGCGCTGCAAAGAGATTCTTCGCTACGGTGGGATGGGCCACACGATGTCGATCCACTCGAAGAACGATCAGATCGTGCTCGAGTTCGGCCTCAAGAAACCCGCGTTCCGCATCGTCGTCAACACGCCGACCACGCTGGGTTCGATCGGGCTGACGACGGGTCTTGATCCGGCGATGACGCTGGGCTGCGGGGGTTACGGCGGCAACATCACATCCGACAACATCTCGCCGCGGCATCTGCTGAACATCAAGCGGCTGGCGTACGAAGTGACGCCCGCCCCGAGTGCACAGGAGGCCACGTCCCCGGCCGCACCGCGTCCAGCGGCGTCCGGTGTCAGCGCCGAAACACTCGCGCGCCGCGTCAATGCGTTTCTCGGCCAGCGCGGATTCTCGTCAGCACCCGCGACGGCGCCGACGTCCACGGTTCGGGCTTCAGTTCAGGACCCGGCTCCGCTCGACTTTGTCTGCGAAGACGACGTCCGCTCGGCAATCCGGGCTGGCCGGAAACTGGTCATTTCGGAGCGAGCAATCGTGACCCCTGCCGCCCGGGAGCTCGCCGAAGCGCACAGAGTGCTCACCATTGCACCCTGGCGCGGCTGATTGCGCACTAACATCCTTGTAATTGGTGACTCTGCAAGACTTATAATTGAAATGCCACGGCGAATTTGGTACGCTGTGGCTGGTCTTAATGCGCGCCCTGCGCCGACTTTCCCCGGCGGCCGTCCTTTCGGTCTTCCTGCTGGGAGGACTAACGGCGAACGTTCGGGCGCAAGCCCTCGACTCGGCGACGGCCGGTGAGACCGATCCGGTACCGGTCAGCGATCAAATCGCGCAGATTGCCCCACTCGAACCGCTGACGGCTTCCGCGTTGCCGACGGGCGTGATCGAGATTCACGGACGCGGCCAGGATCTTCCCGTTCCACTCAACCAGCGCGTGCTTTCGTACGTCGAGCTTTTCCAGGGCCGGCTCCACGATTTCATCGAGGGCGGCATGCGACGCGGCAGCCAGTACCTGCCGATGATCCAGCAGGTGTTCCGAGCCGAAGGTCTCCCGCTCGACCTCGCTTACGTGCCACTGATCGAGAGCGCGTTTCAGCCGGAAGCGCTGTCGCGAGCAAAAGCCAAGGGCGTGTGGCAGTTCATGCGAGGAACAGCGCTCGAAAACGGACTCAAACATGATTGGTACGTGGACGAACGTTCCGATCCGAAAAAGGCGACGATCGCCGCGGCCAACTACCTGAAGACGCTTGCCGAGACGTTCGGCGGCGACTGGCACCTGGCGCTCGCGTCCTACAACAGCGGTCCCGGGCGAGTTCAGCGAGCCATCAAGCAGGTCGGCCAGACCGACTTCTGGTCGATCTCGGCGAAGAACAAGGTGTTGCCTCGCGAAACGCGCGAATACGTACCGATGATTCTGGCGGCGATCCTCATCGCGCGGAATCCGGCGCAGTACGGGTTTTCGGTCGAACAATCAGAGGCTCGGCCGAGTTTCGAGACCGTTGCCGTGTCCCATCCCGTCGATCTTCGCCGCGTCGCCGAATGGGCCGGCACCACGCTCGCGACCATTCACGAGCTGAATCCCGAGCTTCGGCGGCAGACGACGCCAAAAGACAGCGCGTACGAACTGAAAGTGCCGGTGGGGACGAGCGCTGAAATTGCCCGTCACCTGAGCGAATCGGCGGATGTTGCGCTCCCGTCCGAGTCGTCGTACTCGGTCAAACGTGGAGAGACGCTGCCGGGCATCGCGAGGAAGCTGGGCGTCACCCGCGCCGACCTGGCGGAAGCGAACAACCTTGCGACGAACGCTCGCCTGACGGCCGGTCAGCAGTTGACGGTCCCCGGCGACTCTCTTCCGACGCGGTCCGCGCGCCCCGCCGTATCGCCCGTCGTTTCGTCGTCCACGGGCGCGAAGGTCAAGGCCGACTACCGTGTGCGCCAGGGCGACACGTTGACCTCGATCGCCGAGCTGTTCGATACCTCCGTCAAGTCCCTGCAGGCCTGGAATCCGCAGCTGACCGGAAGCCGCGTGATAGTCGGCCAGCGTCTCACCGTCTACAAGAACGGCTCGCGCTAGACAACGTCTAGATTCAATCCTGACGCGTCATAATGGCGTCATGAGGCGCGTCGTCGCCGCATTCGCCGTCCTGGCTGCTCTCGGCACCCTCGCGCTCCTTCACGCGCAATCACCCGTCGTCATTCATGGACGCGTTCTCAGCGCCGAAAGCGGCGATCCGCTCGTGCATGTCCGGATCGTCATCTATAACGATGCGCCGCCGCTGCCGCCGATCTTCTCCGACGGACAGGGACATTTCTCCAGCGCGCCGTTGCCTCAGGGGCGTTATCGCCTGAACGCCACCAAGGCGCGGTACGCGACGACCAGCGTGGCCCGCCTCAGTAACAACCCGTCAGACAGCATCGACCTCAGAATGCCAACGAGCGCGGCAATCTCCGGACGCGTCATCGATCGCTTCGGGGAGCCGGCTGCAAACATCCAGATGCAGCTATTCGTGCAAGGGCCGGATCGCACGAAGCTTGGTGCTTTGAGCAAGAGGACGACCACTGACGACCTGGGCGAGTATCGGTTCGGTGGCCTCCCGGAAGGCGCCTACGTCGTCAGCGCGGCGTCCCTGCAGGCGGACGGGGGCGGCGGCTTCAACAGGGTGCCGATGTACTACCCGGGCGTCGCGGCCATCGGTGACGCACAGAACATCGATCTCCGTCCGGGCGACGAGAAACTCGGCGTCGATTTCGCTGGCTTTGGCACACAGCCGACCGAGTTGAGCGTCGGCGGCCCGATTCGAGTCGTCGGCCCGAATGGTCAGCTGATAACGGCGGCACAGATCGCGTCTGGCACCGGCGTCATTCGGGGCCGCGTCACCCGCGCCGATGGTCTTCCCGTCGTTCGGGCGACGGTTTCGACGCAGGTCACTCAGACAACCTCGACGTTCAGTGTGAACCTCACGCGGTCCACGCAAACCGACGAAGATGGCATCTACGAGCTGGCGAACCTGTCCGCCGGCCAGTACCGCGTGAATGCCGCAAAAGTGGGCTACTCGACGGCTCGCTACGGTCAGCGCAACGATACCGATGCCGGCGTTCTCGTCGATGTGGCGGACTCACAGACTCGGACGCGCATCGACATCATCCTGCCGCGAAGCGCCAACGTCATGGGACGCGTCGTCGACGAGTTCGGCGATCCGGTCGAGAACGCCTCGGTCGCGCTGTCGCAGATTCGGTATCAGGGAGGACGCCGCCGGCTCGTCGGCGTCAGCGCGATGTCAGGCCGCGCGACCGACGATCTCGGCCGCTATCGTGTCTACGCTGTTCCGGCCGGCGAGTACGTCGTCACCGCATCGGTGGGACAGGTCGTGCCGTTCGAGCCCGACAGGGGCGTCTCCGGGTACGCCACCACATATTTTCCGAGCACCATCAACCCGCGGGAGGCACAGCTCGTCGCCGTTCCTCGTTCGCAGGACGTCACCGGCGTCGACTTCGTGCTCGTGCCGACGCCGACGGCCACGGTGTCGGGCAGAAAAATCGGATTCGACGGTCGGCCGTTCGGCGGATCGCTGTGGTTATCGCCGAGTCAGCGATCCGACGCCATCGTGACGCCGGGAGCGGGCGCCCGCATCTATGACGACGGACGGTTCGAGTTTCCGAATGTCGCCCCAGGCGACTACGTGATCCAAGCCCAGGAGGGCCAGTCGGGCCCCGGGCGCGAAGGACTGTTTGCGAGCGCGTTCGTCACCGTCAACGGCGCGGACGTTCCCGACGTGCTGCTGCAGGCGTCACCTGGATCGACGATCAGCGGCCGCGTGATCTTCGAGGGCGACGGCCCGTCCGTGCAGGCGCTGAATATCACGACTTCGCGTGTCGACTTCGATCGCACACCGAACTCGACGGCTTCGGCGGACGTCGGCTCCGATCTCCGGTTCATGATGACCGGCATCCGCGGGCCTCGCCGGATCGCGCTCGGCCGCGCGCCGAACGGCTGGATGCTGAAATCGGTGTTCGCCAAGGGAGTGGACGTGACCGATGTGGCGCTGCCCTTCGGCACCGACGATGAGTCGCTGAGCGACGTGCAGATCGTGGTGACGAGTCGGGTAACCGAACTCTCCGGCACGGTAGTGAACGCGCGTGGCGAGGTGTCCACGGATTACACCCTGCTCGTGTTCCCGCTGGATCGGGATCGCTGGTATCCAGGCTCGCGGTATTTCCGCCGGGCGTCTCCGAGTTCGAGTGGAAACTTCAGCGTGCGGGCGCTGCCGCCATCGGATTACTTCGTCGCGCCGGTTGCGGGATGGAGCGTGCTGAAAGACGGGGACGACAGCTGGCAGGATCCGGAGTTTCTCGAGTCGATCGCGCTTCGGGCCACGAGAGCGACGCTGACCGAGGGCCAGCGGCTTTCGGTCAGCGCGAGGCTAAACGCGCGCTGATCGGGCGGGATGGGTAGGAAAGGCAGGACAGGCAGGACAGGCAGGACAGGCAGGACAGGCAGGACGGGGCGTCAGGTTCAGCGCCGCGGCATGCGACGTGAACAACCCGCCGCATGTTCACGAATACGCGACATCATTCGCTGATCGCCTGGCAGCGTGCGGACGATCTCTTCATCAGACTCCATCTGCTCACGCTGAAACAGTTTCCGGCATTTGAGAAGTTCGAGCTTGGCGGTCAGCTGCGGAGAGCGGCCTACTCCGTGCCCGCGAATATCGTCGAGGGATTTGCACGCCGTTCGGGCAGGTCGCGTTTGAATTTCTTGAATATCGCCGAGAGTTCGCTGGCCGAGGTGGGGTACTGCGTTCACGCCGCGCACCGTCTGGGCTATATCAATGACGACCTGGCTGGCGAATTGGAAAAGGACGTGAACGGCGTGGGCGCGCCGCTAACCGGCCTTGTGCGCTCCACCAGAGCGGACGTGGCGACTGTGGTTGTCTGCGTGGCGGTAGCCGTTGCTCTCGTGAGCTGGTTAGCAGCGTGACAGACGTTCCTGCGCTTCCGTTCCTGCCCTCCCGCCTATCCAGCCCATCCTGCCAGTCCCGCCGAACGGCTACGTCCGAGTGTGCGAGGCGTACGCCGCCGCATCCGCCGGCTTGCCTTCCTCGTCGGCGACCGGCTTCGAGCGCAGTTTCTTGATGCCCTGCTCGATCCGCTCGGCCAGCTCGCGCTCCTGCTGAAGCGCGCGCAGCGTGTTGCGCGCTTCCTGGAGCATGTACTCGAGCTGCGAGGCCTTCTCCGACACGTGATCGACGACGGCCTTCTGCTCGCTCAGCGTCTCGAGGTTGATCCGCACGTCGTCCAGCAGATGGCCGATGGCATTGGCTTTTGTCTGAACTTCGTCGACGACCTTCCGGCGGGCATCGATCGAAACGATGCGCTCGTCGGTTTCCTCGACGAGAGACAGCAGTTCGTCGACGCGGCCCTTGAGCGCCGTGATTTCCTGGCGATTCTCGGCGACATGCTGCAGGTCGGCGCGGCTGCGCGCGCTGATCTGGTGGACCTGCTCGACTTCAGCCTTGACGGCGTTGATGACCTGCTCGCGGCCCGCAATCGTCTGGATGCTCTTCTCGAGGTCGTCGGCGAGCTGTTTGATTTCGATGAGGCGCGATTCGACGGCGGCGAGTTTCTTCTCGCCGAAGGCCACCTGGGCGCGCCGCTGTTCGAGCTGCTTGAACATCTTCTCGGCGCGCACGAGCTGATCTTCCGCCGCCTGGGTCTGGCCGACGGTATCGCGCTGGCGGCTCTGCACCCGATCGAGTTCCGCCATCAGTTCGTCCTTCGCCGCGGTTGACCGGGCCAGCTCCTCCGAGAGGGCCTGCATCTGGCGGGTGCGCTCGGCCACGTCGGTCGCGACGCCGCGGCTGGCTTCGACCAGCTCGTTGAACCGGATGGTCTGCGCCGTGATCACGTCCTTGTCGTACTGGACCGACCCGATTCGCTCTTGCGCCGTCTTGATCTCGCGGCGGAGGGTGTTGAGCTCTGCGACGAGCGGCACCAGCCGCTGCTGGAGCGCGCGCACGTCGTCGAGCTTGTGCTGGGAGTCGGCCATCTGCTCGGCCAGTCCGTCGCAAGCCGTCTTCAGCGTGTCGAGCTCGGATCGCCGTGAGAGCTGCCCTTCGAGTTTGCGGTCGACGTCGGCGCTGAGGGCGTTCAGGCCGTTCAGCCGCGTTTCGAGCTTCTCGACGAACGGCACGCGGGCCGTCACGCGCGAGAACTGCGTGTCGAGCTCGGCGACCGCTTCGTTGAGACGGGTCGCCTTCTGCGTGCCTTCTTCGACGAGCGCCATCTTGCCGAGGATCGCGTCCATCTTCGCTTCGAGCTCGGGCGCGCGCGTCTGCAGAGCGGTCATGCGTTCGCCGAACGCCTCGAGCGCCTGGCGATCGGAGGCCAGCTTGTCGCGCAGCTGCGCGGCTTCGGTGTGCTCCTTGTAGAAGTCCTGGACTTCCTTGCGGAGGCCGTCGAGATCCTGACGGCTCTGCTTGAGGGTCTCCATTTGCCAGGATGCCTTCTTCGAGAGATCGTCCACCTGCGCGAGCCGCTCGTGAAGCTGCTCGAGCTCGCCCTGCTTCTTCGTGAGATCGTCGGACTGCGTGAAGAGCGATTCGACGCGCTTGTTGAGGCCGTCGACCTTCTGCCCGAGCGCGACGAGGTTCTTCTCCTTCGCGGAGATTGCCTCCATGCGGGTTTCGCCGTCGTGCACGGCCGTTTGCAGCGAGCGCACGCGTTCGTCGAACGCCTCGAACTCGCGCTTTCTCATCGCCAGCGAGCCGACTTCGGCCCGCACGGCTTCGAGCAGCGACGTCGAGTCTTTCTGAATCTTGGCGACATCGCGCTGGACGTCGGTGTTCAACTTCGAGGCGCTCTCCATCCGCTGCGCGGTGTCTTCGGAGAGCTTCTCGATGCGGCCGATGGTTTCCTCGGCCTTCGTCGCCTGCTTCAGGCCTTCCTGCAGTTTGGTCATCTGCGCGTCCATCGACCAGATCATCTCGCTGACCCGGTTCGCCTGAACGACTGCGTGTTCGACGGCCTGCTGCTGGCTCTCGAGGGCTTTGGCCTTGCGGGTGACATGCTCTGACAGCGCGTTGAGCGACGTCAGACGTTCGGACGTGCTCTGGCTGAGCTCGTGGAGCTGCGTGAGCGGCTCGAGCTTCTTCTCCACTTCTTTGACGTTGGAGAGCGCCGCGGTCGTGTCCTCGCGCGCCTCGCGCGAGGATTCACGAAGCCTGCTGTAGTCCTGTGTCAGGTTCGCGGCGGTGGCGCGCACCTGATCGAGGTCGGCCTTGAGCGTGCCCACCTGCGACATCGTCTGACCAAGCTCGCCCTCAGACTCACGCAGCTTGGTTCGGAGCTCTTCGAGTGCGGCCTGCTCTTTCTTGAGAGTGTCGAGCGTGGCCTGCGTCTGCAGCGCCTGCGACGACAGCTGCTGCACCGCTTCGCGGTGCTTGCGGAGCTCGCCGTCGGGGCCAATCGCCTTTTGCGTCGTCTGCTCGGCCTGGCGCGCGGAGTCTTTGAGCGCCTGAATGCGCTGGTCGACTTCCTCGAGCTCCTTCGTGCGGTCGTCGAGGGTGGTCAGGCGCTTGGAAATCTCATCGAGCTTCGTGGTGACGGCCGCGGCCTTGTCGGTCATCTGCTCGAGCGACTTGCTGAGCGGCGTCAGCTTCGCGCTTCTCGTGGTGAGCGCGGTAAGCATGGCGCTGATGGCGCTGCGTTCTTCGCGCGCGGTCGCGATCAGCTGTTCGAGCTCGTTGGTCTGTTTTTGGGCTGTTCTGCCGGTGGCAATCGACTTGAAGGCTTCGAGCATGATCTGGTTCCTGCCCTAAAGGAAATGGGTTCGTAAGCATAGCTAATATCGGTTGTTGCGACCAATTTCACTAGCTTGCTGCGTACTACACGTCACCGACAGCGGCAGGATCTGCGATGTTCGACGCTAAGTGATTGAAAAATTGGGGTCCTAGGGCGCGCCAAGTCTTGCAGCTCAGGACCGGCATGCTGGCTCGTTTGCGAACGGCCACGGTGTTCGGCGTCGAGGCCTGTCCCATCGACGTCGAGGTCGACGTTTCGTTTGGGATTCCACGATTTTCGATGGTCGGCTTGCCGGACGCGGGCGTCCGTGAGAGCCGCGACCGCGTCAGGAGCGCGATTCGCAATTCCGGTTTCGCCTTCCCTGCACACAAGATCACGGTCAACCTGGCGCCGGCGGACGTCCGGAAGGCGGGCGCGTCATTCGACCTTCCGATTGCGCTCGGCGTGCTCGCCGCTCAAGGCATCATCGAGCGTCGCGACATCAGCGACCTGATTCTGCTCGGCGAGTTGTCGCTGGACGGTTCGGTGCATCCCGCGCGCGGCGTGCTGCCGATCGCCGCGGCGGCCCGGCGCGCCGGGGCCAGGGGCCTCCTCCTGCCGGCGTCGAACGCGAGCGAAGCCGCCATCGTGTCCGGTCTGTCGATCTATCCGGTGTCCTCTCTCACCGACGCCGTACGCACGCTCAACGATCCTTCGTCCGCTCCGGCGCGGCCGGCTCCGCCTCCGCGCGCAGCGCCGCGTGATGTCGCGGATCTCGCCGACGTCCGCGGTCAGCCACTCGCGCGGCGCGCGCTCGAAATCGCGTGCGCAGGCGGCCACAACGTGCTGGCTGTCGGTCCGCCCGGTGCAGGAAAAACGATGATGGCGCGGCGCGTGCCTGGAATTCTGCCGCCGCTCACGTTCGAGGAAGCGGTGGAAGTTACGGCCGTCCACTCCGTTGCAGGGCTCCTTCAGCCCGGTGGCGGGCTCGTGAGCCAGCGCCCGTTTCGCGCGCCGCATCACACGATCTCCGACGCCGCATTGGCGGGCGGAGGCTCGCAGCCGCGGCCCGGCGAAGTCAGCCTCGCGCACCACGGCGTGCTCTTCCTCGACGAGATGCTCGAGTTCAGCCGTCACGTGCTCGAGGTCTTGCGGCAACCGCTCGAAGAACGCGCGGTGACGATCGCGCGGGCGGCCCGAACGGCCGTCTTCCCCGCGCGTTTCATGCTGGTGGGCGCGATGAATCCGTGCCCGTGTGGATATCTGGGCGACGCTGTTCGCGAATGCCGGTGCACGCCGCAGCAGGTGGCGCGCTACCGCGAGCGGTTGTCGGGCCCGCTGCGCGACCGGCTCGACTTGTCGGTGGAAGTGCCGGCTCTGCCGCCGGACGCGTTGACAGCCGATGTCACAGGCGAGCCATCGGCGAACGTTCTTGCGCGGGTCATCGCCGCTCGCGAGATCCAGCGATGCCGGTACGACGGCGACGAGATTCGCACCAACGCGGACCTCTCGCCCTCGCTGCTGCGGCGCCACTGCGCCCTGGATCGCCCGGCGATGCGGGTGCTCAATGCGGCGGTGAGTCGCTTATCGCTCAGCGCACGCGCCTACGATCGTGTTCGCAAGGTCGCGCTGCCGATCATCTGGCCGAGGCGCTGCAGTTCAGGCTGCTGTGACGGCGGTCTTACATGACCGACCCTTGCGGACCTCTCCAGCCCTCGCGAGACATCGCGTCCTGCAGTTGTTTTTGACGTCTCGCCAGGTCCTGGGCGTTCGTGAAAGTCTCGACGGTTTCTGTGCCGTCCGCCGAAATCAACAGCAACTCAAACCTGTTCGCGTCGAGTTCCAGTACTTCGAGCCGGATCAGTTCTCCCCGCCGTTCAAACCACCAGAACACTGCAGGCTCTCCGTTAGGCCTATCGACACCAGAGAATCTCGGCTGTAGAAATCGAGGCGCGGGCTAGGGGAAATCACGTAGACGTCGGGAGTCTGAACAATGGACCGCGGATGCCAATTTGTCGGCAGGCACATTCCTACGATTGAGGATCGACTTCCGAATCCGCGGGAAGAAGTGAGCCATCGAGGCCAGGCATCGCTGTTGCCTTCCAGAGAGGCGTTCAGTGTCCACGATGAGTTCTGGTCGGCATCTCGCGACGAGAGTGCGTATCCGCCGTGTGCCCCCGACCCTCGTCCTCGAAGGGGTCGATCTGCGCCAGCGGCAGCTGCGCGCAGGGCAGGTCTGCGATCTGAAGCCTGACGAGGCGCTGGTGTTGCTGTTTTGGGGCTACGCGGAGCCTGCTCGTGAGGACGACGACGCCGGAAGCCTGGAACGTACCGGATAGTCCAGTGAGGATGGGATGAGTCCGCGACATATCGCCGCCGTGCCCCCGACCTCGCATGCGTGTCCGAAGTGTTCGACTCAACGCACGCGGCCGGTGAGCGCCGCGGCGGCGTGGTACCGCTGCGATGCCTGTGAGTACGTGTTTCGTCCGAACGAGCGACCGTCAGCAAGATCGAATCTCGCGGTCCTGGGCCCTGCGTGTTCGAAATGCGGCAGTCGGCAGACGCGGATCATCGGACGATCCGGCGAGTCCTCGCTTCTGCATTCTCGGTGCGACAGGTGCGGCTACATCTCCGTCAGTTCAATGACGTGAGGTGTGCGGACGTGCGGCACAGTGTGCGCGCACACCCATGGCGGGATGCGCAGAATTGTAAGTCTCTTGGACGAAAGGCCTTACTGCACAGCTTCTTGCGGTATCCAAGTTGCTCCAAGGACGAGCATGCTGCATCTCTCGACTCTGCTCGTTGGTTTCAGTGCGTGGTTAGTTGTTGCCATCGCCGGGGGCATCCTCCTGGGCGCGGTGATCGGGCGCCGCGACGTCGGCGAATATGAGGACCTTCCTATGATGGAACACCAACAGCGCCGGGCCGCGTAGCTCGCTAGCGGCGGGGGTAATACACGCTGTCGGGCGGCAACTTCTCGGTGAGATAGTCCTGCGGTTTGTACGGAAACGCCGGACGCGGCTGCGAGTTGATGAACGCCGCAAGGAGTTGCGCTTCTTCGTCGCTCAGACTGCCTGGGTTCAGATAGGGCATCGAGTACCGGATGATGCCGGCGAGCGTGTAAACCCGGGCCGCCCCTGCCCCGTCGTTCCACGAGTCGGGTCCCCAGAGCGGACCTGGTTTCTTGTCGCCCACGGCCACACCCTGACCGTCGAGACCGTGGCAGTTCGTACAGCGCTCCTTGAAGATCTCCTCGCCGCGATGACGATCGAGCGACGCAACTGGAATCAGCGCGCTCGCGGCGATGGTGTTTTGTCCCCGCCACGCCGGGTTCTTGCCGACTGCGGTCCCTTTCGCCAGCCATGTGATGTACGCGGCGATCGCGAGAACTTCCTTCGACGTCGGCGCCGGCAGCATCTCGAGTCCCGAGCCCCGAGTGTCGAGCCCCGGTTCTTCGAGAACGCCGGTCGAATTCTCGCTGCGCCAGAAGCAGTCGACGATGCGATCGGTCAGGCTGTAGAGACGCCCCGATCGTCGGTTGTACTCAGGAAACATCCCTGCGACCGCCACGAGCGGCAGCGAACGCTCACGCTGCCCCGCGTTGAGATGACAGTTGCTGCAGGAGATCTTGCCCGGCGCGTACTGCTTCGCCTCGTGCGGCGTGTCCGTAAAAAGCTTGTAGCCCCAGCGAATATCTTTCGAGAGCCGCGAATCGTCGAGTGAACGATCAGTGAGCGGGTCTTCCGGGATGTCCCACGCGGTGACCATCGTTGTCGACGCCGGAATCAGCGCGTCGGCGAGGAGGGGCACTCCGGATGAGGTCGTCCGGTGAGGCCCCCTGGAGCAGGCCGGCGCGCCGGCCAGAAGTCCCGCAACCGCCGCGACCGCCAGCACGCGCATCATCGGCGCGTAGTTTAACAGCCTGAGTGATACCATGGCGCCGCGAGGTTCATCATGTCCAAAGACACCGCTGATTCGCGCGTAGCACGTCGATCATTTCTCACCAGGTTCGGCGCTGGCATGACCGTTCTCGGGTCCGGCGTCGCCACGGGCACGTCCCTGGCGACTGCCCAGTCAGCCTCCACCAGTTTTCGCCCGACCCGTCACGCCCAGGACGACTGGATGGACAAACTGCCGGGGAAACACCGCCTGGTCTTCGACACGACGACGCCGGCGAGCTTTGGCGTGGCCGTGGCGTACGCCAACAACTTTCTCGTGGCGGGCAAGGACGGGTACGGTCTGGACGATCAGGATCACGCAGTGATCATCGTCGCCCGGCATTTCGCGACGCCCTTCGCCTACAACGACGCGATTTGGGCCAAGTACGGAAAAGCGATGCCGCCCTTCGTGGTGATCGACGATCCGAAGACCAAGCAGCGGCCGGCGTTCAACATCTTCAAGGCATCCGGCTACGGCCTCGATCTTCCGAACCTCGGCACGACCATCGACGACGTCGTGAAGAAAGGCGTGCAGTTCGCCGTCTGTCAGATGGCGACGCGCTTCTTCGCCGGTCCGCTGGCACAGGCGACGGGCGGCAATGCCGACGCCGTGTACACCGAACTGGTCGCGAACCTCGTCGGCAACTCGCACATGGCCGCTGCAGGCATCGTCGCCGTGAATCGCGCGCAGGAGCGCGGCTACACGTTGTCGACGGCTATATAAGATGTTGAGGAACAACATGCGTATCAATGCTCTCGTCGCCGCTCTCGTCTGCTCCACCGCGTTCGTCGCCGCGCAAGCGCAGGTGACCAAGGAATCAGTCCCTGGCATCGTCAACTTCGCGAAAGTCGAGACGACCGTCGCGTGCGCCGGCGCGACCACACCGGCTGCGCTCGTCGAAGTGAAGCGGATGGGCTACGCCTCGGTAATCAACCTGCGCCAGGCCAGCGAACCTGGCGCCGACATCGAAGCGTCGGCTGCTGCCGCAAAGGCCGCCGGCTTGAATTACATCCACATCCCGTTCAACGCCGCGTCGCCAGATTCGATGGCCGTGGACAACTTCCTCAAAGCCGTCACCGACCGGGCGAATCAACCGGCCTTTATTCACTGCGCCAGCGCCAATCGCGCCGCGGCGTTGTGGATGGTGAAGCGAATCGCCGTCGACAAGTGGGACGTCGATCGCGCGTCGACGGAAGCGGCCGCCCTCGGCCTGACGAACCCGACACTTAAAGCCTTTGCGATTGAGCAAGCACAAAAGCGCTAGACACGTAGCCGCGTTGCTCTGTGTTCTTAGTACCTCTGTGGCTACGCACGCAGCCGCGGATTCCATTCCGACGTTTGCCGCCGACGTGGCGCCGATCGTGTACTCCCGCTGCTCGTCCTGCCATCGCCCGGGCCAGGCCGCACCCTTCTCACTGCTTTCCTACGACGACGTCAAGCGTCGCGGGACGCTGATCGTCGCGGCGACCGGCCGCCGGTACATGCCGCCGTGGCACGCGACGCCATCCGCGGGATTCCCGGAGTTCCGCGACGAACGGCGGCTGAGCGACGCGGACATCGCGACGCTGAAGGCGTGGGTCGATGCAGGCATGCCGGCCGGCGATCTCTCGACTGCGCCGAAGCCGCCTGTGTTTCCCGAAGGCTGGGCGCTGGGCGCTCCGGACATCGAGGTCAGCTATCCGGAAACAATCGATGTTCCCGCAGACGGCCCGGACCTCTACAAGACGATCGTCCTTCCTCTTGATCGTGAGGAAGACGCGTGGGTGACGGCCGTCGACTTCGCGCCCGGCGTGCGTGCGGTCGTGCACCACGCGCTGTTTTTTGCCGCCCCCGCAAATACGCCGGCGAGCGCGAGAGGCGGAAACGACTCGCTGCTGGGCTTCCGCACGGGCGGATTGCCGAGTCTTGGCGGATGGGTTCCGGGCATGACGCCGCGCCACTTTCCCGACGGCATCGCGCAGCCGTTGCCGGCGCACACGAATCTGGTCGTTCAATTGCATTTGCATCCATCAGGGAAGCTCGAGCACGAACGCGGAAAGATGGCGATCTATCTGACCAGGCAGCCGCCGGCAAAGCGCCTCAACTCGCTGCAGGTGCCGCCGATGTTCGGCTTCGCGAAGGCGATCGACATTCCGGCGGCGGAAAAGCGCTACACCGTCAGGGATTCGTTCGTCTTGCCCGTCGACATCGAAGCGTTTGGTGCGCGCGGCCACGCGCACTACCTCGCGCGAGAGATGAAGATGACGGCGACGCTGCCCGACGGCACGACGCAAGGACTGCTCTGGATCGGCGACTGGGATTTCGGGTGGCAGGATTCGTATTTCTACAAGAACCCGCTCAGGCTGCCGCGAGGGACACGCATCGACGCGGAGATCAGCTACGACAACTCCGACGCAAATCCGCGCAATCCGAACTCGCCGCCCAGACGCGTAAAGTGGGGATTGGGTACGCTCGATGAAATGGGTAGCATGACTCTGCTGGTCGTGGCGTCCTCGCGCGCCGACGACGCTGAGCTTCGACGGGCGGAGACACGTTATTTCCGGCAGCAGCTCGCGACGATGTTTCTCGGGCCGAGGTAGCTGCTTTCGCCGGACGTTCGTCATGGCAGATTGATGTTGGGTTGAATGTTGCAGTGTGATAGATTTTCGATGTTCGTCCGACTCCTCGACGAACGCCTAGCAAGTTCTTTTGTTGTCACGGGATAAGCGAAAATCTGGAAACGGTGAGCCTCGGGTGCTGAAGAACCTATTTGTGCGCAGATACACGGTTGTGATGGCCGATCGGTCCTCTGGACTGGTCCGCCGCTTCACGCTCAGCCTCCGCCCGACGCTGATCACTGTCTCAATCCTGGCTTCCCTGCCGATTCTCATGGGGCTCGGGGCCCGCTGGAGCGCACAGTCCGATATCGACCAGCTCCGCACCTCGAACACCGCGCTGCAGATCGAGAACACGAGCTTCCGGAGCGCGACCGGCGAGCTGACGTCGCAGATTCAGTCGCTGGAAGGCGTGGTCGACGACCTCGGGGAGCGCGCCAAGCTCGATCCGGCCGCCGCACGCGCGATGCAGAAGCTTCCGGCCGCCGTCCGCTCACGCGCGACGGGCGGTCCGACCGCCGCGGGCGCCCTGTCGAACTTGTCGAGCGTCTTCTCCACCTCGCTGACGTCTCCTGAAGATACGTTCGGTGTCCTGCGCGACCTGCTGCAGGGTCTCGAGAGCCGGCTGAACTTCGTGCGGCGCGACGTCGAGCGCCGCGAGCAGCTCGCCAACGCGACGCCGTCCATCTGGCCGACGCGCGGCGGGCTCACGGGCTTCTTCGGCGGCCGCAGCGATCCGTTCACGGGCGAACACGAGAATCACACGGGGCTCGACATCTCCGCCCAGAAGGGCCAGTCGGTCTTCGCGACGGCTGACGGCGTCGTCCAGTCCGCGGGCTACACCGGCGACTACGGCAATCTGATCGTCGTCAAGCACGCGTTTGGCCTCGCGACGCGCTACGGACATCTGAGCACCTACAAAGTGAAGATCGGCGACACGGTCAAGCGCGGCGACATCATCGGCCTCGTCGGCTCTACCGGCCGATCGACCGGCGCGCACCTGCACTACGAGATCCTCGTCAACGGGCAGCTGATGAACCCCCTGCAGCTGCTCACGCAGACCACCCGCTAAGCTTCCCACCCGGCCTCTCCGCCTTTAGGCGGACCTGATAATCCTGTTACAATCGTCGGAATATCCTGTCGGATCCGTCCTACTAGATGATCCAGAAGCTGCTTGCGAAGGTCGTCGGCACCCAGAACGATCGTGAACTGAAACGCCTGCGCCCGCTCGTTGCCCAAATCAACGCGCTCGAGCCCTCTATTCAGGGGTTGAGCGACGAGGCGCTGCGCCTGAAGACCGCGGAATTCCGGCAGCGGCTGGCCAAGGGCGAAACCCTGAACGACCTGATGCCCGAGGCGTTCGCCGTGGTGCGCGAGGCAGGCCGCCGCGTGCTGAACATGCGGCACTTCGACGTCCAGCTCGTGGGCGGTGCGGTCCTGCACACCGGCAAGATCGCCGAGATGAAGACGGGCGAGGGCAAGACGCTCGTCGCGACACTCCCCGCCTACCTGAACGCCCTCGAAGGCAACGGCGTCCACGTCGTCACGGTGAACGACTATCTGGCCCGCCGCGACTCGGAATGGATGGGCCGCATCTATCGGTTCCTGGGGATGAGCGTCGGTGTCATCCAGCACGATCTGAAGGACGACGAGCGGCAGGTAGCCTACGCCGCCGACATCACCTACGGCACGAACAACGAGCTCGGCTTCGATTACCTCCGCGACAACATGAAGTTCGAGCTCGCGCACTACGTGCAGCGTGGGCACCACTTCGCGATCGTCGACGAAGTCGACAGCATCCTGATCGACGAAGCGCGCACGCCGCTCATCATTTCGGGACCGGCGGAGCTTTCGACGGACCTCTACTACGAGGTCGATCGCATCGTCCCGCGGCTGAAAGCCGGTGCGGTGGTCCGCGGCGACACGAAAGCCGAGGAACGCGAGGCGCTCGAAGGCACGGGCGACTACATCGTCGACGAGAAGCACAAGACGGTTACCCTGACCGAGAGCGGCACCGCCAAGGCCGAGCAGCTGCTCCTCCACCATCTCGGCGGCGGCCACATCTACGATCTCGAAAACGCCCACATCAAGCACCACGTCGATCAGGCGCTCCGCGCACACACGCTGTATCACGACGACGTCGAGTACATGGTGAAGGACGGCGAGGTCGTCATCGTCGACGAGTTCACCGGACGTCTGATGCCCGGCCGTCGCTGGAGCGACGGGCTTCACCAGGCCGTCGAAGCGAAGGAACACAACACCAGGCATCCCGAAGTCAAGATCGAGCGCGAAAACCAGACGCTCGCAACCGTCACCTTCCAGAACTACTTCCGCAAGTACAAGAAGCTCTCCGGGATGACCGGCACGGCGGACACGGAAGCCGAGGAATTCGGCAGCATCTACAAGCTCGACGTGAACGTCATTCCGCCGAACCGGAAGCTGATGCGCGTCGAGAACCCCGATCTCGTGTATCGAACCGAGCCCGAGAAGTGGGACGCGATCGTCACCGAGATTCTCGACGAGCACAGCAAAGGTCGCCCGGTGCTGGTGGGCACGGTGTCGATCGAGAGGTCGGAGAAGCTGTCG
>WNFL01322184.1_pt2 | contig 25454 bp, 24 predicted proteins | sample 5400361 | NCBI WGS metagenome assembly WNFL01 (sample SAMN13153351, study PRJNA577476) | soil metagenome | isolation source: 40 cm soil on Douglas fir-dominated hillslope | place: USA:California | collected 2013-09-17
GTGGATGAGGATCCGGCGGCCGCCCCGCTCCTGAACGCAGTTCCCGCGCAGCGCGAAACGGCGGCGACGGTCGCGATCCTGATCGGCCCGGAAGGCGGCTGGACCTCGGAAGAACGCGCATCGTTCGTGGCGGCGGGCTGGTCGGCAGTGTCGCTCGGGCCGACCATTCTTCGCGCGGAAACGGCGGCGATCGCGGCGCTAGCGGTGGTCAACGCGGCGTGGCACGCGCGGAAGTAACATAGAATTCATGTCCATTCTCACCCGTCGTCAGTTCGCGGCCGGCTCGCTGGCTTTGACCGCGCACGCTTACGACCGAATTCCGGGAGCCAACGACAGGATCCGCATCGGCATCATCGGCTGCGGCTCGCAGGCCGGCGGCCACATGCGCGAGCTGGTGAAGATGCGCGAGTCCGACAATTTCGATTTGGCCGCGGTGTGCGATGTGTTCGACAAGCGCGCGGCGGCCGCGGCGCAACTCACCGGGGGAAAGATCGTCAAGGATTACCGCCGCCTGTTGGACGACAAGGACATCGACTACGTGTTGATCGCGACGCCGGAGCACTGGCACGCACGCATGACGCTGGACGCAGCGGACGCGCGCAAACATATTTATTGCGAAAAGCCGATGACGCGGACGGTGGAGGAATCCAAGCGCGTGGTGGCGAAGATCAAGGCCACGGGCGTGAAGATGCAGGTGGGCGTGCAGGGCATGTCCGACGATTCTTACGAAGCCGCGAATGTTCACGTGAAAAACGGCACGCTGGGAAAGGTGGTGCTGGCGCAGATCGACTACTCGCGGAATCATACGGGCGATTTTTGGGCGTACAACATCGACGCCGACGCCAAGCCGGGAGAAAATCTGGATTGGCAAGCTTGGCTGGGTCCGGCGCCGAAGCGACCCTTCGATCCGGCGCGCTACTTCCGGTGGCGCTGCTACTGGGATTATTCAAGCGGCATCGCATCCGATCTGTTCGTGCACCGGGTGACGCGAATCATCAAGTCGCTGGATCTCACGTTTCCGTCCTTCGGCACAGGGTCGGGAGGTAAGTTCGAATTCGCCGACAGCAAGAATGAGATCCCCGACACGCTCAACATCCTGCTGGATTATCCGGGCGGGCTCACGGTGCAACTGGTGTCGTCGATGGCGAATGAGCGGAAGATCGATCACCTGCTGCGCGGCCACAAGGCTACGCTCGAGTTCACCAACTCCGGATTCACCATCCGTCCGGAGCGCCTGTTCGCGAAAGAAGCGCCGTGGAGCGACAAGCCCGAAATCGTGCATCAGAAAACGGGCGGCGAGCAGCTGGGTCTGCATCATCGCAACCTGCTAAACGCGGTTCGCAAAAACGAAGCGCTCAAGTGCGACGTGATGTTGGGGTACCACGGGGTGGTGGCGGTACAAATGGGCAGTCTATCGTATCGGCGGCGCAAATATATGAAGTGGGATGCGACGCGGGAACGAATCGTGACGGCGTAGGGGAAGACTTTTGGCAGGCGGAATCGCCTGCCCCCACTGAAGACCGCCTGTTAAGCTGGTGGGTTGATTCAACGGCTGGTCGTCGAAAATCTCAAGCACCGTCCGGTGCGAACTCTGCTGAGCGCGATCGCGATCGGCGTACAGGTCACCATGATCCTCACGCTGGTGGGGGTGAGCCGCGGAGTGCTGGGCGATATCGCGGCGCGCGCGCGCGGCACCGGAGCCGACATCCTGGTCCGGCCGCCCAACAGCACCGTGCTGGCTTTCTCTGGAAACATGAAAGAGGGGGTGGTCCGGGTAGTCCGCGAGCAGCCCCACGTGGCGCAGGCGACGGGCACGCTGATTCAGTCCATCGGAAATTTCAATTCCATCACGGGCATTCACCTGGACGAATTTAACGCTATCAGTGGCGGCTTCCGGGTGCTCGAAGGCACCTTGTTCCAGGGACCCAACGACATTCTGGTCGACGAAATCGAAGCCAAGGCGCGCAAGGTGCACGTCGGCAGCGAGGTTGATGTAGGGACCAAGTGGCGCGTCTGCGGCATCGTCGAACAGGGGATTCTCTCGCGCATGTTCACCGATATTTCGGTGCTTCAGGAATTGTATTCCGCTAACGGCCAGGTGTCGATGATTTACGTGAAACTCGACTCGCCGGCGAATATCAACCAGGTCATCAAATCCCTGAACGAAAAGCTTCCCACCTACAAGATCTACTCGGTCGAGGAATTTGTCGGGCTCATGTCGGTCGACAGCATCCCATTGCTGAAGCGCTTCACCAGCGTGGTGATCGGACTCGCGCTGGTGATCGGATTTCTCGTAGTTTTCCAGTCCATGTATACGGCGGTGCTGGAGCGCACGCGCGAGATCGGAATTCTGAAAGCGCTGGGCGCTTCCCCGGGCTACATTCTCAGCATCCTCCTGCGGGAGGCCGCGGTGCTGGCGATCATCGGCGCCGCGGTCGGAATCGTGATGACCTACGGCGCGCGCTCCCTCATGCGGGTGTTCGTGCCGACCATGACGCAGGCGATCGTGCCGGATTGGTGGCCCTGGTCCGTCCTGATCGCGGTAGTGGGAGCCCTCCTCGGTGCTCTCTACCCCGGTTTAAAAGCCGCGCGGCAGGACGCGATCGAGGCGCTGTCCTATGATTGAGACCCGCGACCTGAAGAAGGTATATCGCGTCGGCGAGGTCGACGTGCACGCGCTGCGTGGCGCGAACCTCAAGGTGGAGCACGGCGAATTCATCGCGATCATCGGCCCCAGCGGCTCCGGCAAATCCACGCTGTTTCACATTCTGGGCGGGCTGACGCCCCCGACGTCGGGCTCGATCCACATTGACGGGCGCGATCTGCTCGCCATGACGGAAGCGCAGCGCACGGAGATGCGCAAGACCGTCGTTGGTTTCGTGTTTCAGAAATACAACCTGCTGCCGACTCTGACCGCGGCGGACAATATCGAAATCGCGCGGCACATCGCGGGGCGGAGTCACGAGCCGAAGGATCCGCAGTTCGAAGAAATCCTGCGCCTGTTGGGCTTGACCGGACGCCTGGATCACAAGCCGCGGGCGTTGTCTGGCGGCGAGCAGCAGCGGGTGGCGATCGCGCGGGCGATCGTGAATCATCCGGCGCTGCTCCTGGCGGACGAGCCGACCGGGAATCTGGACACCGAGAATTCGACCGCGGTGCTGGGCGTGATGCGGGATCTGAACGATCGGCTGGGGCAGACCATCCTGATGATCACGCACAATCCGGAGGCGGCGGCGTTTGCGCATCGGATCGTGAAGATGCGGGATGGCCGGATCGAGGGGTAGCACTTGTGGCCGCCAATCCTTTTCTTTCTTAACCCGCAAGTTCTTAAACCGCAAGCGGGGGCGGCCGATTTTCTGATCGGTCTTCAGAAGCCCGCTGACCGCAGGCTCGCCGGCAGACTGCCGGCCCCACATGAGACGTCTGTCGTATAAAGGAGCTTCTCCTGCTGCTGCCCTGCTTCGCCGGTTCCGACGACTGGCCGGGCTGGCGCGGGCCCAATGGCAACGGCATTTCGCCGCTGACGAACCTGCCGACATCGTGGTCGGCCGACCGCAACATCGCCTGGAAAACGCCGCTGCCGGGCAAGGGCCAATCGTCGCCGGTGGTGTGGGGGAATCGCATTTTCATCACGGCCGATATCGCGGGCGATCCGATCCCCGATAAAGTCATCCCCACCCACTTCATCCGCGGCCAGAAGTTCCGCAACCCCGACAGCGGCAGCGCGGATCGTAAACACACTCTCAAGGCACTATGTTTCGACGCGGCGACCGGTAAACAGGTCTGGGAACGCACGCTATTCGAAGGCGAGGTCTACGACGAAGTTCACAAGACGGCCAGTTACGCGACAGCGTCGGCGGCCACCGACGGCAAGTACGTCTACTTCGCGTTCGGCGCCGAGGGCTATTACAAGCTGGACTTCGACGGTAAGTTGATCTGGAAATGCGACTTGGGCAAGATCGACACGGTGGGGCTGGGCTACGGGCCGTCGCCAGTGCTGTTCGAAGACAAGGTGCTGATCCTGGCCGATCAGGATAGTGGGGACAAATCATTCATCGCGGCCATCTCGGCGGCCGACGGAAAGGTCGCCTGGAAGACGCCGCGCAAGATCGGCAACTCGTGGGGCACGCCGGTGCTGGTGGACGTGAACGGAAAGAAACAGTTGATCGCGAACGGCGCGGAGAATGTGGTGGCGTACGATCCGCGCACGGGCGAGGAATTGTGGCGCGTGAACGGACCCGGCGGATTCATCGTACACACGCCAGTGTTCGGGCAAGGCATGATGATCGCGTCGGTGGGATTTCCGGTCAAAAAGGTGATCGGGATCCGTTTGAATCCGAAAGAAGGCGAAGAACGCATCGCGTGGACTTACGAGAAGGGCACCAGCTACGTGCCGTCGCCGTTGTTGTACGGCGAATATCTGTACCTGATGACCGATTCGGGGATCGTCACTTGTATGGATCCGCGCACCGGCGAGATCAAGTACGAGGGTAAACGCGTCCCCAAACCCGGCCGCTTCAATTCCACGATGGTCGCGTTCGACGGCAAATTTCTGCTGAGCAGTGAAGACGGCGACACCTACGTAATCAAGGCCGGGCCGGAGTTCGAGGTGCTATCGACCAGTTCGATCGGTGAGCCGATCGTCGCGTCACTGGCGCTGGCCGGAGACTCCATCTACGTCCGCTCCAGTAGTTCACTGCTGCGCATCCGCAACGCGCATTAAGGCCCGATTTTGGGCGTTTTGGCACAGGCGACGGGTTAAGTCGCGCTGAAAATAGACGCCTCCCGCGGTGGCCGGTTACGTGCACATGGAACTCCGTGGAGGAGAGGTCTATGAGACGCGTATGGTCTACCGTGGCAGCCCTGGTGGTCTGTTTCCTGGCGTGCGCGGAGGCTTCCGCGCAGGAGCTGGTCGCGAGTCCGCCGTTACCGGTTATGAAGACCGTCACGCCGGAATTGGCGAAGGTCGGGCAGTCAGTCACCATCACCGGCAAGAATCTGGGAAAGCGGGTCGCCGCGATTTATCTCACCGACGGAAAACAGGACTGGCAACTGACGCTGGTCGAGCAGACCGAAACGAAAATCGTGGCGAAGATCCCGGGCGGCATCCCCAACCGGCAGCTTCGGCTGATGGCTCGGACGCCTGATAATCCTAGCGTGCTGGTGGAACAGCCGCTGCTGATTGAAGTGACCCGCCGCCGCCGGGACTCTCGATCCGCAGCGCATCGCCCGCCTTGATCTCGAAACGTGTTTTCGCCGGAAGCGCGGTCGAGCGTCCGCCACGAATTCCAGTGTTGCGGCCCGGCTGCCCTGGCTTGCCCCCGGCGAGACCGTAGGGTCCTTGAGCGCGACGATCGGAGAGAATCGTAACCTCGGCCGGAGCTAGAAAGCGGAACTCGCGCACGATCCCGTCACCGCCGCGATTGAGGCCCGCGCCCCCCGATCGTTTGCGCACGCGGTAGCTTTCGATGCGAAGCGGGTACTGGTGTTCGAACGCCTCCACCGGCGTATTCCAGCTATTGGTCATGTGCGTGTGCGTCGCGCTATACCCAGGCCCTCGTGACGACGCGCCCATCCCGCCCGCGATGGTTTCGTAATACGCGAACGGCGCGCCGGTGCGCGGGTCGACTCCACCGAAGCTGATGTTATTCATGGTGCCGGAGCTGGCCGCGGGAATCCGATCGGGCGCGGCGGCGGCCAACGCCCCCAGCACCGTATCGGTAATGCGTTGCGAGGTCTCGACGTTGCCGGCGGCCATCGCGGCGGGCGGCCGCGCGTTCACCACCGTGCCTTCGGGCGCGATCACGCGGATGGGTCGAAGAATGCCGGCGGTAAAAGGAATCTCTTCGGTGACCAGGCAGCGGAACACGTACATAGTCGCGGCGACGGCGACGGCATAATTGGCATTCACGGGCCCGTCGGCTTGCGGATCGGAACCGGTGAAATCGACCACCGCGGAATCGCCGCGAATGGTGATCGCGACCCGAATGCGCACCGGTTTATCGGTGAGACCATCGCTATCCAGACCGTCCTCGAAGCGATACACGCCCGGCGGAAGCTTCGCGATCGACGCGCGCATCATCCGCTCGCTGTAATCCTGAAGCGACTTCATGTTGGAGGCCACGCGCGCCGCGCCGTACTTCGTCACCAGCTCGTGCAGGCGCAAGTCGCCGCGATGGATCGCCATGAGCTGCGCCATCAGATCGCCTTCGCGTTCGATCGGCGTGCGCACGTTCGAGAGGATCAGCCCCAGCAGGTCGCGATCGATTTTTCCGCCGCGCTGGATCAGGATCGGCGGGATGCGGATGCCTTCCTGATAGATTTCGCGCGCCAGCGGCATGGAGCCCGGGCTCATTCCGCCGACGTCGGCGTGATGCGCGCGATTCGCCAGATAGAACGCGGGTTTTTTCGAGCCGCCGACGAACATGATGTCAGGCAGATGAGTACCGCCGCGGAAAGGATCGTTCACCAGCGCGACGTCGCCCGGGCCAAGCTCGAACGCGTCCATCACGGCGCGCACCGAGAGCGGCATCGCGCCCAGGTGCACGGGCATATGATCGCCCATCGCGACCGTCTCGCCGCGGGCATCGTAGACCGCGCAGGAATAATCGCGGCGCTCTTTGATGTTGGCGGAGTAAGAAGTCTTGCGCAGCACCACGCCCATTTCTTCAGCGATCGAGACCAGCAGGTGGCGGAACAACTCCAGCTCGATGGCTTTGACGGGCGCCTTCGCGCGCGTTTTTATCGGCATTCGCCCGCCTGAATCGGGAAGCGGGCTACCGGCTCCCATTTGTCCCCAGCACCGCGCCGTTCCACCCGCAGGGTTTTAGAGGCCGCGTCCGCGCGGATGCGCCAGACAGGTTCGCCAGGCGGGCGCGATTTCTTAAGTTGCATGGTCTTGTCGCTCACCTCTTTCGGATTCCAACTGTCGCCGCCGGTCATCGATTCCATCAGCTCGTGACGCGTCTTGCCGCCCACTTCCCGATCGACGATTAGTTGGCCTTCGGTGCGCGATTCGAACCAGAATTGCTGGATCGAACCGTAATGGGTATCGTCGAACAGCGGATGCGCGCGCCAGGACTTGCCGCCATCGGTGGTCTGCAACAGGAACGGATCGCGCGGCAGGGGCTGGTTGATGTGTCCGCTGATCCATCCATATTCGAGGTCGAGAAATTGGATCTGCTCGAGCGACGCATAGCGGATGCGTTTGTCCGGTTCGGACCAGTTAGAGCCGCCATCTTCGCTCACCAGAAGCATGCTGAACAGCGTGGTGGTGCCGGTGTGGAGATTTCCCGCCAGCAAGATGCGGCCCGGGATCGCGTCGACCGCCGAGAGTTCGAGAAAAACCGGGCAGGGTTCTTCCGCCGAGCAAGTCAGGCCGAAGGCTTCCACGTCTTCGGGAGTGCAGGTGAATTCGACTTTGGGCGACGGTCCGGTGGGTGGAGCGGCGGCGGGGGGAACGGGGGCGGGCGGTGGATCTTGCGCGCCCGCCAGCAAGGCTCCCGCAAGCATGGCGACCAGCAGTTTCACGGCATTCTCATTGTAGGAGATAGAATGGAAAACATGGAGAAAGCCACCTTCGGAGCGGGATGTTTTTGGGGCGTGGAAGCCGCGTTCCGTCGGCTGGCCGGGGTGAAATCCACGCAGGTCGGCTATATGGGCGGCGCGATGCGCAAACCCACTTATCAGGATGTGTGCACCGATCAGACCGGTCACGCCGAAGTGGTCGAAGTGACCTTCGATCCGGCGCTGGTCAGCTATCACGACCTGTTGAACGTTTTCTGGGAGAATCACGATCCGACCACGCTGAATCGTCAGGGTCCTGATTACGGATCGCAATACCGGTCGGCGATTTTCTTCCATTCACCCGGTCAGGAAGCGACGGCGCATGCGTCGGTGGCAGCCGCGCAGTCGAAGTTCCGCAAGCCGATCGTGACGCAGGTGGTCCCGGCGGCGGATTTCTGGCGGGCGGAAGAGTATCACCAGCAGTATTTGGAAAAGCGCGGCTTGTCGCACTGCGGGATTTAGGACCGCTCCCTTTGGTCGCGGCTCGGCTAGGGGCGGTAAACACTCAACTCCGATTCTGAGCCGTGACCAGAGGGAGCGGTTGCTAATTTTCCGACGGCTTCTCCACCCGCTCGATCACCAACATTTCCACCGGCCCCTTCTGTGATTCGAGCCTCAAGCCGAGCTGCTCCTGCAAAGCCGTGAACAGAGTGGGTCCAAGCGGATCGGGCGGCGGTGCTCCGAACCCCTCCGGCACGCCCATCGCCTGGAACATCGCGACCTGATTCTCGTCGGGCTGCCATTCGACCTTCAGATCGTAGGTTCCCTTGAGCCCGGTCTTATCCAACACAGCGCGGCCCACAAAACTCGACAGCACGTTTATGAATCGTTCGATGTCAATTCCCTGACCGGTCACCCGCCCCCGTCGAACCATTGTGATCGCCGGCCTTCGCGGCGCGCCCTCCGGCAGCTTGAAGTCGACGACCGGTGCATCCGTGTCTTTCGCTTGCGTGAATTTCGGACCGTTCTTGGCGAGCGTCAGGGCATAGATCGGCATTTCCTTGGTCTCGCGTCGAATCACCAAGTGGAATCGTTCGGCCAGCAGCGACTGGAGCATCAGGTTGATCTGGTCCGGCTTCGCGGATTCCTCCGCCTTAGCGGTGATCTCGAAGAGATCCGATCCCATCCACGCGGGACCGCCCACGATTTGAAAAGGCTTGAGGTCGTAGGCGAACCCGATCAGCTTGTTCAACGTGGTCTTCAGGATTAATCGCCCGCCGGGCTGAATGTTAAAGGACAGGCGACGATCCTCTGGGTTAATCGGTTTGATGGACGCCACCTCGAACGACGGCCGGGTCTGCGCGCAGGCGATGGCGGCCGCCAACAGGAAGTGGCAGATGGCAAAAAGCCACCACCTACCCCACAGGAACCGGCAGCTGGCAAAAAGCGACCGCCTACCCCGCAGGAACCCTCCGATGTGATTCGTCATGATGCTCCGATCTTACTCAGGTTTCTACACGTCTGTTATCCTAAAGGAAGTCCCGCCTTGCAGGATCTCAACCTTGAAAATTGGGTTCGTTAGTCTCGGATGCCCCAAAAACCTCGTCGATACCGAGGTCATGATGGGCCAGCTCACCGCCTCCGGGCACGAGCTCACGCCGCACCCCTCCGACGCCGACGTAATCGTAGTGAACACCTGCAGCTTCATCGATCCGGCCAAGCAGGAATCGGTCGACACGATTCTCGAGATGGCCGAGTACAAGAAAACCGGCCGCGCCAAACGCTTGATCGTCGCTGGCTGCCTGGTCGAGCGGTATCGCGGGGAAATCGCCGAGAAGCTGCCCGAAGTCGACGCGGTGATCGGGACTAATGAACTGGAGCGCATCACGGCCCTGTGCGAGGGCGTGGAACCCGCCGCGAATCCTTTCGATGCGTACCTCTATCACGACCTGACGCCCCGCGTGCTGGCTACGCCCCGGCACTACGCCTACATCAAGATCGCCGAGGGTTGCGATCACCCCTGCACTTTCTGCGTGATCCCGCACTATCGCGGGAAATTTCGCAGCCGCCGCTTCGAATCGGTGATCAGCGAGGCGACGCGCCTGTTCCAGCAGGGCGTCCGGGAGATTAACCTGATCGGGCAGGATACCACCTGTTATGGCGAGGATTTCGGCCTGAAAGACGGGCTGGCTCAGTTACTTGCGCGTTTGGCCCAGATCGAAACGGCCCATGATAAATGGGTTCGTTTTCTATATTGCTACCCGAACAAGGTCACCCAGAAGCTGCTCGATACCATCGCCGAGCATGCGGCGCTGGTGAAGTACATCGACATTCCGCTTCAGCACGCAAGCGCCCCTGTTTTGAAGAGGATGAAGCGCGGGGCCAACGGCGACATCTTCCTGAAACTGCTGGAACGGATCCGCCGGACGATCCCTGGCGTCGCGATCCGGACCAGCATGATCGTAGGATTCCCCGGCGAGACGGCGTCGGATTTCGAAACCCTGTGCCAGTTCACGGAGGCTGCGCAATTCGATCGGTTGGGCGTCTTCTCCTACTCCGACGAAGACACCAGCAAGAGTTTCGAGCTGGATCAGAAGGTGGACGCGCGGACGATTTACAACCGCAAGCGGCGGCTGATGTCGCTCCAGCGCGGGATTTCAAAGCGGCGTAATCGGTCGTTGATCGGGCGCGAATTTCAGGTGCTGGTTGAGGGTCCGTCGGCCGATTCGGAACTGGTCTGGGAAGCGCGGCTGCCGTCGCAGGCGCCCGATATCGATGGGGTCTGTTACATCTCCGATCCGGGCGAGCATCCAATGAACGCGGGCGAATTTCGAACCCTGCACGTGGTCGCCGCGCACGATTACGACTTGACAGGGGAGTTAATCGGCGCACCGCGCACCTTCTCACCAGTGCCGGTCACGCGAGAGAACGCGTCGTTTGTCGTAATCAGTTCAACCTGATCCGGATCGGCGTCCGCGGATCGGGCGGCGGGTTCGTCGTACCCTTGAGATCGGTCTCGCCCATGACGGCGTGGCCCTCAATTTCGTAAATCTTTCCGCTCTCAGGCAACTCGATCGTCGTTTTCGAGCCCTCGGTTTTGACGATCCCGTGGAGACCCAGCTTCGTCTCGCCGGGTGTGAAGCCTACTCGCTTGATCGCGTCCCATACCAGTTCGAGGGATATCCGATTGGGCCGGGCCAGATCCAGCCGGACGGAGCCTTTTTCGGTATTGGCCTCGACTTTTTCGACGCCGCGCAGCTTTTTTAAGGATGCGGTCAGGGTTTCGGTGCAGGACGGGCAATTCATATCCCGCATAAACACTTCGATTTGAACAAACTGGCCGCGTGCGGCCACCGCCAGGCCGGCCGCCAGGAGGAACACACGAAGCATCACACTAATCTACAACGTTCCGCATGCGTCGTCCGATAAGGCCAGTGTGGTTCCAAGCAGCGAAGCATTGATAGAAGCGGAGTCGCCCACGGCGGGACTCATGGACAAGGCGATCCGGAAGCTGGGCGAGCTTCCACCGTTTTCGCCGGTTTTGAACCGCTTGCTGGCGACGCTGGCGGCAGAAGACGTGTCCTTCGCCAAATTGAGCGACCTGATCGAGAAAGACACGGTGGTTTCGGGAAATCTGCTGCACCTGGTCAATTCGGCGTTGTATGCGCGGCGCGGGACCATCAACTCGGTGCGGCACGCGGTGTCGATTCTGGGAATGAGCAAGCTGCGCAACGCGGTGCTCGGCATGTCGATTGCGCGAATGTGGAACCAGGTGCGGACGCCGCCTAGCTGGTCCATGGCGCGCTTCAATCTGCATTCGGTGTCGACGGCAGTCCTGTGTGACTTGCTCGCCCAACGGCTGCCAGTGAGCTATCCCGAGGGCGCGTTCGTGGCGGGTTTGTTCCACGATGTCGGACGGATGCTGATCGCGCTGGCGCTGGGCGAGGAGCATACGCGGTTGGTCGAAATGACGAAGCTAGCCGTGCGACCCGTGCTGGACTGCGAGCGACCCGTGCTGGACTGCGAGCGATCCGTGCTGGGCTTCACGCATCCCGAGCTTTCCGCCGAAGCGCTGGTATTTTGGAAGCTTCCGCAGCAGATCCAATCTGCGGTTCGCGATCATCACGATCCGCCGGCCGACCCGAGCTCGAAGCCCGGCGAAATTCCGTTGAGTCACGTGATCGACGCGGCCAACCAGTACGTGAATTCGCAAGGCGTCACCATCCTCGAAGGCCAGGCCACCGAATTCGCGGACGCCACGATGGTGACCGCGCTGGGTCTCACTCCGGAGTGTCTGGAAAATGTACTGAGCGAGTACCAGACTGAATCGGCCGCAATGGCCCAGTTCTTCAAGTAGGCTTCACTCCTCGCGCAGGGCTATCAGCGGATCGATCTTAGTCGAGCGCCGCGCGGGGAAGTAACAGGCCAGCATGGCGAGGCCGGCCAGGAGAATCGGTGCCCCGGCGATCAGGGCGACATTCCCCACCGTGGTGTTCATCGTTTCTGCGAGCTGGTTCAGCAGCGAGCTCAATACACGCGAGAGCGCCCACGCTCCGGCGAATCCCAGCACCGTTCCGACGGCAACCAGGGCTGTTCCCTCTCTCAAGACCAGACCGAGGACCTGGCTCTTCTTCGCGCCGAGCGCCATACGGATGCCGATTTCCTTGCGACGCTGCGCCACCGAGTACGCCGTCACGCCGGCGAGTCCGACCGATGCGAGCACCAGTGCGAACAGGCCCATCGCGCCGTAAATCGCGACCGCCACGCGCAGATAGGAGACGGTTTCGGTGATCTGATCGTCGAGGCTGCGAACGCGAAACAGGTTGAGGTTGGGATCGATGGAGGCGATTTCGCGACGCACCGCGTCGAGCGCATCGGGTCCGGCGGACGCGTTCACCAGCAGCGTGATGCCGCCGGTGGAGGGTCGCGACAGGCTCTTCCGGGTGAGTGGAACGTAAAGCGCCGGGGCGACCGTGTTGGTCATGAGGCTGGCCTGCAGGTCGCGCACGACGCCGATCACTTCGTAAGGCTGATCCTTCAGCGCGACGCGGCGGCCGACCGCTTCGCCGGTGGGAAACAACTCGCGGGCGGCGGTCTGATTGAGGATCAGGGCCATGCCGCCGCCCCTGCTGGATCCGGTTTGCAGGTCGTGCTCGTTGAACTCGCGGCCCTGCAGGACTGCGGCGCCCAGGGCCGCGAAGTATCCGGTTCCGACGGATTGGCGGGTGGAACCCTTCAGCATGGCGGCCGACTCCGAGCTCGATCCCGGGGCCATGGTCTGCATATTCGAGGAGTTCATGTTGATGAAGGGCGGCGTGTCGGCGAGAGCGGCGCCGCGCACCGATGGAATGGCGCGCAGCCGATCGGGAAGTTTTTCAAACAGCGCGGCGGCCTGTTCGGGAGAGTAGCCGTCGCGCACCGGATCCAGCGCCAGGAGGTATAGGGGCTTGGTGGGAAGGCCTACGTTGATGCTGGTCGACTTGGAGAATCCGAGCACCACGAAGCCGGTCACCAGGAGCAGCATGAGCGATCCGGCAACCTGCCAGACCACCAGCAGATTCCGCATGCCGAACCGACGATAGGCGCGCAGCTGCTGAGCCGACGATCCCTCTTTGAGCGAAGGCGCGACGTCGGCGCGAGTCGCGGCGAGCGCGGGGGCAAGTCCGAAGGCGAATCCGACGAGCGCGGAGAGCAGGATGGTGAAGATCAGCACTTTGCCATCGGGGTGGATGTCGAACTGAAAGGGAATCTCGACGGGCAACTTCACGCCGGTGACCAGACTGGTAAGCCAATAGGTCATCAGCAACCCGGCCGCTCCGCCGGCGGCGGCGATGAGCATGCTCTCGGTGAGGAGCTGGCGGACGAGACGGAAGCGGCTGGCGCCGACGGCCAGACGGATCGCGATTTCCTTGCGCCGGCTGGCGGCGCGAGCGAGCAGCATGTTGGCGAGATTGGTGCAGGCGATCAACAGGATCAGGCCCATCAGCACGGCGGAGAAGCCGAGCATCATGGGCACGTCCTCACGGCGCATCGGCAGGACGGTGCCGCCGGGAAGCAGGCGCACCTTGTTGGCGGCTCGATTCTTCTCGGTTTGCTCGGCGTCGAAGCTCTCACGATCCAGATTGCGGATGATGGTGTCGAGCGCGGCTTCGGCGTTTTCGCGGGTGATGCCGGGGGCGAGGCGCAGCAGGGCGCGGAAGGAACGGACGTCGCGCTGTTGCAGGAGGCCGTCGGCGAGTTCGGGAGCCAACTTTTCGCGCACCGTGAGCGGAACAAACACGTCGGCCGGCATGATGGGCCATACGCCCAGGAAGTCCTTCGGGCCGACGCCGACCACGGTCACGCTCTGACCGTTGATTTTCACAGTACGTCCGACGGCGCGCGGGTCGGCTTCGAGGCGGGTGCGCCAGAAGCGATCGCTGACCACCACTACGGGAGGTCCGCCGGGCTGGTCATCCTCAGGCGACAGCACGCGCCCGCGCGCGGGCTTTACGCCGAGCACCTGGAAGTATTCGGTAGAGACGAGATGGCCGAACACGCGTTCGGCTTTGGCATTCAGGCCGCTATCCATCGCAATGCTGAACGGAACCATCGCCATGTACGCGGTCGCGCCGGCGAAGAGATTGCGCTGGTCGCGAAACACTTCGAAGTACGGATAGGAGACGGGTGATTCAATGGCGACGAGCGCGGCAGGATCCTGTGCGGCGGGCAGCGGACGATAGATCAGCGCGTTGATCTCGCTGAACACCGTGGTGGTGACGCCGATGCCGAGACCGAGTGACACGATTCCGGCGATCGCCAGGCCAGGCGACTTAATCAGTGTGCGCAACGCGTAGCCGAAGTCCTGGCGAAGCTCCGAGAGATGCTCCAGCGGTACGCGAATGGCGAGGTCGGCAATGAGGCGCAAGAGGCCGAGGAATCCATGGCGATGCCAGACGTCGTCGACCGCGTCTTCCCCGAGCCGGATGACATCAGCGCCGTAAACCATCTGAAATTCGTGCGGGTAGGCGTTGGCGAGGCGGTGATAGATCGCCAGCGAGAGTTTTACGAAGGGGTTCATCAGTAAGCCTCCGCTCCGCGCTTGACTTGCAGGATACGCACCAGTTCCTGAAGCCGTTCGCACTCGGCGTCGAGCACGCGGCGGCCGAGGCGGGTCATGCGGTAATAGCGGCGGCGCGCGTCGTCGAATTCGGCGGCGGGGCGGTCCGCGGACTCTTCGACCAAACCTTCGTCGATCAGGCGCTTGATGGTTCCGTAGAGCGTGGCGGGCCACAGGCGGAGTTTCCCGTCGGTGCGTTCGAGGACTTCCTGCATGATGCCGTAGCCATGTTGCTCTTCGCCGGCGAGCGAGAGCAGGATGTGGAACCAGTTGGTCTTGAGTGGAAGGAAGGTCTGGGGGTCGACCTTCGCCATACGTCAGTATATATATCACTTACTATATATACTGGTCAAGACCTTTTAGGTAGCAGGCTTGTCCTTCGACGAGGGCGATCGGTCGGCAAGGAGGTGATCGGCGGCTGAAGCGGGCGGTGTTTGAGTGCACTGTCCCGGGTTTCCCTGTCCCCGGGTTTCCCTGTCGTCCCGGGTTTCCCTGTCGCCCGGGTTCGCCGTGGTCACACTACGGCGTTGGGTAGTCCCAAACATCGGGCGGCAACTTATCCTTGAGCGATGCATACATGGCGTCGCGGAACAGCTTCAGAGCCGGATACGGCCGGAGGGCAATCGTGCGCTCCACAATCAGCCCCTGCTCGTTGTCCACGATGATCTCCAAGCTCTCAAACTTGTGGCCATCCATGGTTCCCACCCAGCGCAAGAAGGTGGTTCGCTCATCGATCTTAAACTCGGCTGTATAGGTACCGGAACCACGCGTAGCGCTTGACTGAGCGAAAATCGCCGCGATGACTTCACGCCCCTCGATCGGCCGTACCAGGATCGGGCTGTTGAATACGATGTTTTCGGCAAGCAGCTCGCTCACCGAATACGATGTTTTCGGCAAGCAGCTCGCTCACCTGGGCGGGTGTAGGCTTACCGGATTCCCGTAGTTTGCGTAAAGGATGCATTGATGATTCCTCCTAGGGGTTAGAGCAACTTCGCCGTGATGCTCTACTTCGTCTTGAAGTCGTTGAAGTTCATCACTGCGTTGAACAGCATGCGGAACTCGCCCAGGTTCTGCCAGCGATAACAGGGATTGGTCGCGAACATCAGGACGCGGCCCTGACCGACCGGCACATCGAGAATCGCGGGGCGGCCGCGGATCTCATCGGCGCCCTTCATCAGACCGCTGAGGACGCTGGAACTGCCGCCGGGGAAGCGGGCCAGAACCTGCTGTTCGCGATCGCGCTCGGGGACCGTGAACAAGGGGCCGTTGGCCCAGCGGACGGGAACCTTCTTGTCGCTATAGCCGTAAAAAACGGGATGCACGGGGCGCAGGATTTCCGTCTCGACGATGGGACCGGGGGCGTAGAAGGCGGGGGTGGTGCGGCCGGCGTCGATGCGGCGCGTGATCCCGAACTCGGCGGGGAACGAACTGGCGGTGCCAAGCGTGATCAGCAGGCCGCCCGCGGAGGATCCGTAGACGCCGAGATTCTTGAACTTGTCGCTCTGCGTGTAGGCGACGGGTTTAGAGCGCGGCTCGATGTCGAACACCAGGCCTTTGCCGCCGCGGCCTTGGTTCGGGATCACGATCACGTCGTAAGCCGTGCGCAGGTTGCCCTGCTTGATGCGCTCCTTATAGATGAGGTCGAACTTCACGTCGAACTGATCGAAGGCGTGGCGGACCCAGCCGACTTCCTGGGTGTTGCCCCAGGTGCTAAAGATCGCCAGGCGCGGGAGATCAAGATCGTGCATGGCGACAGTGGGCGCGGCGGCGAGCGCGACTGCGGTGAGTCCCAGCGGCTCGATCGCGGACTTGAGTTTCGCGAAATCCGCGCCGGCGACGATGAAGGACCCGGGGGGAACGTCTTTATCGCCGGCCTTGAAACTCGCTTCGACGGCGCGAACCGCGACGTCCTTCAGGCGATAGCGCAGCGTCACGAAATTCGCGCTGCCGTTGTCTATCACCGCATAGAACGGCGCGGATGACGAGCCGGAGATGACCCCGCGCGGCTCCAATTTATCGACGGGATCCACGGGGATGCTCAGCACTGCGGTGTCGGCGCTTTCGATCACTCTGGCGTTAGCCATCAGGCCCATGGTCCAGCCGGTGTCGTCGTAAGTGCGGAGATTGGGATCGGGGAAGTCCTGTTTCTCTAGGAGGATTTTCGCCAGGCGGCCGTAAGGCTGATCGCGCTTAATCACCAGCGAGCCGGCGGGGAAGGTTCCTTCCTTGAGTTTGATTTCGGCGGTCGAGCGGCCGACTTCGACACCTTGGATGCGCAGGATATTGATTGCGAAGGCGACGCGGGTCTGGTCCTGGTCGGCGGGGAAGATGTAGCCATAGGGCGCTTCCTTTTTTCCGGAGTCGATGGAGTTGCGGCTTTTCTTGTAGAAATTCTCCAGAATGATCTGCGGGAAGGCTGCCGTAAGCTGGAGCGCGCTCAACACACCGGTCTGGCTGTAGTTGGTGTTGTTGCGCATGGACCAATCGACTTCGCGATAGGGCGGCACGGGGCGATACCATTCGCGCGTGGTCTGATTGGCGCCGCCTCCACCGCCTCCCGGACCGCCGCCGACAACGCGGCGATGCATGGTGTTGGCGCCGCCGTTGCCAAAAATCTCATACATTCGCAGCATGCCGTTGTGATTCGATGCCATGAAGCCCAGATAGCCGGGCGACCACATGTCGACGAAGGCGTGGGTCCAGACGCCGGGCATGCCGTACTTGATCATCTGCTCCATTTCGAAATTGGAGAACCACGGGAGTTCGCCATAGAGGATGGGATCGAGCGTCGGGTTTTGCGGCGCCTGGCCGCTGAAGGTGTACATGAAGGGGACCGATTCGTGCAGCTCATGCATGATCGGCGGGTGCCATTGCAGGTACCAGTCGAGCAAGGTGCGCATGGTGACCTGCGAATAATTGATATCGCGATTATTGTCGTGAAAAATGTACTTGCCCCAGTAGGGCGGGCCGCCCATGTTGTCCTGCTCGCCGGTCTCGTCAATTTTGTATTTGTAATACCAGTCGACGTAGCGGTCGCGGCCGTCCGGCTCGGCGACCGGGGTGATGCTGACGATGACGTTATCGCGGATGGTCTTGATAAGCGGCGTGTCTTCGGTCGCGAGGCGGTAGGCCAACTCCATCAGCATTTCAGGAGGGCCGGTTTCGGCGCTGTGCAGGCCGCCCATGAGGTGATAAATCGGTTTGGCTTTGGCGATGATGTCGCGGGCTTCGGTTTCGTTGATGCGGCGCGGGTCGGCGAGGGAACGCAGGTACGCCCGATAGACGTCGAGGTTCTTGATCGAGTCATCGGAGGCGACGAAGACGACCACGCATTCGCGGCCTTCGTCGGTCTTCCCGATGGTCATCACTTTGACGCGCGGCGATTTCGCGGCGAGCGCGCGGTAATAACGCAAAATGTCCGCGTAGTAAGTGAGTTTTTTGGGCTGGCCGATGTGGTAACCCAGCACGTCCTTGGGGGACGGAACGGCGCCGGATTTGGGGAGGTGATCGACCAGTGGACTCATGAATTCGGGCTTGGTGGTCCATTCCTTGACCAGCTTGGCGAAGTCGTCATCCATTGGCTGCGTGAGCGGGGCGGGAGCCTGGGCGAAGCTGGAGACACCGAGGGCGAAGAAGGCGAGCAACGGGCGCATGGATAGCAAAGTAGCACAGGCGAGGTCGTGATACGCTCAGACAAGCATGACTTCCGAAGAATATATCGATCGGAAAATGCGGTTCGTCTGGGACACGCTGGCGGAGATTACCGCGCGGCAGGACAAAGCGGACGCGCGGCAGGTGCGGCACGAAGAGCAAATGAGAAAGCTGGAAGAGCGCACCGAAAAACAACGCGTGGCGATCAACAAGCTGATCCTAACGGGGATGCGTATGATCGACAAGGATCGCGAGGAGACACGCGCGCTGAAAGAACAGATCAAACGCACCGACCAGCGGTTCGATCGCTGGCTGAAGTCGATCAGTGGCTCTAACGGACAGGGATCCAACGGAGGGCCTAAGCGCAACGGACGTTAGAGACCGGTCCAGCCAAACCGGTCGTGTATACTAGAGTTAGCCGTCGAGCATAGGAAGTGGGCGAAAGCCCACTTTTTTATTGCTCGCGTTGATTGAGAAGACATGTCGAACCGCGAAGCCATCACCGAGAAGGTCCGGGCGATCGCCGAGCGTGTGGGTGCAAGCGAAGGGTTGGAGATCGTGGACGTTCAACTTCTGGGCGGCGGCAAGCAGCGCCTGCTTCGGATTTTTATCGATCGGCCGGCGGCCGTCGCGGGAAAACCCGCGGGGGTCAGCCACGGCGATTGCGAATTCATCTCGCAGAACGTCGGCACGATTCTGGATGTGGAAGACGTGATTCCGGGGGAGCGCTATACGCTGGAAGTGAGCTCGCCGGGCGTCGAACGAAAGCTTTCGAAACCGCGCGAGTTCGAGCGATTCGTGGGACAAAAGATCAAGGTTGTATTGAAAGAGCCGGTGGAGAATCAGCGTCACTTGATCGGGGCGCTGACCGGATTTTCAGAAGGAATCATCACACTCGAGCCTTCGCCCGGACACGCCGTCCGGATTCCCCTGGAACAGGTGGAGCGCGCGAACCTCAAGTTCGAGTGGTAATCCCCGCACCCGAAAAGACGGATTCATATGAGCCTGGGCACAATTTATCAGTCCATCGAAATACTGAGCAAAGAGAAGGGTATCGACCCCAAGATCATCCTGGACGCGGTCAAGGATGCAATGCTGGTGGCCGCGCGCAAGCATTTTCATACCACCGAGGACCTGGTAGCGGACTTCGATGAGAAGACCGGCGCCATCAATATTTTCGGCGTTCGCAAGGTAGTGGAGCAGGTGGCCGACGCGGACAAGGAAATTTCGCTGGAGGACGCGCAGAAAATCGATCCGTCGATGGAATTGGAGCGCGAGATTCGCTTCGCCAAGCCCACCGACGCGTTGGGTCGCATTTCGGCGCAGACGGCGAAGCAGGTGATCCTGCAAAAAGTTCGGGAAGCCGAGCGCGAGAACATTTATTCCGAATACTCGGGCCGCGTAGGCGAGCTGGTCACCTGCATCGTAAAGCGGGTGGAGGGTATGGATCTGGTGTGCGACCTGGGCAAGACCGAGGCGCGCATTTCGAAAAAGGAGCAATCCAAGCTGGAAAGTTTCAGCGTGGGCGATCGCATCCGCTGCGTCATCAAAACGGTCGAAAAGGCCGGCAAGAACGCGGGAGTGGTGGTTTCGCGCGGCGCGCCAGACCTGGTGATGCGCCTTTTCGAGCAGGAAGTGCCGGAGATTTACGACAACACGGTGGTGATTAAGGGCTGCGCGCGCGAGGCCGGCGAGCGGACCAAGATCGCCGTATCGAGCCGCGATCGGGATGTGGATAGCGTAGGCGCCTGCGTGGGCATGAAGGGCATGCGGGTGCAGTCGATTATTCGCGAGCTGCGCGGCGAAAAGATCGACATCATCGAGTACAACGATGATCCGGTGGTGTTCGCGACGCATGCGCTGAGTCCGGCGAAGATCTCGCGCGTGTCCATCATCGACCCGGTGGAAAAGCACATGGAAGTGATTGTCGACGACACGCAGCTTTCCCTCGCGATCGGCAAGAAGGGGCAGAACGTGCGCCTGGCGGCGAAGCTGCTGGGCTGGCGGATCGACATCAAGAGCGAAGAAGAAAAACGCCAGGAAGTGGAATCGCAAATGGCGGCTCTGGTGGTTCCGGGAGCGCCGGTTTCGGTGCTGGTGGACCACGGCGTAACCGATGTGGTCGTCGGCAAGCTGATGGAGGCGGGCGTGGCGACGGTGGAGAAACTGGGCGCCATGACGCCGGAAGAACTGGAAGCGATTCCGGGTATCGAGCCAGAGATGGTGGAGGCGATTCAGCAGGCAGTGAACGGCTATTACGGCCAGTTTGAGGAACCGGCTGAAGAACCCGGGGAAGAAATCGCCGCCCCTGACGAGTCAGCCGAGCCCGCGATGGCAGTTAACGGCGCCGATGTTTCCGAGGCCGCCGTAGCGGACGCCAATCCGAGCGCTAAAGCGGATGAGTTAGAGATCGAAAATGTTACGATAGAAAGCGCTGAGGAGCAGGTTGCTCCACGCGTTTCGCACGAAGGAGAGCCGAATCCCGGTAACCCTGGCGTGAAGTAAGGCGCCGGGCCGTCACCTATGAGTAAGATCCGAATCAACGAGCTGGCCCGCGAGCTTGAAGTCAAGCCCAACGTCATCATCGACCTCCTGCCGGAGTTGGGCGTCGCGGATAAGAAAACTCACTCCAGCTCGCTGGAAGACGACGTTGTGCTATCGCTGCGCCAGCGGTTGGCGGGCGGCGGGGATGGCGCGACCCATGAGGGCGACGCTGAGCTCTCGGTTCCTCCTGTCAAGACCCCTGCACAACATGCCGCGCCCGCGGCGAGTTTCGAAGAAGCGGCGCGTGTCGCGCCCACTGAGCACACTCGCCCGCAAGTTTCTGCGCGGGTGGAACCGGCTGCCCCTGAAACACTGAAGGAGACTGTTGAAGAATCCGCACCTGCGCGACTCGCGCCTCCGCTGCGTCCTCCGTTGGCGACCGGTTCCCAGGCGGGCCCACTGACGCCGACGATCAGCCGCGGCGCTTCCATTCCGGTCAAGCCCGCGCCGCCTGCGCCCAGACCCGGACAGATCCTTTCCGGCCCACGGCAGCCCATGCCCCCGGGTGTGGGAGAGACTTCCAGGCCCGCTCCCGCGGCTGTTCCGACTGCGACCATACCGGGTTCGGCTGCGCCGGGTCCGGGGGCACCGCGCCCGGTGGTGGCACACACGGGCTCGGTTCCGAGTATTCCGACTCCGCGAATGGCGCCCCCGCGTCCGGCGGGTCCTTCCATGCCGGCGGCTCAACAGCCCACGGGCGGGGGTGGTCCGCTGCGTCCTCCGGCGAAACCGAATCTGGCCGGCCAGCCGGTTGCGCGTCCGACGGTCCCGCCGCGGCCGGACCTGGTCGCGAAACTGGCACAGCGTCCAGCCACGCCGAATCAGCCGGGCGCCCCGCGTCCGGGTATGCCGACCCGACCGGCGAGTCCGGTACCGGGTCAACCGATTTATCGCGGTCCGGTGCGTCCGGGCCAGCCGTTGATGCGTGGTCCCGGGGGGCCGGGTGGTCCTGGCGGCCCTAGTAATTTCACTGGCCCGGGCGGTCCTCCGATGCGCGGGCGCAGCCGTCCCATGCATCCGACCTCGCCGCTGCGAGCCGAGCCGGCGACGCTGCCGACCGATCCAGGCCGTCGCCACGCGACCAAGCCGGGTTCCCGCAGTGGACCCATTCATCGCCGCGAACAGGATACCGAAGGGCGGATGTTGCGCCCGGTCATGCGGCGCGATCAGCCGGTGGAACCGCCACCGATCGATCGGGAGATCACCATCGCCGAGGGCATCACGGTTAAGGAGCTTTCGGAAAAGCTGGGCGTGAAGGCCAACCTGGTGATCAAGAAACTGGTGGAGAAGAAAATTTTCGCCACCATTAACCAGACGCTGGATGTGAAGCTGGCGGAAGAGCTCTCGCGCGATTTCGGCGCGTCGACCAACAAGGTCAGCTACGAAGAAGAGAGCACTCACGAAATTCAGTCGACCGAGGTAGACGAGGATCGCGAGCGGCGGCCGCCGGTGGTGACCATCATGGGTCACGTCGATCACGGTAAGACTTCGCTCTTGGACGCGATCCGTTCCGCGAACGTCGCCGCCAAGGAAGCCGGCGGAATCACGCAGCACATCGGCGCGTATCACGTCGAGAAAAACGGGCGCAAGATCGTGTTCATCGATACGCCCGGTCATGAAGCTTTCACGCGCATGCGTGCACGCGGCGCCAAAGTCACCGATATCGTGGTGCTGGTGGTGGCGGCGGACGACGGCGTGATGCCGCAGACCATCGAAGCCATCGATCACGCGAAGGCAGCGGGAGTGCCGCTGATCGTGGCGATCAACAAGATCGACAAAGCCGATGCGCAGATCGATCGCATCAAGCAGCAGCTTGCCGATCGCGATTTGCTGGCCGAGGATTGGGGCGGCAGTGTGGTGATGGTCCCGGTTTCGGCGCGCGCCAAGACCAATCTGGACCTGCTGCTCGAAATGATTCTGCTGGTGGCCGACATGCAGGATCTGAAGGCCAATCCGGCGCGTCCAGCAATGGGCACGGTGCTCGAAGCGCAACTCGACCGCGGGCGCGGTCCGGTGGCTACGGTGCTGGTGCGCAACGGCACGCTCAGAGTCGGCGATTATTTTATTTGCGGATCGGTGTTCGGGCGCGTGCGTGCGATGTACGACGATCGGCGCGAGCAGATTCGCGAAGTGCTGCCGTCCATGCCGGCTGAAGTGATCGGACTGGAATCCATGCCCGAAGTGGGCGACACGCTGCAAGTGGTAACGGACACGGCCAAGGCCAAGCAGATCGTGATTTATCGCGAGAGCAAGGTTCGCGAGCTGGCCATGTCCAAGACCAATCGCATCACGCTGGATCAGTTTCACGCCAAGCTGGGCGAAGGCGAGGTCAAGGATCTTAACATCATTCTGAAGACCGACGTGGGCGGCACGGCGGAAGTGCTGACCGACACGCTGCAGAAGCTGTCGACGGACAAGGTGAAGATTCGCGTGCTGCGCTCGGACGTGGGCGCGATCAGCGAGAGCGACGTATTGTTGGCCGCGGCGTCGAACGCGATTGTCGTCGGGTTCAGCGTGCGGCCGGACCGCGCGGCGCAGGCTACGGCCGAGCAGGAGAAGGTCGACATCCGCCTGCACACTATCATTTACGAACTGGTGGATGAGGTTAAGAAGGCCATGACGGGTATGCTCGACCCGGTCTTCAAGGAAGTCTACAAGGGGCGCGCGCTGGTGCGCGAGGTGTTCCGGATTTCGAAGGTCGGCACCGTGGCGGGGTGCATGGTGGACGAGGGGTCGATCCCGCGTTCCGCCGAAGTGCGGCTCTTGCGCGACAATCGCGTGGTGTTCACCGGCAAGATCGATTCGTTGAAGCGCTTCAAGAATGACGCGAGCGAAGTGAAGTCGGGCTTCGAGTGCGGCATTTCGCTAGTGAACTACAACGACATCAAGCAGGGCGATGTGATCGAGGCGTTCGTGACGGAACGGGTCGCTCACGAAGCCTTGGTTTAATCGCGCACAACGGGCGCGCCCTGTGCGCTCCGGATTTGCAACAGCGGCATGCCTGCCATCGGCGTTATCACTTTTGAACTGCGGCTCGACGACGCGCATTCCCTCAAAGATAAACGTCACTACGTGAAGGGCCTGAAGGACCGTTTGCGCGCGAAATTCAACGTGTCGGTCGCGGAGATCGGGCATCAGGATTCGTGGCAGGTGGGGCTGGTCGCGGCGGTGACGGTGTCAGCTGATAAAGCCTACGCGGAGCAGTTGCTGCAAAAAGTGGAGCGCGAGGCGGCGGGGTTCCTGGGGGGCGTGCTGGTGGACGCGACGGTCGAGTGGGTGGCCTGATTTCGCCTGTTCACCGGTGCGCTTCGACGTAGGCGCGCAGGACAGCATTGATGCGGGTCTGATACCCCTTCCCCTGCCGCTGGAACCAATCCATCACATCGCGATCCAGACGGATCGAGACGGCTTTTTTCGGTTCGGGTAGTTGGACCGTCGCCTTACGGAACCAACTCGCGTCCAGGATCGGCGCAGCATCGGGATCAGACTGAACCGCACGGCGGATTGACGCGTCACTGAGCGAGGCAACGCGTTTCCAATTAGTTTCACTCGTCCGCGGTTTGCTCCGGGTAGATCGCTTGGTGGTAGGCTTCGCGCTCGCCCGTGGTTGCTTTTCTGGCACTTAGGATTCTCCTGCGTTGGCCTCGCCACGTGTAAGCCAACGCGATAACGCAATCGCGAACCTCGCCGAATACGATCAGGCGCTCCTCGCCATAGTCGCTGCGATCGTCCGGACTCTCCAGATGGGGTCTGTCAAATAACCTGACAGCGAACGCAATTCCGTGCTTTCGTAGGTTGCGGTCCCTCTTGCGAAGGTCCCACTCGAACCCATCCAAGTTCAGTATATACCTTTTGTATCTACGGCGTTTAGACTTCGCGGCGCTTGGTACGTCCCAGCAACTCCTTGGCGCGGGCGATGGCCTTATCCTCGGCTTCCTGCCGTGACGCGCCGGTGGTTCGAGCGAGCGCGGCGCCGGGCGAAACGTTGTCCGCCTTGCAGTGGAAAATCTCGCCGATGCGATAGCTGGTCAGATTGACCGGCCAGCCATCGATATCGAGCTTGCGCTCGGCGTGTTCCTCGACTTTGACGTCGCTCATTGACTTGCCTTACGGGCTCCGCGCATGTCTTACGCCTTGGCGTGTTGCACGGCGCCGCGTTCCACCGGCGCGCCGACCAGATTGCCCCATTCGGTCCAGGATCCGTCGTAGTTCAGCACCTTGTTATAGCCCAGCAGGTACTTCAGGACGAACCAGGTGATGCGGCAATAGGCGATCACGGGCTTGGAGCCATCCACGCCCTCGCCGCCGTAAAGCGACTTCAGTTCGTCGACGGATTTGAAGGTGCCGTCTTCGTTGCAGGCCTTGCCCCAAGGAATGCTGCGTGCGTGCGGGATGTGTCCGCCGCGCTGGCAGGTCTCGGGCAGACCGGGAGGTGCCAGAATCTCGCCCGTGAATTCCTGCGGACTGCGCACATCGACCATGTGATGCGAGCGCGCCTGCAATGCCGCCTGCACCTGATCGAGAAAGGCGCGCAGCGCATTATCGGGTCCGCTGGCGTGATAAGACGCCGCGGCCGGCGCGGGCACATCGGTCGAGACGTCGCGACCCTCGGACAGCCACTTCTTGCGCCCACCATTCATGATGCAGACATTTT
>WNFL01006040.1_pt2 | contig 25451 bp, 24 predicted proteins | sample 5400361 | NCBI WGS metagenome assembly WNFL01 (sample SAMN13153351, study PRJNA577476) | soil metagenome | isolation source: 40 cm soil on Douglas fir-dominated hillslope | place: USA:California | collected 2013-09-17
GATGCGCAGCTACCTCAAGATTTCGGCGCTGCATCGCGGGCTCTTCTTCCGCCGCGAGGCCTGGCCGTTCTCCTGGTACCTGCCGGTGAACTTCGCCAACATGGCGCTGGTACCGCTGCTCCAGGTAGGACTGCTGGTGGCGCTTCCGCTCGCGCTGACGCGCGGGTGGCTTCCCATGCAGGGTCCGTGGGAGATCGCGAGCTGGCTGGGGTTTTCGTTCTTCTTCGCCGTGGCGATCTACGCGATCCTGCTCGACCGCGATTTCGGGGATCTGCTGTACCTTCCCTGGGGCGCGCTCATCGTGCCGGTCTCGTACTTCTACAATGCAGTCGCCCTCCATTCCTGGTGGAAAGAGATGCGGAACGCCGAGGAGAAATGGGAGAAGATCCGCCGCCTGGGTCCGGCGCCGGAAGCGCCGCGCCAGTGGGCCTTCGCCGCTTCGCTGATCGCCGTGGCGGTCGCCGGAGGCGTGACCACCTGGACCTGGATGATGCGCCATCGTCCGGACGCGCCTGCGCTCGCGACGCCCCTCCAGTTCGCCGGAGACGAGGCCGCCAGGCCCGCGTTCCACCTCTCGCTGTCGACCCACTTCGATGCCTGGCCCGACTGGCGCGATGCCACCCGCAAGGTGCTCGACCGCCCGCTCATCAAGATGGGCGACGAGATCGGCATCGGCGCGGGCCGCACCGAGTGGACCTATTTCCGCTGGGCGGGGCACGAGGATCGCTGGTCCAACCACCAGAAGGGCGAGCCCAAGGATCTGCTCCTCACCGCCTCGCAGGAGCTGCACGACAAAGGCTTCAAGGTCGCCGCCTTCATCGATCTCTACGCGCCGAAGTGGATCCGGACGCACGCGGGCTCCGGCGCGATCCAGGCCGACGGAACGGCGCATCCCGAGCAGGTCAGCCTGACCGAGCTGGCCGAGGGCGCCTTCGGGGATCTGGCGGTCGAGATGGTCGGGTACGTCGCGTCGCACTATCCGGTCGACGCCGTCGACGTCACCGAGGCCGCTTACCACCAAACGTCGTTCGGTCCCGCCGATCTCGCTTCCTACACCAAGGCGACCGGGCGGGCCGCCTGGCCGCGCGACTGGCGCGGGCGCGTGGACGTCGACGACCCCAGCATCTGGACATGGAAGAGCGCCTTGCTGGAGAAGTTCGTCGCCCGCGCGGCCGCGGCGGCGCACCAGCACGCCAAGCCTCTCTACCTGGACGTGGCGGCGAGCTGGAAGGACCTGCGCCGCGACGGCAAGGACCACGGCCACGACTACGCGCGGCTGCAGCGCGTGGCGGACCGGCTGGTGGTCTGGAACTACTACGCGCTGGAGGGGATGCCGCCCGCGGCTTCGCGCGAGCTCGCCGAGCGCCTTGCGAGCACGCTCGAGCCCGGCCGCTGGACCATGTCGCTGGGACTGTGGGGGCGCGACGGCAAGCCGATCTCTCCCGACGATCTGGCGGCGGCGCTGGCCGCCTCGGTCGAGGGTGGCGCGCGGCACATCTGGCTCACGCCCAACGACCAGATCAGCGATGCCCACTGGAACGCCACGCTCCGCAGCTGGCTCGTCCCGGTGAAGCCGGTGCCTGCGCCCACGGCGTCGACCTTGCGCCGCTGAGAGGGCCGCGCGACTACGGCGGGCGTCGGGCGCGGACCAGCGTGAAGGACACGCGGGTGCCCTTCCGGCGGGAGCTCTCGGCCCAGATGCGGCCGCCGTGGGCCTCGATGATCCGCCGAGCGATGTAGAGGCCCAGGCCGGCCCCGGAGCGCTCGCCTTCGCTCGCCTGCCAGTAGCGCTCGAAGAGGTGCGGCAGGTGCTCCGGCGAGATCCCGGCGCCCGTGTCCGAGATCGAGAAGCAGACCTCGCGTTCGTCGACCGAGACGTCGAGGCGGACTTCGCCCTTTTCCGTGAACTTCACCGCGTTCCCCAGCACGTTGGCGAAGACCTGCAGGACCCGGTGGCGGTCGCAGTGCACCAGGACGCCGCGCTCGGGGGGATGCGCGTCGAGCGCGAGCCGCTTTTGCCGGGCGAGCGGCTGTACGGCGGCGAGCGCGTCCTGGACCAGCACGCCCGCATCGCAACCCGCCCGGGAGAGGCGGAGGCTGCCTGCGTCGATCCGCGTGACGAGTCCGCCTGCCGCTCCAAACGGGCGACGAAATCGCGCGCGACCCCGGCGTCGTCGGGCAGCTCGGTTCGTAGCGACTCGCCCGTCAAGCGGAAGACGTTGAGCATGTTCCGCAGGTCGTGCGAGACGACAGCCAGGACGTCGTCCCGCTGGCGCACTGCCTGCTGCGCCGTCTCCAGCGCCGCGCGCCGTTCGGACTCGGCCGCCACGCGCGGAGTCACGTCCCGCGCGGTCACCGCCACTCCCTCGATATCGCCGTGCTGCCCCCGCAGCGGCGCAAGGGCGTACTCGTGGTGCACCACTCCTCCGGGGGTGGAGACGGCGTGTGCATCCTCGATCACGCGCCCGGTGGTGAGGGCCTGCCGGAGCATCCCGTAGAATTCCTCGGTGTAGCTCGGGTCCCACTCCAGCTCCTGCAAGGTCCGGCCCAGCATCTGCGCACTCTCGAGACCCATCGCGCGGGCGCCGCGCTCGCTGGCGTAGATGTACCGGCCGCGCGCGTCGAAGGCGAAGAACCGGTCCGGCGAGGCCTCGAGCAATGCTTCGAGCAGCCGCAGGCGGCGCCGGAGCTTGAGCAACGCCAGCGCCTGGGTCGCGCCCGCGCGGAGCGCGTCCGCCTGATCGGCCGCGAGCGTGCGCGCCTTGCGATCGAGGACGGCGAGAATGCCCACCTCGGTCTGGCCTTCCCGGAGCGGCGCAACGGCGAGGAAGCGCGCGCCTGGGACCAGCGCGAGAAGCGGATGGCCGGCGCCGCGAGGATCGCGAGCCGGGTCCTCGATCGTTTCGATGTCGTGCGGAAGGGGAAACTTTGGAATTTCCGAGACCTCGAGCCCGAGGCGGGACTTGAACCACAGCCGGCTGCGCCCGACCAGGGCCAGCACGGCAACCGGCGCGTTGCAAACTCGCGCCACGTACCGGACCAGCTCGTCCGAGTCGGGATCGGGCGAGGGATCGGTGACGGTGAGCGCCCGGACGATCGAAAGTTGCTTGTCTTCGCCGAGCATCCGGGACCTCTCTCTTGCACATTACCCAGAGCGAAGGCGGGGAACAACACGCTCAGTAGCACGTGCTGGACTTCGTCGGGCCGTTCGTGAGGTAATCGAACATGCACACCCGATGGGCGGCGGCGCTGGTGCTGTGCGCAACGGCAGAGCAGGCCGGCCCCGAGGAAGAGGGCCGGCCCGCCTCATCTTGCAAACGCGATCAGAGCGCCGCGACGCAATCGATCTCGACGCGGGCCCCTCTCGGCAGCGCGCTCACCTGGACCGTCGCCCGTGCTGGCGGCGCTTGACGGAAATACCGGCCGTACGCTTCGTTGACCTTGGCCAGGTCCGCGATGTCGGCGACGAAAATGGTCGTCTTCACTACCTTGTCGAAGCTCGCTCCGCCGGCTTCGAGGACGGCCTTCAGGTTCTCCATCACGCGCTCGGTCTGCGCGCCGATGTCGCCCTGGATGGGCTGGCCGGTCGCCGGGTCGACCGGGATCTGCCCTGAAACGAAGAGCAAGGATCCGGGGCCGACGCCCATGCCCTGGCTGTAAGGGCCGATCGCGTTGGGCGCTTCCGCGCTCCGCACCGCGCCAGCCGAAGCAGCGCCGCCTGTCGCGGCCACGGCCTCGATCTCGATGCGGGCTCCCTGCGGCAGCGCGGCCATCTGCACGGTTGCGCGCGCCGGCGGCGACTTCTGGAAGTAGCGTCCGTAGACGTCGTTCATCTGGGTGAAGTCGTTCAAATCGGCGAGGTAGATGTTCGTCTTCACCACGTCGTCGAGGCTGGCGCCGGCGCTCGCGAGGACCGCTTTCAGGTTCCGCATCACCCGCTCGGTCTGCGCGCCGATGTCGCCCTGCACGAGCTGGCCGGTCGCCGGATCGATCGGAATCTGCCCCGACACGAAGACGAAGGACCCTTGGCCGGCATCGACCGCCTGCACGTAGGGACCGATCGCCCTCGGCGCGCCGGCGGTCTGCACGGCGACGGGACCCGAACCTGGCTGGGCGTTGCCGCGCTTGACGGCCACACCCTCGATCGCGACGCGCGCTCCGCGGGACAGCGCAACCACCTGCACCGTCGCGCGCGCCGGCGGCGCGTTCTGGAAGTAGCGCCCGTACGTCTCGTTCACCTTGTTGAAGTCGGCCAGATCGGTGAGGAAGATGGTCGTCTTCACCACGTCGCCGAAAGTGGCGCCGCCGGCCTCGAGGACCGCTTTGAAGTTCTCCATGGCGCGCTCGGTCTGCTTGACCACGTCGCCCTTGATGAGCCGATCCTTCATGGGATCGACCGCGATCTGACCGGAGAGGAAGAGGACGCGGCCGGCGGGCGCCTGGATCGCATGGCTGTACGGGCCGATGGCCTTGGGCGCATTGGCGCTCTGCACGACGCGGCGCTCGACAGGGACGGCGACCGGAGCGGGAAGAATGACGGGAGGGAGCGGGCGAGCCACAGGCTCGGCGGCAGCGGGAGCAGCGGGTTCAGGGGTCGCGACGGCCGCAGGCTCGGGAGTCGCGGCGGCGACGGGTTCAGGGACGTTCGCGCTCTGGTGGGCGCAGGCGGCGATCGCGATCAAAGCCAAGGAACAGATCCGCATGGATGGGTCTCCGTTTCGACGAGCCGGCGCGCGTGCGCGGCTGGATTCTCGCTCTGCGGGTTCTCCCATGGGACAACGGGAACCGCGAGAATCGTAGCGGAGGAAAACCATGAGAGCACTGCTCTGGACTGCGGTCGTGTGGGGCCTTGTCGGCGCAGGTACTGCGAGGGCGGAGGAAACTCCGGAACCCGCTCGCGCGGCCGAATCGCAAGTCGCGCCCCAGGCCGGAACGGCTGCGGCGGAAGCGACGCCCCAGGCGGCAGACGCGGCGACACCGGCCGAGCCCGCCGCCGCGGCGGCTGCGACCAAGCCCGAGGAGGCAGCGCCCGCTCCGGCGCCAGCCGAACCCGTTCCGGCCGCAGGTCCCGAGATCGCTCAACCCGAGAAGGTCCCCGCGGCGAAGCCGGTTGTTCGCGGGCCGTTCCAGGGCAGCTGGCAGGAAGCCTCGCCCGACGAGAAGGCGCTCTTCCTGGAGGCCTTCGGGGAGAGCAGCAGGGCCGTGCAGGAGCGGTGGGACAAGGCGACGGCGGACGAGCGCAAGAAGATCCTGCGCGCGCACCCGCTCCTCGGCGCACGCGCGTTGAAGCACCGGTGGGTCGCCGCCACCCCCGAGGAGCGCGCCGCCTTCCTCGAGGCAACTCCGAGGATGGTCCAGAAGATCAAGGAAGCCTGGGAGAAGGCCACGCCCGAGCAGAGGAAGGTGCTCGCGCTCGAGCACCCGTACTTCGCGCGCAAGGTCTTCCATCACGCGTGGACGCAAGCCACGCCGCAGGAGAAGGTCGCCTTCCTCGTCGCGCATCCGCCGCTGTACGGCGAGCTCAAGGCCAGGTGGGCTTCCGCGACCCCGTCGCAGAAGCAATGGTTCGTGAAGAACTATCCCGGGATGGAATCGCTGGCGAGCTCGCGGGCCTGGGCCGAGACGACGACCGAGGAGCGGGCCCTGTTCCTCGAGGCGAATCCGGGGATCGCGGAGAAGGCGCGCGACGCCTGGCAGAAGACGCCGCCGGAGATGCGCGCGACGCTGGCGAGGAAATGGCAGGGCTGGCCGCTCAAGCCGTACCAGGGGCAGCTCGAAAACGCGGGCAAGACGCTCATCTCGGCGAAGACGCGCCCTGCTGCGACGAAGGGAGCAGTCAAACCGGGCACGCGGCATCCTTAGATCTGCTCCGCTCGATGCAGAGCGCCCCGTTCGTGCCCTGGGCGTCAGTGCTTGCCGGGTGGGCCGCGGTCGGGGCGCTGCTGTACGGCCTGGGCTGCCTGGTCACGCGCTGGCTCAGCCCCGCGCCCGACGAGCCCACAGGGCCTCTGGTGCGCTTCTGGTTGGGGTGGTCGGCGGCGCTGGGCGTGCTCCAGCTCTGGCACTTCGCGCTTCCGATCGACGGCCGCGTCTATCTCGCCTTGGGACCGCTCGGCGCGCTGGGATTGTTCGGACACCGCGCCGCGCTTCTCGAGAGTGCCCGGCGCGCCATGACCACTGCCCGCGGCGCGCTGGGAGCGGCGGCGGTCGCGCTGGTCGCGGCGTGCGCGGCCGCGCTGGCGCTGCACCGGCCGTGCAACCCGGACAGCTGCCTGTACCACGTCGCCACCATCCGGTGGTTCGAGCAGTACCCGATCGTTCCCGGTCTGGGCCACGTCCACCTTCGCCTCGCCTTCAACCACGCCTACTACCTGTACGCGAGCCTGTTCGACGTCGGATCTCTCCGCGGCCACGGCGAGCACCTCGCGAATGGACTCCTGCTCCTGGGCGTCCTCGGTCCCGCCTGCCTGCTGTTGCCGGGCGTCGTCGACGTGCGCCGTCCGCAGCCCAACTCGAGCTACCTGACCGTCGCGCTGGCCGGGGTGACGTTGGACCTGCTCTTCGGCTGCAACCTGTCGAGCCCGACCGCCGACGTCGCCGTCGCGACCACCGGCGCGATCCTCATCCTCCTCGCAGTCGGTCCCGCCATCGACGGTGCGGAGCTCACGCCGTTCCGTTTGCGGGCCATCGGCCTCATTGCGATGGCAGCGGTGATCGCCAAGCCGGCCGCCGTCATCGTGGCCGCCCCATTCACACTCTACGCGGCGGCCGAGGCCTTGCGCGGGCAAGGAGCGCGCGGAACATGGCCGCGCACCGCCGGCGTGCTGGCGATCGCAGCCATTGCCCTGGTCGTGCCGTGGCTCGTACGCGGTGCCGTCCTCAGCGGATACCCGCTGTTTCCGTCGGAGGTCGCCGACCTCGGGCTGCCTTGGCGCCTTCCCGCGGGCGTGGGACACCGCGAGCTCCTGTATGAACGGGCCTTCGCGCGCCTGCGCGCGGATGCAGACTTCACCGGCGACTACGCCTGGGTGCGACACTGGCTTTCGCTGGAGTGGCTGGAGAACCGCGAGTTCGTCATCCCGGCCGCCACCCTGGTCCTCGCGGGGTCGCTCGCAGCCGTCCTCGCTTTGCGTCAGAGGCGCCAGTTGCCGATGGCGCGCTCAGCCGCGGCGGTCGCCGCCGCGCTCGTCGTCTGGTGGGTCCTCGCGCCCGATCCTCGCTTTGCGATGCCGCTGATCTGGTGCGCCGCCGTCCTCGCGGCGTTGTTCGCGCTCGAGCTGATGCCCTGGAGAACGGCGGTCGCGCCGCGTGCGACCCGCGCGTTGCTGGCGCTCGCCGTGGTCGCCGGAGCCTTCGCCGAGCCGTGGAGGATCTCCCTGCCCTTCGCGAAGGACTTCGAGACTGCAGGGCCGGAGCGGTTCGCGGAGGGCCGGCTCGGCTCCGGCGAGGCGGTGCGCATCTTCCGCGGATGTTGCCTCGACCCGACCTGCGTCTTCGGGGACCCGGCCGATCTCTATCTGCGCCGGCGAGGCGACTTCTCCTCGGGCTTCTGCTCGGGCGCCGGATGCAATGAGTCGCCTCGATCGCTCGCCTCTCCTCAGTGACGACGTCACAGGTATCGATGCTCGGCCGGGGTCGCCTCCCAGTCGTCGTTGCGCCCGTCCGCGAAGCGGATCGGTGCGTCTGCAGCGCGGCGGTCGCTAGATCGAGAACCCGATGCTCACGTACATCCAGGGCAAGATGCCGACCTTGTTCGGGTCGGGATTGCTCAGCGCCAGTCCCTTACCGACCAGCGCCTCGATGCCGATGCGGAGCTGGAGCCCGCCGTCGAACGGCTGTCGCCGGTAGCCCATGATCGCCGTCCCAAGGACCCTGGTGCCCGGGCCCGACACGGCCAGCCCGTTGCCGCTGGCCGCGGCCTCGGCCCTGACCACGGTGGCCCCTCCGCCCAACTCGAGCGCGCTGCTGCCGAAGCTCGCCAGGTAAGTCGCCAGGATCGGGACCGTGATCAGGCGGGGCGACGCGTTGCCGCTGCCGCCGGTCGAGCTGGGAGCGGGCCGCAGCGACTGGTAGCTGAAGCCGACGCGAAGACCGAAGTCGTCGCCGAAGAGGAGCTCGTAGTTCAATGAGTAAAGGAGCCCGGGGCCACCTCCCTCGATGAACAGCGAGCTGCTCGCATTGCGCTGCTGCGCGAGAGCAGGCGTGGCGCACATTGCAGCCGCTAGTATCGCAAGTGCGATCCTTTTCATGTCGTCCCCTCCCAGCCGATGACCCCCGACGCTACGAAATCGAACGGGTCTGGAATCAAGAACCGGAGGTGTGCACGGGTGACGCGTGCCATGCAGGGCGGCACGTCAACAGGTGTGCGGTAAGAATTTACCTGTCACAAAATCGTCAGCGGCGGGAGTCACGGATCGCGGTCGGAGCGCGGGGCAAGAACTCGCCGAGCATCATGGCCACGTCCGCCGCGCGGCCTGTCATGGCGAGATGGTCCGTCGCGGGAAGCACCGCGAGCCGCGCGTCGGGGAGCAGGTGCTGCATCTGCGCGGCATGCTCCACGCGCACGATGTCGCGATCGCCGACTATCAGCAGCGTGGGCGGCCGGATGGTCTTGAGCTGCGCAGGCGTCCAGCCGTGGAACTGCCGCATTCGCTGCACGCTCTTGGCGAAGAACGAGGGCAACTGCTCGGGATGCGGCGCGGTCGCGAGGTACGCGTTCCTCAGCTCGAGGGGCATGTCGTCGAGCTTGGCGTGATCGAACCCCTGCCAGAATTGCGGGTCGGTGCCGTCCCGGCTGAAGAAGGCCGACTGGAGGACGAGAGAGCGAACGACCTCGGGATGCGCAAGCGCGATCTGCAGCGCGATGTGACCGCCGTTGCTGTAGCCGAGGAAGTCGGCCTTCGCGACGTGCAGGTGCCGGAGCAGCGCGACGGCGTCCTCGGCGGATTGGTCGAAGGAGAAGGGGCGGTCCACGTCGGCGGTGTGGCCGTGTCCCTGCTGCTCGAAGGCGATCACCTGCCGCGCCTTCGAGACGAGCGGGATGAGCTTGCCGAACGAGGTCTCGATGGTGGAGCCGCCGCCGTGGAGCAGCACGAGCGGGACGCCGTCCTTCGCCGGATTGCCCTGGATCTCGTAATAGAGGCGGAGCCCGTTCACGGGCGCGTACCCGCGCTCGCCGGCGCCGGCCGGCGCCGCGAGCGTGAGACTCATGCAGGCGAGCATCAGGGTGCGCATGCGCTCACGCCTCTTCGCGCGACGGCTTCCAGTACCGGTAGCCGTTGCTGCGGAAGGGCAACTGGAGCTCGGCGCAGATCTCAGCCAGGACGTCGGGCGTGTAGAAGTAGTTCCTCACGCGGGTGAGCCGATCGCCGTCCGCCTCGACACGGCTGATGGCGCGCACCGCCTCGCCGTCGCTGTGCGCATACCAGTGGACCAGGACCCACTCGCCGCGGTGCAGCCGCGGCTCGACGCGCGGGACCTGCGGCAGCACGTTGCGGAAGAACGCAGGATCGAGTCCGTCGAGCCGCGCAGGATCCGCCATGCCGAAGAGCATGCCCTGGAACACGCCGCGCCGCGCCGCCTCGGGTCCGTACTCCGTGTGGACCCGCACCACCTCGATCTCGGCCGTGTCGAGCAGGAGCGAGGTGAGCCGCTCGAGATCGCCGGCGTTGAACGCGGCGCAGAAGGCATCGAGCAGCGGCGGCTTCGGCGGAGCTTCACCCGGATCCTCCGGCTCCATGAGCTTGCCCCGCCCGCGGTGCAGCGCGGACTTGACGGTGCCCGGCGTCGTGGAGAGCGCCGCGGCGATCTCCTCCAGCGTGAAGTTGAACGCCTCCTTGAGCACCACCGCCGCGCGCTCTTGCGGCGAGAGGCGCGAGAGGAGCGTACCCGCCGCTTCACGGACCGCGCGCGGCTCCCTGCTGGATGCGCGCTCCGGATCCGGTTCGGGCTCCGGCTTCTGGGCGCGGACGCGGTCGATCCACAGGTTCGACGCGATCCGGAAGAGCCACGCGCGCGCATTCTCGGGCGGCTCGTTCATGCACCCCAGCCTGGCGAACGCACGGAAGAGCGCGTCCTGAACGAGATCGTCGGCGTCCCACGGACTGCGGGCCAGGTGCCGGCAGTACCGGTAGAGCTCGGGCCGAAGCGGCTCGTAGAGATCGAGGAAGCGGTGCCACGCCCCCTCGAGGTCGTGGCGAAGCGCGTGGGTCACCTTCGGATCGGGCTTGTCCATGCACGAGGGACGGACGAGGGAGGGAGAAGGATAGCAAAAGCCGCACGACGATGGCCGAGGGACGCAATGTGGCGTTCGGATGACTATCCGCAGCTGCGAGGCAAAACGCCGGCGCCGCGGAGGCGCCGGTCAACGCTCGCGGGCAGGTGTCGCCGCCTGCAACGAGCAAAGGAGTGCACGATGAGGTCCTCCTTCGTGACGGTCGCCGCTCTCCTACCGGCACTGGTCGGTTCGGGAGCGGCGAGGGCGCAGAATCCGACCGTATCGGAAGCGCAAGCGAAGCCCAATCTCATGACGGACTACGGCGAGAGCCTGGTGGTCTCCGGCGGAGTCACGGATTTCATCAATGACTCGATCCGCAGGCTGACCGACCTGGGCGGCTTCTGGGAAGCACGGCTCGGACTGGGGACGCGGTTCTGGGTCGGAGTGGAAGCCGCCTACGTGGGGTCGGCGCGGAAGATACGGGCCCCGGGAGTGAGCTCGAACCTGATTGGCCACGGGGCCGAAGGTGACGTCCGACTCAACTTGCCCTACGCGAGCGGCGACTGCCTGATCGAGCCGTTCGTCTTCGGCGGCGCGGGCTGGACCCATTACCACATCAACGGGCTGCGAGCCACGACCGTTACCTTGAGGCCGAGCGACGACATCCTCACGGTCCCGGTCGGCGCAGGGATTACGTTCGGGTACGATCACTTCCTGATCGAGGGACGTTTTACCTATCGGCAAACGTTCTATGACGACCTCGTGCCCGGCGGCAACGGCACCCTGAAGAACTGGGCAGCGGGCGCTTCGCTCGGCTTCGAATTCTGAGTCGCGCGCTATCGAAACAAGCCGGGCCACACGGTCTTCCGGCACCCGGCGGTCCCGCCCGCCGCAATGACGCTGCCCTCCGCGCCGGTGGTCAGGCCGCCCTCCGGGAACGTAAGCGAACGCTTCACATCCCGAGACGCGCGCGGAGCTCCCGGGCCGTGAGCAGTTGCGTGTACACCGGCGATCCGACGTCGAACATCTTCGCCTTCGCGAGCGGTCCGACCACGACCGGTTCGAACCCGGCGTCCCTGACGAGGCGCGCGGCGAGCTCCAACGCCTGGGAATCGTCCGCGGCGATTGGAATGCCAACGAGCTCCCCCGTCCGGTGCGCCTCGCTCCGCAGGTTGCGATAGCTGATCGCATTGAAGGCGCGCGCGAGGCGGACGCCGGGCAGGAATTCGGCTGAGGCGACGCCGGTCCCTTTGCGACGGGCCTCGACCGCCATCTCGCCATCGCGCTCGGGATACGGATTACCGGTATCGACCACCACCTTGCCTTTGAGCTCGTTTTGCAAATCCTTGCCGATCTGCGGCAGCGCTCCGTAAGGGACGGAGATCAGGATCACCTCTCCGAAGATGGCTGCCTCTCGCGGCGTGCCGGCGCGTGCCTTGGGGCCGAGCGACCGCGCCAGCCCCTGGAGCTCGTCAGGATGCCGTGACGAGACGAGCACCTCGTGACCCGCCTTGACCCACAGCGTGGCGAGCGTGCCGCCGATCTTGCCGGCGCCGATGATGCCGATCTTCAGCGGAGGCGGATCCGTTGGCTTGGCGTCCCTCGAGCCCGTAGCGATTCCTACGATGGCGATGCAGAGCGTGGCGAACGAAGCACGCGACCGTTTCGACATGACGTCCACCTCATGGGAAGACGCACCGACCCGCGCTAGCGCGACCACCCTAGCAGAGCGCTCATCGTCGCGTTTTCCGACGATGCGGTGTCCTCGTTTCCGCCACAGGCGGACGGCGCGGAGCTCCCATCCACGACCGAAGAGCGGCTCCTACGAGGCCGACGTGCTTTGGCGTAACGCTTGCACTCTGTCTGCGCGGGTCGGCACTGGAGGATCGATGGACACGATTCGAGCGCTGAAGCAGGTGATGACCTTCAAGGACGTCGCAGATCCTGCGCTGCAGATCGTGGCCCGGGCAGCAGAGGAAGTCACAATCCGCGCCGGCCAGACCGTCGTGATGAATGCACTCTACGTCATCCGGAACGGGACGGTGCGCGCCGTTTCCGACGACGGAGGGTCACCTGCGGTGTTGTTTGGAGCGGGAGAGACCTTCGGCGAGGCGCAGTTCATCGATGGCGAACCCGCAGGCGGGACTGTGACCGCGCTCGAGCGCGTCCATCTGCTCGTGATCCGATCCGGAACATTGGCCGACGCGCTGGCGAGCCACCCCGAGGCGGGATACGAGCTCTATCGGGCGATCGCAAGGTCGCTGGCCGGGCGTTTACGCCGCGTCTTCGGGATGCTCGCGTTCGCCAGGGAACGCGAAGATCAGCCCTGAGCTTCGAGGTGCGAGCATCCCCCCCGAACGCCCCGCAGCTCAGTGCGCGTGGATTCGCAGGGCCAGCTTGCCGAGGTGGTGCTGGCCGACCGCCCGATGCGCCTGCGCCGCGTCCTCGAGGTCGTAGGTCCGTCCCAGCTCGACATGGAACGGACCAGCTGCGATCCACCGATTGAGCCGCTCGAACATCTCGGGGCTCGGGACGCCGTCGTAGGCCGTAACCTCGACTCCCGGCGGGCCCTCGGGTCTGGGTTCGACACCGTTCGGATGGGCCACGCGCCCGCCTTTCCTCATCCCGCCGAGCGCCTGCTGAAGCGCCTCGCCGCTGGCAAGGACGAGCGCGGCGTCGACGCCTTCGGGAGCGAAGGCGCGGACGGCTCGCGCCACTGACTCGGGGCCGCTTCGACCATCGACTGCTGCATCGGCTCCCAGCCGGCGGACCAGGTCGACGCCGTCCTGGCCGGAGGCTACGCCGAGCACGCGCGCGCCGATGCGCTTGGCGAGTTGCACCGCGAGATGACCGATGCCGCCGCTCGCGCCGAAGATCATCAGATCCTCGCCGGCGCGGAGCTTCAGCTTGTCCTCCAGCCCAGTGAGCGCGGTGACGCCATCGGCACCGAGGGCGCCTGCCTCCTCGGTAGGGACGTTCGCCGGTACGATCGCGGTCTCGTCTTCCTCGACGGCCACGTACTGAGCGTAGAACCCGCCCTCGACCGCATAGGCATACACGCGATCGGCCACCTCGAGTCGCTCGACTCCCTCGCCGACAGCCACGACGGTTCCCGCGCCGTCGTTTCCAAGGATTTTCGGGAAGCCCTTCTTGCCGAACTCGAACTCACCGGCTCGCACGTCGAGGTCCCAGACGCCAATCCCTGCGGCCTCGAGCCGGATGAGAACCTGTTTCCTCCCAGGCTTCGGGACCGGAAGGACGTGCGGCTGCAGGACCTCCGGGCCGCCGTAGCGGTCGATCGCGGCGGCCTTCATCGTCTCGGGAACGAAGGGATTCATGTTTGCACCTCGCGGGGTGACCACAGTTCGGCTCGACCGGACTGTGGGCACGTTGCGGCCCTTTCGGAAGCCACCTCGGCACCTGCCAGATCGGCGCCCCCTTGTCTAGCGAACGTCAGCCGATCTGCTGGGAGGCGCCGGCGGTGACCTCCACGATGGAGGCGGGCCCGCTCCCGTCGGGTCGCACGACGAGCTCGCGGGCGTGCAAAGGACGCAGCGTTCCCCGGTGGCCTACGCTGAACAGGGCGGTGCCCGGGAGCCGCGCACGCAGGGTGCGATAGAGGCGCGCCTCCGTCGCCTCGTCCACCGCGGAGGTCGCCTCGTCGAGCAGGAGCCAGTCGGGCTTCTGCACGAGGGCGCGCGCGAAGGCGATGCGCTGCTGTTCGCCAGGCGAGAGCCGCTGGGCCCAATGGTCGTTCTCCTCGAGTCTACCGGCCAGCTCGGGAAGCCCCACCACCTCGAGCGCATCCCGCAGCGTCGCGTCGTCCACGCCGCGCGCCGGCCTGGGATAGCTCACCACGTCCCGGAGGCTGCCGATCGGCAGATACGGTTTCTGCGGGAGGACCAGGACGCGGGCGCCGCGCGGCACCCGGATCTCGCCCCGGCCGAAGGGCCAGATTCCCGCGATGGCGCGGATGAGCGTGCTCTTGCCCGCGCCCGAGGGCCCCTCCAGTAGAGCCGTCTCACCACGCCCGAGCGAGAGGTTCACGCCCGCGATGAGGCGTTGACCGCCGGGCAGGTCGAGCTCCACGTCCTCGAGGGCGAGGCGCGAGGCGTCTCCGTCGGCGAACGCGATGCCGCCGGTCGCTGCCCGGCTGCGCACGTGCTCGAGGGCGCGCTCGAAGCCCAGGAGCCGCTCGATCACGGAGCGCCACGACGCGATGTCCGTGTACGAGGAGATGATGAAGCTCAAAGAGTCCTGCACCTGGCCGAAGGCAGTGGCCGTCTGCACGAGCCCGCCCAGATGGATGGCGCCCCGGAAGTAGCGCGGGGCCGCCACGACGAAAGGGAAGATGACCGCCGCCTGTCCATAGCCGGCCGTGAACCACGTCAGCCGCTTCTGCCGGCGCATGATCTGCCAGAAGTTCCGCACGACCGACCCGAACCGCGCGCGGAACCCGCGCAGCTCGTCGGCCTCCCCGTGGTAGAGCGCAACCCCCTCGGCGTTCTCGCGGAAGCGGACGAGCCCGAAGCGGAAATCGGCCTCGTACCGCTGCTGGTCGAAGTTGAGCCGCACGAGCGGACGTCCGATCCTGCTCGTGACCCAGGTGCCGATGATCGCGTACACGAGGGCCGCCCAGACCATGTATCCGGGCAGGGCGAAGGAGGCGTGGCCGAGCGGGATGGTGACGGAGCCGGAGAGCCCCCAGAGGATCGCCACGAAGGAGACGAGCGTGACCACGGCGCGCAGCCCGCCGATGGCCAGACCGAGCGTGCCGGAGACGAAGAGCTGCAAATCCTCGGAAATGCGCTGATCGGGGTTGTCGGTCTCCCCCGCCGCGAGCTGCATCCGGAAATACGCGCCGTCAGCCAGCCAGGCCTGCAGGTAGCGCTCCGTCAGCCACCGCCGCCAGCGGATCTGGAGCATCTGGTTGAGATAGAGCTGGTAGACGGCGACGACGATGTAGAGGCCCGCGAGCCAGGAGAAGCGGACGAACTGGTGGACGAAGACGGCGTAGTTCTTGTCCTGAAGCGCATTGTAGAAGCCGTTGTTCCACTGGTTCAGGAGCACGTTGAGGTAGACGATCCCGAGGTTGAGCGCGACGACCACGACCAGCAGCCCCCGGGCGGCCCAGCGGTCCTCGGAGCGCCAGTACGGGCCGGCCATGGCCCAGGCGTCACGCAATAGTCGGTGCAGGCGAGCCATCCCGAACGCCGTTGCAGCCGGCGCGCCAACGGCCCAGCCTGACCCGATCGGCGAGCGCTAGACGAGCCTCCTGTCCATTGTTTCGACAGCGGTATCGCGGAGCGATCGCGAGTCGATCGGCCCACGACAGCGGGGGCGACCTCGGGGCCCGCCGTCTTTCACTGCGGCGCCCCGGGCGGGAAGCGCACCTCGGCGCGCAATCCACGGCCGTTGCTTCCGTCGAGGAGGTGCACCGAGCCGCCGTGCCCGACCGCGAACTCGCGCACGATCGACAGGCCCAGACCCGCGCCGTCCCCGGGGCTCCCGGGAATCCGGTAGAAACGCTCGAGGACCCGGGTCCGCTCGGCAAGGGCGATGCCTGGACCGTCGTCCTCGACCGACAGGCGCACCATGCCGGGAGGATCCTGCTGCACGCTGACCGTGACCGTGCTGCCCGGACCGGCGTAGCGGATGGCGTTGTCCAGCAGGTTCCCGACGATCTCGCGGATGACGAGCGGCTGCGCGCGGATCGGGACGGGCGCCTTGGCGTCGAAGCCGAGATCCACGTTCCGCGCCAGCGCCTCCGGGACGAAGGTGGCGCATGCCTCGCGCGCGACCGCCGTGGCGTCGATGATTTCCCGCGGCGCCCGCTGTCCCGTGGACGGCTCGGCGCGTGCGAGCGACAAGAGCTGGCTGGCGAGGTGGCTCGTCGAAGTGCAATGGTCGCGGAGCTGCGCGACGGCCTGCTGCATCGACTCCAGATCCGGAGACCGCAGCGCGACCTCCGCTTGCGTGTGCAGCACGGCGAGAGGCGTGCGAATCTGATGAGAGGCGTCGGCGATGAACCTGCGCTGCGAGCCGATCGCCTCGCGAACGCGCGCCATGAGCTGGTCCACCGCGGCGACGAGCGGAGAGATCTCGTCCGGCGCGTCGACCGCCCGCAGCGGCGCCAGGTCGGCCGCGGTGCGCCGCGCCACGTCGCGGCTCAACCTGGCGAGCGGCTCGAGGCCGCGGGTGACCGCGAACCACACCAGCGCGGCACCGAGCACGATGAGGCCCACCTCGGATGCAAGCGCGCTGGTCACGATCCGCTTGGCGACGGCCCTCCGTCCGGCGACTGTCTCCGCCACCCGGACCAGCACGAGCACCGGCTCGTCGCCCGGCATGGCGATGTAGTGGGCGGCGAGGCGCACCGCCTCCCCCCGGTATGGCGCCTCGTAGAAAATCGTCGAGCCCGCGCGAGGCTTGCCCGGCGGAGCGGGCAGGTCGGAATAGCCCGTCACGAACACGTCCCGCTGGTCGCGAGCCTGGTAGGAGATCCCGTAGAAGATGCGGTCCTGGTCGCTCGTGTCGAGCATCTCGAGGGCCGCGGGAGGGACGTCGACGGCGGGGTGCTGCCCGTCCCACCGGACGTGCTCGGCGATGGTCAGCGCGCTGGCGTGGAGCGATCGGTCGTAAGCCGAGTCGATCGATCGCTGCACCGTGACGTGCACCAGCACGGTGCCGACGAAGCACAGCACCCCGAGAGGGACGAGCAGCCAGCGCAGCAGCTGCGCCCGGAGCGTGGGACGGCGGCTCATGGCCTTTCCAGCAGGTACCCGAGCCCGCGAATGGTCCGCACGCGGATGCCGGCGGGTTCGAGCCTCTTCCGCAGGCGGTGGACGTACAGCTCGAGCGCGTTCACTCCGGCCTCGTCCTCGAAGGCGAACAACTTGTCGTGGAGCGTCTGCTTCTCCACCACCTGGCCGGCGCGCAAGAGGAGCAGCTCGAGCAGGCACAGCTCGCGGCGCGGCAGGTCCAGCGCGACGCCGTCGACGGCCGCGACGCGGCCGACCGTATCCAGCGTGAGGCGGCCGTGCGTCACCACGGGGCCGGACCCGCCGACGCCGCGGCGGATGAGGGCCCCTGCCCGCGCCTCGAGCTCGGCGAGAGCAAACGGCTTGACCACGTAGTCGTCCGCTCCCACGTTCAGGCCCTCCACGCGGTACTCGAGGGAGTCGCGAGCGGTGAGCACCAGGACCGGCACCCGCGATCTGCGCTGGCGCAGCCGACGCAAGACGTCCATCCCATCGACATCGGGCAACCCCAGATCGAGGATGACGAGGTCGTACGGCTGCGTGTGCAGGGCGGCTTCCGCGTCCTCGCCCGCATGCGCGCAGTCCACGGCGTATCCCTTGGCGCGGAACGCGCCCGAGAGACTCTGGGAGAGAGCCCGATTGTCCTCGACGATGAGAAGGCGCACGGAATCGATGACAGCGTGGCGAAAGAACGATCGCGAAAGAATGCGAGCCGGATTGCGACCCGCTTGAGAGAAGGGATACCACACATGTCTACCAGACTCGGATTGGGCTCGATCATCGCAATGCTCATCGCCGCTAGCGCGGCGCGTCACGCGCTGGCCGCGGAGGGTGCGCCGGGCACGTCCTCGGACGTGCTCGCCGCAGCCGACAAAGAGGGGAAAGTCGTCATCTATTCCACGACGGACTCGGCGCTGGTGCAGCCGCTGATCAAGGACTTCGGTACGCTGCATCCCAAGATCCAGGTCGTCGGGCGACTTCCTCTGGAGCTCAGCCATGGACCTGCAGATGAAGCTCGCCAACGACGGGTACGCGCAGGAATACGCCAGCCCGGAGGCGAAGTCCCTGCCGGAATGGGCGGTATGGAAGAGCGAAGCATTCGCGACCACCTTCGAGCCGATCGTCTTCGTCTACAACAAGCGGTTGCTCAAGCCGGAGGACGCGCCGCAGTCGCACCCGGAGCTGGTCAAGCTGCTCAAAGCGCAGCCCGACCGGTTTCGCGGCAAGCTCACCGCCTACGATCCGGAGCGAAGCGGCATCGGCTTCCTGCTCATCACCCAGGATGCGCGCCTGGATCCCAACTTCCCCGAGACTGCCCGCACCTACGGCAGCGTGGGCGTGAAGCTGTACACGAGCATCGGCGCGATGCTGGAGCGCATCTCGTCTGGAGAGCACCTGCTCGGATTCAACATCTTCGGCTCCTATGCCCTCGCCCGGCAGAAGAAAGACCCGTCGCTGGAGGTCGTCTACCCGAAGGACTACACGCTGGTGATGTCGCGCATTGCGCTGATACCCAAGGCGGCCAAGCATCCCAACGCGGGAAAGGCATTCCTCGACTACCTGATCTCGAAGCGAGGTCAGGATCTGATCGCGAAGGCGGCGCTCTTCTCGATCCGCACCGACGTCGAGGGTGAGATGACCGCCTCCGCGTTGACCAAGAAGCTCGGCGGGACGCTGAAGCCCCTGCCGGTCGGACCGTCGCTGCTCGTCTATCTAGACCAGGCGAAGCGGCTCGAGTTCCTCAAGCAGTGGCAGCAAGCGATCGGAACCAAGTAGGAGTACCTCGTGCGGGCAGAAGCAGTTGCGGGACGCCATCGCGACGACGCGGGAGCAGCGGTCCGGCCGGCTCGGCCCTGGGCCCGTTACGCGATCGTCGCGGTGGCGGGCACGACCATCGCGCTGCCTCTCGCCATCATCGTCTACCAGAGCTTCCTCGATGCGCCGTTCTTCCAGCCGACGGCGCACCTTTCGCTCGAGGCGTGGCGCTTCGTGTTCGCGGACGGCGATTTCCATCGCTCCTTCCGCTGCCGGCCATCGCAGTGCCCTGCGGCGCGGTCCTCGCCTTCCTCGTCGTTCGCACCGACCTGCCCGGCCGGGGATGGCTGGAGCCCGCCGTGCTGGTGCCCATCTTCCTCTCCCCGGTGGTGCTCGCCTTCGGATACGTGGTGGCGGTCGGCCCGGTCGGGTTCTTCACGCTGCTCATGAAGCAGATCTTCGGCGGGGCGCCGTGGAACCTGTACTCGCTCGCCAGCGTGACCGCGATCGCGGGGCTGACGCATATCCCTCACGTCTACCTCTACGCCTCGGCCACCCTGCGGTCGCTCGGAGCCGATCTCGAAGAGGCGGCGCGTGCCGCCGGGGCGAAGCCCGCGCGCGTGGCGTGGACAGTCAGCCTGCCGATGGTGTGGCCGGCGATCCTCTCCAGCGGCGTGCTGGTGTTCTTCCTCGGCTTCGAGCTGTTCGGGCTGCCGCTCATCCTCGGCGATCCCGAGGGGATCCTCGTCCTCTCCACGTACCTCTACAAGCTGACGAACCGCCTCGGCGTTCCCTCCTATCAGCTGATGGCGGTGGTGGCGGTCGTGATCATGGCGATCGCGTTCCCGCTGGTCTGGCTGCAACGCCGGCTGATGGGCGCGGCGGGCCGCTACGTGTCCATGCGCGGTAAGGGCCTGCAACAGCGGCCGCTCGCGCTCGGCCCCTGGCGGTGGGTCGCGTTCGCGGGCGTCCTTCTCTGGCTGGTGGTGACCGTCGTTCTACCGCTTTCGGGGACCGTGCTCCGATCGGTCGTGACGACCTGGGGCGAAGGGGTGCGCCTCGGCGAGGTGCTCACCCTCGACCATTTTCGCGAGCTGCTCGACTATCCGAACCTCGTCCGCGGCATCTTCAACACGCTCGCCATCGGCGTCCTCGGCGGTGCGCTTTCGGTCGCTTGCTACGCGGCAGTCGCCCTCGCCTCCCATCGCTGGCAGAGCAAGTGGGCCAAGGCGGTGGACTACCTCGTGATGGTGCCGCGGGGCATGCCCGGCCTGGTCGCGGGGCTGGCCTTCTTCTGGCTCTTCCTGTTCATCAAGCCGCTCGCTCCGCTCCGCAGCACGGTTTTCAGCGTCTGGCTCGCGTATACGGTCGTCTGGTTCGCCTATGGCATGCGGCTGATCTCCAGCGCCCTGTTGCAGGTCGGACCGGAGCTCGAGGAGGCAGGTTTGACCGTCGGCGCCTCCCCCCGGCAGGTGGTCCGCAGCATCACCTTGCCGCTCATCCGCTTCGGCTTGCTGGGGAGCTGGCTGCTCATCTTCCTCATCTTCGTTCGCGAGTATTCGACGGCGGTCTACCTGCTCGGGCCGGGCACCGAAGTGATCGGGTCGCTCATCGTGTCCCTCTGGGCGACCGGGGCGATCGACACCGTGGCCGCGCTCGCCGTCGTGAACGTGGTCCTGGTCGGGCTGGGGCTCGCCATCGCGCTTCGGTTGGGAGTCCGCTTGCATGAATAGCCTCGTCGTCACCGACGTCCACAAGCGCCTCGGCGAGAACGACGTCCTCAAGGGCGTTTCGTTCACCGTGCGGCGCGCCGAGGTCGTCGCCCTGCTGGGCCCGTCCGGCAGCGGCAAGACCACCCTGCTCCGCGCCGTCGCCGGCCTCGACCACCCCGACCGGGGACGCGTCGTGCTCGACGACCTCCTGCTGTTCGACTCGGAAACGGGCGCGGTGCTCCCGCCGGAGCGGCGCCAGCTCGGGCTGGTCTTCCAGTCGTACGCGCTCTGGCCGCACAAGAGCGTATTCGAGAACGTGGCATATCCGCTCCGGCTGCGGCGGACACCGAAGGCGGAGATCCACGAGCGCGTCTCGAGAGCGCTGCGCGACATCGGCCTCGAAGGGATGGCGGAGCGGTACCCGCATCAGCTGTCCGGCGGACAGCAGCAGCGCGTCGCGCTCGCCCGCGCGATCGTCTACGACCCGCACTTGCTGCTCCTCGACGAACCGCTCTCCAACCTGGACGCGAAGCTGCGCGAAGAGGCGCGCGTCTGGCTGCGCGAGCTGATCGACCGGCTGGGCATCAGCGCGATCTGCGTGACGCACGATCAAGTCGAGGCGCTCGCGCTCGCCGATCGCGTCCTGCTGCTCGATCGCGGCCGCGTCGAGCAGGAGGGCACCCCCAAGGAGATCTACGACGCCCCGGCCACGCTCTTTGCCGCGGAGTTCATGGGATCGAACAACCGCCTGCGAGGCAAGGTCATCGAGAGCCAGGGAGGGAAGACGAAGATCGCAGGCCAGGGATGGGAGCTTTGGGGGCGGGCGCGGGCGGAGCGCCACCAAGGAGACCCGGCCACCGCCGTGATCCGGCTGGAGCGCACCGAGCTGCGCGACGCGCCCGGCGAGAACTGCGTGGCAGCGACGATCCAGACGGGCGTCTACCTCGGCGAGCGCTGGGACTACCTGATGCACGCAGGCGACCTCCGCATCCGCGTCTGGTCGCCGTCGCCGCTCGATTCGAAGCAGCACTGGGTCCGGTTCCCGCCCGAATCGCTCTGGATTTTCTGACGCTGCTGCGCGCGGATCGGCCGAGCGCTTCCCTCCACGCAAGGCGCCGTAGCGCCCTCTGCGTTGTGACGAATCTGTCATTGCGGGGCACGGCGGCCGGGGCTACAGAGGCGGGCTCCAAGGAGGACTTCACATGGCAGCGAAGAAGATTCTGCTTCTGGTCGGCGACTTCGCCGAGGACTACGAGGTGATGGTTCCGTTCCAGACCCTGCAGGCGGTCGGGCACACCGTGCACGCCGTCTGCCCGGGCAAGAAGGCGGGCGAGAAGGTGCGCACGGCCGTGCACGACTTCGAGGGCGACCAGACCTACAGCGAGAAACGCGGCCACGACTTCGCCGTCAACGCCACATTCGATCAGGTGCGGCCCGAGGACTACGACGCGCTGGTGATCTCGGGCGGCCGCGCGCCGGAATACCTGCGGCTCAACACGAAGATCCTCGATGTGGTGCGGCACTTCGCCACGCAGAACAAACCGCTCGCCGCCGTCTGCCACGCAGCCCAGATCCTCACTGCCGCCGACGTCGTGCGCGGCCGCGTCGTTTCCGCCTACCCCGCCTGCGCTCCGGAGGTCCGCTCCGCGGGCGGCGAGTACGCCGACATCGGCATCGACGAGGCGGTCGTCGACAAGAACCTCGTCACCGCGCCCGCCTGGCCAGCGCACCCGGCCTGGCTGGCGAAGTTCCTCCAGGTGCTCGGAACCCGCATCCAACTGTAGTCAGCCGGCTGGCGTTCACTTGAGCGCGTGGCGATCGAGCCAGCTCGTGATCGCGCCAGCGATCTGCTTGGGCGCGTCTTCAGGCGCGTGGTGTCCAGCGGAGCCGAGCGGGACGACGTCGAGCTTGGGCAACGTGCTGCGCGCCCACTCGACGACGTCGGGGGCGTTGCTCAGCCCGGTCCCGTCGAAGGTGAGGAGCAGCTTGGGGATCCCGGGCGTCGTCGCGAGCCATTCACGGTAGCGGGCGATGACCGCGGCGACGTCGGCCGGCTCGCCCTCGATGGGAATCTCGCGCGGCCACTGCAACATCGGTCGCCGCGATGCCGGATCGGGGTACGGGGCGTAGTAGGCGGCGCGATCGCTGTCCGCGAGTCCGTGCTTCACGCCGTTCGCCAGGGACCGCGCGAGGAACTCGTTCTGTTCGAGCACGAGCTTCTCCCCGACGCCCGGCGTGCGAAGGGCCCGGAAGAGTTCCGCGCCTTGCGGAGGCCAGTCGCTCCAATGCATGGTCCGCAGGAACGTCTCGAAAACGACCACGCCGCGAACACGGTCGGGGTGACGCGACGCCCAGTCCAGCGCGAGGACACCGCCCCAGTCGTAGCCCACGAGCACGACGTCACGCAGGTCGAGCCCGGCGAACCACGCGTCGAGATACCGGGCATGATCACGGAATCGATATGCGCTCTCCGGCTTGCCCGAGCGCCCCATCCCGACGAGATCGGGCGCGAGGCAACGGCCACGCCCGGCCACGAGCGGAACGACGTTTCGCCACACGTACGAAGACGTCGGGTTCCCGTGCAGGAACACGATGGGAGAGCCGGTGCCGGTCTCGCGATAGGAGATGAACGTGTCGAGGACGCGGAGCTCGTGAACGGTCTCTCGCGGGGTGGTGGAGGACATGGGATTGCTCCGAGGCAGGGGTGAAGACGTCTGGCCCGCGACCAGTGCAGCCGCGGCCAGCCACAGCGGCGATGGGTTCATGCCTCGAGTCTAGGTTCGTGAACCCCACCCCGGAAGTGATGATTCGTGATAGGTGAGATCACCCACCGTGAGCATTGCATCGATCGATCTGAACTTGATGTTGGTGCTCCACACCGTGCTCGCCGAGCGCAACGTGGCGCGGGCGGCCCAGCGCCTCCACGTGACGCCGTCGGCCGTGAGCAACGCGCTCGCCCGATTGCGGGACGTGCTCGGTGACCCGCTCGTGACGCGCAAGGGCCGCGGCATCGTCCCCACCCCGAGGGCGACCGAGCTCGCCCCCGCGATTGCGCGCGCCATGCACGAATTCGAGCAGGCGCTGCAAAAAGGCCCATTCGACGCCGCGAGCTGCACGCGAACGTTCACGCTCGCAGTCGCCGATGCCGGCCAGATCACGTGGGTTCCGCGCATCGCCACCGCGATGACGCGGGAGTTGCCCAAGGCGCACCTACGCGTCGTCGGGATCGACTCGCTCGTCTCGCTCGGCGATCTGACTTCCTCCGAAATCGATCTGCATCTCGGCGTACGGGGAAAGGGCGCGGGCCTGCACGTCGAGCGGCTCTTCGAGGAGCGGGTCGTCCTCGTCGCCCGGCGCGGACACCCGGCACTCGGCCAGCGGCTCTCGCGCCGCACGCTCGGTGCCCTCCATCACGTGCGCGTCGACATGGTGCCTGGAAGGAACTTCCGCGATCGCGTCGCCGCCGCGTACGCCCGGGCGGGCGTCCCGCGCGAGGTGGTCATGACCGTCCCGACCTTCACGGCGGCCGCCGCGGTCGTGGCGGCGAGCGACCTGGTGACGACGCTGCCGGCCTCGCTCCTCGCCGTGCACGGCACGCAGCTCGGCCTTCGCGCGCTCGTCGCGCCAGTGTCTACGCCCGCGGTCGAGATGGCGTTGTGCTGGCACGAGCGCACGCACGCAGATCCAGCCGCGGCCGCGTTTCGCGCCCTCGTGCGGCGTACGGTGTTGGAGGCCCGCGCAAGTCCTGCGTGAGGCGGTCGGCGTACCCCCGCTCACTCGCGCGCACACGTGCCGAAACTTCTGGTCGGTTCCTGCTCGTTGTACGCTCGGCCGACCGAGGTGATGCCCTGCCACGCGCGGAGACGGGCTCGACGAAGCAGACCGCACCGGCTGCGGCATCCTGCGACGGCGGGCCCGCACAGATCGACCTGGCAGACCGCCTTCGAGCGATCGAGGCGGCAATCGCGGTGCTGTGGCCGCTCACGGAAAAGTCCAAACCGGCCCTCGACGAGATCCGCCTCGATCTGGGCCGAGTCCGAGACGCACTCGAGAACGGCACCCCGGGCAGCGGTCCGTCGGCGCCGCATCTCGAGAGCGTCACCGCGGCGGCCGAGCAAAGCATCCTGGAGATCGATGCACGCGTGGCCACGGGCGCATACGGCAAGATGCCGGTGAGCCACTTGCAACCAGAGCAGATCGCGCGGTTTGCGGGACTGCTCGCCCGCCATGCGAACCAGTCTCCCTCGCGGATCGACCGCGTGGAGCTTCTGGTCGCCCGCCTGTGCCTCGGCGAACGGCAGGAAGAGCGAGGACAGCATCCACCGGCGGAGGTCGTCTCGCTCTTGCGCCGCTCCGGTTGCGTGCCCGGAGACCCGGACTCGCGGACGCGTGCGCTCGCGTTCTTCGACGCCGCAGCGCAGCGCCTGGTGACCCTCGCGACCGTGGACGACATCTTCGACAGCGGTCTGTATCTCGACATGCGCGGATACAAGATCTCGTTGAAGGAGGAGCGGCTCGATCCGGACGTCTTGTACGCCGCCGCGTCGTTCACGCTCCGCATGGACAAGTGCATCCGGGCGCTGCCCCGGAGCGCGAAGATCACCGAATCGTCTCTCGCCGCCCGGTTCGAGGAGGCGGAACGACACATCGAGCTCCTTTTCGGAAAGGACCTCGGGTCCTTTCCCGGCGAAGAGAGGTCCAGGCCGTTCACGGCCGAAGACGATCTGCCTCGCACCGACCGGGTTCCCTTCCTGCGCCGGGCCGGCGTGCGGCGCAACCTCCTCCGGGCGGTGGGCCTCGCGCTGGCCGTCGCCGGCGCGGCGCTGTTCGTCGTCCGCGCTCGAGGAAGTGCGAACCTCAAGCCGCTCCCCCCTGCGCAACTGGCGAAGCTCTCGCCCCTTTTGGAGAGCGGCTCGATGTCCCAGGGGAAGGACACGTTCCTTCTCGCGCGCATTCCGTCGAGCCGCTGGTTCCTCATGTCCCGGTCGGAGCGGCGGGCGGCGGCCA
>WNFL01435020.1_pt1 | contig 25448 bp, 23 predicted proteins | sample 5400361 | NCBI WGS metagenome assembly WNFL01 (sample SAMN13153351, study PRJNA577476) | soil metagenome | isolation source: 40 cm soil on Douglas fir-dominated hillslope | place: USA:California | collected 2013-09-17
GTCGCATCGAGATAGAAGAGCCGGCGCCGCTGGGCTTCGGCGGTAACGGTCTTGGCCACGCCATGGGCCGAGAAGATCACCTTTGAGCCGTCGGGTACCTCGTCCAGCTCTTCGACGAAGATCGCGCCGATCTTCTCCAGCCGCTGCACGACGAAACGGTTGTGCACGATCTCGTGACGCACATAGATAGGTGCGCCATATTTTTCGATGGCGAGCTCGACGATGCGGATCGCCCGGTCTACCCCGGCGCAAAAGCCGCGCGGCGCCGCGAGCAGCAGCGTCAGAGTTGGTTTCGGAACCGGATTTTCGCGCAAATTCTGGTCCATCATGTCCATCATAGCGCGGCTTTTCTTCCGTGCCTCGCTTGGTTACAGTCCGGCGCGCCCGGGGTAAACGGGCTTTTAGACGGAATATTTGATGCGCCGCTTGTATTTGCCCACGCTCCTGTTGCTGTCCCTGCCGCTGGCGGGTTGTGAAACCTTAGGTCTGACCAAGCCCGCTCCGCCGGATTTCGCGCAGGATATGGGCCCAATCTGTCCCTCGACGGGAGTGCTTTCGGACGCGGTGACCGTGACCAAGCTCAAACCTGGTACGCAGGCGGCCGGCCCGAACCCCGCCAATATCGCCTTTACGGCTGAGATGTCGCAGGCAAAGCTCGACTGCAATTACGACCGCGGCCAGAACAAGCTGAGCGTGGATTTGAGTTTTGCGGTCAAGGCCACACGAGGCCCTGCCGCCATGGGACCCGATCCGCAGGTCGATTTTTTCGTGGCTATCGTCGATGCCGACAACAACATCATCAGCAAGATCGTGTATCACGGCCAGGCCGATCTGGGCAGCAAAGCGACCAATATCTATACGCAGAATGTCCGCAATTTTGCCGTGCCCTTGGGCATGGACAAGCGGCCCTATGATTATGAGCTGCTGACAGGTTTCCAGCTCACGCCGGACGAACTCGCCTACAATCGCGTCCCCAGGTCGATACCGGCTCCGCGCGCCGCCCGCCGATGACGTCCCTGCTATCCGAGCTTTCCGCGACCGCCGGTGCCGCGTTCGCGGCCGAAGGCCTGCCCGCGGAGTTCGGGCAGGTGCAGGCTTCCGACCGTCCCGACCTGGCGCAATTCCAATGCAATGGGGCGCTGGCCGCGGCGAAGCTCGCCAAGGCTAATCCGCGCGCCATCGCCGAGAGGGTGGCGGCGCGATTGCGGGATTCGGGACTGTTCGCGGATGTCTCGATTGCCGGGCCGGGCTTCATCAATCTGAAGCTCAAGGACGAGATCCTGCAACAGCGGCTGCAGCATCTGGCCGCCAATCCGGCAACCGCCCTTCCGAAGAGCGGCGCGGGCAAGCGCGCGATCCTCGATTTCGGCGGGCCCAACATCGCCAAGCCCATGCATGTCGGGCATTTGCGCTCTGCCATCATCGGGGATTCCCTCCAGCGCCTGTTCCGCGCCAATGGTTGGGACGTCACCAGCGACGTTCATCTGGGCGATTGGGGCTTGCCCATGGGTCAGCTGATCTCGGAGCTGGCGATTCGCCGCCCCGATCTTCCCTATTTCGATCCCGCCGACAGAACTCCGTACCCGGAGCAATCTCCGGTCAGCATGGATGATCTGGAGCGGCTTTATCCTGAAGCCGCTGCCGCCTGCAAAGCCGACCCCGTCCGGCTGGAAGCGGCGCGGCAGGCGACGCTGGAACTACAGGCCGGACGGCCCGGCTATCGAGCGCTGTGGCGCCATTTCCACAACGTGTCCGCCGAGGGGCTGACCCGCGAGTTCGAAAGCCTCGGCGTGATGTTCGACGAATGGAAGGGCGAATCCGACGCCGACCCGTTGATCCCGGAGATGATCGAGAAACTGAAAGAGGACGGGTTTGCGGTCATGGATCAAGGCGCGTTGATCGTTTCCGTTGCGCAAAACGACGACACCAGCGATATGCCGCCACTGATTTTGCTGAAATCGGACGGAGCGGTGAATTATGCCACCACCGACATGGCGACGATCGTCGAACGCGTCCGAAATCATGATCCCGATTTGATTCTCTACGTCGTCGATCAGCGCCAGCATTTGCATTTCGAGCAGGTGTTCCGCGCTGCTAAGAAGGGCGGTCTCGCCGGGCGCGCTGAGCTCGAACATATCGGCTACGGCACGGTGAACGGCAAGGACGGCAAACCCTTCAAGACGCGCGCCGGCGGGGTGATGAAGCTCTATGACCTCATCGCGATGGCGACGGAAGAGGCCATGAAGCGCCTCAACGAGCAGGGACTCGCCACCGATTATCCGGAGGAAGAGCGCGCGCGGGTTGCCAAGACGGTGGGTCTGGCCGCGATCAAATTCGCCGACCTCTCCAACAATCGCGTGTCGGGCTATATGTTCGATCTGGAGCGCTTCACGCGCTTCGAGGGCAAGACGGGCCCGTATCTGCAATATGCCGCGGTGCGCATCAAATCGATTCTGCGCAAGGCGGAAAGTGAAGGCCATCCAAGCGCCGCGCCGGTCATCCGCTCCGAAGAAGAGCGCGGGTTGGCCTTGCAGCTTCTTACCATGACGGAAGCGTTGCTGGCCGCCGAGGCCAAGCGCTCGCCGAATCTGGTTTGTGACTTCGTCTTCGGTCTGGCGCAGAATTTCAGCCGCTTCTACACCGAGCACCACATTCTTTCGGAATCCGATGAAGCTTTGAGATCCGCCCGTCTCGGGCTTTGTGGGCTGACGCTGACGCAGATTGAACGCGCCCTTGGCCTTCTTGGGATCGAAGTTCCCGAGCGGATGTAAATGGCCCTGGCCTGCATTCTTAGCGGCCGAGCAATGCCGACTTCACCAGAGTAGTTTTGGATTGGGACAAACACACAATTGTCATGCCCGCGAAGGCGGGCATCCAGGAGTGCTTATAAACAAACTGGATTCCCGCCTTCGCGGGAATGACATGAGTAAATTTATTCGATTTCAGTCAAAGCATTGGCTTGAGTAGTCCTTGCTTTAGGTCCCCAAGCGCCTTTAGCCGCGCGGCACACTCCTGTTCCGAGAGGTATCCTTCCCGGAATAATTGCCTGATAAAATCATCGGCCGGTATTGCGCCTTTGCGGTTATTTGCTTCACGCGATGCTGCGACGACATTACGGTATCCATCATTGCCGTTCGGCCGAGAAACGACATGGTCTACGACGAAGGAGTTCTGATCAATCTGCTTCATCGTGTAAAAGCAGCGGAAGTTCTCCCGCTTTAAGAGAGTTAATCGGTTTTCGGCGTTGTTAAAGAAATTAATTTGCTCAATATCAATTACGTCCGGCGTGGCGGATTCGGGCGGCACTATGCCTTCAATCTCATTTGGCAGATGAAGCCAAATGCGGGTGCCCTTGTGTTCCGTCTGGACCACCGTGACGCAAAGTTTTTGTCGAAGCGACCTAATCTTTTCATAGGCCGATTTTTCTGACATTGGCTTACCTGCCTCGCCAATCCCGCAAGCCATTCGCGCGCGAGCAGACTTGAAGCCAATCACGGCTTCATTGCGTCCGATAAACCGCGTGTGGCGGAAAATGTAGAGGTAAATCGCCAGTTCGTAGGTGTCCAATTTCGGAGCCAGATAGTCCTGGAATTGTTGAAAAAACTCACGGAGTTCTTCGGGGGGCATTGCTCTAACTCATTTTGATTTGTTCACGCCCTGTTTGGCGAGTTCCCAATCCTCTAGCACGTTCAGAATATCACCAATCTCGCAAAGGCGGTTTCTCGGCATCGAAGTTCCCGAGCGAATGTAAAGAGCCCGGCGGCTTCATTGACTTAAGGTGCGTCCCTCCTAATATCCGGGTCGACGGCCGGGCCCGCCGTGAGGTGCCGCCTTGCCGGTTCGTCGATCGAATCCCTCGCGGGAGAGATTTCGCTTTCGTCCAGATATGAAAGCGAGGCGCCGAAGGAGCAACCGCCCCGGAAACTCTCAGGCAAAAGGACCGCGAGGGTCGTGACAGTCTGGATAGAAGGGCAGCAGCTCTCACCGAAGGGGTAAGCCGAGTTATCGGCCATTCTCTCAGGTCCAAGGACAGACGGGGCGCGTTTCCGGTCCACGTTCCGGAGCGCGAGCCCGTGACATTGGACCCGAGATGAACGAGACGCCACCTTCCGCCAGACTGCAAACAACTCCGCTGCACGCGCTCCATGTCTCGCTTGGCGCCAAGATGGTGCCCTTTGCCGGTTACGAGATGCCGGTGCAATACAAGACCGGCATCATCAAGGAACATCTGCATACGCGCGCAGCGGCGGGGCTTTTCGACGTCTCGCATATGGGACAGGCGTTCCTCGACGGCGGGGATGCCGCGGGCTCCCTCGAACGGTTGACGCCGGCGGACATCGTCGACCTCAAAGACGAGCAGATGCGATACGCGCTGCTGCTGAACGATGAAGGCGGGATCAAGGATGATTTCATGGCGGCGCGGCTTGCGGGAGAGAGCGCGCTTTATCTCGTCGTGAACGCCGGCACCAAGGATGCGGATTTCGCCTTCATCGCGGCGCGCCTGCGGGGCGGCGCCACCCTACATCCGCAAATGTCGCGGGGCCTGGTGGCGTTGCAAGGGCCACAAGCGGAATCGGTGCTGCTGCGCCATGCCGGCGGCATCGCCGGACTCGGCTTTATGAGGGTCAGCCGGATGAACGTCGCGGGCGTGCCGGCCATTGTCAGCCGCTCGGGATATACCGGCGAAGACGGTTTCGAGATATCGCTCGAATCGGCAGATACCGAACGCGTGGCGCGCGCGCTCCTGGCCGAGCCGGAGGTGCTTCCGATCGGATTGGGCGCGCGGGATTCGCTGCGGCTCGAAGCCGGGCTCTGCCTCTATGGGCATGACATCGACGAGACGACCTCGCCCATTACGGCCGGTCTTGCCTGGGTGATCGGAAAGAGACGCAAGCTCGCACGCGATTTTCCTGCCGCCGACAGACTGATGAACGAGCTTCTCGAAGGCCCGAAACGCAAACGCGTGGGCCTGCGTCTTGCCGACAAGGCGCCCGCGCGAGAAGGCACCGAAATTGTCGATGCCAATGGCGCAATCATCGGACGCGTCACCAGCGGCGGCTATGGCCCGAGCGTCGGCGCGCCCATCGCCATGGGCTATCTCGACGGCGAATTTGCGCAGGATGGAACCGAGCTTGGGCTTCTGGTCCGGGGCGTCAAACGCCCCGCCGCTGTCGCGCCGCTTCCGTTCGTGCCCCACCGATACAAACGAAAGAGCGAGGGATAGATGGCAGAGCTGCGATTCACCCAAAGCCATGAATGGATCAGCACCGACAATGGCATCGCGACCATCGGCATCACGCAATTTGCGGCCGAGCAATTGGGTGATGTCGTCTATGTCGAGCTGCCGGAGGCGGGAAAGACATTCGCGGCCGGCGCCGAGGCGGCGGTGGTTGAAAGCGTCAAGGCGGCCAGTGAAATCTACGCTCCGGTGGCGGGCGAGGTGACGGAAAGCAATCGCGCCTTGGCCGACGATCCGGCCAAGGTGAACGCCGATCCGGAAGGGAAGGCCTGGTTCTTCCGCATGAAACTTTCAGATGAAGGCGCGCTTGCCAAGCTCATGACAAAAGATCAGTACACGGAATTCGTGAAAGGATTGTGATGCGTTATCTGCCGCTAACTCCGGACGACCGCCGCGCCATGTTGGCGAAAATAAGCGCCTCGTCGGTCGATGAATTGTTCCGCGATGTGCCGGCATCGGCAGGTGAGGCGCGCTTTGCCCTTCCTGCCCATGCGGGCGAGATGGACGTCGAGCGTGGCCTTGCGCAGCTCGCGGCGCAGAACATTGCGGCGGGAAGCGGCCCGTTTTTCTGTGGCGCGGGGGCTTATCGCCATCATGTGCCCGCGTCCGTCGATCATCTGACGATCATCTGATCCAGCGGTCGGAATTTCTCACCTCCTACACGCCCTATCAGCCGGAGATCGCCCAAGGCACGCTGCAGGTTCTCTTCGAATTCCAGACACAGGTGGCGCTGATCACCGGGATGGAGGTGGCGAACGCCTCCATGTATGACGGCTCGACCGCGACGGCCGAAGCGGTGCTGATGGCGCATCGCCTCACTGGGCGCAACCGCGCGGTGCTCTCCGGCAATTTGCATCCGCATTATGCCGAAACGGTGCGCACCATGGCTGGGCTCGCCGGCGAAATCGTGACGGGGCCCGCGACTCCCGGGCGCGCGGATGACCTCGCGGCGTTGATCGAAACGGATACGTCCTGCGTCGTGGTGCAGAACCCCGACGTGTTCGGGTTCTTGTGCGATCTGAAACCCATCGCCGAGGCAGCGCATGCCAAAGGCGCGCTTCTCATCGCCGTGGTCACCGAGCCGATTTCGCTCGGGCTTGTGGAATCGCCCGGCGCGATGGGCGCGGATATTGTTGCGGGCGAAGGCCAATCGCTGGGCAATGGGCTGAATTTTGGCGGGCCCTATGTCGGGCTTTTCGCCACGCGCGAAAAATTCGTGCGTCAGATGCCGGGCCGGCTGGCCGGCCAAACGGTGGATGCCGAAGGGCGGCGCGGCTTCGTGTTGACGCTGTCGGCACGCGAACAGCATATAAGGCGTGAAAAAGCCACCAGCAACATCTGCACGAATTCCGGCCTTTGTGCTCTGGCCTTTTCCATCCATCTCGCACTGCTCGGAGAGGACGGATTGAATCGGCTCGCCCGGATCAATCACGCGCGCGCTCTTCAATTGGCCGACCGGCTGACGATGATTCCCAATGTCGCTTTGGCGACGCCCTCCTTCTTCAACGAGTTCACGCTGAAGCTGCCGATGCCCGCGGCCGATGTGGCAGACGCTTTGGCCGATCGCGGGATCATCGCAGGCGTGCGCGCCTCGCGGCTTTATCCGCACCAGCCGGAATTGCGCCATCATCTGATCGTCGCGGCCACGGAAACCAACACGGATGCCGATATCGAGGCCTATGGGCGCGCGCTTGCCGAGGTGCTCGCATGATGAACGTGCAAGGGCGTCCTACCTCGTTCGCGCTGACCGATAAGGCCGCCGCCGACACCATTTCGGGGCATCGCGGCCTCGACCATGAGGAGAAGCTGATATTCGAGATCGGCCGCACGGATGTCAGCGGTGTCGATCTTCCGTCGGTGGAATTGGTCAAGGATCGGCTCGGCGGGCAACTGCCCATGGGCCTTGCGGGCCTCACCGAGCCACAGGTGATGCGCCATTATGTAAGACTGTCACAGCGCAACGCGTCGATCGATGCGAGTTTCTATCCGCTCGGTTCCTGCACCATGAAGCACAACCCGCGCCTGAATGAGAAACTGGCGCGGCTTCCCGGCTTTGCGGACATCCATCCCTTGCAGCCCCAGAAGACGGTGCAGGGCGCGCTTTCGCTGATCGCCGAGCTTGCCCACTGGCTCAAAGAGCTCACCGGCATGCCGGCGGTCGCGATGACCCCAAAGGCAGGAGCCCATGGAGAGCTCTGCGGCATGCTTGCCATCCGCGCGGCGCTTCAAGCGCGCGGCGAGACCCGAACCCGCATCCTCGTGCCGGAATCGGCGCACGGGACCAATCCGGCGACGGCGGCGTTGTGCGGATTCACCGTCGAGACCATCAAGGCCGCCGACGACGGGCGCGTCGACCTTGCCGCGCTCAAAGCCGCGCTCGGGCCGGATGTCGCCGGGATCATGCTGACCAATCCGAACACTTGCGGGTTGTTCGAGCGCGATATGATCGCCATCGCCGATGCGGTGCACATGGCGGGCGCCTATTTCTACTGCGATGGCGCGAATTTCAACGCGATCGTCGGCCGCGTGAAGCCGGGCGATCTCGGCATCGATGCCATGCACATCAATCTGCACAAGACCTTCTCCACGCCGCATGGCGGTGGCGGCCCCGGCGCGGGGCCGGTGGTGTTTTCCGAGCGGCTCGCGCCTTTCGCGCCGTTGCCGCTCTTCGTGCGTGATGCCAACGGCTTTCGCCTGATCGAGGACATGGAAGAGGCGCACGCTGCCGGCTTCACGCCGATGGGCCGAATGTGCGCGTTTCACGGTCAGATGGGCATGTTCGTGCGCGCGCTCGCCTATATGCTGTCGCATGGCGAGGACGGGCTGCGGCAGGTTGCCGAGGATGCCGTGTTGTCGGCGAACTACATTCTCGCCTCGCTGAAGGATGTGATCAGCGCCCCCTATGAGGGGCCCTGCATGCACGAGGCTTTGTTCGACGATGCGTTCCTCAAAGACACCGGCATTACGACGCTGGACATCGCCAAGCGGCTGATCGATGAGGGCTTCCATCCGATGACGGTCTATTTCCCGCTGGTGGTGCACGGCGCCATGCTGATCGAGCCGACCGAAACCGAGCCGAAGGCAACGTTGGATGAGTTCATCGCCGTGATGCGGGCTCTCGCCGGTGAAGCGAAGGAGGGTAATGTCGAGCGTTTCAAAAGCGCTCCACTGTTGGCGCCGCGTCGCCGGCTTGACGAGACAGCCGCGGCACGCAAGCCGATTTTGCGCTGGAGACCGGAAGCTTCAGTATAGAAAAAAGCGGCCCTCCAAAGAGGAGGGCCAGTTGGGGGAGAACATCAGGAGGGAGACGAACCTAAGCGCGGAATCCAACGTGAAACCGGCGCGGCAATACCAGCGCGCCAATGAAAATGCCGGCGAAGCCTAGAAGGGAGAAAATGCTGCGCATCGAAGCTCTGAACCAAAAGAGGACTCTTGCTCTTGGAGGAGCAAGAGGCGTGCCAGCGGTTCAGAAAACCAGCCTGCCTCCGACCAGAAGCAGCGTGCCCGCGAGAATGTAACGCAGCGCTGGATCCGGTATCCGTGGCGCGGCATAGCTTCCGACAATGATTCCCGGGATCGAGCCCACCAGTAGCGAGCTCAACAGGCCCAAATCCGTTAATCCGAGCCACCAATGTCCCATCCCGGCGATGAGGGTAAGGGGCACGGCATGGGCGATGTCGGAGCCCACGATGCGCGCCATCGGAAGATGGGGATAGAGAAGAATCAACGCCGTCACGCCGATAGCGCCCGCTCCGACCGAGGATATGGAGACGAGAACGCCCAGAAGCGCTCCCATTCCGATGGTCATGTTGCGCGTCTGGCGCGTGCTGATGCGACCCAAATGTTCGGCGTAGCGATCGATGATACGCCGGCGGAAAATGAGCACGAAAGCCGTGGCGAACAGTGCAAACGCCAGAACCGTGGTTACCAGCGTGTTCACCGCGTTGGTCCCCGTCCCAAGATAGGACACCGTTAACGGAACACTTCCCAAGGCCAGTCGCCCGACGACGCGCCAATCCACTGTTCGGCTGACACCGTGAACGGCTGTGCCCACGGTCTTGGTAGCAGAGGCGTAGAGAAGATCGGTGCCGACCGCCGTCGCCGGATGGATGCCGAACATCAGAATGAGCAGGGGCGTCATCAGGGAGCCGCCGCCTACGCCTGTCATGCCCACGAGGGCGCCTACCGCGAAGCCCGAAATCGCAAATAACGGGTCGATGGATGAAAGCAGAATCATGTGTCAGGTCATGCCGATGTGAGCGTTAAACATAGGGGAAGCCATTCCGCCCGTCACGTGTGTCGTTGCGGAATAGAACAACCTGCCTTCACACAGCAAGGAAGATGCCGTTTCGCCCACCGACGGCCGAGTTTCGATAACCCATGCGGCGCCAAAAGGTTCACAGAAATCAGGAACGCCGCAAATTTGAGCAGGAACGTTGGATCATAATGGGAATTCCCCAAGCGCGGCACGGGAAATCACCCCAATGCGACGCAATGGTGACAATTGCCGCAAGGCAGCATGTCTTGGACGGTTAAAGCGTTGTTCCTATTCTTCTTCCAACGCCTCGTGACACGGGCCGCAACGGCCCGTGGCGATATAGACACCGGCATCGAACCGCGTGATCACCATGTCGCAGAGGGGACAATGCGGTTCGGCTTCCATTGACACAGGTGCCGGCGCGAGGTGTTTGCGGCGTCTGGGCTTGGCAACGCGCAATGGCGCAAATTCTGGGACCGGCTCACCTTCGCGAACGAGATGAAACCGGATTTGCTGTTTGCCGCTTGGAGAAGGTTCCCGAAATCTCGTTTGCGGTTTGGTCATTTCAACTCCTCCTCAACTACATCCGCTGGTTCCGCCGCAGGTGTCGCATTTCAAGCAGGTACCGTTCCTGAGCAGCGTGAAATTGCCGCAGGAACCGCAGGCATCGCCTTCATAGCCCTTGAGCCTGGCTTCGGCGGCGCGCTTCGCCTGAGCGTCGCGCTTGGCACCCGCTTTCGCCGCTGTGGCAGAGGCATCCGCGGTGAAGCGCGCTTCAAGCGCCGCCATGGCCGTGCTCACGGGATTGCCGGCGGCCTGCTGCACCAGTGCCGCAACTTCCGCGAAATTGGCGCCGATGTCGATATGCGTGTCGTCGACAAAGGCGTGTTCGGGCTCGTGGGCGTGAGCATGTTCGGCATGGGCGTCCACCTTATGCGCGGCGTTGCCGCGCACGACCACGAACTGATTGAGCTGACCGCGCACGAAACCGCTGGAAGCCACCTTTGAGATTTGCGCGAGCTCACTGGCGACTTGACGCTTGCCATCGCCCTCCGCAATGCCGCCGCCGAGATCATCGTCATGGCTGGGCACGACATGAGCGAGGTCGTGGCGGCCGAGATAGGACACGGCCAGCTCACGGAAGATGTAGTCGAGCACGCTGGTCGCGTTCTTGATCGAGTCATTGCCGATGACGAGCCCAGCCGGTTCGAAGCGGGTGAAGGTGAACGCATCGACGAATTCCTCCAGCGGCACGCCATATTGCAGACCGATGGAGATCGCGATGGCGAAATTGTTCATCAGCGAGCGGAAGGCGGCGCCCTCCTTGTGCATGTCGATGAAGATTTCGCCGGCGCGGCCATCTTCATATTCGCCGGTGCGCAGATAGACCTTATGTCCGCCGACGATAGCCTTTTGGGTGTAGCCCTTGCGCCGGTGCGGCAGTCTTTCGCGCTCGCGCGCACGCACCCGCTCGATGATCCGTTCGACGATGCGCTCGGTGACGATGGTTGCGCGTGCCGCTTGCGGCTGAGCGATCAGGTCCTCGACATCGTCGTCATCGTCGGCCAATTGCAGGACCTGGGAGGCCAAAGGCTGAGACAGTTTGGAGCCGTCGCGATAAAGCGCGTTTGCCTTCAGTCCGAGCTTCCACGACAGCAGATAGGATTCGCCGCAATCCTTCACGGTCGCCCCATTGGGCATGTTGATCGTCTTGGAGATCGCGCCCGAGATGAAGGGCTGACATGCGGCCAGCATGCGGATGTGGCTTTCCACAGAAAGCGAGCGCTTGCCGATGCGGCCGCACGGATTGGCGCAATCGAAGACGGGAAGGTGCTCTGCTTTGAGGTAAGGCGCGCCTTCCAACGTCATGGCGCCGCAAACATAAAGATTGCCGGCTTCGACCTCGGCCTTGGCAAAGCCGAGGGCCTTGAGCATATCGAAATCCGGCGCATCCATTTGGGTGGTGGGCATCCCCAGCGTGTTCACGCAGAACGCCTCGCCGAGAGTCCACTTGTTGAACACGAAACGGATGTCGAAGGCTTGCTCCAGGGCGTTTTCGACCGCCGCGATTTGCGCATCGCCGAAACCCTTGGCGCGAAGGGCAGCATGCGAGAGCGCGTTCGAGCCTTCGAGCGTTCCGCGGCCGACCGCGTAGCGCACGATCTCTTCGATCTCGCCTGCGCCGTAGCCTAGGGTCTTCAACGCCTCCGGCACGCAGCGATTGATGATCTTGAAATAGCCACCGCCTGCGAGCTTCTTGAACTTCACCAATGCGAAATCAGGTTCAACGCCGGTGGTGTCGCAATCCATCAACAGCCCGATCGTACCGGTGGGCGCGATGACGCTGGCCTGTGCGTTGCGATAGCCGTGACGTTCGCCGAGCGCGAGCGCTTGGTCCCAGGCCGCCTTCGCGGCTTCCGCCAGGTCGCCATCGCGGATGGCCTCATGATCGAGAGCCACAGGCGGCGTTGCGAGGCTTTCATAGTCGCCCGCTTCTCCATAAGCCGCGCGCCTGTGATTGCGCATCACGCGGAGCATGGCGTCGCGGTTCGCCGCGAAGCGCGGGAAGGCGCCCAGCTCTCCCGCCATCTCGGCGGAGGTGGCGTAGGAAATGCCGGTGAGCACCGCGGTGATCGCGCCCGCAATCGCGCGTCCCTCGCGTGAATCATAAGGAATGCCCGCCGACATCAGAAGCCCGCCGATATTGGCGTAGCCCAGGCCCAGCGTGCGGTAATCGAAGGAGAGCAGGGCGATCTCCTTGGACGGGAATTGCGCCATCATGACGGAGATCTCGAGCACGATGGTCCATAGCCGCACGGCATGCTCGAATGCGTGGACGTCGAACGCCTTGGGGCCCTCGGCCGCATCCTTGCGGAACGCCATCAGGTTCAGCGAGGCGAGGTTGCAGGCCGTGTCGTCGAGGAACATGTATTCGGAGCACGGATTGGAGGCGCGGATGTCGCCGCCTTTCGGGCAGGTATGCCAGTCATTGATGGTGGTATGGAACTGGATGCCCGGATCGGCGCAGGCCCATGCCGCATAGGAGATCTTCTCCCACAGCTCGCGCGCCTTCATGCGCTTGTGCAGCTTCTTGTCTTTGCGGCGCGTCAGTTCCCAATCCGAATCGTCCGCGACCGCGCGCAGGAAATTGTCCGTCACCCGAACGGTGTTGTTCGAGTTCTGGCCCGCCACCGACATATAGGCTTCGGAATCCCAATCGGTGTCGTAAGTGCGGAAATCGATCCGGTCGTGGCCCTGCTTCGCGAAGGCGATGACGCGTTCGATATAATTGTCGGGGATGTAGGCCTTGCGGGCGGCCCTGATCTCGCGCTTCAGTGCCGGATTGAGGGAAGGATCGAAGCAATCATCGCCGGAGCCCTCGCAATTGCGGCACGCCTTGATGATCGCGTTCAGATGTTTCTCGGAAAGCTTGGAACCGACGACAAGCGCCGCGACTTTCTGTTCCTCGATCACCTTCCAATTGATGAAGTCTTCGATATCGGGGTGATCGACGTCGACGATCACCATTTTGGCGGCCCGGCGGGTCGTGCCGCCCGATTTGATCGCGCCCGCCGCGCGGTCGCCGATCTTCAAGAAGCTCATCAGTCCGGATGACTTCCCGCCGCCCGAGAGCGGCTCGTTCTCGCCGCGCAGACTGGAAAAATTCGTTCCCGTGCCGGAACCGTATTTGAACAGGCGCGCCTCGCGCGTCCACAAATCCATGATGCCGCCTTCGTTCACCAGATCGTCCGACACGCTCTGGATGAAGCAGGCATGCGGCTGCGGGTGCTCATAGGCGGAGGCGGAACGGACCAGCTGGCCGGTGCGGAAGTCTACGTAATAATGGCCCTGGCTGGGGCCATCGATGCCGTAGGCCCAATAGAGCCCGGTGTTGAACCATTGCGGCGAGTTGGGCGCGGCCTTCTGTGACGCCAGCATGTGACACATCTCGTCGTAGAAGGCGCGCGCATCCTCTTCGGCGTCGAAATAGCCGCCTTTCCAGCCCCAATAGGTCCAGGTTCCGGCCAGGCGATGGAACACCTGTTTGGCGCTCTCCTCGCAAACGAATCTGTTCTCGCCGTCGGGGAGGGCGGCGAGAGCATCTTCGTCGGGCACGTGGCGCCACAGGAAGGACGGGACGGTGTTTTCTTCGACGCTCTTCAACCGCACCGCGACACCGGCCCGGCGGAAATATTTCTGCGCCATCACATCGCAGGCGACTTGGCTCCATGCTTTGGGAACCTCGATGGCCTCTTGGCGGAACACCACCGACCCGTCCGGATTGCGGATTTCGCTGGTCGCGGCGTGGAAAGGAATGCCCTCATAGGGCGATTGTCCTTCGGTGGTGAAAAAACGCCTGATGCGCATGCCCTTCCCCCTTAAGCCGAGTTCGACTCCCCCGCCCGACGAACAAAGAAAGACCGGTGCGGAAGCGTGGGTTTTTCCACGTCGTCCGGCGAGCGCCTTCGCCTCTTTCGTCTGAGCCCCCGCTGCGAACCGCCGCGAAGGACGACAAAGGTATGACGCGTTTCTGCCCATTGCAAGCATATTGTAGGCAGTCCAGCGTCCACCCCCTACATGTTGTTCTGGATAAAAAATTGGGTGCGTTTCAGGCTCTTAGCTCTAGCTGTTGAGTTTCTGTGGAAGAAACGGTGGATAAAAAATTTCTGCGGACTTGGACTCTGCCGCAGCGCTCGCCGCTCACTTTTTGGGCAACGCTTCCGAAACCAAAGTCAGGCGATGCTTATCCTCGGACCTTTGAACAGGTTGCCATGGGCCAGGAAGACGCATTTTTCGCAGGCGATGCGCTCCGTAACGCGGAGATTCTGTATGTGGACGGCGAATCGCAACGCAGCGCCGCTGTCCAACGGCTGCTGTTAAACCTTGGCGCAGCCCGCGTGCAGGTTGCCGAGTCGGCGAAAGAAGGTTTCAAGTTTGCGCTCGGCACGCCCTGCAATCTTGTCATAGTGGAATATCGCCTGAGACCGACGGACGGAATCCAACTCGTTCGCGACATTCGCGCGGTGGTAAATTATCCCCGCGCGCTCGTGCCGATCCTCATCGTCAGCGACCCCGTAAGCACGGATATCATCGCGGCTGCGTTTGAAGCAGGGGCAAACCATTTCATGATCAGGCCGCTGCACGCCTCCAAGATGTACGAACGGATTGTCTGGGCGCTCGGCGATTCACGTCCCTTTGTCGTGAAAGATGGGCGTTACGTCATCAAGCTTGTAAGGCCAAAGGCACCTGCCGCAGGAGCAACCCGCGCGGTCGCCACGAAATAGACACGCTGCCGACCTAGGGATTCCTCACGCGAGATGTCATTAGAGGCAGGTCCTTCAGAGGCTTGGAAGGATGGCGCCGCGACTTGGCCCCGCCTATAGTCCGGCGCCGATTCGAAAGGGTTCAGATGGGTCTGTTTCGCCAGCTTTTCGTGTGGTGGGAAAACGCCACCCCCGGCACCCTGCTGACCACGATGTTTTCCGGAAATGCGGTCGGAGAAGATGCGTTCGGCAATCGCTATTACCAGACCAAAGGCGGGCTGCGCCGCTGGGTCATCTATTCCGGCACCGTGGAAGCCTCGCGCGTGCCCCCCGACTGGCACGGCTGGCTGCACCATACATTCGAATATCCGCCGACCGAGGAGCCTTTGGTGCCCAAACCGTGGGAAGCGGAGCACATCCCAAACCTGACCGGGACGCGCGACGCGTATCGTCCCGAAGGAAGTCTCTGGAAGGACGGCAAGCGGCCGCCGGCCACCGGCGATTACGAGGCCTGGCGGCCGGGTTGAAATCCACCCGCTTCATCCTTGATGCGTCCAGGATGAGGCCAAACTATCGAAGTGAAACCGATGACCCAGAACTCGATCGTCGAAACTCTCATTGGCGCGGCGGTGATTGCGGTCGCTGTGCTGTTCCTGGTCTTCGCCTATTCCAGCACCGGGTCTGGCCCGGTGTCGGGCTATGACGTCGTCGCCAAATTCAACCGGGCTGACGGCGTCAACATTGGCACGGATGTCCGGCTATCGGGCATCAAGGTCGGCACGGTTCAGAAGCTTGCGCTGGATCCCAAGAGCTACAACGCCGTTCTGACTCTGGCGCTGGAGAATTCCGTGAAGCTTCCCGACGATTCCTCTGTGCGCATCACGTCCGAGGGACTGCTGGGCAACCAATATCTGTCCATCGAGCCGGGCTCTTCGATGCAGAGCATCAAGCCTGGCGGTGAAATCGAGAACACCCAGGGCTCGATCGATATTATCGGCCTCCTCGGCAAGGCGGTGTTCAACACGGGCGACGGCAACAAATGAAACTGCGGATTGCCTTTGCTGCCCTGGCGGGCGCTGCCTTGTCCTTCGGTCAAGGTTTTGCGCAGGCGCCGGCGAACAATGCTCCAACTCCGGCGCGCGCACTGACCGTCGCCGATGCGGCGCCTGACGCCCATGGCGTGCGACGCATGGTTGTGTTGCGCGGACTGGATAAGGTCACAGGGCGTGCCATCGACATCAATGCGCCGGCCGGCGTGCCGGTGAATTTCGGCACGCTCGTCATGACGGCCCGATATTGCTACACGGTTCCGCCTGAGGAGCCGCCGGAAACCACGGCCTTCCTGCAAATCGACGAGACCAAGAAGGGCGAGCCGGCGAAACGGCTGTTCTCGGGCTGGATGTTCGCATCAACGCCGGCGCTGAACGCGCTTGAGCATTCGGTTTACGATGTCTGGGTGATCACTTGTAAGACCGATGAGCCCGCGCCTGCGGCGGCGGCCGGCGCGCCATCTGCGGGGGTGGTCAAGCCACCATTCGCGCGCGAATTCGCACCGGCCAAACCCGCGGGCCCGGCGCCGGCTCCGCCATTGGGCCCGGCACCCGACGGTCCCAAAGAGTAGAAATTGCCCGTGTGGGTGAGCGCCTCCGACAGCAGGGATTGAAAGCGTTCTTCGGTGACCGTTACGGCGCCGAACTGCTCGAGATGCGGATTGGGGAACTGCGCATCGAGCAAAGTATAACCGCCCGCTTTCAGCCGCGCCGCCAAATGCACGAGCGCCACTTTGCTTGCATCGGTCATGCGCGAGAATTTGCTTTCGGCAAAAAACGCGGCGCCAAGCGACAGACCGTAAAGTCCGCCGACCAACTGTCCATGGTGCCAGGTTTCGACGCTGTGGGCGAAACCGCGCCGATGCAGGGCTTCGAACACCACGATGATGGGATCGTTGATCCAGGTCTCGCGCCGATCCGGGCGGGATTCAGCGCAGCCGCGGATGACTTGATCGAAGGCGTGATCGATGGTGACGTCATAACGGTCCGAGCGGACGGCGCGGGCCAGGCGGCGCGGGACGTGGAATTTTTCCAGGGGAAGAATGCCGCGTTCATGCGGCCGCACCCAAAGCACCTCGTCCGCGGCGCGGCTTTCCGCCATCGGAAAAATGCCCAGCCGGTAGGCGAGCAGCAGTTCTTCGGGATTGATGGTGGTCACGCGAAGGATCGTACCCGCTTCTGGAGCGCGTCCAAGCTCCAGGGCCCCGGCCCGACGGCCGCGATATAAAGGAAAACGAAGCAGTAGAGCACCATGGCTTCCCCGCCATTGGCCATGGGAAACAGGCTTCGCGGCGCATGCATCCACCAATAGCCCACCGCCAATTCGCCCGAGAGCAGGAAGGCAGCCGGTCGCGTCAGGAGTCCGATCGCGACCAGGGTGCCTCCAACGGTTTCGAGGATCCCCGTAAAGAGCAGAAGGAAGATGCCCAACGCGCCCGGCGCGGGGACCGGAAAGCTCAGCAGTTTCTGGGTGCCGTGCTCGACAAAGGTGATCCCGACCGCGATGCGCATCAGACTGAGCAATTGCGGCGATAAGTGTTGCAGCCATTTGAACATGCATCACACTCCCTTTGCGCGGATCATAAGGAAGGTTTCACCCTTCGCACAGGCGCTGCGCGTTACGTTGCGGCGCCGGGGTTTCGGCGGGCAAGATAGTGCTCAAGCCAGTGAATATTGTACTCGCCGTCGAGGACATCGGCTTGCTTGATCAGCTCCTGGAACAGCGGAATCGTGGTCTCGATGCCACCGATGACCAATTCGTCCAGAGCGCGCCGGAGGCGCATGAGGCATTCGTTCCGGCTCTTGCCATGCACGATCAGCTTACCGACGAGACTGTCGTAATAGGGCGGAATGCGGTAGCCGGCATAGGCGGCCGAATCCATCCGGACGCCCAAACCGCCCGGTGCGTGGAAATCGGTGATCTTGCCCGGCGAGGGCTGGAAGGTGAAGGCGTTCTCGGCGTTGATGCGGCACTCGATGGCGTGACCAGCAATCACCACATCGCTCTGATCGAGCTCCAAATGGCTTCCATCGGCGATACGAATCTGCTCGCGCACGAGGTCGAGGCCGGTGACCAATTCGGTAACCGGATGCTCGACTTGCAGCCTTGTGTTCATCTCAATGAAGAAGAACTGCCCGTTCTCGTAGAGGAACTCGACAGTTCCCACGCCGAGATAGCCGAGCTTGGTGAGCGCTTGCGTGACGACCTTTCCAATCTGGTTGCGCGCATCGACATTGAGGGCGGGCGAGGGAGCTTCTTCCCAAACCTTCTGATGACGGCGCTGGAGCGAACAATCGCGTTCACCCAGATGCAGCACTTTGCCGTGAGAATCCGCGATCACCTGGATTTCGATATGACGCGGTCGCTCCAGGTATTTTTCCATATAGACGGAATCATCGCCGAAAGCCGCTTTGGCTTCGGTGCGCGCGGTGGAGAAAGCAAGCGGCAAGTCGGACGGAGCGCGTGCCACCTTCATGCCGCGGCCGCCGCCGCCGGCCGCGGCCTTGATCAACACCGGATAGCCCATCGCCTTGGCGAGGTCCGCGGCTTCGGACTCCGAAGCGATTGCTCCTTCGGAGCCGGGGACTGTCGGAATGCCGAGCGATTTCACCGCCCGCTTGGCCGCGATCTTGTCGCCCATCAAGCGGATGTGGTCGGCCTCCGGCCCGATGAAGGTGATGCCGTGCGCCTTCACGATGTCGACGAAATGCGCATTCTCGGACAGGAAGCCGTAGCCGGGATGGATCGCGTCGGCGCCGGTGATCTCGCAGGCGGAAATGATCGCAGGGATATTCAGATAGGATTGGCTGGCGGGAGGCGGCCCGACGCACACCGATTCATCCGCGAGCCGCACATGCATCGAATCCGCATCGGCGGTGGAATGGATCGCGACGGTCGCGATGCCCATTTCCTTGCAGGCGCGGTTGACCCGGAGCGCGCCGTCAACCCGAACTGTACATGGCAGGACAACCTTACTCGATCAACATCAAAGGTTCGCCGAATTCGACCGGCTGCGAATCATGGACGTAAATTTCCGCGATGCGCCCGGCGGTGGGCGAGGGTACCGGATTCATCGTCTTCATCGCCTCGATGATGCAGAGCGTCCCGTCGGTCACCGAATCGCCGATTTTGACAAAAGGCGGCGCTCCGGGCTCGGGCGACAGATACACCGTCCCGACCATGGGTGAGGTGACCACTGTTCCCGCGCGGCGCACGACCTCCGCCTCGGCTTGGAGCGGCTGTTGTGCGGGTGGACTTGGTGCCGGCGCGAGAGCGGCGGGTGCGATCGGGCTGCGCGCCACCCGGACGCGCACGCCCGCGCGCTCGATCTCGATTTCGGAAAGACCGGTCTCCTCGAGCAGCTTGGCAAGGTCGCGGATGATTTCCGGATCGACGCCCGGCGTGCTTTCGCCCTTGATGGCTTTGGCGATGCGGTCGCGAAGCGGCTTGGATTTGTTCTCGCTCATTTCGCGCTCCGGCCGGCACCGACCAGCTCCGCCATCGCTTCGACCGCCAGCAGATAGCCGGTGCTGCCGAACCCACAGATCACGCCTTTGGCTGCTTCACTGACATAGGAATGATGGCGGAAGGCTTCGCGCCGATGCGGGTTGGAAAGGTGCACTTCGATGACGGGCTTATCCAGCGCCTTCAGGGCGTCAAACAACGCGATCGAAGTGTGCGAATAGGCCCCGGGATTGATGATCACGCCGGAGCCCTTGCTGCGCGCCTCGTGAATCCAATCCACCAGCGCGCCTTCATGGTTCGATTGGCGGAACACGATTTTAAGCCCGTGCTGTTTGGCCCGCGCGGCCGTGGTCTTTTCTATGTCGGCCAGGGTGGCGCGGCCATAGACCTCGGGCTCGCGGGTGCCGAGGAGATTGAGGTTCGGCCCGTTAAGGACATATACCGGTAGGATCATGGACGGAATGCCCCCGAAAATGCGGTAATGGCGTGATGGGACGGCGGAACGATGCCAGTGTGGTGGATTTGAAGTTCCTAAGATTATCGTGGCATTCACGTTTAGGAACTTCAAATCGGAAACCACACTAGATTCAATAAATTGCTAGTGTGGCTTTGAATCCGAAATTCGCCCGGCGTGTGGCCCAAGCACTTGCGAATTTCGGGTTCGCCACACTAGGTGGAAGCGGGGTTATACGTCCCGCCATGAAAAACGGAAACAGGAGTGAGAGCCGTCGATGTCGTTGCGCTTGAGTCTTAACGGAGAAGCCCGGGAATTTCCTAGTCCTTTGACGGTGGAAGGTTTGCTTAAGCATCTGGCGCTCGATCCGAGAAAAGTCGCTGTGGAGCGCAATCTCGAGATCGTACCGCGCTCGAGCTATGAGCGGGTCGGACTCAGCGAAGGCGACCGGCTCGAGATCGTTCATTTCATCGGCGGCGGCAATGATGCGGCGCGGATCGTTCCGGCGGCCGACAAGCCCTTCGTCGTCGCCGGCCGCACTTTGCGCTCGCGCCTCATCATCGGTACGGGCAAGTACAAGGACTATGCCGAAAACGCAGCCGCCCTGGAGGCCTCGGGGGCCGAGATGGTGACGGTCGCGCTGCGCCGGGTGAACGTCATGGAGCCGGGCGCGCCGCGGCTGGTCGATTTCATCGACCAGAAGAAATATGTCTATCTGCCGAATACCGCCGGTTGTTTTACCGCTGAGGACGCGCTTCGCACGCTCAGGCTGGCACGCGAGGCCGGTGGGTGGACGCTGGTGAAGCTCGAAGTGCTGGGCGACCGCAAGACGCTTTACCCCGACATGATCGAGACTTTGCGCGCGACGGAAGTGCTGATCCGCGAGGGTTTCCAGGTAATGGTCTATTGCACGGACGATCCCTTGCTGGCGAAGCGCTTGGAGGAAATGGGCGCGGCCGCGATCATGCCTCTGGCGGCGCCGATCGGTTCGGGGCTCGGCATTCAGAATCCCATCAACATCCGACTCATCGTCGAGGAAGCGAAAGTGCCGGTGATCGTCGATGCCGGCGTCGGCACCGCGTCCGATGCTGCCATCGCCATGGAGCTTGGCTGCGACGGTGTGCTGATGAACACGGCCATCGCCGAAGCCAAGAACCCGGTCGTCATGGCGCGCGCCATGCGCCTTGCGGTAGAGGCGGGTAGGCTCGCTTATCTGGCCGGACGCATGGCCAAGAAACGTTATGCCGACCCCTCAAGCCCGCTCGCCGGCCTGATCTGACGAATTACGCGCGCTTTCTGGCGCCTTTTCTGGCCGACGCCTTCTTGGCGGGTCTGCGCGCGGGACGCTTCGCGCTTGCTTTGCGCCGCGTGCTCGATTTGGCGCGCTTGGGCGATGCCGCCTTTTTCTTCGCCGCGGCTTTGCGCCGTGCGCCACCGGCCCGGCGTGCCTTCGGTGCTGCCGTGTTTTTGTCGAACAGCGCGACGCCCGAAACCGGATCCGTGACGCCAAGGCCACCGCCGAGATCCTCGAGACAATCGCGGAAACTATCAAGCAGCGAAATCATGCGCGGTCTCGCGCCGATGATGTTGTCGAACGATTTCCATTCGCCGACGACGCAGTAGGAATGGTCGCCGGTCTTGATCAGGGCGATCCGGCGTGCTCCCGGAAAGCCTTCCTCGGCGGCGCTGCGATGCGCGTCGAGGAATTCCTGGTCCCGGCCTGGCTTGACGCGAAAACGTACGACGTTGAAAGCGGACATCCCCGTTCCTTCCTCTCAAGTCTGTGTGGTCAACCTCTACCCCTTCGGCGTCCCCGTGGTGAGGGCCTGAAGTTCCGCGTCGGTGAGCTCTCCGACCACGATCCTGTCATTGACGACGAAGGTCGGCGTCCCATCGAAATGCAATTTGTCGGCCAGGGCGTTGGACTGTTTGATCGAGTCAAGCACCGCGGGATCAGCCATGTCCTTCTCCAGCCGCGCCGTGTCCAGCCCGACACTTTTGGCAATGTCCAGAATGCGGTCTTTGGGCAGCTCTCCCGCTGTCGCCATCAGAGCAAAATGGAATGGGACATATTTGTCGCCCTGACGTCGCGCGGCTACCGCCGCTTGCGCCGCCCAGAGCGAGTCCGGCGTAAGGATGGGGCGCTCGATGAACGCGATGCGCACCTTTTGGCCCGTGTCCAAGAGGTGCTTCATCGCCGCCATCGACGCCTTGCAATGCGGGCAGCGGTAATCGAAGAACTCCGCGACCGTGACCTTGGCGTCTGAGGGGCCGGCGACATAGGCGACCTTGGGGTCGGTGAGCGCCGCTGGTCCGAGCGCGAACAGCGCGTCCTTGCGCGCCTTGTCGGTGGCCGAGGCTTGCTGGACGTCGAGCTTGTTCGACATCTCCACGATGATTTCGGGATGTCCGATCAGATAGTCGTGCACGACCTGCTCAATTTGTGCCCGATTGGCCGGGCCGCCCACAGGGATGGAGACTCTGCCCACTGCCAGTGCCGTCACGAAGGCGCCAAGCGAGAACAAAGCTGCGCCGCCCGCGGCCATCTTCAATGTCGCCTTCATATCCATCCTATCGATTCCTTCTATCGGCCTGCTGGGTTTGCGCGATAGTCAGGATATCGGTTGCGCGTTGCCAATCCGTTGAACCCTGCTGCAACTGCCTTTGGGCGCGGACGGCAAATTGCATCGCCTGAGGAAACGCGTCGACTATGAAATAGCGCTCGGCGGTCGCAAGTTCCGCCTTTCCCGTCTGACCTAGCCGCCCATAGGCGAGGGCCAGCTCGTACCAGCCCAAGGGCTCGTCGGAATCTTGGCCGATCGCGGTCTGCAATTGTTGGGCGGCCTCAGCGGTGTATTTCGGGTTTTCCGTTCCGAGCAAGGCCGCGCCGAGCGCCACGCGGATCAGCGGGGCATCAGGCAGGATTTCGACGGCGCGCCGGTAGGGGGCGATGCCTTCTTCGACCTTGCCCATCTCGACGTTGATCTGGCCGTACATCTCCAGGAAATAGGGGTTGTCCGGTTCGTCAGCGAGCAGGCTCTTAATTTCGCCGAGAGCCTTCTGCATGTCCGGCGTGCGGAAATACGCCATGGCGCGAGCATAACGAGCAGGCTTGCTGGTGTTCGAAACCGGATATTGCCGCAGAGACACCTCGGGCGGCTGGATATAACCGCGCAGTTTCGCCCGCATCATGTCGAACGCATAAATCGTCTCGGGGCTGTCCTTCACGTCGCGATAGATCGAAGCATCGACGAGCTCCTGGAGCGATGCGATACGATCCGCGGGCGCCGGATGACTTTGGGCGAAGGGATCGGCGCGTTGCGAGCTCAGGATCTCCTGGTCCTGGAAGCGCTTGAAAACCTGCAGCATGCCCATTCCGGACTGATGCGTGGCCGTCAGAAAGCGCACCCCTGCCTGGTCGGCACTTGCCTCTACCGTCCGCGAATAGGCCATGAAGGTGCGTTGTGCGATCTGCTGACCGGCCATGAGGATCGCTTGTCCGGCTTCGCCCGCGCCGGCGATCATGGCGGCAAGGCCTGCGGCCATCGAAAGAAGCATCGGCAGCGTGGCGGCTTTCATACCGGCTTGCGCACGCACCAAGTCGCCATGCGCCATGTGGCCGGTTTCATGCGCCATCACGCCGGTGATCTGATTGGGCGTGTCCAGCGTCATCAACAGTCCGGTGTTCAGGAACATATGCTGGCCTTCGGCAACGAAGGCGTTGATCGAAGGATCGTTCACCAGATGCAGTTGAACGTCTTTGGGCACCAGGCCCGCCGTCACCAGGATGGGATCGAGTTTGGCCCGCAGCACGCGTTCGGCCTCGGTGTCGCGGATCATCGCGATGCCCTGTCCCTGGGCGTGCGCGGTGTAGGACGGAAATGCCAGCAGCGAGACCATCAGGAGTCCCGCCACGGCAAGCCCGAAAAGGGGCCGCAAACCGGAAAGCTTCACTTTCAACGGTGCCTACTCCTTGAACCTGCCCTCCAAGGCGGGGACGGTAGGATTCGCATCCGACCCCGTCAATGCCGGGCACATGACTTTGTCGTCACGCAAGCAATAGCCCAGACCAACCACCGGTTTGGAGTTCAGATCTTGAAACGGCGCTGCCACCAGCCTTTGCGGGCCTCATGCGGCGTGGCGTCTGTTTCCTCGGCGTGTTCCGGCTCCCGCGGTTCCTGCATTCGTGTCTCGGATACGATCTCCACTTCCGTGACGAGGGGTGTCTTCGGCTCTTCGTGGAGCGCAAGTGCGGCCATTTCGGGCAATGACGGCCGGTGTTCCCCGGAATCGGCAAGCGACCAGAGCGGCGAGGATGGCGCATTCGGCGTTACCACCAGATGCTCCTCGGCCGCTGCGGCAATGACGAAGGAGGCCGATTCCGGACGAGGCTGCGCATGCGCGGGATTTTCACCGCCGACCATCTCGCCATCACGGCGGCGGCCTCGCCGTCCGCGTCTGCGGCGGCGGCGCTTGCCGCCGTTTTCGCCCGCTGCTGCCGGCGGTGAGCCGGAGCGCGACTCTCGATGATCATTTTGGGATTCTGGGGCGGGTTCGGATTGGGTCCCCTCATCCTCATCGGTATCGTCGGCAAAGGACTCGAGCTGCGTTTCATCCAATTGTGCAGGCGTGGCTTGAATCTGACCGGGGCGGCTGTCGAGCCCACCCTCCTGGGAGGAGCCGTGGGCGTTTCGACCTCGACCGCCGCGGCGGCGGCGGCGACGCTTGCGCCCCTTGCCATCCACGCCACCGGAATCGCGTTCCGCCGAGCTTTCGACCACCGGCTGCGCCGCCTCGACGGGAGCTTCCACGATCGTGACATCGGTTTCGAGCTCTTGCACTTCCGCATCTTGATAGCCCGCTTCAAACGAGATTGCCGCGGGTTTGGGCCGCGGGGTCGGAATGCGGACGCCTGTGCGTTCCAGCTCGAAGCTGCCTCCCATCATGCTCGCCTGCGGCTCGAAGGAAATGGCCAGATCGTAGGCCTCTTCGATGCGCGCGATCTCTCGGCGCTTCTGGTTCAAGGTGTAGATGGTGACGTCGGCAGGTGCCTTGACAGTGACATTGGCGGCCGGCTGGCGCTGTCCTTCCTCATCAAGAGCGCGCAGCAGACGCAGGGCTGCGGACTCCGTCGACCGGATGATGCCTTGGCCGTTGCAATGCGGGCAGGTGACGGTGGAGCCGGCTAGCACGCCCGCCCGCAGACGTTGACGGGACATCTCCAACAAACCGAACTGGCTGATCTTCCCGATCTGGATACGGGCGCGATCGCCCCGCACCGCATTGTGCAACCGCTTCTCGACATTGCGGTCGTTCTTCTGGTCCTCCATGTCGATGAAATCGACAACGATGAGGCCCGCCAGATCGCGCAGGCGAAGCTGGCGACCGATCTCGTCGGCCGCTTCGAGATTCGTCTTGGTTGCGGTTTCCTCGATCGAATGTTCGCGCGTTGCCTTGCCGGAATTCACGTCGATGGAGACGAGCGCCTCGGTCTGGTTGATCACGATATAGCCGCCCGATTTCAGATTCACCACCGGGCTGAACATCGCGTCAAGCTGCGCTTCCACATGGAAGCTTTGAAAGAGCGGCAGGGCTTCTTTGTAGGGCTTCACATTCTTGGCATGGCTCGGCATCAGCATGCGCATGAAGTCCTTGGCGTCGCGATATCCCGCTTCGCCGTCGACGATGATCTCGGAGATGTCCTTGCTGTAGAGATCG
>WNFL01004214.1_pt1 | contig 25443 bp, 17 predicted proteins | sample 5400361 | NCBI WGS metagenome assembly WNFL01 (sample SAMN13153351, study PRJNA577476) | soil metagenome | isolation source: 40 cm soil on Douglas fir-dominated hillslope | place: USA:California | collected 2013-09-17
TCGTCGACGACGACGACGGTCGCTTGCGCTCGGTCACGCCGACCCTCGTGCGGTCCCCGGCAAGGAGAAGTGGAAGGTGGCGCCACGGGTCGGGTTGTTCGTGGCCCAGATGGATCCGCCGTGCGCCTCGATGATGGATTTTGCGATCGAGAGCCCCATGCCCATCCCCCCGGGCTTGGTCGTGTAGAACGACTCGAAGAGACGCTCATGCGTACCGTCGCGCAGCCCGGTTCCGGCGTCCTCGACGGCGACGTGGACGGCCTGCCCGCCATCGATCTCGCTGCGCACGACGATGGTCTTGTCTCCGTCCACGACGTCGGTCATCGCGTCCATGCCGTTGACGACGAGATTCAGGATCACCTGCTCGAGCTGGATACGGTCGCCGTTCACGACCATTGGAGTCGGGCCGAGCTCTAGCTCGATCGTGACATTGCGGATCACCACGTCGCTGCCGAGGAGTCTCCTCACGTCACGGATCAGGTCGTTGAGGTCGAGAAGGGCCCGCCGGAGCTCGCCCTTGCTCAACATGTCGCGCAGGCGCTGGATCACCTCCGCGGCGCGGCTGTCGTCCTCGATGATGTCGCTCAGGATCTCCCGCAGCTGGCCGAGATCGGGCGGGGTGGCGTCGAGAAAGCGCCGGGCCGCCTGGGCGTTGGTCATGATCCCGGTCAGCGGCTGGCGCAGCTCGTGCGCCAGCGAGGCGGCCAGCTCGCCCATCGTGGAGACTCGCGTGAAGTGAGCCAGCTCCTGCCGGGTCCGCTCGGCTTGCATCTCCGCACGTTTCCGTTCGGTGACTTCGGTGTGCGAGATGACGGCGCCGCCGGCGGGCCGGCTCAGCGGCACTACCGACAGCGCGAACCAGCGCTCCGCGTTTGGAGCGGGACAAGAGTATTCGAAGGCAAACGCTTGCCGCGCCCCGTCGAGCACTTCCTCGATTCCGGCGAGCACGTCTGCCGAATGCGGTATGCCTTGGCGCGCCGCCCGGCGGCAGATCCCGAGATAGTGGCTGCCCACGGGGACCCCGACGTATGCCGTCAGCTCCACTTCGCCGCCAAACTGGCTCCAGCTCTCGTTGACGTCGATGACCCGGCCTCCGCGATCCAGGACGGCGACCGCGCTGCTCAACGATGCGAGGATGGCGGACTTCATCACCTCGCTCGCCCGCAAGGCGTCCTCAGCCTCCTTGCGCGCGAGCGCGCCGGCGAAGACCTCCGCAACCAGTCGCAGCCGCTGCACCAGCTCCTCCGGCCAGGCCCGTCCGGCGGCGATCGAATCGAACGCGAGGCTGCCGAGCACGCGTCCGCTGGCCTCAATCGGGATGGTGATTTCCGATTGTGAGAGCGTCATGCCGCGCTCGTCGGCGCAGAGCCGGAGCAGCAGGACGCCTTCGAGCTGGAGGAACTCGCCGAGCCGCCGGAGCCATGCCGCGATTGCCTTGTCGATCTCGTGGCTGGGCAAATGCACGAACGCGCCCGAAAGGCGGGCGAGGAATTCTTCGAAGCGCAGCCGCTCGCCGAGGGCCTCCTCGGCGTATCGCCGTTCCTCGATGAGCGCCGCCAGGCAGATGAGAGGAATGGCGAGGACGCTCAGGAAGATTTGGAGTGCGAGGACGCTCTCGGCGGCGGGCAGCGCCGTGAATGGCCCCCGTCCGTGGGTGCCCGCCCAGATCGCTACCAGCGAGGTAGTCAGGAGGGACAGACTCGCCCCGCGAGGTCCGAAGCGCACCGAGGCCCACAAGAGGAACGGCAGCAGCCACGCCAGGGGCATATGCGGCAATCCGGGAATGGCGCCAGGACCCACGCTGCTCGCGGAAAAGGCCACGATCGCGACGGTGACGAGCGATACGGCGAGAAGACTTGCCTCGGCCCGCCGGCGAAGGGATGCGCGACGGATCCAACCGCGATCTTCCGGTGATGCCACCGTGAAGATCGCCGGCACCAGCGTGAGCTCCGTCAGCAGGTTGGAGAAGAAGCGGGTGCGCCAGACGGACCAGTATGGCTCGCCGCGGAGCCCGGCGACGGCCGCGGCATCCGCGAACGTGGAAACGAAGGGTGCGAGGAGGACGGCCCCGGCGATGAAGACCACCATGCGGCGGAGCGTGTCGAGGCGGGCGGGAGCATCGTTGAAGCCGCGCACGCAGACGGCGGCCACGAGAGCTTCGCTGCAATTGGTGGCGAACAGCGCCAGCACCAGCGACATCGGCCATCCTGCCGGCAATTCGGAGGCCATGTGCGCAGGGAACGCGGCGAACAGGTAGATCCACCAACGACGCCGCGGCGCAAGGAGGAGGGTGGCGGTCAGGACCGAATTGGGTGGCCACAGCACCGACGGGATCGTCGGCGGGAACCGAAGGATGAAGCCGATGTTGGCCCCGACGTAATAGGACACACCGACGAGAATCGCCGTCGCGGCGACGCGACGGGCGGAACCAACCGTGGAGGGTTGGCCTTCCCTCTCCGGCGGCATCGGTTCCCCCGGTTGCACGGCCGTCCAACGCGTATCGTACTCGATGGCTCCCGCCGTTCCAGCCAGCAGGGCAGTGCCAGGCCACTTGCCTTATCGGTCTCTCACTGCGGCAAGTCGAGCGGCAGATCGTCCGGCAGAGCCGGAGGACTCACCGGGGCGGACTCGGTCGGTGGTCCTCGACGAGGTCTCCCAGAGTTCCCGCCGCCACCACGCTCTAACCGTCGTCGCCAGCGCCGAGAGGCTTTGCCTCGAGCAAGCAGCGCGACCCTCGCGATCCCATGCCTCACCTCCGTTTGTCTCGCTGGCTGGGAGCCTGTGTCTGAGCGGGTCGTCCGGCCACTCCGATCGTCTGCCACTGCGGGAACATGCGCGCGGCGATCGGGAGAAACCCCGCGTTCGACCCGGTGCGGGGGGAACGCCGGAAGCGCGTCAGCGGTGTCCCCGATGTCCCTCCTTCCCGAGCGTGCCATCCCTGAGTCTCGCGAGCCGCCCGGCCGGTCGTCGATGCGCGGGTGGCTGGACGGAGAGAGGCCATGACGGTGGGCGAGGAGCGGAGACGGCTGGCCGAGGCGGCTCGCGGCGACAAGGCGTGGAGGCAGTTCGGCCGTACCTGGCCGAACGGCAGTGGGGGACCGTTCGCGAGGACTATTCGGCGGGCGGCGACGCCTGGGGCTCCTTCCGGATCACCGCTGCACGCGAAGATGCCTCGTGGCAGGATGACGTACCAGAGTTGCAGCAGACGCTGCCCTGACGGCGGCTGAGCCGCGCTGCGCCTATGCCTTGATTTCTCCCTGCGCGGGGGAGGCAGTGTGCCCTCCTGCCGCGCTCTGCTAAGTTGGTGCCGAGGAGGCAGGAGGACGGCGAGGCGACAGAAGTTCGCTTATCTGTCCTCTCGCCTCCGGCTCGGAGGGCGGGGACACCACGATGACGGTGGCGCCAGGCAAGTAGCGGGTGCAGTCAACACGAGCGAACAACGCGCACCGAACGGACGCACCGGACATCACGCTGAAGGCTCGTCGCGAGCTGTCTTCGACGGGAAGGGCCGATCGACAACCCGAAGGGCTGGCTATTTCGCATCGCGCACAACGCCGCGCTGTACTCATGCGCCGGCGCACACGCGAGCGGGCCGTCCTCTCCGGCGAGGAGCCGCCCACGGATGACCGACCCTGCCTCTCCGATCGACCAGCGGCTCGCGGCGGCGACGGCGCTGCGCACCTTCATGCGCCTGCCGGTGTCGCAATGATCGAGCGTCATCCTCATGGACGTGCTCGGCTACTCGCTCGAGGAGATCGCCGCCATCGTGCAGTCCACCGTCCCGGCGGTGAAGGCCTCGCTGCACCGCGGGCCCGTGCGCCTGCGCGAGCTCGCCGAGGAGAGTCGCAGCAGCGTCACTTGCTCTTCTCGGTCTGCGCGGCGTCCGCGCCGAGGACGGCCGCCTGCGCATGCACGACTCTCGCCCGGCATCGGGTTCGAGGAGAAGTCGGAGCTGTCCTGCGTCCTCGAGCCGATCGGCCGCGGTTGGTCATCATCACGTCCAGTTTCCTCCCGGCCTGGAAAGCGGCAGCCGATCTTGCAAGTTCGGCGTGCGCATCCTGGTTAGTACCGATCGTCGCTGGGGGCCGTCCCTAGGGGAAAGTCAGAATGGATTCCTGAGTCCGCAACGCCAATCTTCAGTGCCGCCGAAGCGCCTCGGCAGGAGCGTCTGCCACGTGGCTACCTCACACGCACGAACTCCACCGCCAGCGCAGCATGCGGAGCCGCAGCGGCGATTGACGCGTTTCCACGGAGGTGTCTGGCGCGCTGACGACAAGACCAGCAAGGCGATGCGCCGGGGGCTTCCGACCTGCCTCCGCGTACTATCACTGCTCGGCGTGCCGTTGTCGCTCGGCGGTTGCACGGTAGGTCCGGATTTCATCAGACCAGAAGCTCCCATTGCCGAGAATTGGCTAGAAACAGGCGACCCGCATCTTGCGACGCGAAGCGTACCCGACGGCCCGTGGTGGAAGGCGTTCAATGATCCAGTCCTCGATCGCCTGGTCGATCTTGCTTACAAGCAGAATCTGCCCCTGCAGATCGCCGGTCTGAGGATCATGGAGGCCCGCGCCCAGCTGGGCGTCGCCACCGGACAGAAGTATCCGCAGGTGCAAGTCGCCTCCGGCAGCGTGACCGCGGTGGGCCTCAGCGAGAACGCCGCCACCGTCGCCTTTCCCGCTCGCAACTATGTGGAGTATCAGTTCGGTTTTGATGCGGTCTGGGAACTGGATTTCTGGGGCAAGTACAGGCGCGGCGTGGAGGCACAAGCCGCCAGCCTGCTCGCATCGGTCGCCGATTACGATTCCGCCCTCGTCTCGCTCACCGCGGAAGTCGCACGAATCTATGTGGTGATTCGGACCTTCGAGGTGCTCATCGAGCAAGCTCAGGAAAACGCCAGCGTCCAGGAAAACGCGCTGGCGATTGCCACTTCTCGTTTCCGCAACGGCGCAACCTCGGAGCTCGATCCCACCCAGGCCAAAACCCTGCTGGAGAGTACCCTGGCTTCCATCCCTCGTCTGCAGATCGGCCTGCAGCAAGCGCGAAACGCCCTGAGCACGGTGTTGGGGCAACCGGCGGGCGAAGTAGACACGTTGCTGGCTGGAGCCAAGGTGATTCCGACGCCGCCTGCGGAGGTGGCCGTGGGCGTGCCGGCCGACATGCTGCGGCGGCGTCCGGACATCCGGGCCGCCGAGCTCTCCGCCGCCGCGCAATGCGCCCGCATCGGCATCGCCAAGGCTGAGCTCTATCCGAGCTTCACGCTGTTCGGCACCATCGGCCTCGAGTCCACCAGCGGCGGACCCTCAACCCGCAATATCTTCTCCACGAGCAGCATATTCTATGCGGTTGGCCCCCGGGTCTATATCCCCTTCTTCAACTACGGCCGTCTCACGAACAGCGTGCGCGTCCAGGACGCGCGGTTTCAGCAGCTGCTCGTCGGTTATCGCGAGACGGTGCTCAAGGCCGCGCAGGAGGTGGAAGATGCCCTGGCCGGTTTTCTGAACTCCCAGCAAGCCATGGGGTTCGAGCAAAGCGCAGTCGCCGCCGCCCAGCGATCGGTCAAGATCGCGGTGATCGAATACCGGGAAGGCGCCGCCGATTATCAGCGCGTCCTGGAAGCCCAGCGTTCGCTCCTGCAACAGCAGAACAGCCTGGCCCAGACGAACTCGTCCGTCGTCACGAACTTGATCGCCCTGTACAAGGCGTTGGGTGGAGGGTGGGAGTTGCGCCAGGGCCAACCTTTCATGCCGGCAAAGATGCAACGCGAGATGGAGGAACGGACCGACGGGGGCGATCTCCTCTCGCAGCCGGTGCGCTAACCGCCGAGAATCCGACCCCGCGGAAGCAGTAGGAGGTTGCCATGTCCAAGAAAATCTCGAAGCGGGGTCTCAAATGGATCATCGTCTCGGTCGCCGTTGCATTGGCCGCATTCATTGGCTTTCGATATTGGCAAAAGAGCAAAACCGCGTTGCCGGAGGGGATCGCATCGGGCAACGGCCGCCTCGAGGCGAAGCTCGTCGACGTCGCCGCAAAGGAGCCGCTGAGGGTCAAGGAAATCCTCGTCGACGAAGGCGCTCTCGTCAAACCGGGCCAGGTGCTGGTGCGGCTGGATACCGCAACGCTCGAATCGCAACTGGAAGAGGCTAAGGCCGGCGTCGAGGCCGCGCACGAGAAGCTGGCGCTCGCGAAGGCCTCCATCGTCAAGCAGAAGAGCCAGATCAAGCTCGCCGACATCGAGGTCGTGCGCGCCCAGAACCTCGTCAAGCAAGGCGCCGGGTCGCAGCGGGAGCTGGACGTCCGCAAGACGCACGTGGAGACCACCAGGGCGAGCCTCGCGGAAGCGGAGGCGTCACTGCAGACCGCCGCGCAGCAGGTCGAAGTCGCGAAGGCAAACGCGGCGACGATGCAGACCCGCATCGACGACGCGACGCTCAAGTCGCCCGTGACCGGGAGGGTCCTGTACCGCCTGGCCGAGCCAGGCGAGGTGCTCGCTCCCGGGGGAAAGGCGCTGACCGTCGTGAACCTGGAGGACATCTACATGGAGATCTTTCTCCCCTCGGAACAAGCGGCGAGCGTGAAGGTCGGGGCCGAGGGGCGGATCACTCTCGACTACGACGCCGAGCGAGCGGTGGCCGCAAACGTCAGTTTCGTCTCGCCGGAAGCGCAGTTCACTCCCAAGCAGGTCGAGACGCAAAGTGAGCGGGAAAAGTTGATGTTCCGGGTCAAGATCCGGGTGCCCAAGGAGATGGCCGGCCAATACGTCGAGCAAATCAAGACGGGTGTTCGTGGCGTCGGGTACGTCAAGATCAACGAATCCGCGGTCTGGCCGGACCGGCTGCAGAACCTTCTCGCCGCCGCCCCGACCCAGCCGCGCTAGCTGCGCGACGTCGGAGAATCTCACCATGGCATCACGCGAATCTTCCGAATCTCCAACCGGGTCCGGCGGCAAGCCCGTCGTTTCCATTCGAGACGTGACCCACCGCTATGGCAGCGCCGTCGCGCTCGACGGCATCTCCCTCGACATCCCCAGCGGCGTCATGGTCGGCATCGTGGGCCCCGACGGCGTCGGCAAGTCGACGCTGATGGCACTGATCGCCGGTGCAAAGAAGATGCAGCAGGGGAAGCTGACCGTCCTGGAGGGGGACATCGGGGAGGCGCGGCATCGGCGCGCCGTCGGTCCGCGGATCGCCTACATGCCCCAGGGCCTGGGCAAGAACCTCTATCTGGAGCTCAGCGTACACGACAACGTCGATTTCATGGCGCAGCTGTTCGGGCTGCCAGCCGCGGAACGTGGGATGCGCGTCAAGGAGCTGCTTCAGGCCACCGGTCTCGCCCCGTTTTCCGATCGCCCGGCCGGCAAACTCTCGGGTGGAATGAAGCAAAAGGTCGGGCTCTGCGGCGCGTTGGTCCACGAGCCGGACCTACTCATTCTCGACGAGCCCACCACCGGCGTCGATCCGCTCTCCAGGCGGCAGTTCTGGTCCCTCATCGACCACATTCACGCGGGTCGCCCGGGCATGAGCGTCGTCATTTCCACCGCGTACATGGACGAAGCACAGCAGTGGGACTGGATCGTAGCAATGGACGCGGGACGCGTGCTGGCGACGGGAACACCGGCCGAGCTGATGGAGCGGTCTGGCACCAAGGACCTGGAGCACTGCTTCATCGCCCTCTTGCCGGAAGAGAAGCGCAGGGGCCACAAGGAGGTGACCATCCCGCCCCGCGCGTCCGGCGAGTCGGAGGTCGCCATCGAGGCCCGCGGCCTGACCCAGCGCTTCGGCAGCTTCACCGCCGTCGACCACGTCACCTTGTCGATCGAGCGCGGCGAGATTTTCGGCTTCCTCGGCTCCAACGGCTGCGGCAAGTCGACGACCATGAAGATGCTGACCGGACTCTTGCCTCCGACCGAGGGGACGGCAACGCTCTTCGGCAGCTCGGTCGAAGCCGGAAGCATGGAAGTCCGCAAGAACCTCGGATACATGACGCAGGCGTTTTCGCTCTACGGCGAGCTCAGCGTCCGCCAGAACCTGGCCCTGCACGCACGCCTGTATCACCTGCCGCCGGAGAAGGCGGCAGCCCGCATCGAAGAGCTGGTCGAGAGATTCGGACTGGGCGCGCATTTCGATGCGCTTGCCGGAGATCTGCCGATGGGCCTGCGCCAACGGCTTTCCCTGGCCGTCGCCGTCTTGCATGAGCCGCAGATCCTCATTCTGGACGAACCGACGTCGGGAGTCGATCCGGTCGCCCGGGACAGCTTCTGGGAGCTGCTGATCGATCTTTCACGGAAGCAGGGCGTGACGATCTTCGTGACCACGCACTTCATGAACGAAGGGCTGCGCTGCGACCGGATTTCCCTCATGAACGCGGGCAAGGTGCTGGCGGCCGACGCGCCGCTGAAGCTGATCGAAAAACGCGGCGCCGAGAACCTGGAGGAAGCCTTCATCGCCTACATGGAGGATGCGATTGCCGCCGCCTCGGGCGTCCAAACCAAGGACGAGGCGCCCGCCGGCGAAGCCGTCGAGGAGGAACCTGCGGCTCCTCCAGCGCAGCTCTCGCCCTTCCGGCTGCGCCTGGCCCGGATACTCGCCTACACCCGTAACGAAACCATGCAGATCGTTCGCGATCCGGTTCGATTGGCTTTCGCCTTCATCGGTTCGGCGCTGCTCATGCTCGTGTTCGGCTTTGGAATCACCACCGACGTCGAGAACATCCGCTACGCCTCGCTCGATCTCGACCAGTCGCCCGAAAGCCGACTGTATCTCGAGCAATTCGCCGGCTCGCGGCGATATTTCGACGATGCTCCACCGGCCCGCTCCGCCTCGGAAGCGCTCGAGCGGATGCAATCGGATGACGTCTCGGTGGTCCTGGAGATTCCGCCTCGTTTCGGCAAGGATCTCCGCCGGGGGGCCGGGCCGGAGGTTCTCGCGCAGGTCGACGGCGCCATGACGTTCCGTGGCGACACCGTCGCGCAATACGTCCAGGGAGTGCACGGCACGCTCCTGCGGGATCCCGCGACCGGACTGCGGACGGCGGGTCGGCAGAAATACACGACCGATATCGAAGAGCGATTCATGTACAACGCGACGTTCGAAAGCGTCTATTCGATCGTGCCGAGCGTCCCGGCCCTGCTGCTGCTCCTGATTCCGGCGATTCTGATGACGGTCAGCATCGTGCGCGAAAAGGAGCTGGGCTCGATCATCAACTTCTACGTCACGCCCACCAGAAGGCTGGAGTACCTGCTGGGAAAGCAGCTCCCCTACGTTGCAATCGCCATGATGAACTTTGTCATTCTGACTGCCCTGGCACTGATCGTCTTCAGGGTCCCGATCAAAGGCAGCTTCTTGATGTTGACGCTCTGCACGTTGCTGTACGTCGTGGCGACGACCGGCATCGGGATGGTCACTTCGACTTTCACCGGCAGCCAGGTCGCGGCCGTCTTCGTCACCGCGATCCTGACGATCGTGCCGACCATCCAGTTCTCCGGCCTGTTGCAGCCGGTCTCGACGCTCCAGGGAAACGCCGCGCTGATCGGCTCGATTTGGCCGGCCTCTTACTACATGCACTCCAGCCTGGGCGCGTACACCAAGGGGCTCGGACCTCGCCTGATGATCAGCGACATCGTCTTCCTCGCCTGTTGCATCCCGCTTCTCTTCGCCATCAGCGTCGCCGGCCTGAGAAAGCAGGAGAAATAGCGATGAGCTCGTTGCAGAACATCTTCTGGCTCGGGCTCAAGGAAATCCGCAGCCTGATGAGCGACGTCGTGATGGTCGTGTTCGTCGTCTATGCGTTCACCTTCGCAATCTACATCCAGGCGACGGGGACCTCGAGCGAAGTCAACAACGCATCGATCGCTTTCGTGGACGAGGACCGATCGACGCTGTCCAAGGAGCTGATCAACGCATTCTATCCGCCGCGATTCAAGCTGGCCAGGACGATCACCGCCGGCGACGTCGAGAAGGAGATGGACGAAGGTCAGCTCATGTTCGCCGTGGTGATTCCACCCCGGTTCGAGCACGACCTCCGCGCTGGCCGTAAGCCGGCCATCCAGGTGAACATCGACGCGACCGCCATGCAGCAGGCCGGCATCGGCGCCGGCTACATCAGGAACATCATCAACGATCGTGTCGCCTCCTTTCTCAAGCGCACGGAGGTGTCGCCGCAGCAAGCGGTCAACCTGATCGTTCGCAAGTTGTTCAACCCGAACGGAATATCCTCTTGGTTCAAGAGCGTGGTGGCCATCATCAACCAGATCACGCTGCTGACGGTGATCCTGACGGGCGCCGCGGTGATCCGCGAACGCGAGCACGGGACGCTCGAACACCTGCTGGTGATGCCGCTCAACGCGTTCGAGATTGCGATGGCGAAGGTCTGGGCCAACAGCTTGGTGATTCTGGTCGCGACCGGGGCTTCGCTCTTCTTCGTCGTACAGACCGCGCTTGACGTACCGTTCGCTGGTTCGGTCACCCTATGGTTCGCCGGCGTCGTGCTTTACCTGTTCTTCGCGACGGCGCTCGGGATCTTCCTGGGGACCATCTCGCGGTCGATGGCGCAGTTCGCGCTCTTGATCATCCTGGTGATCGTCGTGCTGATGCTCCTATCGGGCGGGAGTACACCCGTCGAGAGCCAGCCGAAATGGATGCAGCATTTGACGTACTTCCTGCCCGCGCGGCATTTCGTCAGCTTCTCGCAGGTGATCATCTACCGTGGTGGGGGCTTGAGCGCGGTCTGGAGTCAGTTCCTGATGGTGGGCGCCATCGGTCTCGCATTCTTCGTGTACAGCCTGGGCCTCTTCCGGAAATCGATCGCAGTGAGCAAGTGAGCCCGCCCTCAATAGATCTCCGGGACGAAGCGGTGCCCGCGCAGAGACAACGTATCGTCGTACGCGTCTTTTGTGTTTCGCTTGGCTAATTCGATCTTCGGCTGCGGCGTCTTTTTGTAAGGGATCAACGAGAGGATGTGCGCGATGCAATTGAGGCGTGCGCGCCTTTTGTTGTCCGAGCGAACGATGTGCCATGGCGCAAATTCCGTGTCCGTGGACTGCATCATGAGGTCGCGCGCTCTCGAGTACTGGTACCACCGGCGGTACGACTCCAGATCGATCGGACTCAGCTTCCACTGCCGGACGGGATCCTGTATGCGGGCCATGAACCGTCTCTCTTGCTCGTCCTGGCCCACTTCCAACCAGATCTTGATCAACATGATGCCGGCATCGACGATCCATTTTTCGACCAACGGGCAAAGCTCGAGAAAGCGATTGCGTTCCGCCTCGGTGCAGAACCCCATGACGTATTCGACGCCGCTGCGGTTGTACCAGCTGCGGTCCATGAGGAGGATCTCGCCGGCAGCGGGAAACTGCTCGATGTAACGCTGCATGAAGAGTTTCGTCTTTTCCCGGTTGGAGGGGGCCGGAAGGGCAACCACCCGGAAGACGCGTGGACTGACCCGCTCGGTGATGGCCTTGATGGTCCCGCCTTTGCCGGCCGCGTCCCGGCCTTCGAACAACATGATGATGCGCAGTCCTTCGTGCTTCACCCAGTCCTGCAACCGGCAGAGCTGCACCTGCAGCTTGCGCAGCTCCGCCTCGTAAGCCTTTCGTTTGAGCTTTCCCCTGCCGCGATCGTGAAGGCCTTGGTCGGTGGCGGCGGCTTTGGCGTTCTTCATGGGAGTTCCCTCGGCGCGGCAAGAGGGTAGAGCGCGGTTCACGGGGTCTGCCATCAGGGTTTCTGCCGAGAGGGCCTCAGATCATGTCGCGGGTGAAACCGGCATGATCGGACCGGGTCGCGGCGCATTGTTCACCTCTGGTCTACCGAGCCGAGCAGGCGGCGAGTATGAAGCGCGATCATCAGCTCCTCGTCGGTGGGAATCACCCACGCGGAGACGCGGCTGCCTGCCCGGCTGATGCAGGGCCCCCCTCGCCCGTTGGCCTCCTCGTCGAGCTCCAGCCCCAGCCACCTCGCGTCGCGACAGACACGCCCCCGGATGGGGGCGGCGTTCTCGCCGATGCCGCCAGTGAAGACCAGCGCGTCCAGCCCGCCCAATGCCGCCGCCAGCGACCCCAGCTCGCGAGCGATGCGGTACACGAACAGGTCCAAGGCCTCGTCGGCGGCGCCGTCCGCGCGGGCCAGCAGCTCGCGCATGTCGCTCGAGCCGCCGGAGACGCCGAGCAGTCCCGATTCCTCGTACAGGAGGCGCTCCAGGGCGCGAGCGTCCATGCCCTCGCGGTCCATGAGGTAGAGCAGGACCCCGGGGTCGATCGAGCCGCAGCGGGTCCCCATCACGAGCCCGTCCAGTGCGGTGAAGCCCATGGTGGTGGCGATGCTCCGCCCGTCGGCGAGAGCGCACAGGCTCGCGCCGTTGCCGAGGTGGGCGACGACGGTGCGGCCGGCGAGGGCGGCCGGAGCCTCGCTCGCGAGCACCGAGGCGACGTACTCGTACGAGAGGCCGTGGAAGCCGTAGCGGCGTACGCCCTGCTCGGCGTAGCGGCGTGGGAGGGCGAACGCGCGCGCCACCGGCGGCTGGGTGCAGTGGAATGCCGTATCGAAGCACGCGACCTGCGCGAGCCGCGGCGCGCGTCGCGCGACCACCCGGATCGCCGCCAGGTTGTGCGGCTGGTGCAGCGGCGCCAGCGGGACGAGCGTCTGAAGCTCCGCCAGCGTCGCGTCGTCGACGAGGACCGGCCCGGAGAAGCGCGTGCCGCCGTGGACCACGCGATGGCCGACGGCCGCGACGCGATGCTCGCCGAGCGCGCCGCCCCGAGCCCAGCCGAACAGGTACTCGATCGCGCCCTCGTGACCGAGCCGTGTTCCGGCGGGCCATTCCCGCTTGCCGACGACCGTGCCGCCCGCGCGCGCCACGAAGCGCGGCCGGGTCGACAGCTCCTCGAGGTGCCCCCGCAGCAGCAGCCGCGGAGGATCCCCGTTGCCGAAGACGGAGAACTTCAGGCTCGACGATCCGGCGTTCAGCACGAGCCATGCGCCGCGGGTGTCAGTCATCATGACGAGGCCCTACCGATCCGCGTCGGGGAGTCAGTCCGGCCAAGTCCAGTCGCTGATCTCCGGGCGATCCGAGCCGTGCTCGTGCGCGTAGCGCAGGTTGTCGATGATCGTGTTCTGCAGCTCGTCCTTCAGGTGCGCTGCCTTGTTCCGTAGCCTGGGCACGCGATCGATCACGTCGATGACGAGGTGGAACCGGGAGGTCTGGTTCAGCATCGCGAGCTCGAACGGCGTGTTGATGTTTCCCTTCTCCCGGTAGCCGTGGACGTGGAGGTCGTCGTGGTTCTTGAAGCGGTAGGCGAGCTTGTGGATGAGCCACGGATATCCGTGGAAGGCGAAGATGATGGGCTTGTCCGCCGTGAGCAGGCCGGTGAGGTCGCGCTCCGTCGAGCCGTGCGGGTGCTCGGACAAAGGCACCAGCCTGAAGAGGTCGACGACGTTGACGAAGCGCAGCTTGAGGTCGGGCACCCGCTGCCGGAGGATCGCGGCGGCCGCGAGCGCCTCCTGCGTCGCGACGTCGCCGCAGGACGCCAGGACGACCTCCGGCTCCTCTCCGGCGTCCGTGCTGGCCCTGCTCCAGATTCCGATGCCCTTCGTGCAGTGGACGATCGCCTCGTCGATGGTGGTGAACTGCAGGTGCTTCTGCTTGTCGGCGACGATGACGTTGACGCAGTCGGTGCTGCGCAGGCACTGGTCGGCCACCGCCAGCAAGGTGTTGGCGTCCGGCGGCAGGTAGATGCGCGTCACCGACGGCGACTTGTTCGTCACGAGATCGATGAACCCCGGGTCCTGATGCGAGAACCCGTTGTGATCCTGCCGCCACACCGTCGAGGAGAGGAGGATGTTCTCCGAGGCCACGGGAGCCCGCCACTTCACGTGGTTCTTGCTGATGTCCAGCCACTTGGCGTGCTGGTTGAACATCGAGTCGATGACGTGGGCGAACGCCTCGTACGTGTGGAAGAGGCCGTGACGGCCGGTGAGCAGGTACCCCTCGAGCCAGCCGAGCAGCGTGTGCTCGGACAGCATCTCCATGACTCGACCGTCGCGACTGAGCTCCCCGCCGTCGGCGTCCTCGGGCAGCAGGTCCGCCATCCAGACTTTCTTGCTTGCCTCGTAGATGGCCTGGAGGCGGTTGGAGGCAGTCTCGTCCGGACCGAAGACGCGGAAGCTCGTCGGGTTCTGTCGCATCACGTCGCGCAGGAACTCGCCCAGGGGCTTCGTGTTCTCGTGCAACGTCGCGCCGCGCGTCGCCACCTGCACGGCGTAGGCGCGGAAGTCGGGAAGCTGCAGCTCCTTGCGCAGCACGCCGCCGTTGGCGTGCGGGTTCGCGCTCATGCGTCGCGAGCCCTTGGGTGAGAGCGCCCTGAGCTCCGGCACGAGTCCGCCGGCCTCGTCGAACAGCTCCTCGGGCCGGTAGCCGCGCATCCAGTCCTCGAGGACCTTCAGGTGCGCCGCGTTCGTTCGGGCGTCGCCGAAAGGAACCTGATGCGATCGCCAGGAGCCCTCCAGCTTGTGCCCTTCGAGCTCCTTCGGTCCGGTCCACCCCTTGGGTGAGCGCAGCACGATGACGGGCCAGCGCGGACGCGTCGGGGTGTTCGTCTGGCGTGCCTTCCGCTGGAGGGCACGGATCTCGTCGATGGCGCGGTCCAGCGTCGCAGCCATCTCCTGGTGCATCGTGGTCGGATCGCTGCCTTCGACGAAGTAGGGCTTGTAGCCGTAGCCGACAAACAGGGCTTCCAGCTCGTCCCCGCCGATGCGTGCGAGGATGGTCGGGTTCGCGATCTTGTACCCGTTGAGATTCAGGATCGGCAGCACGGCACCGTCCCGCACCGGGTTGATGAACTTGTTGGAGTGCCACGCCGTCGCGAGCGGCCCCGTCTCCGCTTCCCCGTCGCCCACGACGCATGCGACGATGAGGTCGGGGTTGTCGAGCGCCATGCCGTACGCGTGCGAGAGGCTGTAGCCGAGCTCGCCCCCTTCGTGGATGGAGCCCGGGGTCTCGGGAGTCACGTGACTGCCGATGTGACCGGGGAAGGAGAATTGCCTGAAGAACTTCCGCATCCCCTCCTCGTCAGGGCTCTTGTCCGGATAGAGCTCCGAGTACGTGCCCTCGAGGTAGGTCGGCGCGAGCACGCCCGGCGCGCCGTGTCCTGGCCCGGCGACGAAGATGAGGTCGAGATCGTCCCTCTGGATCAGGCGGTTCAAATGCACCCACACGAAGGACAGCGCCGGGCTCGCGCCCAAATGCCCGAGCAGCCGAGGCTTCACGTGCTCCGCCTCGAGGGGCCTGCGCAGGAGCGGGTTGTCCTTAAGATAGATCATCCCGACGGCGAGGTAGTTGCACGCCCGCCAGTACGCGTTCATGAGATCCAGCTCCCTGGCGGTGAGCGGTCCGCCCCCGGCTTGCTCCTTGCCGTCCGTGGGCACTCCTCTGGCGGACCGCGCCTCTCGGGCCACTACTGGATGATCCACGGCATGCCTCCCTTGCTGTTTGGCGTACCTGCTCCCAGGGCCGGCGGCAGCGCCACCTATGCGGACGCCGCCTCGCTCTCCATCTCCGTGCGATAGCTGCCGAGCGCGGCCGCGCTGTCGCACTTGGCGCGGTGATAGAAGGCGTGCTGGCCGGCCGGGACGTTCTCGCTCCGGCCATCCCAGACCTCGAGCGCCTCGTCCTGCAGCGCGCGGCCGTAGGAGTAGCTCAGCTTCCACGGCTTCGGCCCACCGACCTGATTGATCGCGCCGAGGTGCTTCGTGGCCAGCAGGTGATCCTGTCCGCCGGACAGGAACACGATGGCGGGGACGGCGGGCGGCACGTGGCGCGAGAGGGTGCGCAAAGTGGCCGTCGCCACCTCCTCGACCGAGGCCTGCCTCTCACAATGCTGGCCCGCGATGACCATGTTGGGCTTCAGCAGCATGCCCTCGAGCGACACGTTCTGCTCGAACAGCGCATCGAACACCGCCTGAAGCACACGCCCGGTCAGCCCGGTCACCTGTTCACTCCGGTCGATCGTGTGCGCGCCGTCCATCAGCACCTCGGGCTCGACGATCGGGACGAGGCCTTGCTCCTGGCAGAGGGCGGCATAGCGCGCCAGGCCGTGCGCATTGGCATTCACGCACCCCGCCGTGGGCAGACCCTCGCCGATGAGGATCACGGCCCGCCACTTGGCGAAGCGCGCGCCCATCTCGCGATACGCAACGAGCCGATCGCGGAGCCCGTCGAGCCCTTCGGTGACGCGCTCTCCGGGCGAACCCGCCAGCGGTCTCGCGCCGTTGTCGACCTTGATGCCCGGGGTGATCCCCTCCTGCGCCAGGAGATCGACGAGTGGAGTTCCGGTCGAGCTCCGCTGGTGGATCGTCTCGTCCTGCAGGATGACGCCGCCGATGAACTCGGAGATCCCCGGCGTGGTGAAGAACATCTCGCGGTAGGCGCGACGGGTCTCCGCCGTCGACTGGATCGTGCGCGCGGCGAGGCGCTGCGTGAGCGTGCGGGGCGTCTCGTCGGCCGCGAGGACGCCCTTCCCCGCGGCAACGATGGCCCGTGCGGTGTCGGCGAGGGCTGTCGTCGTCATGTGCTTCTCCTCATCCAGCGCGTCTGCCCCGGGGCCGGCGGCCGCCACCGGCGGGGCGTCGCCCGGCGGCTCTCCGCGCGACCGTGCGACCCGGAGCACCGCGCCCGCCACGGCGGACGTCGTGAGACCGGGAGTGACGCTCGGGACTCTCCTCTCGAGCGGCCATCGGGGGGGACCCGGCCGCGCCTGTGGTGATCCCCCTAGGTCCGGCGCCAGGTGCGGAGATCTCCGAACGCGCCACGGGGTCTTGCCCGATCGCGGTCCGCCGCACGCGCCGCAGTCTCGAACGAAGTCCATGATCCTCCTCGCCGGCGACATCGGCGGCACCAACAGCCGCCTCGCGCTTTACGAGGCCACGCCGCGCGTCGCCGCAAAGCCGCTCTTCGAGCGCACGTACCCGTCGGCGTCGCACGGCTCGCTCGACGACATCGCCGACGCGTTCCTGGCGGAAGCCGCGGTGGCGCTCGACGGGCGGGTGGGCAGGGGCAACGTGCAGTCGGCCTGGCTGGCGGTCGCCGGCCCCGTCGAGAACGACATCTGTCGCGCCACGAACCTGCCGTGGGTCGTGGATGGGCCGTCGCTGGCCACGCGCCTCGGCATCGAGCGCGTGCGGCTGGTCAACGACTTCTACGCTGCCGCGCTCGGGGTGACCGCCGTCGGCTCGGAATGGCTGGCGCCGCTCGGCGGCCCGCCCCCCGCCCGCCGCGGTCCCATCGGCGTGCTGGGCGCCGGCACCGGCCTCGGCGAGGCGTTCCTGCTCTGGTCGAGCTCCGAGAATCGGTACGAGGTGGTGCCGTCCGAAGGGGGCCACCAGGACTTCGCGCCGCGCACGCCGCTCGAGGTGGGGCTGTTGCAGTTTCTCGGGAACAAGTACGGCCGCGTGTCCTGCGAGCGGGTGTTGTCGGGGCGGGGCCTCGCCGACGTGTTTTCGTTCCTCTCCCAGGAGCCCGCATGCCGCGCGCTCATCCGTCCGGAGACGATGGCCGCGCTCGCTCGACCGAGCCCCGCTCACGATCCCGCCGCCGTCATCTCGGAGCGGGGCCTCTCCGGCGCCGATCCGATCTGTGAGATGTCGCTGGCGTTGTTCTGCTCCGTGCTGGGGGCCGTGGCGGGGAACCTGGCCGTCTCGGTCCTCGCCACCGGCGGCGTGTTCGTGGTCGGAGGCATCGCGCCGCGCGTCCTCCCCTACCTGCAGAAGGGAGCGTTCCGGGAGGCGTTCGAGCGCAAGGGCCGCCTGCACACCCTGCTCGAGCGCTACCCGGCGTTCGTGGTGACGCACCCGCAAGTCGGCCTGATCGGCGCCGCGTCGGGCGCGGCGTCGTCGTGACAAGACAGCTCCGCGGAGAACGCCATGAGGATCAAGCTGCTCATCGCTGACGTCGACGGGACGCTGGTGACGCGGAACAAGACCCTCGCCGCCTCGACGGTCGACGCCGTCGCCCGATTGCGTGCCGCCGGCGTCGAGTTCACCATCACCAGCGGCCGGCCGCCGCGCGGGATGGCGACGCTGGTCGGCCCGCTGAAGCTCACCGCCCCCCTCGCCGCCTTCAACGGCGGCATGTACGTGAAGCCCGATCTGAAGACCGTGCTGCTGCAGCGGACGATCCCGCCCGGCGTCGCCCGGGAGGCCGTGGACTACCTGCTCCGGGTGGGCCTCGACGTCTGGGTGTACCGGGGCGGCGATTGGTTCATCCGCAGATTGGACGCGTTCCGCGTCGCGCGCGAGAGAAGCAACGTCGGATTCGATCCGACCGTGATCGAGGACCTGTACGGCGTTCTCGACGCCCCCGTCAAGATCGTCGGCGTGAGCGAGGATCGATCGCTCGTCGCGCGCTGCGAGGCCGAGCTCGGGGCGTGGCTCGGCGCCGACGCTTCCGCGGCACGCTCGACGTCATTCTACCTCGACGTCACGCATCCCGAGGCGAACAAGGGCATGGTCGTGCGCGACGCCGCACGGCTCCTCCAGATGTCCCTCGGTCAGATCGCGACCATCGGCGACATGCTCAACGACGTGCCGATGCTGAGCGTCGCCGGCCTCGGCATCGCCATGGGCAACGCGAGCGCCGAGGTCCGGCGCGTCGCGCGCCACGTCACGAGCTCCAACGAGGAGGACGGTTTCGCCCGTGCCGTCGACTCCTTCATCCTGGGCGAGCCCCCCATCTCGCGGACGAGGCTCGGGCTCCCTCCGCGCGCCCGCGCCTGTCTCTTCGGTCTCGAGGGCGTGCTCACCCAGACGGCGAAGCTGCACGCCGAGGCCTGGAAGCGGCTGTTCGACCATTACCTGCGGGAGCGGGCGCGGGCTTCGGGTGAGCCTTTCATCCCCTTCGACGTGGTGCGCGACTACAGCCTCCACTTCGACGGCAAGCCGCCCCTCGACGACGTCCGCTCCTTCCTCGCCTCACGCGAGATCGAGCTGCCCGAGAAGACGGTTCGCGCGCTGTACGAGAAGAAGGGCGAGATCCTGGCCGAGCTGCTCCGGGAGGAACACGTCGAGACGTACGAGGGATCGCTGCGCTACGTTCATGCGGCGCGCGACGCCGGCCTGAGGACCGCGGTCGTGTCCACCGGCAAGCATTGCCAGGAGACCCTCCGGTCGGCCGGCATCGCGGACCTCTTCGACGCGCAGATCGACGGGCCGTTCGCCCGCGCGGAGCGCCTGCGAGACACACCGGCGCCCGATGCCTACCTCGCGGCCGCCCGCGCCGTCGGCGTCGAGGCCGAGCAGGCGGTCGTCTTCGAGGACGAGCCGGCCGGCGTCGAGGCCGGGCGGGCGGGCCATTTCGGCTACGTCGTCGGCATCGACCGCCTCGGCCGGGCCACCGAGCTTCGCCGGCGCGGCGCTGACGTCGTGGTGACGGACCTGGCCGCCCTCCTCGAGCCGGGCGCGGCCGAAGCCCCCCGGCCGTAAGCATGGCTTGCACCTCGGGGTCCCGCGTCGACGCCATCGGGAATCATCCGGGTGCCGGGCGGGGGCGCGCGGACCAGCTTATCCCCGGTCACTTTCGCGGACCCGGTCCGGGCAACGGCTTCCAGGAGATCGAGCATGAGGCGGATGCTGGCGGCTCTCGCGGTGGCGTTCGCGGCGTGCGCGCCCCCGACGACCCTCAAGAACGTTCAGGTGGCCCCCGAGACGCCGCGGCCGAAGTTCAAGAACGTGCTCGTCGTGGGCCTCGTGAAGGACCCGGCGGCACGGGGGAGTTACGAGTCCGACATGGTGAAGGCGCTGCGGGCGGCTGGCGTCCAGGCGGAGGCGAGCCAGGCGCTCCTGCCCATCGGAGAGACCCCGACGCGCGAGGCGCTCCAGCGCCTGGTGGCCGAGCGGGGCTTCGACGGCGCCATGGTCGGCACGCTGGTCGATTCGCGGACCGAAGTCCGCGCGGTACCGCCGAGCGACTATGGGGGCTTCTACGGGTACGCGGGCTGGGCCGGGCCGACGGCGTATTCGCCGGGGTACCTCGAGAGCACCACCACGGTGGTGGTCGACACGCGGCTCTTCAGGACCGCAGGTGACGGAGCGCCGGTGTTCTCCGCGACCTCCGAGAGCGTCGACCCGCGCTCGGCCAAGGACGTGACGGAGCAGCTCTCGAAGCTGACGGTGGCCGAGCTTCGCAAGGACGGCTTCGTCTGAACGGCGCCCTGCCTTGGTGTCCCCAAATCCGAATCACGGCGCACCTCGTTGCGGGACGGGAGCGGCGGCGGGCGCGCCGCCGGCCTGGACCCGAAGCTCCTCGCTCGCCCCCGGCGCGAGCTCGGACTTGGACAGGACGCTCGCCGAGTGGATGAGCGCGAGGTGTGAGAAAGCCTGCGGAAAGTTCCCGATCAGGCGGCCCGACCGCGGCTCGCACTCCTCGGACAGGAGCCCGAGATCGTTTCGCAGGGACAGCAGCCGCTCGAAGAGCGCCTCGGCCTCGCGGCGCCGGCCGGAATAGGCGTAGGCGTCCACCAGCCAGAAGCTGCACGCGAGGAATGCGCCCTCGCTGCCTTTCAGCCCGTCCTGCGTGTGCTCGGTCTTGTACCGCAGCACGAAGCCCTCCTGGAGCAAGTCCGTCTCGATGGCGCGGATGGTCCCCTGGACGCGTGGGTCGCTCGCCGGCAGGAACCCGAGCGCCGGCATCAGGAGCAGGCTCGCGTCGAGCGCATCGCTATTGTACGCCTGCGTGAACGCGCCGATCCTCCGGTTGAAGCCGTGCTCGCAGACGTCCCGGTGGATCTCGTCGGAGAGCACGCGATAGCGCGTCACCAGGTTACGGATCTCGTCCCCGGGCGGGGAGAACTCCTCGAGCATGCGCACCGTACGATCCACGGCCACCCAGGCCATCATCTTCGAATGCACGAAGTGACGGCGGCCCCCGCGCACCTCCCAGATCCCGTCGTCCGGACGTTGCCACGCCGAGGCGATGAACTCCCAGACCTTCTTCGCGGGGGCGCGCGCGCCGGGCGCCTCCGGCATGCCCAGGCGCCGGGCTTCGTACAAGGCCTGGAGCACCTCGCCATAGACGTCGAGTTGGAACTGCTCGCTCGCGGCGTTGCCGATGCGCACCGGCTTCGACTGCTCGTACCCGGGGAGCCAGGGGGCCTCGAACTCCGTCAGGCGGCGTTCACCCTCCACCCCGTACATGATCTGCAGCTCGTCGGGCGCCCCCGCGATGGCCCGCAGCAGCCAGTCGCGCCAGGCCTTCGCCTCGCCGACGTACCCGCCCAGCATGAGCGCGTCGAGGGTGAGCGTCGCATCGCGCAGCCAGCAGAAGCGGTAGTCCCAGTTCCGGACGCCGCCCAGTTCCTCGGGGAGCCCGGCCGTGGGCGCGGCCACGATGCCGCCGGTGGGCTCGTAGATCATGGCCTTGAGCGTGATGAGCGAGCGGTTGACGGCATCCTGGTACTGCCCGCGATAGTTCGACCGCCCCGACCACTCCCTCCAGAACCGTTCGGTCTCGGCCAGCGCCGCCTCCGGATCGACCGGGGGCGGCGGCGGCTCGTGCGCCGCGTGCCACGAGAGCTCGAACGGGATTCGCTCCCCCTTTCGGACGGTGACAATCCCTCGGATGTCCCGGTCGTCGAACTCCAGGGGCGCCGGCGTGCGGAGCGCGAACGAATTCGGAGCTACCGTCAGCTCGATGTGCCGGTCCTCCGTGGTGATCCACGGCGTGTTGGCGCCGCAGCCGAATCGGATCGAGAGGGCGACGTCGACCGGGACCGCACCCTCGAGCCCCTCCACGATACGGACCACCGCGTGGTGCCGCGATCCGACGGGCATGAAGTCGATCAGGCGCACGGCGCCCCCATCGCAGTCGAAGTCGGTCTCGAGGATCATCGTCCCTGGCCGGTAGCGCCGCTCTTGCCCCCGGACGGTCGCGCCAGGGTGGATGAGCCAGCGGCCGTGATCGTTGCGCCCGAGCAGCGCGGCCATCGACGCATCCGAGTCGAAGCGTGGGATGCAGAGCCAATCCATCGAGCCGTCGCGGGAGACGAGGGCGGACCCGTGCAGGTCACCGATCATCGCGTAGTTCTCGATGAGCGACGCCATGACTTCACCTCGGCGCGGCCGCAATGTCGCCGCGTGGCAAATGAGTCGACCGGCGACACGGGCCGAGTCGCTCGGCTCGCGCGCTGCCGTCGAACACTGCGCCAGTCCCGGTGCGCGGCGTATCCGGTGAGACCCCATTTCCCTGCGGGATCCTCCCTACGCCCTGGCGGGAGGTCCCCGTATCCCTGAAGTACCTAACCTGAGCCGACGCTCGATGGCCTCTACGACAATACAAGGGGCGTCTCCAAAGCCGGTCACCGGTCACGCGGCCTCGGATGCCGCAGACACGGTGGAATCCCCGATGCGGAATTTCCCCGGCGGCCCAACTTGACGACGAGAAAGGAGAGGGAAATGGCCTCACGCGACCAGGACTGGACCAGACCGCAGGCAGTGGCCATTCCGAAGGAGGGGTATTTCGAGCTCGAGCAAGGCAGGTACGGCCCAGTCTTCCCCAGGACGCCGGCGTGTCATGGCTTCACCATCATCGCCAGGGTGAAACCGGGGAAGGAGAAATTGTTCCGCGAGTACGGAAGGAAGCTGGAGAAGACGCTCGAGGGCAGCCCCTACGCCCTCGCGCCCCTGAAGCTTCATTACCTGCGCTGGGTCCTGTTCGACGTCGGCAACGGGCTGCACTTCATGTACCAGGGCATCTTCGATACCGATTTCGACAAATACACCGACGACGCCGTCGCGTTGTTCAGCGCCACGGGCATCGACACCGTGTTCGAGAACCTCGAAGGATTCCCCGAGGACTGGAAGACAAACGTGCCGGAGTTCATCAAGTTCGTACGCGACCATCAGTGTCCGAGCTTCCTCGAGTACGGGGAGTATCCGTATGTCACGTCGGATGAGATCAAGAAGGCCCTCCGGCTGAAGAAGGCCTTCTCGGAAGCCCTCGACCAGATGCAGTGAGCGCAATCAATGGGCCCGGCGCGAACCTACAACCAAGTCCACGTCCCACGGAGATACATTCCGGGCAAGCGGCGCTTCAGCGTCTACTGGACCTGGAGCTACCCGTGGGAGGCAAATCGCGAGGTGACCGAGCTCGACAATCGCTTCTCGACGATGACGGAAGTGCGGCGAGTCGCGTGGCCCGATTTCGAGTCGATCGAGTATTCGGAAAAGATGTTTCTACAAGGCATCGCCGGAACATTGGAGCTGTTCCATCTGTCGCTCGTCAGATTCCAAACCATGGTCGGCGAGACGACGGGACATCCCGTAGCCGTCTATCAGCGCGTCGACCAGGCCGGCTCGAGGCTGCCGCTGGACGAACGGGTACTCGCGGACACCGACACCCTGATGGTCTTTGGTCTCGACCACATGCTCAACGAGCAGGACGCTTCTCGGGAAGAGGTCGAGGCTGTCCGGAAATTTCTCGCGCGCGAGGGGGCGTGTCTGATCCTGGGTCCCCACCACGACGTCGGGGCCTCGGCCGACATGAAGGAGCGTGCCATGGAGTACGCCCATCACGGCGATCCCCTGGTTCCCCGGCAACAGCGGTTCGGCAGATACACACGCTCCCTGATGAGCGGCCTAGGGGTGCCCGTCGAGAATCGCTACGGCCTTCGACCCGCGACGCTGCCAGGAACCACGCTCCCAGTTCCGCTCTCGATCACGAGAGACCTGGATGAGAGGGGCTGGCTGAGCGGTGTCACCACCTTCAACTTCCACATGCACCTGCCGCACTACGCGGTGATCGCCGACGACCCGAAGGTCATCCACGTCCTGGCCCGGGAACCGATCGACCTGTCGAAGCCGCATCCGTTCATCGAGGCGGGAAACCGCGAGTTCAACATGTTTCTCTGGATGCCCCCGCACGGGCAGCGGGGTGGCGACATCTTGCTGGCAGACTCGACGATCTTCACCACCTTGTTCGGCGGCGACGAGAGCCTCGAACGCTTCTGGAAGAATCTCGCGAGGAAGTGAGCTTCATTGCTCGAACTGGACGACATCCAGAGCGGCGTGCTGCGCCCTCGCCCCACTCCGTATCAGGCAACCTATGTGCTGCTGCGCATCGACGACCGGGAGGCGGGGCGCGAGCTGATGCGCCGGTTGAGCCGCGTCGTTACGTCGGCGGCCGGCCACGCGAGCGATACGTCGGTGACTGCTGGGCTGAGCTTTCACGGCCTCAAAGCCCTGGGGGTGCCGGAGGCGTCGCTCGAGACCTTCTCTCTGGAGTTCCGGCAAGGCATGGCGGCGCGGGCGAAGGCGCTGGGAGACGACGGCGAGAGCAGCCCTGACAACTGGGAGAAGCCGCTCGGATCCCGGGACGTACACGTCGTCGTCACAGCCCTCGCACCTGACGCGGAGCATCTCGAGGCCGCACTCGAGCGCGCCCGCCGCGCGTATCGGGAGTTGCCCGGTGTCGCGGCAATCTGGCGGCAGGATTGCCATGTCCTGCCTGGCGAGAAGGAAGCGTTCGGTTTCAAGGATGGGATCAGTCACCCCGCGATCGAAGGGAGCGGCATTCCCGGGTCCAACCCCCACGAGCGCCCGTTGAAGGCTGGTGAGTTCGTGCTCGGGTACTCGGACGAAATGGGAGATGCGCCCCCGGTCCCTCAGCCGGAAATCCTGGGGCGGAACGGGAGCTACGTGGCTTTTCGGAAGCTGCACCAGCGCGTGGCCGCCTTCCGCCGATATCTGCGGGCGAGCGCCTCCAACTCGGAAGCGGAAGAACTGCTGGCAGCCAAGATGATGGGACGCTGGCGCAGCGGCGCGCCCCTCGCGCTCTGTCCGTCGCATGACCATCCTGACATCGGGGGAGATCCACGACGGAACAACGGCTTCCTCTTCGAGCAAGACGACCCCATCGGCTACAAGACGCCGCGCGGTTCACACATCCGTCGAATGAACCCGCGCGATGCTCAGGTCGCCGGCGTGGTTCGCATCCACCGGATGATCCGGCGCGGAACATCCTACGGTCCGCCTCTTCCCGATGGCCTCTTCGAGGACGACGGCGTGGACCGAGGCTTGATGTTCGCGTTCATCGGCGCACATCTGGGGCGCCAGTTCGAATTCGTCCAGTCCGAATGGATGAACGACGCCGCCTTCCTCGGAGGAAGCCGCGAAAAGGATCCCGTGGCTGGAGCGAGGGGCGGCGCCGGCACGTTCGACATCCCCAGGCGCCCCGTGCGCACGCGTCTGCAGGGATTGCCTCGCTTCGTCGTCACGAGAGGTGGCGAGTATTGCTTCCTGCCCGGGCTACGTGCGCTGCGGTGGCTGGGGAGCCTGTCCGACCCGGCTGACCGGGTCGGCCCGTTCGACTAAGCCGCGATCATCCGCCTCGCGCGCGAGCTCATCCAGCGTCTCCACCACCTCGGGTGCCGCTTCGCACTTCCCTCCCTTGCCTCCTGCGAGTACC
>WNFL01198875.1_pt1 | contig 25440 bp, 29 predicted proteins | sample 5400361 | NCBI WGS metagenome assembly WNFL01 (sample SAMN13153351, study PRJNA577476) | soil metagenome | isolation source: 40 cm soil on Douglas fir-dominated hillslope | place: USA:California | collected 2013-09-17
AGAAGGCCATAGAAATCATCGAAGCACAGCGCAGTGATTGTATCAACCCAATCACCAAATTCTTGACCCATCTCGATCACCCGCGTTTGTGTGGGTATAGTGCCATCTATATCTGGTTCCACACTCGGCCACGTTGCGAGACAGAGTGCCGGCTTCCCAAGGCTCCCCCGTTGCTCCATCCATACTGCGTTCTTCATTGCCCTCCCGATTGCGTACAGGCACCTGTGATTATTATCTGGGCCTACTAATGCGTTCGTTCCTGGTCTTGGATGTACAGAATGCTTCAATACACTCGTTTGAACGCGTTTCTCTGGTTCGTTGAAAGGGATTTGCATTTCTCCCTCTGCATCAGGGATGAGACTGAAAACAACCGGCACCTCCGGGTGATGCCAGTAGGTTGTCATTACACCACGTCGCCCATTCCAGAGCCTTCTTGTGGTTGGGGAAGCACCCGCCGGTTCGGCACCCTCCTGCTCTGGAAACTTCATCGAATGGGTGAATTGTGGTGCGCGGAGGATTGGACCAACAATTTCCTCTGTTGCTTGCGATAGAAGGTGCTTAAAGTAGTCCATCGTATAGGTATAGGCTACCCCGGCGCCGCCCGTCTCGGATACCGAATAAAAGATCAGATCATGTTTCGAGGTCGAGGAGGTAAGGTGCCGGCTCATCTATTAATACTAGGTGAGTAGATTCACGTGCAACTACGGGACGCTTACTTCGACACCAGTATTTATGCATGCGACCCCTCTGGTCTTCCAATCTACGACAACGATGCGAAGAATAGAACTCGAATACCCGAATATGCACCCTACGATATCGTCTTCAAGGAAGTTCGAGCGAACCACTTCTGGGACGTGTACTCTCCCTATGAACTCGGCCCGCTGGAGGTTGAGCCAAACGCGATGGATGTCCATGACATGGCCCCTGTGGATGGCCATTCAATAGAAGGGTATTAGAGAATATAAAAAGGACGCACGCTAGTGCCCGTCCATTCACGACTATGGTAATTCCTTCCTCGTCTACATCAAAGTCCCAACAATCTGGCCGCTGCTCGAGTTTAAACTCGATTACTTTGTCTTCTTTCATGTCGTGACAGCAAATAGTATCGTTCATGTCCAAAGTAACGACATATCTGTCGCCATCTAGCAGCCAAAGCCACTTTATACGCGTATGGCCAGGCACATCAACCTTCTTGATATGCTTTGGACGTATTGTATCCTTGTTGAAGGCGCGCTCGAGCCTTGTGGCTTTATCAACTGCTCTTTGAATGCAAGAAAGAGAGAGAGACGAGAGAGGAGTTCGACCAGAAAGAACCTCTTCGGGGAAGGGCACAGGACGGCGGACTCGAATATGCTGAAGCATACCCATCCAAATACTTCTCGTTTGCGATAATACGCAGAGGAGCTTGCAGGTCTGGTACGGCCCTCATCAGTGTTTGGTGTGGGTACTGTATAAACCGTAATGAGGCCTACCTGACCCAAGTGGATCAGATCTCGAGGATCATCACAACATTGGAGAATCAGCAATAATATATCCTCAGGGAGATCTGGCAGCGGTGTTCCGTTGTTGGTTTGGATAGGGATAGAAAGGAGGCCGAATGACCCAGAAATACTCTTAGGCTCTTCAGAATCATGAAGAGAGTGTTTATTTATTCGCAATGTGAAGTGTTAGGTCAATCGCACTGCAAGCAACGATGAGGTATTCATACCGTGGACTTCTGTCGTTCCCAGTGACCGCGCGTCGACGTAGTTGTCGGCCATTTGTTCCATCTGCCACGCCTTAGTATGCTTACAGCGTCTTGTCGGCCCTGCAGCCACGATATCCTCCGACGCTTTGTCGGGGAGGTCGAAGATTGGGTGGCTGTCTCGGGTCAGTGAATGTTGGTGTCCTCCAATCTTGGGCCTCCCACACAGGGTTGGTACAAAAGGTGAAACCGAGTGTCAATACAAGAAGTATCAAATTCGTTGATACAACGAAACAAGAGTCAAATCTGACCATCACCAAAGTCTTCCATGTCGGCCATTCAACGAGTAACTCAGCCTTTGTCAGTGTATCGAGCGATTTGAAAGTGAACTTGTTAGAAGAAAACGCTCGCACCACCAGGTAGCTAGGGAAAAGTTCAGTATTTTGATGCTTTGTGGAGTCAAGAGCAATCTTACGAGCTGAAAAGTTTGTCAACGGTTTTCCCGAAGGCACGAGGGAATAGAGCTCACCTGATACCCTACACCAAGGAAGTACATAAGCGAATTCATGGTCTTGTCACGTGAGTCGTCTGCAGTACTCGGGACACCGTATTCTGCGAGTAAAGACTTTGCTGTTTCATCTAGTAGGAATGGTTTAGATTCAGACCGAGGGCCCCCCATCTCCCCCACTTACGATCGATGGCGAAAAGTGCAGAAAGATTCTTGGGGAAGGCCTCGCTGACTGTTCCATCCGGTTTGAGAAGAGGGACGATAGTATCGGCCATGTGTTCGGCCTTGAGCACTGAGTTTGTACGACGAGCTTCCCTGAAGACGGCGAATAAGTTGGATGGGCAGGAGGGTATACGATACTCACGTGTTATGAAGGTTGATGCGAACGGCGTCGAGTTGCTTCCGCTGACTATTGACGGTATCTTGGAGCTTCTGAGGCAGGTAGACCGAATCCAGAATGTCCTGGACAATGTCATCCACGTCCCTATCCACAAGCTCGTCCACAAGCTCTTCGACTTGCAAATAGTATAAAGGTCAGAGCATGACAGAGAAGACGGGGGCACTCACTCTTCCTTTTCAAATGATCGATTATTTGCTCCTGTACTATAGTCTCGATGGTTCCTGGAAGCAACGTGAACGTTTAGCTACGACCTGAAACAACGGCGATACCTCTGAGGTCGTCAATGTCCGCCAGCTGACGTTCCTCCTGTTTTATGATCAAGCGCTCTAACCTGTGGCGCCACTTAGGTCAGTATGTACTAGCATGGAGGGACCGGTCAACTTTCTTTCGGATGTTATGCTGGGTCTCCATGATAGGAGCCATGCTCGAGAGGTAGGCAGTCTGGCCTCCAAGCGAATCAAATGTCAGTCCCAGTTCGCTCATAACACCTTTCATGAGCTCCGCCATCTGTTGTACCTCTTGAATATTGGCGAGTTCAGCGTTGTCGACGGCTGTGAGGCCACTATCCGAGAGGCTCGAACGCGTCGGAGAGGCGAGGCCCGTCTTAGAGGCACGCTTGGGATCCACGATCATTGCTGAATCGAGTATCGAGTTTGGAGAACGAGGTCGTCTTCTTCTGGTTTGCAGAGTATCAGGCAAGACGCGGCCCACATTCGTGAAGGCTCTTACTGATGGGTTTCCGGTGGTGTTCCCTGCGAACCCTAAAGGCGTCATTGTCAAGATTGGGAGCCTCATGCTAGTGGCTAGCGTTGAGGGTCTTACAGCTGTTTGCTCTGCGCCTGTCGGCCGCGCCGTTTGGACCAACATCGAACTGTCAATGCCGACAAAGCTCCCGTCTACTGTCTCCACGTCAAACATCATTCCATCGATATGTTCACCTTGTGCTCTGGCTTCCGCTCTAAGGATGGCCAAAGCCTCCGGCGACTCCAACGCTTTATCAACCATTTGGGGCTTCTTGTCCTTTCCCCTGATGGTGACTTTTGCTCTCTTCAGGAGATCTCTGAGGGCGTCCACTGGCATCGCTCGTCTGATGGTCAAGAGTAAGGAGCCTGCCAAACGGAGACAAGCAGCATGTTATGCTTACATTTTGATTTCCAGTGCACTGACCGGTATCATGTTAAAGGAATAGTAGAGCAACTTGTGCAAGGGGTGAAGGTTGCGCGTGCTGCTTGCAGCGTGCCATTCTTGTAAGGTGCCATTCTTGAAAGGCTCTGGGCAGGCGACCTCGAGGCACTGCGAAGCGGAAAGCCTGATCCGCTGGGGCAGGCTTCGAGGAGAAATGTAAATGTTGTCACGGTAACGGGGTGTGGATGCATATCGCCGCTGATATATGTAATCGGATTGAGGTCAGGTATCAACGCAGACGGTGACCATAAGATATTGCTGCCCAAACATTCCCTGAAAATAGATGGTCGAACCTGCACAGAACAGACACGAAAGGGTTAAGTAGATATCGAAAGTTGATTGTGGTTGGTGTGCCATTCCTAGTCCTCCAACACGCAATGGGCGGTGCGTTCGAGACATGCCGTGGGTTCAAGCTTCAGACCCAAGTACGCCAATGTGGACGAATTTAGTTGGAGGGCTGGACTGATGCGAACGAAGGTTGTTGAAATAATCACACCAGAAAAGTAATTGGGGTCGTAAGATGTTTCAATTATGCAAAGCATTTCAAATTTCTTCGGAAGATGATGTGAATCGTTCGGGAGAAGTTGTGGTCGAAACCAAGGCTCCAAGCTTCAACCCTGACCTTCCAACCTTCTGTCATGCTCAGTATACGCGTGTGCTCGCTGCACAAGGGCATCAGAAAGACACTCCCATTCACTTCTCCTGCCTTGCGATGGCAAAGAGCCTCCGTGGTCGGCTCTCGCAGATTTTTACAATCCACCCCACAAGGTACAAACTCGACAGGGGGGTTGAATAAGGCCCCACTCTACCAGTACTATGGACCTCTGACAGAGACATGGAAACGTCTCAAACTTTTCTCATTCGCTTCCCTTGGACTTGCTGCGGCAATTACACCTTTCTTCTTCATTCTCGAGAGCACTGTCCCAATGGCCGGGAGAGCAATGCTTGGTGGTGTAGCGATTGCTTCTTCGTCGCTATCTACAGCTTTGATTGGCTGGTGCGCTGCACCCTACGTGACATCCCTCACTGTTGCACATGATGGTGCCATCAAACTCACGACAAAATCGTTCTTCATGAAGTCACTAGAGACGACTGTCTATGACAAGGGATTCCTCAGACCTGCCACCAGGTATATGGCTCATTGGCAGCTGGCTAAGGTGGTACGGTTGAGCATGGAAGAGGCCGAATGGACGATTGCGGGCCTGGAAGATGGGAAAGAAGAGACTGTTGCTGAAACCAGAAATGAGAAAGGAGATGTTTTGGGATGGTGGGTGGTACGCTGGAGAAGAGAGGGGGACGGCTATGTAGGAGAGTGCACCCACTCCGGAAACATCGTTCAGTAAGTCGTTTGCTGCGACTAATGACGAGAATTGACCGTACCATTCAGGGTATTCAATGTACAAAGTTCTTTAATACCCCCTGACGCACAGTTGCCACCTTAGCGTAGTCTAATATATTCGCTACCCTATATATACATAGGTTTGAAATTGGTCGTTTCAAGCTGGCTGCAAGGACGACAATAGTCGACTTCAAATTCAAGTTCCGAATTGGTCAATCACCGCTTGTTGCGTCGAAGTGCAACAACAGCGTCTGCACCATCTAGAATTGACGCAATGCCGCCCGTGTGGGGAAAACAATATGGGTCCTTTCGCAAACCCTATTTCGTGTAGCACGGGCGATAGTGATCAAATCGCCATGCCTGGCAGATGGGACGCGCCAATCGAACACCCCTAGTCCAATATTTACTCACAAGTTGTTAACTTTTTTTATGCTCCCTTACAGCTGATGGATCCGAGTGAGAGGACAATTACAAGTTGAAGGGATACATGTCAGGAATCGGTGTCACTTGTTGTGGTGTTGAGATGAGGAGCTCAATCATGCAACAACTGCTCAAAACCCTCGGTCGCATGCTCAGTGGAGCCGCCATCTACCTGTGCGCCCAAACAGATCGTATTCCCTTTTCATGAGTGCCCAACTTGGAGTTATAGCTACCGCGACATGTGATATAGTGAGCGCGATTGGAGTCCCAGACAAGTGGCGAATTGGAGGAGGAAGCATGGGTCGTCTGCTGAGAGCGGAGAGTCTTGAGATCGTGGTTGAGTAACGTGCGCGGTAACTCGTCTGTTGTAGTGGAGATCTTTGAGCTCCACCTTAACCCATAGGTTCACGATGGGTGATGTGACGTTGGGACGAGTAAACTGGGTTGCCTCGGTTTCTCCGCTGTTCTTAGACATTTGCAGCACTCGTCCAGAGGTTGCCACACACGGGGAAGTCGTCTACTCGGAGCTTCGCAAATATCGTACGATGTTCTCTCCCACCTATACCGTTCTACTTATCGTCTCTCCGCTGGCACGAATAATTCCAACGGCTGTAGGAGAGTTGTTTTAAGCCACCTATTGGTTGAATGCCGCCCGTCCTGAGCCCTGCCACCAGGAAATGCCTAAAGCCACAGTCCCAGCGCTCCCCTTGTCGGGCATATTCGCAGTCATTAAGCCCTCAGGGCCCCCTTCGATGTCCCTCCTCACTCGTTTGAAGCCGCTTTTCTCGCGCTCGAGATTGTTCGTACCCGAGGCTGAGCTGGACATTCCTCGAATGGGATCAAAGTACCCTGGACCAACGCCTACCACTGGTAAGAAGCAAAAGAAGAAACCCAATTGGAAAAGGATTTCAAAGCAATATGTCAAGATCGGTTTTGGGGGAACTCTCGATCCATTGGCGGATGGCGTCCTTGGTTCGTCTGTTTTTCGCAATCACTATCTCACCATGGGATGAGTCTCACATACTATGGCAGTCATTGGAGTGGGGTCCGGAACGAAGGATCTGAGGAAATTCCTCGAATGCACAAAGGTCCACTCGGAATTTTTATTTTCACTGGCGCCATAAACTCATCCAACGATTAGTCATACAGGACGATCGTTCTACTTGGTTGCGAGACCGATTCGTACGATAGCGAAGGTGCAGTCGTAAGACTCGCACCATGGAGGCATGTCTCTCGGGCATTGCTGGCAGAGAATCTTGGGCAATTCCGCGGCCCAATAATACAAACGCCTCCTATGTGCGTGCGTACCATCGATCTCTTCTCGTCCGGCTTAGCGCCCCCGCAGATATTCGGCGCTCAAAGTTGACGGCAAGCCCCTGTACGAATACGCGCGGGAGGGAATACTCCTACCACACCCCATCGAAGCCCGTCCGGTGCGAGTTGATCATATCGCGCTCACTAATTTCATCCCCTCGGTTCCCTGCCAAGAGGCTCTCTGTAGAACAACAAGCAGAACGACTCAAATTGCTACGTTTAGCCAATCAGGACCAGGAATCCGTCTGCGTGCAGGAGGCACAGTTGCCTATCAAGCCGGAACCTCTACCCGTACTCCCGACATCTCCTGACCATGTTACACAACAACCACAGCCATCTGAAGGTAGTTCGGAGAAGGACGATGTGAAGGACGATGTGAAGGCTGATGAGAAGGGGGCGGAGATCGAGGGGGTCCCCCCCGTGTTCGAGCTGGAGATGACCGTCTCCTCCGGCACCTATGTGCGCTCTATTGTACACGATCTCGCAATTGCCGTAGGATCCGCCGCTCACGTCGTATCTCTGACGCGCACTCGGCAAGGAGCATTCGTCTCACCGTCATACACCGCAAAGGCACGTGAAGATGTCACACGGTCAATTGTGGATGTCGTCACCGAGGAAACACGACTACTCGATTGTGTAGATTGGGCCGTGTTGGAGGATGCCCTGAGGAAGCTCGATGTGGACGAAGAGATAGCAGTTGATGTGGACGGGTGGGCGAACTGGGAACTGGAAATAATGCAGAAGTGGCCAGATCAAAGTGGACTGAAGATCGCTTCATACAAATGATGGCCGATTTTATCGATGTTCCAGGCCGTGCATGCTGGTTGGGGTGTCGGAGTAGTATTGACGGTGGACGCGGACGGTCAGTGACTTTCCACCCAAGCGCTACTACAGTCTGTACGGACTGAATGCTTCTTTTACAGGGTAAATTGTGACTTCCTACAGGGTGATTGTACCCATTAGTCTTTCGTGATGATATATGCCTTCCATCCCAGCTTGCCAACTATGGAAGTGTCCTCTGCGCGCGTCCGGCCCACCCTCTTCGTCCAGTCTCGGAGTGAAACTGTAAGCCAAACCAGAGCTCAACGAACTCCATAACGCTAACCCAATAAGACTCTCGTGCTGAAGGGACATTAGATTCTAGAACCCTGGCGACTCTTTAAGAATAATCAACTGCGCCTTGAGGCACAGAAACCCCATTTGTATCGATCAAGGTTTTCACCTCTCTTACAACCCGAGGTACCCTGAGCTCCTATTCATCCCATATCATTCATCTCTCTAGGCCCATCCTCAAACACGTATTCTTCACTTTTGGGGTTGTGGAACCTGATCTACCATCTTCCACCTCTGAGATTGACCGGTGACATTCCCCTCTCATTGGAATGCTGTCATGAAGCGCGTCATTTATACAGCAGGGTGGCCGCACCCCGACCCGAACTGCGCTGCATTTGAGATATGTCAGGTATACAGTGAGTCGGTGCCCTTAATCATCCCTCATTGCGTGAGAACCACCATTCGCCGCTCTCTATGAGGGATTACGTCCGAACCTGAATGCCTCTGCCAGATTATTGCAGACTCCCAAAATCAACCTCCACGGCTGTTCTTCCTTCCGCCCTAGCCCTGTCACTGGCCGCTTAGCACAACGACGCCACTTGGACGGGGCGAATTCACTGACGACAAGTGAGCCAAATCTTTCAACTCATTCCGGCGCCAAAGCCACAGATGAGGATCGTGTTCAACTCCCATGTCATTTCGCACGCCAATGGGCTCAGTGAAATGCCTGTTATATTATCCTTGGTACTGAATTGTTAGTAGAAACACTGACCATCGGGCCACAGGTGAGACCGGGCCGAAGCGCAAACAAACCGCTCATGTGGCTTCGCTGGAGCAAGGGCAGAGAGTCCCCTTCTCGTTCTATTCATAACGCCAGATAGCACTAGAAGCCCGTAAAGGAAGCAAAGGAGAGAAGTATTGGTTCCCGTGCCGTTCTCACCAGCTGATCACCATTCGGTCCTTGTACCACATAAACCGAAGATTTACATCTAGTTGCCTCCACCCTTTCTTCCTCTTCTCAGGCCTTTCCGGTCCTCCAGCGATCCACTATGATGCCCATCCAAAGATTCTTTGATAGCTTGGGAGCCGGAGGCATCCTGCTTGTTCTAATGACGTCCCTTGTGGGCTTTTCGCTTATGGGCGTGTCCAATTATCGTCGATCTCTCGAGGTGTGTCGTGCCGCCTTCTATCCTGATGCGACTACTCCGCTAACGTATCCAGGCCGTCTCTGGTATACCTGGGTTGCGGTTATTGATTTCCCCTCTCACTACCCTGGGTCTTGTCCTTCCCACCCTCCCTTATCCGTTGTCAACCTACCCGGGCTTTGCCTTCCCCTGGAATCTCAAGTACTCAGGCCTATTTGCGAAGTTCAGAGCCGATACCATCTCCCTGTGCACTCCATCAGACCCCCGTGGAATCTTATACACATGCGAGGTTCCGTTCATTACTCGAGTCTCTTCTTTCGCCGCTCGCGAGGCTTGGCCCAAGCCAGTAGAGGAATATGGAGTGCTTTCCTATTTCGGCGGTAATGTCGTTATTGCCGAAGGCGAAGGTTGGAGACGTCAAAGACGAGTTGGAGCCCCGGCATTTTCCAAGGAAATGTTCACCCGTCTTTGGGTGGACATGCGTAACATTCTCTCGGAGATGGTTGTGCAAGAGAATTGGGAGGAACGGATGGCAAAAGATGGGGAAGTCGCGGTCCCTCATGTCGTCGACCTCACTCTGAGAATGGCACTCGCCGCGATTGCACGCGCCGGGTTCGGGATGGATTTCTCCTGGAGAACAAACGAGAGCTTTACAGCTGTTTGTGCCGGCCTGGGAGCACCACACCGATGGCACTGGTGGCTTCGAGTGCTGCAAATCTTTTACACGGTACTTGATCACGTGGTACCCCAGGTCGTGCAGAACGCGATGAAAGGTGCACGGAAATGGCTTGCAGAGATTACCCACCGTTTTGCCGATATCCCGATTATTGGCGTTGTCATGGCTGTGATTTTGACCGTTGGCGGATGGATTTTCGAGGAACTCCATGCGGTCTTTAGAAAACCCACAATCGTGGACTGGAACCCGCGAAGAATGGAGGTCCAAGAAGCGCTCCATCTCGTTGCGAAGGATAGCATTCTACGCTTGGCTATTCCGGAGGTGAGATATTCACTCCGAAAATATATATCTCGCACTTTCTAAAGGGTCCCCAGTGGGCTATGAAGCTTCCAATTCAACGTATGCGCCGCATGCGCCGCGCCTTTGCCACCCTCGAGGAGGCACTTCGCACGATGGCGGAGGAACGCAAACGTTTCCATCTGGCGGACGAGATCTTCGTTCCTACAAATACTAAAGCATTCTTCAATGGAGAACGAGCGGATCTTCTCCACAATCTGGTGAAGGCTTCCATCTTTGACGAAGGCGAGCTCGAAAATGGCGTCGCCGGACCCAAGGGACTATCAGACGACGAAATAATTGGCAATACCTTTATATACTACCTTGCGGGTCATGAGACGACAGGTTCGTAACGTTCTTAGTAATTCTAAAAGAGTCTGACACGAAAACAGCGCACTCGCTCGCTTGGACGCTCGCATTGCTAGCAGCCTACCCAGAAATACAGGATCAAGTATACCAAGAGATCGTGGAGAACTGGCCACAGCCTAGTACAGGAACGGACGATATATTTTATGGACGCTTTTCGACTCCGACAACGGTTGACGATTACGCCCGCTTTCCCTTTACCCTTGCTTGCTACTCGGAAACACTCCGCCTCTTTCCGCCCGTCCAGCAGATCCCCAAAGTCGCTACCAAAGATATGCGAATCGTCCTCGAAAAGGACAATAGCCAGCACATCTCGTCAAGCACCTTGAATGGTACTGCCAAGTTCGATGGCACAATGCTTTACTCTCGAGCTAGCGGGAGGGAGCCAGCTGTCCTGCCGGCCCAGCGGGAGTTGATTGTAAAGAAGGGAACAGTTGTCTTCGTTGACCTTCCTGCTGTCCGTGAGTACTCCACCCAATCCAACAGCACGACCTTGGTCTCATTTTGACGTACAGACTATAACCCTCGCTATTGGAAGGACCCCGAAAGGTTCGACCCTGAGCGCTTTATGAGGCCACACTGCAAGGAAGCCTTCATTCCGTAAGCATACCGCGGTTCCCTATTCTGGGCTGTACTGAAAACTTTGTCAGATTTGGGGTCGGCCATCGGGCTTGCCTTGGTCGCAAGTTCTCTGAAGTTGAATCGGTCTCTCTGCTGGTGCACCTTCTGCGCGACTACTCTGTTCATTTAGCCCCAGACAAGCATGGAAATGTTGACGTCGAGCGCGCCAGGGAGAAATTTTCGAATGCCTATGTGCGAATCACACTGACGCCAGTTGAAGTTCCCTTGGTCTTCAAGAAGAGAGCACCAATGGTCTAGAACCTTCGCCACTCTATTTAAGCAGTGTCCGGTGTTTCTTGTGGTCTCCCTGGTACCAATTAACGATAAGTAATGACGTATGATATAACTGCTCGATTTCTGGGTCCATCATGTCAAAAATATGCGTTGTTTCTATCAGAATGAGACTTTGTTTGAGAACTGCTCTGCTCTGAACGTGGTAAGATTAATGCCAAAGATTTACCAAGCTCAGTGAATTTCTTGTAGTTTCCGGGGTACTGAGTTATGATAAATAACCATGTGTAACGTGACTGCTCAACTCTGTGTCCTTTCTGTCGTGGGTCGGGGTTTGGATTTGCTTGAAAAAGTGCACTGTACGTCACAGTTTCCTTTCGGATTCCTAGTACTTAGAGTGCTGCTCTAGAGCTGTATAGGTTCAAGATACAAGATATCAATCGATTCGTCCATGAACGCCAGCCTCATAGCTTAATTCCTAGAAATGCACTGGCCAATGGAGCGCTTTACAAAGTCCAATAAATCTAGTTGGATTCGGCCTCCATCCGCGAGGTGTCTAAAATCAATGCACTGCCATCCTTACAAAGGAGCACCATTCGGTCTTGCAGGACGAGACTTGTGTCCACGCGATACCCTGCCGGCAGTCGGCATCCTAAATACTTGGCCGCCCACTGTTCATAAACGTAACGCTCCGCTCGCTCCCCCCAACGCTCCGCCAGATGCGCCGCCCGTGCCGCCAGCTGCTCCGCCTGCTGCGGCGCGCGCTGCACCGCCTGCTGCGCGCGCTCCGCCTGCCGCTGCGCGCGCTGCACCTCCCGCTGCGCGCGTTGCACTTCCTGCGCCAGCCACGCCTGCCGTGCCCGCCGTGCCTGCCGCGCCAGCCGCGGCAGATCACTAAAAGTGAAAGCACTGTAAGGCCGCTTTTGGGCCTCGTTGACCTGAGTGTCTCGTTCTCGGACGTCCATTAGCTCTCCAGATTTTAGCTCCCACACATAAATTTCCTGGGAGGTTGCCGTCGTCAAGTGCCTATGATCTTCACTAAATGCTAAGATGTAGCCACACCCGACATGCGGTCCTAACACGTGAAGAACATTGCCACTTGCAACATCCCACACGATCGCCCTATCATCGCTGCTGGAGGAGGCCAGAAGAACACCATCTTCCGAGAAATCGAGCGAGACGATTTCTCTCTTATGGCTGAGCAATGTCCTCAGGTAATCACCCTTGGTAAGGCCCCAAAGAATCACGGACATATCTCTACTTCCAGTGGCGAGGAGTGAAGCGCGCGAATCGACTGCATAACAGGTAATCGTTTCTGTGTGTTTGGGTGATTGTCGAAAATGTGTTTTTGTGTTCTCCCACAGTTTAACGTTTCCGTCTTGCGAGCCCGTGTATATTCGAGTCCCATCCTCGCAATAGCCTACTCCGATAATTGGCGATGTGTGGTGGCCGTGTATGGATGGCACCCAGTTGCCCGCCGCTTCCTTCCTCCACAATACAAGATAGTCATCTTGACCCGCCGCTAATTCCTCCTCTTTTGGATGATATGCCATGGCATTAATAGCACTCCCGCTACCAGGGAGCTGAAGAGTGGCGACACAGGCCAAAGACGGGAGATCATAGATCCGGATGGTCCCGTCCATTCCGCTCGTTGCCAACCTTTGCCCATCGTGGCATAGAACCAACCCGACAGCCCCAGCTTGAGCGGGTATGCTCCTCCCTGGTATTCTGCTCAACGTGCCGCTAGACAAGCTGAAGAAATGGACCTGTCCCTCCTCTGATCCAGTAATGACCTGTTGGTCATCACGAGTAAATATTACGCTCGTGTGATGCTGGTCTGTAGGTAGCACGGCCAATTCAATGGCGTCTGCGCTACGATACAGGTGCAGGTTCTGGTCTATGGACAGAAGAAGATATCGGCCTCTCGAAGAGAAGGCAGCTGCATAAACATAATTTCCGCTCAACTCCCGAGTAACTTGCTTGGTCGCAGTTGTGGAATCCGATATAAATAAGGTCGCGTGCCATACAGTCGCAACTATACTCCCGCTGGATGAGAACGCGAGAGAGCCTTTGCTGTGTGGGTGCTTGTAGCGCCCTTGGAAAGTGCTGTACTTGTGGAGGTAACATTGAAGCGCAGTAGTTCGAGTGTCCCAAAGAGAAATATAATCACGTCCGCCTACAGCAAGGTGCGTTCCATCTGGAGAGACGTGTACAATAGACGTATCCTCCTTCATGACCAAATTTGCCAAGCATGACGTCCAAATAGGGTCGAGGCCTTGAAGAACAGCGATGGAGTGGCGGGTCTCCCATTCGTATAGACGGGACAAGCGAGTTTGGTGAGGAGTAAAAGGCAACGCCGTATAGTAGGTGTGCATCGCAGCCTCAGAGATTACCCTATGATGGGAAATAAGAAACCGATAGGTATCGTTGAGTAGGTCGGTTATTTCTGCATTACAAAAGAGCTTGGTCTGTGAAAGAAAGTCAAGTTCTTTGTGGAGAGTGATATGCATGATCAACGTGAAAGACTTACCAATCGTTCCCATGCAATCCGCAGTGTAGATGCTGCTGCTCCGAGGAGGGACCCCTTTGCTTTGCGCGCAGAGTCGAGGAGACTCAATGCTTCGCACCACCACAAAAACCGCTGAGAGAGGAATTCGTGTAACGCCACTAAGATCTCTTCGTCCATCTTCGATTCGAGAAGGTGACTGATCCAGAACCGACAGGCATAAGCACCTTCGGGAGTAATAGTGCTCTGAACCGTGGCTTGGAGATCTGGGATGTCGATATTGTCAATGGTTGGTTTAGGGAGATCGAGGATGTTTCGGCGTAAGAAGGCTTTCATGAGCTGGAAACAGCGAAGCCCGATGAAGCCATGCGTTTCGGTGTGAACAATTGTGAAGCGGGGATTGACACAACGTTTCGGGTCGACAAGATAGTCGGAGAATGATGGATGGTATATCCTTGGCAAGAGATCTGACTCTTGTCGATCCGCGGTTTCAGGTGGCGAGGAATGTATGACGGATTGTGTTTGCCGAAGCGTCGCCATGACTGCATCGACACTATAATCGGTAATGCTTGCGATTTCTGATACGGTGAGCGCATCTTGGGACAGAATAATGCATCCTACCACGCGCCTAAAACGTAGGAAGATGTCGTCTGGGACGCGGTCCCCAGATAACGCGCTCTCTAAGACATGGTGATATATATTATCAATTGTAGAGTATGGATTGACGGTGGTTATGCCCATACCCAACAGGATGTTCATCTGCCGGCGTGGATCCAAGACTTGATCATCGCCTATGAATCGAAGGGCGGTTTTGGCGAATAAGAAAAGATGACCTGACTTCTCTGAGAGCGTCTGCACGTCCTTCTCTTGTGGCCATCCCTCTACCAGTATATTCAACTTGTGCGGAATCAAAGGAAGTTTGGCCTTCAGAAACCGGGCAATATCTCCCTGAGCAGATCCACCATCCAGATAGAGGTCATGCTCAAGTACCTGGGGTCGGGGGACTAATTCTTGTCGTATATAATGGTCCGGGCGGCTGATGAGAAGAACGCGGACGTGAGACGCAGCTCGATATTTGTGATCGCGCAAGCACGCGAGCACTTGCTGGGGCTGTCTATCTTCGACGCCCTGGCACTCATCAACCGCGTCGAGAATGATGAGAATGTGGCCCACGTTCTTCGATTCGGCATGCCACGCATCCAAAGGAGCGGCTATGAGAGTCTGGAATTGATTCAAAACTATTCCGTGGTCGACATCTGATGATCCTATGAGAGCATCTCCTATAATTCGATTTAAGTCCTTGTCGCTGGCCGCGAGCTGGTGAGCAAGGGTAGGGAACACATAAGTGGGATCCCGTAGACCTGCAGTCCCAACAGCAGAGAAGAAGAAGGAAGCAGTAATATAGCCTGCCTCCTTGGCGCTGACGCCAATGGTGCGGGCGATGGCTGATTTGCCTGTCCCGGGGGGACCGTGGAGCCAGAAGATCGGTGGGGAACTCGGGTCAATGATCCACTTCATGATGCTATCGATGATTTCGGCACGTGTATCCTTGAAGCACAGGAGGAGTTTGCCATCCTCGTCCAAGGGTTGTACATGTGAATCGAGCTTGGCTTCGGGGACGCGACGAAGCTTTTCAAGCGCGTCCTGCCGCTTACTATCTTGACCATCTTGGATCAACTTGCTTTGGCGGCCCACGAGACGCTGGACTGCGAGTTCCAGGCGTTGGACCCCTCCAACCTGCAACAAATAAATAGGATGAGTACACGATTGTCTCTCCGCCTTGAGCAAGCCTGACCAGGTGAGATTCTGTGTCCAGTCGAATAAGATCCATCACCATTCGAAGGTCACCCTCTATTTCCTTCGCGAGAAGACAGCGGCGAAATCGTCCATATTCGTTCAACTTTGGATGTCTAAGTCGTTGGAGGCCACGCCCGATGCGCCTATGGCCATCGATCAAAAGTCCGTTCCCAAAGGAAGTAATGTCACATACACTGTGAAGTCTTCCAACGCAACTAGCGTACCAGGGGGTATATCAGCCTCTGTTTTACCAACCAGTGGCTGAATGAGTTGATTGTGGAGCCGCAGGATATGCTCTCTCAGTTCGTTACAAAGTTCTGCGTTCGCGGAGGTTCTCTGTGACGGCGATAAGGATACTAAAATGGCAGCGCTTTACACCAGTACATACCTCAGCTTCAGCGATGGCATGTAAGACAGCACCGATTGTCCCTTTCGCTCCAGGAATCGGGAAACCATCCAGAAGCTTCTCCGCCATGTTCAAAGCCTCTACAAGCAGAGCTTTCGCCGTATGAAGTAGATCATCTCTCCCCATAGCGCAAGGGAATGGGAACGGCATGTCCAACAGCTGGCGCTGAGAGTCAACGCAGAGGGCAGGCGTCTGTGCGAATAATATAATGTCAGGATACGCCTTGAAGAGACATTCCAGTCTCAATGAAAAGTGATATTTGGATTATTCACTACCAGCGGCAGGGTTAAGCGCTCTTCACGCCTATATGACTAAACATTGAAGCGTGAGAACAAAACACGGCACTGCATCACTTGATCGCCGGGACGTGATTTAGCGCTTGACACCTGATGTGAGTCAGGCAGGCTGCTCCGTAACAGCGGCGGCCAGATGGCGGGCGCCGAGGTTGGTGTAGAGGCAGGTAGATAATCTTAAAATATATTCATTTTGTAGCTCAATTAGCCTAGCCCAAAATGTCAGCCTCGTTTCAGGATTTCTTTGCAATATACGCACGAAGCCACTTGTCCGATTTCACTATTTTTATATTGTGTGGGAGAGGGGGGAAATGCGTCATGCACCATAACGCCGAAAGGCGCCGTGTGTGGGACTCCAATCAGGGCCTGCCAGTGGGTCTATGTGCCCTTTGGACAGTATGCCCCGTGTCCCCGATTTCACAATTAATCGGCGATGCAGAAAGGCCATTCAGGCCATTCTTCGCGAAGGAAATGCGCACGGTTATTATAATAATTGGGTAGATCAATGAAGATATCTACTCCCATTATATGAAAGCTTGAGTCGCGTATAATGCACGGTGCCGCCAAACCCGAACACGTAATGATGCGTTGCAAAATTGCTCTATATGCTGTTGATAGACCGTGATGTGACGAGTGTGAGTGTCGTGGGCGTCGGTCCAGCGTCCGAAGACTGTAATGTTGACGTTGTGGGCTCGATATGCCTCAACAAGGTCCCTCCCACACACATGTGAGATATGGTACACATGCTGCAGATGGAAATCGACATAGGGATGAGAGGCAAGGATGGATGGTGGAAGGTTCGTTCGTTGCTGGGTCCAAGTTCGCTGGGTCCAAGTTCGGAGTGACAAGTGGGGGTACAAGAACAGTTGGCTTTACACGTGACATTTTTTTAAGGATAATGGGAAAGAATTCCGCACCACGCGATGGTCGTGTGATATGCAGGCTACTCCCGTTGTTTGCCGCACTTGAGGCATTTTTCCGCGTGTACAAGAACGCGGGATAGTAGACCCGCCCCACGGGAGAGTATGAGAGGAGAAGGCATCGCTTCAGCTAGTCTTGGCGACGAACATTCCTCCCTCGAGTCCTTCGCCTCCATTTCCCAATATCCGCACATCCAAATAAATTTCCCAATACGGACATGGGCATGGGCATAGGTATGAATATGGACCAAGGTGTCTAACTCTGGCACAAATTGAGCGGGAGCAAGAACCGTGAGTATATAAGGAAGCTAGCTGGCGCAGAGTGAGCGGGAGCAAGAACCGTGAGGATCGCCCTGGTCGCTCGTGTGCTCTTATATACGAGCGTACAATAGATTCGACATAGCCGGGATGGGACAGGCTGGTCGACCGTGCCGCACGATCGCGCTCCAATTTCATACCAAGGATGGATGCCGCTGGACCCTGATCGTTGGGCATAAAGTGGGAGGACAGCTCAGCTTTCAAATTCTGAATGGCGGGCTTCGAGTTGGAGGCAAGAAGGTGATCATTGACGTGAATCAACATCATGATGCTAACGCTGCCGCGCTCGTACAAGTAGACCGAGTAATCGCAATCCGTACGTTCAAAACCTATATCAATCAGGATGGAGTGAAGGTCCAAAGCCCATATGCACGGCCCCTGTTTGATGCCATAAAGCCCCTTTAGTAAATGCACGACCCAACGGTTTGGGTCCTCGCCCGGCTTCGGGTCACCATCTACCTCTAACTCATCAGGAATCTTCATGTAGACCTCTGCGTCTACGTCCCCGCTGAGGAAAACCGTTGAGACATCGAGGGTCTCGAGCTCCAGATCTTCTGTGGCGAACGATCGTGATCAAGGCGCGTACAGCTACCATCCTTGCAGTCGACGCGAATATTTCATTGTAGTGGATACCCCGTACTTGGGAGAAAGCCTGCGCAAAGACCCGCCCCTTGTACTTGTCGACAGCGCCGTTGGGCTTTCGCTTGATCTTAAAGACCCAAAGGGAAACGATAGCCCGCCTACCAGGAAGCAGCTGAGCTAATACCCAAGTCCCATTCTGCAAATGCGCCTTTATTTCCGCGAGAGCAGCAGAGACTCACTTCTCAGCGCCTGTGGCTTCAGCGCGTCGGCAGGGGTCCTCGGCTCCATATATATATACTGTCACTGGTAATCAACGCGCATTCAATGGCACACGCCAACGAAATGTCGACGTTATCGGGCGCCACAGTAGAGGTAGCCTCAGATATGCGACCGGGTGAAGGGTGATGTTCGAAGGTGATGTTCGAAATTATCCTTTTAAATTCTGACAACGGGTGGAGTCTGGGGGAGCGGGGGAGGGAGGAGGAGAACCACAGGACGAGCGGGATCGGGGCATTCCCGATGCCCCCAGAGCAGGGATTGCCTGCCACGGCGGTGGAAGAAATCGGGGGAATGGTGGGAGGAGGTAATGGGTTCAGATACATCGCCCCCAGGGAAGACGCTGTCCGAGATGATTTCCTGGATAACCGGTGAGGGGTGTTGCCTGTCCTCCCTTATCTTGACGCGTGCGTGGCAGCCGGCCGCATTGAGGACCTACATCGCTTGCGGGGCCCGACGCGTCTGAGTGGATCAAGGCCGCGCTTGAACGCTCGAACGTGGGAGCTCCCACTACATCCCGTTCCGGTCTACGTCTATCGGCGTGGCAATGTGACGCTCCTCATGCCTGTCTTATATGATGGACGACCTGCCCCTCGAAGGATCCCTTGCGCAATAAAGGTTAGGTCGCGCGAAGTATTAGCCTCTCGCAACCGGGCTATATACACTCGCCTGTCGCCACTCCGATGATGGAGGAAAGCCCGAAGCTCTCGAAGTCAATGTGCCCGGACATGCGTCACGTCTGGCATGCCTTACTGTGAGCGAGCTGGTGGGTAAACTCCTCTACCTCGAATCTCGGCCCGTTGCACTGGGGCGCCGCTACTCATGTCCTGCGTTACCTCAGAGGTTACGTAGCTCGCTCGACGTCACCTAACAGATTCATTGCTTACTCCGATGCCGATCTCGGTGAAAATCCGGAGAACAGTCGATCCACGGGCGGGTTTGCCATCTGCGGCGCTGTTCAATGGGCTAACCGTCTTCAACCTCACGTTTCTCTCTCTTCTAAGGGGCCCGAGTATACTGTCACCTCCAAGGTCGCCTGTGAATTGATGTGGTGCGTTATTTCTTTGAGGGTAGTCCCTCTCCCCCCCTTCTCGATAACAAGTCAGCTTTGCAGGTGACGAGACATCCTGAACACCAGAGTGCTATGAAGCACGCTCATCGCGCGTATCAATGGATACGTGACCACCTCGATCGCGGTCTAATCGCGGTTTCTCATGTTCCTGGCGACCTCAATCCGGCCGACATATTCACCAAGCTCCTCGGCAAGGTGAAGTTCACGCGCTTCCGGGAAATGCTCGGTCTTCGTGGTTAGGGGGCCGTGCGATGCGTCAAGGGGTCGTGCTTCACCTGGAATCTCAAGTACTCTTGCCTATTTACGAATTTCGGAGCCGGTAATATCTCCCTGTGCACTCCATCAGACCCGCGTGGAGTCTTATACACATGCGAGGTACCGTTCATCATGCGAATCTGTTCTTTCGCTGCTCGCGAGGCTTGGCCCAAGCCAGTCGAGGAATATGGAGTGCTCCCCTGTTTCGGCAGGAATGTCGTTATTGCCGAAGGCGAGGGTCGGAGACGTCAAAGACGCGTTGGAGGTCCGGCATTCTTCAAGGAAATGTTCACCGGCCTTTGGGTGGACATGCGTACCATTCTCTCAGAAGTGGTTATGCAAGACGATTGGGAGGAGCGGATGGCAAAAGATGGGGAGGTCCTGGTCCCTCATGTTGTTGACCTCACTTGAGAATGGCACTCGCCGCGATTTGCACTCGCCAAACTCGGGATGGATTTCTCCTGGAGAATAAATGAGAGCTTTACCGCTATTTGTGCCGGGCTGGGAGCACCACACCAATGGCACTGCAGTGGCTTCCAGTGCTGCAAATCTTTTACACGGCACTTGATCACGTAGTACCCCAGGTCGTGCAAACCGCGATGAAAGGTACAGGCAACTGGCTTGCAGAGACCACCCACCGTTTCGCCGACACTCTGATTATTGGCGTCGTCATGGTTGTGATTTTGGCCGTTGGCGATTCCGGAGGTGAGATATTCACTCTGCAAACATATGTCTCGCACTTCCTAAAGAGTCCCCACTGGGCTATGAAGCTTCTAGTTCAACGTATGTGCTGCATGCGCCGCGCCTTTGCCACCCTCGAGGAGGCACTTCGCACTATGGTGGAGGAGCGCAAACACTTCCATCTGGGGATGAATTCTTCGCTCATACAGGAACAAGCGCACTGCTCGATGGAGAACGAGCGGATCTCATTCCATTTTGACGAGGGCGAACTCGAAAATGGCGCTGCCGGACCCAAGGGACTATCAGACGACGAAATAATGGCAATACTTTTATACCCTTCCTTGCCGGTCATGAGACGACAGGTTCTAAATGAGCCTGACACGAAAACAGCGCACTCGCTCGCTTGGGCGCTCACATTGTTAGCATCCTAGCCAGAAACACAAGATCGAGCATACCAAGGGACTGCGGAGAATTGGCCACAGCCTAGCGCATCAACAGAGATATATTTCAGGGACGCTTTTTGACTCCGACAACGATCGACGATTACGCCGGCTTTACCTTTACCCTTGCTTGCTACTCCGAACACTCCGCCTCTTTCCGCCCGTCCAGCAGATCCCCAAAGGTGCTGCCGAAGATATGCGAATCGACCTCGAAAAGGACAATGGCCAGCATGTCTCGTCAAGCATCTTGAATGGTACTGCCAAGTTTGGTGGTCCAATGCCTTACTCTCGAGCTAGCAGGAGGGAGCCAACTATCCTGCCAGCCCAGCCGGGAGTCGATCGTAAAGCAGGGAACGGTCGTCTTCGTTGACCCTCCCGCTGTCCGTGAGTACTCCATCCAATCCAACGGCATAACCTTGGTCTCATTTTGACATATAGATTATAACCCTCGCTATTGGAAGAACCCCGAAAGTTTCGACCCTGAACGCTTTATGAGGCCACACCGCAAGGAGGCCTTCATTCCGTAAGCACACCGCGGCTTCCTATTCTGGGTTGTACTGAGAACTCTGTCAGATTTGGGGTTGGGAATCGGGCTTTCCTTGGTCACAAGTTCTCTGGAGTTGAATCCGGCGCCTTGCCGGTGCACCTACTGCGAGAACACTCTGTGCATTTAACCCCAGACAACCATGGAAATGTTGACGTTGAGCGCGCTAGGGAGAAATTTTCGAATGCCTATGTGCGAATCACACTGACGCCAGTTCAAGTTCCCTTCGTCTTCAAGAAGAGAACACCAATGGTCTAGAACCTTCGTAAATCCATTCAAGCAGTGTCTGGTGTTCCTCGTGGCCTCGGTGGGACCAATTATCGATAGGAAATGATGTATGATGTAACTGATCAATTTCTGAGTCCACCATGTCACTAATATGCGCTATTTCTTTCAGAAGGAGAATTTGTTTGAGAACTGCTCTGCTCTGGACGTGGTAAGATTAATGCCAAAGATCTAACAAGCTCAGTGAGTTTCTGGGGTACTGAGTTACGATAAATAACCACGTAACTGTGTAACTATGTGTGCCCTTTCTGTTGTGGGTCGGGGTTAGGATTTGCGTGAAAAAATGTACTGTATGTCCCACTTTCCTTCTGGATCCCTAGTTCCTAGAGTGCTGCTCTGAAGCTGTATGGGTTCAAGATACAAGATATTAATCGATTCGTCCATGAACGCCAGCCTCATCTCATAGCAAGACTTTCGATGCTAGCCAAATTCGGAGACAATTAATGGAGCGTGGACAAAGCCCAAGCCACAATCCACAATCCGTAACTCGTAATCTACTTAGATTCAGCCTCTTTAAGCTTTGCGAAACAGGCTTTACCAAACTTCACTCAATTCGTGAGCTTTGAAGAATCCATTGAATCCATTGTAACGGGAAAACAATGGTGAGAGGAAAATAGAATGAGTCCATGACAGAGCAGTGTACTATGCATCAAATCATCCTAAATGTAGTACGTGGAGGTTATGTCATCTCGCCTCTGATCAATCAAGTCCGGGATCGTTGTACTCGTAAATCGGGACATGGTGGGCATGAGTGATGGGTTGCATACCCAAGAGATTCCTGACAGCCTCCATACGCGAGGTGTCTAAAATCAGTACTCTGCCATCCAAACAAAGGAGCGCCACTCGGTCTTGCAGGACGAGGCTTATGTCCACGCGATGCTGTGACGGCAGTCGGCATTGTAAATACTTGGCCGCCCACGTTTGATAAAAGCTATCACGTGCCAGCACCTGCACCTTCGACAGCACCGGCCCCAGCTGCGCCCCCATCTGCGGCCCCAGCTGCGTCAGCATCGGACCCAGCTGTGCTTCCATCTGTGGCACCAGCTGCGCCAACATCGGCGCCAGATGCGCCAGCATTGGCCCCAGCTGCGTCAGCATCGCCCCCGGCGGCGCCTCCATCTGCGGTGCCTGCTGCGCCAGCATCGGTGCCAGCATCGGCACCAGCATTGGCACCAGCTGCTCCAGCATCGGCGCCATCAGTGTCGCCATCTGTGGCTCCAGCGTCGCCAGCATCGGCTCGATCTGCGGCGCCAGTGGCGCCAGCTGCGCCAGCTGCTCCAGCACCGGCGACAGCTGCTCCAGCATCTGTTGCGGCTGCAGCGTCGCCAGCTGCAACAACCGCGCCCCAAGCGGCATCAGCAGTGGCGCTAGCCCCGCCAGACCAGCCAGCTCCTCCGGCACCTGCTCCGGCACCAGCGCCTCCAGCGCCTGCTGATCCAACTCCTCCTCCAACTCCTCCAACTTTTCAATACCGCTAAAAGTGAAAACTTTGTAGGGCCGCTCCTGCGCATTGTTGACCTCAGTGTCTCGTTCTCGGATCTCCATGAGCTCTCCAGAATGTAGCTCCCACACATAAATTTCTTGGGAGGTTGCCGTCGTCAAGTGTCTATGATCTTCACTAAATGCGAAGACGCGGCCACACCCAGAATGCGGTCCTAACACATAAAGAACCTTGCCGCTTCCAACATCCCACACGATCGCCCTATCATCGCTGCTGGAGGAGGCCAGAAGAACACCATCTTCCGAGAACTCGAGCGAGAGGATTTCTCTCGTATGACCGAGCAATGTCCTCAAGTAATCACCCGAGGTAAGGCCCCAAAGAATCACGGACATATCTCTACTTCCAGTGGCGAGGAGTGAAGCGCCGGAGTCGACTGCGTAACAGGTAATCATTTCTGTGTGTTTGGGTGATTGTTCAAATTCTGTTTTTGTGTTCTCCCACAGTTTAACGTTTCCGTCTTTCGAGCCCGTGATTATTCGAGTGCCATTCTCGCAATAGCCTACCCCAATAATTGACGATGTGTGGTGCTTCCTTCCTCCACAATACAAGACACTCATTTTGACCTGCCGCTAATTCCTCCTCTTTTGGATGACATGCCATGGCATTAATAGCACTCCCGCTACCAGGGCGCTGAAGAGTGGCTACACAGGCCAAAGACGGGAGATCATAGATCCGGATAGTCCCGTCCATTCCGCTCGTTGCCAACCTCTGGCCACCGTGGCATAGAACCAACCCCACGACCCCAGCTTGAGTGGATATGCTCCTCCCCGGTATTTCGCTCAACGTGTCGCTAGACAAATTGAAGAAATGAACTAGCCCCTCCTCTGATCCAGTAATGACATGTCCGTCATCACGAGTAAATATTACACTCATGTGATGCCGGTCTGTAGGTAGCACCGACAATTCACGGGCATCCGTGCCACAATACAGGTGGAGGCTCTGGTCCATGGACAGAAGAAGATATTGGCCTCCCGAAGAGAAGGCAGCGGCGTAAACATCATTTCCGCTCAACTTCCGAGTAACTTGCTTGGTCGCAGTTGTGATATCCGAGATATATAAACTCCCTTGCCATACAGTCGCAACTGTACTCTCGCTGAATGAGATCATGGGAGAGTTTGTGTTGTGTGGGCCTCTGTCGCCCCACCCCAAAACAAAGGTTTCGATATGGAGATAACGTTGAAGTTCGGTATTTCGAGTGTCCCAAAGAGAGATATAGGGACGTCCGCCTACAGCAAGGCGCGTTCCGTCTGGAGAGATGCGTACAATAGACGTGTCGATCGCCATGACCAAATTTGCCAGGCATGATGTCCAGATAGGGTCGAGGCCTTGAAGAACAGTGATGGAGTGGCTCGTCTCCCGTTCGTATAGACGGTACAAGCAAGTATCGTGAGGAGTAAAAGGTAACGCCGAATAGTAGGTGTGCATCGCAGCCCCAGAGATGGCGCTGTGATGAGAAATAAGAAAACGATAGGTATCGCTGAGTAGGTCGGTTATTTCTCCATTACAAGACGCCTTGGTCTGTCAAAGAAAGTCACTTTCTTCATGGAGAGTGGTATGGATGATCATTGTGAAATACCTACCAATTGTTCCCATGCAATCCGCAATGTAGATGCTGCTGCTCCGAGGAGGGACCCCTTTGCTTTGCGCGCAGAGTCAAGAAGACTCAATGCTTCGCACCACCACAGAAACCGCTGAGAGAGGAATTCGCGCAACGCCTCTAAGATCTCGTCATCCATCTTCGATTCGAGAAGGTGACTGATCCAGAACCGACAGGCATAAGCACCTTCGGGAGTAATAGTGCTCTGAACCTTGGCTTGGAGATCTGGGATGCGGATGTTGGTAATGGATGGTTTAGGGATATCGAGGATATTTCGGCGTAAGACGGCTTTCATGAGCTGGAAACAGCGAAGCACGATGAAACCATGTGTTTCGGTGTGAACAATTGTGAAGCGGGGATTGACACAACGTTTCGGGTCGAGAAGATAGTCCGCGAACGATGGGTGGTATATCCTTGGAAAGAGATCTGACCCTTGTTGGTCTACGGTTCCAGGTGGCGAGGAATGTATGACAGATTGTGTTCGCCGCAGCGTCGCCATGACTTCATCGACACCATAATCGGTAATTCTCGCAATTTCTGATACGGATAGTGCATCTTGGGACAGAATAATGCATCCTACCACCCGCCTAAAACGAAGGAAGACGTCGTCTGGGACACGGGCCCCAGATAATGCGCTCTCTAAGACTTGGTGATAGATACCATCAAGTGAAGAGTATGGATTGACGGTG